>Ga0209023_10000172_pt1 | contig 110205 bp, 102 predicted proteins | sample LakOneMetagenome_FD_187468 | JGI IMG/M metagenome (GOLD analysis project Ga0209023, IMG submission 187468) | Freshwater and sediment microbial communities from Lake Erie, Canada (SPAdes) (version 2) | ecosystem: Environmental > Aquatic > Freshwater > Lentic | place: Lake Erie, Canada...
TGCTCACCGTCACCCAGATGCTGCGCAAGAAGGGCGTGGTCGGCAAGTTCGTCGAATTCTACGGCGACGCCCTGGCCAACCTGACCCTGGAAGACCAGGCGACCATCGCCAACATGGCTCCGGAATACGGCGCCACCTGCGGCTTCTTCCCGATCTCGGCCGCCACCGTGGCCTTCCTGAAGGGCACCGGCCGTACGGCCGAGCGCGTCGCCCTGGTCGAAGCCTATGCCAAGGAACAAGGCCTGTGGTGGGAGCCGGGCGTGCCTGAGCCGACCTTCACCGACACGCTGGAACTGGACCTGTCGTCGGTGCAGCCGTCGCTGGCCGGCCCGAAGCGCCCGCAGGACCGCGTCCTGCTGGCCGAGGCCTCGTACAAGTTCCAGGAGTCGCTGACCGGCGAATTCGGCAAGGGCGAGCAGCCTGACCTGCGCGCCCCGGTCGAAGGCGAAAACTTCGACGTCGGCCACGGCGACGTGGTCATCGCCGCCATCACCTCGTGCACCAACACCTCGAACCCCTCGGTCCTGATCGCCGCCGGCCTGGTGGCCAAGAACGCGGTGGCCAAGGGCCTGAAGGTCAAGCCGTGGGTGAAGACCTCGCTGGCCCCCGGCTCGCAAGTCGTCACCGACTACCTGGCCAAGGCTGGTCTCACCAAGCACCTGGACGCTCTGGGCTTCAACCTGGTCGGCTACGGCTGCACCACCTGCATCGGCAACTCGGGCCCGCTGCCGGAAGCCATCAGCAAGACGATCAACGAGGCCGACCTGGTCGCGTGCTCGGTGCTCTCGGGCAACCGCAACTTCGAAGGTCGCGTGAACCCGGACGTGCGCGCCAACTACCTGGCCTCGCCGCCGCTGGTGGTGGCCTACGCCCTGGCCGGCACGATGAAGATCGACCTGGCCACCCAGCCGATCGGCCAGGACAAGAAGGGCAACGACGTCTTCCTGAAGGACATCTGGCCTTCGAACGAAGACATCGCGACCCTGCAGCGCAAGGCCATCAACGAGAAGATGTTCGCCACCCGTTACGGCGACGTCTTCAAGGGCGACAAGAACTGGCAGGGCATCAAGGTGACCGGCGGCCAGACCTACGCGTGGGAAGGCGACTCGACCTACGTCCAGAACCCGCCGTACTTCCCCAACATCTCGATGACCCCGACCCCGGTCACCGACATCGTGGAAGCCCGCATCCTGGCCGTGTTCGGCGACTCGATCACCACCGACCACATCAGCCCGGCCGGTTCGATCAAGACGAGCAGCCCGGCTGGTCAGTACCTGATCGACCACGGCGTGCAGCCGGTGGACTTCAATGGCTACGGCGCCCGTCGCGGCAACCACCAGGTGATGATGCGCGGCACGTTCGCCAACATCCGCATCCGCAACAAGATCACGCCGGAAATCGAAGGCGGCGTGACCAAGCACTTCCCGACCGGCGAAGTGATGCCGATCTACGACGCCGCCATGAAGTACCAGGAAGAAGGCCGCCCGGCGGTCGTCTTCGGCGGCAAGGAATACGGCACCGGCTCGTCGCGTGACTGGGCCGCCAAGGGCACCAAGCTCCTGGGCGTCCGCGCGGTGATCTGCGAAAGCTTCGAGCGCATCCACCGCTCGAACCTGGTCGGCATGGGCGTGCTGCCGCTGCAGTTCGTGCAGGACGGCTGGCAGAAGCTGGAGCTGACCGGCGAGGAGATCGTCTCGATCCGCGGCCTCACGGACCTCGCCCCGCGCAAGCAGCTGATCGTCGAGCTCTATCGCCCGACCGACGGCCGCATCGCCCGCTTCCCGGTCCGCTGCCGCATCGATACGCCGACCGAGCTCGAGTACTTCAAGAACGGCGGCGTCCTGAACTACGTGCTGCGCAACCTGGCCAAGTCGGCCAGCTAAGCGGCGCGGGTTTAGACCCGAAGAAAAGGCGGCCGGCTCCCTTGCGGGGCCGGCCGTTTTTCGTTGGGGATGACCCTGACAACGTTTTCTCCCCATGGACCGGCGCTATTCACGGCCTCGTGAACGGCTATCCGGGTCGTTCTTGGCTTAAGTGACCCGCAATGCGTAAGGCCGCCCCTTTCCTGTTCGCCCTGGCCCTGTCCGGCGTCATCGTTCCCGCCGCCTGGGCCGCCCAAGGGGCGCGGGCGAAAGCGCCGGTGGTCGTCGAGCTGTTCACGGCTCAAGGCTGCTCGTCGTGCGGTAAGGCCAACCAGCTGGCCGCCGACCTGTCCAAGCAGGACGGCGTCCTGGCCCTGACCTACTCGGTCGACTACTGGGACTATCTCGGCTGGAAGGACACCTTCGCCAAGCCGACCTTCGCCGAGCGCCAGCGCGCCTACGCCAAGAAGTTCGCCCTGCGCGACGTGCCTACGCCCCAGATGGTGGTCGGCGGCCGCGTCCAGGCGTCGGGGACCAAGGCCGAGGCGATCGAGGACCTGGTCAAGACCGCCCAGCGCGCGCCGACGAATGCGCCGGACATGCAGTTCGTCGGCAAGGTCCGCGTTGCGGTCGGCTCCGGTCCTGCGCCGCGCGGCGGGGCCGAGGTCTGGCTGGTGCGCTACGATCCGCGCGAGCAGGACATCGCCGTCAAGCGCGGCGACAACAAGGGCCAGACCCTGGTCCACCGCAATGTGGTGCGCGAGCTCACCAAGCTGGGTCCCTGGGCCGGCAAGCCCAAGCTCTATCGTCTGCCGACCACCGCCGATGACGGGCTGGAGAGCGTGATCCTGGTGCAGGGCGTCAAGGGCGGCCGCATCCTGGGCGTACTGGAAACCCCAAGTCCTGACCGCTGAGCGCCCGCTGGGCGCTGGCCAAAAGAAAACCCGCGTGGCCGGAGGGGACGGGCCACGCGGGTTCCTTTGCATGCCGACGAGAAGCGTCTCGTGACCGGGCGGGCTGGGGGGGCTGGACAGGAACCCGGTCCGCTCTTCGTCGACACTGTCTTTATCGCGGGCCAAACGGGCGAGGGCTGGACCAAACAAAGGTCGTTTCTGGGCGCGGTGTGTCCGAACTGCGTCGTGGCCCGGAATGCCAAAAGCCCGCGTGGTGGGGGGAAGACCACGCGGGCTCATTGGGGGAGGGGATATAGAGTTTGTCGGCTGACCGGCCCGCGATCTGGGGGGCTGGGGGGGCTGTTCAGGATCCTGGACCACAGGGTGTCCGATCAGCCGACAATCACTTTATCGACGCGCAAACAGGCGGGCGATGGACCGAAATAAGGTCATATCGGGGCGCACCATGGCCGGGAGGTGTCATTTGCGTCGAGCGTGACCGCCGCGACACGAAGGCGGGGCTTTCATGGCGCCCGGCTGTTCCAATCGTCCGATTTGGGATTAGATTCCGGAGATGGCCCTGGAATCTCCCTCCGCGCCCGTCGGCGGCGTTGTCTTTTTCGAGCGGCGTGAGCTGGATCAGCTGATGCGCCTCTACGGCCGCATGGTGGCGGCCGGCGAGTGGCGCGACTACGGAATCGCGGGCCTGTCCGACTACGCCGTGTTCTCGATCTTCCGCCACACGGCCGAGGCGCCGCTCTATCGCGTCGAGAAGCGCCCGGCGCTGGCCCGCAAGCAGGGCGCCTGGGCGGTGATGGGCCAGGGCGGCCAGATCCTCAAGCGAGGCCACGAGCTGGCCCAGGTGCTGCGGGTGTTCGAGAAGGGCAAGTTCTCGGTCGTCGACTAGAAGGAAAAGCCCAGCTTGGCCCCGACGAAACGGCCGTCGTTGTCGTAGCCCCGCGCCGTGCCGATGCCGCTGGTGTCGGCGCTGGGCTGGATGCCGCACAGGACCCCGATCCCGCCCGAGACCGCGCCATCGCGGCCCTCAATCGCCGTCCGGGCCACGCCGCGCGGCAGGGGCGGCCGCGCATTGGCGTAGCGCAGCTCGATCGGACCGATCGGCTTCAGGTTCAAAGGCGCGGAGAGGTTCGGCGTCTTCGGCGGATAGGCCGGGATCGTCGTCTCGGCGTGGGCGACGCCGGCGGCCATCAGGGCGGTGGTCAGGGCGAGAGCTCGGATCATCCCGACAACATGGGCTCGCCACCGCCAAAGAAAAAGCCCCGGCGGTTTCCCGCCGGGGCTTCGTCCTCGACTTCCAGTCTCGTCTTAGCGACGGCTGCCCAGGATGCTGAGCAGGAATTGGAAGAGGTTGATGAAGTTCAGATAGAGGTTCAGTGCGCCATAGTTGGTGGCCACAGCCATCGACTGCTGCTCGCCGCCCAGCTGGTAGTAGGTCATCTTCAGGTTCTGGGTGTCGTAGGCGATCAGGCCCGCGAAGATCAGGACGCCCAGGATGCTGATGATGAAGGACAGGCCCGGCAGGTGCAGGAACATCTGGACCAGCGAGGCGATCACCAGGCCGATCAGGCCCATGATCAGGAAGCTGCCCAGACCCGACAGGTCCTTCTTGGTCGTGTAGCCGACCAGGCTCAGGCCGCCGAAGGCGATGGCGGTGATCATGAAGGTCGAGGCGACCGAGGCGCCGGTATAGGCCAGCAGCCACACGCCCGCGCCGGCGCCGATCGAGGCGACCAGAGCCCAGTACAGGATGCCCGACGAGCGCGCCGTCGGGTTCTTCATGGCGAACATCGACACCAGCATCATGGCCAGCGGCGCGAAGCGGACGATGGTGCCCAGCAGGGTGAAGCCGGCCAGGCGGCCGTCCGGCGTCAGCACGTAGAGCTGGCTGGCGATCGGCGCGTAGGCGCTGGTCAGGAAGGCCAGGACGGCCGACAGCAGGAGGCCCAGCGCCACCTTGTTGTAGACGCCGAGCATGAATTTGCGCAGGCCGGCGTCAACCGACATGTCGGCGCGATCCGCCGGGATCGAGCGCGCGTAGCCGCGGTTGAAGTCGTTCATCGAATTAAGCCCTTGAGCTAGAGCGTCCACGGTGGACGCCAGACGAATATCGGGTGTCCTGGCCGGTCGCGCAATCCCCCTCCGCATGCGTTCATGGTATGCATTGGCGAAAGCGGCTGAACGGCGTCGAACCTTGCGGGACAACGGCAGACGCTCGTAGAAAGCTCCCCCGACAAGGCAAAACAGGGGCGCGTCGCCGATGGAATACGTCAAGCTGGGCCGCACCGACGTTTCGGTCTCGCGCTGCTGCCTGGGCACCATGACCTGGGGCTCGCAGAATTCGGAAGCCGAGGCCCACGAGCAGATGGACTACGCGCTGGGTCGCGGCGTGACCTTCTGGGACACGGCCGAGATGTATTCCAGCCCGCCCAATCCGGAGACCCAAGGCCGCACCGAGCAATATATCGGCACGTGGCTGGAGAAGACCGGCAAGCGCCACGAGATCGTGCTGGCTTCCAAGGTGGCCGGCCAGGGCGCGGCGTTCGGCGGCCTGTCCTGGATGCGCAAGGACGGCGCGACCACCCGCCAGACCAAGGCCCAGATCGACGAGGCCGTCGAGGGCTCGCTGCGCCGCCTGAGGACTGACTATCTGGACCTCTACCAGCTGCACTGGCCCGACCGCCCGGTGCGGGTGTTCGGCGGCCAGGGCTTCAAGGACTACGCCCAGGACTATGAGAGCTTCGGCGATATTCTCGAGGCGCTGGGCGCCCACGTGAAGAAGGGCTCGATCCGCCACGTCGGCGTCTCGAACGAGTTCCCCTGGGGCGTGATGAAGTTCCTGTCCGAGAGCGAGACGCGCGGCCTGCCCCGCATCGCCTCGATCCAGAACGCCTATCACCTGGCCAACCGCACCTTCGAGTTCGGCCTGGCCGAGATCGCCATGCGCGAGCAGGTCGGCCTCCTGGCCTATTCGCCCCTGGCCCAGGGCCAACTGACCGGCAAGTATCTGGACGGCGGCCTGCCCGAGGGCTCGCGCAAGGCGCTCTACAACCGCATGCAGCGCTATGAAGGTCCCGGCGCAGTCGAGGCGTTCCGCGCCTATGTCGAGCTGGCCAAGGCCAATGGCATCGACCCGGCCCAGCTGGCGCTGAAGTTCTGCGATGCGCGCCCGTTCGTGACCGCCACGATCATCGGCGCCACCTCGATGGCCCAGCTGAAGACCGACATCGACGCCTTCGATCTCTCCTGGACCGACGACTTGGAAAAGGCCGTCAACGACATCCACGCCCGCCAGCCCAATCCCTGCCCGTAAGCATGATCCGTCTGTTCACCGCCATCGCCATCCCGCCGGAGATCGGCCAGGGCCTGCTCTCGCGCCAGCACGGCATCGAGGGCGCGCGCTGGCGGCCGCTGGAGGCGTTCCACATCACGCTGCGGTTCATCGGCGACGTGCAGGAGCCGGTGGCGGCCGAGCTGGACGAGGCGCTTGAGCAGATCGAGGCCCCCGCTTTCGACCTGGAACTGACCCGCGCCGGCCACTTCGGCGAAGGCGCCGACGTCCACGCCGTCTGGGCGGGGGTCGAGGACAGCGCGCCGCTGCGCCGGCTGCAGAAGGCCAATGAAAGCGCCGCGCGGTCGGTGGAGCTCAAGCCCGAGAGCCGGCTCTACACGCCCCATGTCACCCTGGCCTACCTGAAACGCGCCTCGGCGCCAGAAGTCGGGGCCTGGATCCAGACCCACAACCTGCTGCGCTCGCCGGCGTTCACGGTGGATCGGTTCGGGCTGTATTCGAGCTGGCAGACCAGCGAGGGCTCGGCTTACCGGCTGGAGCGGGAGTATCTGCTGGCGGGGTGAGCGCAGCGATGGGGACGGGTGTTGATCACCCTCTCCCTTGGGAGAGGGCGGGGCCCGCCGCGAAGCGGTGGGAGGGTGAGGGGATCGGCGAAGCCCTTCATGAGTCCGTGCAAGTCTCTGTCTTTTCGTGATTTTATCGGTGAGCGGTTTTGACCCTCAACCTCCCATGTTGCGCATGGGCCCCGCCCTCTCCCAGGGGGAGAGGGTGAGCAAGGCACGAGCGTTCACCGCCCTCCATCCCCGCCTCCAAAACCTGCCGTACAGTTCACCCACCTCGTCGCGAGGAAAGGGCGCATGGCCAGCGACCGTTGCGGCGGCGGGGGGTGATCGAGCGGTGAAGGTCCGAGGGGGATACTCGGACGGTCCGGGGACCTGGTTCGCTGACCAGGCCCGCCCGCCGTCGGCGTGGTCGAAGGCAAAAGGGTATGTCTTGGCCTGTAGTGGCCCGCCCTCTTCGACCTCCAGGGCTTTCCGGAAACGGAGAACCCCGGGTCCCGGTAAGGCCTGAACAGGGCCACCCGACGGGACGCTGGCGGATAACGATCGCGCGGAGCGCCTGGCTTCGTCGAAACGGTATTTCTTGTCTCACATTCCGGGCGTAGCCCGGCGCTCCGCGTCCCTTTCCATCAACTCGCAGCTCAGGGCGCGAGGCCGAAAGGCTGTGCGTCCTTGACGCCCTTCCGCCAAACCCCCAGAAGCCGTTCGTGACCGACGCCGTCCCCCCCGCCTCCGCCGAGCAGCCCCAGGCCGCCAAGCCAGAGACCCCCAAGAAGGGCGGTCTGCTGAAGTCCTCGATGATCTATTCCGGCCTGACCCTGGTCAGCCGGTTCATGGGTTTCGCGCGGGACCTGGCGGTCTCGTACCGGATGGGGGCCAGCGCCACGCCGGCGGCCGACGCCTACAACGCCGCGCTGGCGTTCCCGAACCTCTTCCGCCGGTTCTTCGCCGAGGGCGCCTTCGCCGCGGCCTTCGTGCCGGCCTACGCCAAGTCGCTGCAGCGCGACGGCGAGGAGAAGGCCGACATCCTGGCGGCCGACGCCATGGCCACCCTGGCGGCCTCGACCCTGATCATCACCATCGTCTGCCAGCTGGCCATGCCGTGGCTGATGATGCTGATCAGCCCGGGCTTCGGCTGGGGCACCGAGAAGTACAAGCTGGCGGTGCTGCTGACCCAGATCACCATGCCGTACCTGCCCTGCATGGCGATCGTGGCGCACCTGTCGGGGGTGCTGAACGCCCGCGACCGCTTCATCCTGTCGGCCGGCGCGCCGATCCTGCTAAACATCTGCACCCTGGCCTTCATCCTGCCCCAGACCACGGCGGTCGGGGCGGCGCAGTGGGGTTCGATCGGCGTGATCGTGGCGGGCGTGGCGCAAGCGGCGCTGCTGACCTGGGGCGTCAACAAGTCCGGCGCCCAGGTCCACTGGCGCCTGCCGCGCCTCACCCCCGAAGTGCGCGAGCTGATCGGCAAGGCCATCCCCGGCGCCCTGGCGGCCAGCGCCACCCAGGTCAACATCTTCATCTCCGGCAACCTGGCCAGCCACGTGCCCGGCGGGCGGACCTGGCTGGCGACGGCCGATCGCCTCTACCAGCTGCCCTTGGGCCTGGTGGGCGTGGCCATCGGCGTGGCCCTGCTGCCGCGCCTGTCGCGCGCCGTGCATTCGGGCGACCGCGAGGACGCCCAGAGCGCGATGGACCAGGGCGTCACGCTCGCCATGGCCCTGACCCTGCCGGCCGCCGCGGCCCTGGTCGCCATGCCCGGCTTCCTGTCGGACGGCCTCTATACCCGCGGCGAGTTCACCGCCTTCGACGCCAGCCAGACGGCGGCGGCGCTGTTCTTCTACGGCCTGGGCACCCCGGCCTTCGTGCTGCAGCAGCTCTATTCGCGGGCCTTCTTCGCGCGCGGCGACACCAAGAGCCCGATGCGCTACGCGCTGATCTCGGTGGCCGTGAACATCGCCTTCGGCGTGGCGCTGTTCCAGTTGGTCGGCGTGCGCGGCATCGCGGCGGCGACGGCCATCGCCTCGTGGATCAATGTCGGCCAGATGGCCTGGGGCCTGAAGGCCAAGAAGGAATACGGCCCCTCACTCGACACCTGGTCGCGCCTGGCCCGCATCCTGCTCGCCAGCCTGGGCATGGGCCTGGCTTTGGCGGCCGCCTCGCACTATCGCGAGCTGATCGAGGCGCCGCTTCGGGCGATCGGCCTGCATGGACATGCGCTGGGGGCCAAGGAATTCGCCCTGGCCATCACCTGCCTGGCCGGCGCGGCGCTCTATCCGCCGCTGCTGTTCCTGTTCGGCGGCGTCAAGCCGGCCGAGCTGAAGGCGGCCCTGCGGCGGGGCAAGGCTTGATGACCCGCTTCCACTTCCTCGATTTCGACAGCCAAGGCTGAAGGCATGACCGACCAAGCTCCCGCCACCCAAACCCCCGCCGCCTATACGGGTCCGTCCCGCGTGCTCTCGGGCGTCCAGCCCTCGGGCGCCCTGCACCTGGGCAACTATCTCGGCGCGCTGGTGAAGTTCTCCCGCCTGCAGCACGAGATCGACACCTTCATCTTCGTGGCCGACCTGCACGCCATCACCGTCTGGCAGGACCCGGCGCTGCTGGCCCAGCAGACCCGCGAGATCGCGGCCGCCTATATCGCCTCGGGCCTGGACCCGGACAAGGCGACGATCTTCCCGCAGTCGGCGGTGCGCGAGCACGCCGAGCTGGCCTGGATCTTCCAGTGCGTCGCCCGCCTGGGCTGGCTGGACCGCATGACCCAGTTCAAGGAGAAGAGCGGCAAGCACAAGGAGCGCAGCTCGGTGGGCCTCTACACCTACCCGGTGCTGCAGGCGGCCGACATCCTGGTCTACAAGGCCACCCACGTGCCGGTCGGCGAGGACCAGAAGCAGCACCTGGAGCTGACCCGCGACATCGCCCAGAAGTTCAACCACGACTTCGGCGCGCCAGGCTTCTTCCCGCAGCCCGATCCGCTGATCCAGGGGCCTGGAGCGCGGGTCATGTCCTTGCGTGACGGCGCGGCCAAGATGAGCAAGTCCGATCCGTCGGACAATTCGCGCATCAACCTGACCGACGACGCCGACACCATCGCCGCCAAGATCAAGAAGGCCCGCACCGATCCGGAACCGCTTCCCGAGACCCTGGAGGAGCTGACCGGCCGCGCCGAGGCCGACAACCTGGTCGGCATCTTCGCGGCCCTGTCGGGCCGCACCAAGGCCGAAGTGCTGGCCGACTACGCCGGCAAGGGCTTTGGCGCCTTCAAGCCGGACCTGGCGGACCTGGCGGTCGAGAAGCTGGCCCCGGTCGGCGAGAAGATGCGCGGCCTGCTGGGCGATCCGGCGGTGCTGGACGCCATCCTGGCCAAGGGCGCGGCCAAGGCCTCCGAGGCCGCCGCCCCGACCCTGGCCGAGGTCAAGAAGCTGGTCGGCTTCTGGGGGGCTTGAGGTCTGGAATGAAGCGGCGTCTTGTCAGGCCATGACCGACGCCGCTTCTCCTAGTCGCCGCAAGTTCCTCGTCATCGCGGATGACACGCCGGAGTTCGCCGCGGCCCTGAAATACGCCTGCCGCCGCGCGCGTTCGACCAACGGTCACGTGGCGCTGCTGAAGGTGATTTCGCCCGCCGAGTTCGAGCACTGGAGCGGCGTGCGCGAGGAGATCGAGCGCCAGGAGCGCGAGGAGGCCGAGGCCCTGCTGCAGAGCCTCGCCGCTCAGGTCGTGTCGGCCACCGGCCTGCCGCCCGAGTTCATCATCAAGCATGCCGACAGCGTCCGGACCGCGCTGAAGCAGGTCATCGCCGCCGATCCGGCCATCAAGATCCTGATCCTGGCGACCTCGACGGCCGGGCGTGGCCCCGGCCCGCTGATCTCGGCCATCGCCAAGGAGGGCGTCGGCTTCGCCGGCCGCAAGCTGCCCGTCACCGTGGTGCCGGGCGACCTGACGGACGCGGAGATCGAGGAGTTGGCTTAGGTCCGCTCGGGGATCCGCACCATCATCCGCTCGTAGCCCTTCACGAAGGTCGAGTGGACGCGCTTGGGCTCTTCCAGGACCTCGATCTTCGGGAAGCGCTTGAGCACCTCTTCCCAGACGATCTTCAGCTGCATCTCGGCCAGGCGGTTGCCCACGCAGCGGTGGATGCCGAAGCCGAACGACAGGTGGCGGCGGGCCTGGGGGCGGTCGATGATGAAGGCGTCGGCGTTCTCGATGACCGTGTCGTCGCGGTTGCCCGAGACGTACCACATGACGACCTTGTCGCCCTTCTTGATGGTCTTGCCGGCCAGCTCGTAGTCCTCCAGCGCCGTGCGGCGCATGTGGGCCAGCGGGGTCTGCCAGCGGATGATCTCCGAGACCATGTTCGGGATCAGGCTGGGGTCGGCGCGCAGCTTGGCTTCTTCCTGCGGGTTCTTGCTCAGGGCGTAGAGGCCGCCGGTTAGCGAGTTGCGGGTCGTGTCATTGCCGCCGACGATCAGCAGGATGACGTTGCCCAGATACTCCATCGGCGGCATGTCGCGGGTGGCCTCGCCGTGGGCCAGCATCGAGATCAGGTCGCTGCCGGGCTCGGTCTGGTTGACCCGCTCGTTCCACAGGTTGGTGAAGTACCCCAGGCACTCCAGCAGCTCTGTGCGGCGCTGCTCCTCGCTCTCGACGATGCCGCTCTCGGGCGAGGCGGTGGCGACGTCCGACCAGCGGGTCAGTCTGCGGCGCTCTTCCCACGGGAAGTCGAACAGGGTGGCCAGCATCTGGGTGGTCAGCTCGATCGAGACCTTGTCGACCCAGTCGAACGGCTCGTCGATCGGCAACGTGTCCAGGATCTGGCAGACCCGCTCGCGGATGATGCCTTCGAGACGGCCCAGGTTCTGCGGCGAGACGATCGGGCTGACCGTCTTGCGCTGGATGTCGTGCTTGGGCTGGTCCATGGCGATGAACATCGGCAGGACGAAGTCCTCGTCGAAGTCACGGATGGTGATGCCGCCCAGATGGGCGTCCGACGAGAAGACCTGGTGGGTCGTGTCGACGGTCATGATGTCGTTGTAGCGGGTGATCGACCAGTACGGCCCGATCTCCTCATTGCCCTTCGACCAGTGGACGGGGTCCTCGGCGCGCAGGCGCTCGAAATAGGGCCACATGGCGTCGGCCTGGAACAGGTCCGGATCGGCCACGTGATAGTCCTCGAGAGGGATCGAATAGGCCTTCGCGCGCGCGGCCTCTTTCAGGTCGATCGAACCATCGCTCATCTTCGGATCCTCCCGGCGGATCATTGTTATGCCGCCATGACGACAGAAAATGACGCCGGTGTCACTTTTAAAATGCCGCAGCGGGCCGGACTTGCGTCACGAGGCCGCGAGGTCCATCTGTCGGCCATGTTCATCCAGACCGAAACCACCCCGAACCCCGAGGTCCTGAAGTTCCTGCCCGGCCGCGAAGTGCTGGGCGAGGGCGCTCGGGAATTCCGCACGCCGGAAGAGGGCGACGCCTCGCCGCTGGCCAAGGCCCTGTTCGATCTTGGCGACGTGACGCGGGTGTTCTTCGGTCCCGACTTCCTGACCGTGACCAAGGGCGAGGACGCCCAGTGGCCGCACCTGAAGGCGCCGATCCTGGCGGCCATCATGGACCATTTCACCAGCGGCCGGCCGGTGCTGCTGGACGCGTCGCCGAGCGCGGATGGCGGTCACGACGAAGACGGCGTCTATGACGAGGACACCGCCCAGATCGTCGCCGAGATCAAGGAGCTGCTCGACACCCGCATCCGTCCGGCCGTGGCCCAGGACGGCGGCGACATCGTCTTCTCGCGCTTCGAGCCGCAGACGGGCGTGGTCTGGTTGCACATGCGCGGCGCCTGCTCGGGCTGCCCGTCGTCGTCCGCCACCTTGAAGTCGGGCGTCGAGAACATGCTCAAGCACTATGTGCCTGAAGTGACGCGTGTCGAGCAGACGCTCTAAGGCTTGATCCCTTCGCCGGCCTGGCTATATCGTAACCTGACTAGTTACAGATCGAAGGATCGGCCATGGCCAAGATCGAAGACGCCGCGCTCGCCCAGCTGTTCACCGAAGCCCGCACCCGCAACGGCTGGGATCCGACCCCGCTGCCGGAAGAGACGCTGCACGCGCTGTACGAGCTGGTGAAATTCGGCCCGACCGCGGCCAACGCCAGCCCGGCCCGCTTCTATTTCCTGACCTCGCAAGAGGCCAAGGAGCGCCTGGCCAAGCACGCTTCGGGCTCGAACGCGCCGAAGATCCTGCAGGCCCCGGTCACGGTGATCGTCGGCTACGACCTCGACTTCCCCGAAACCCTGCCCAAGCTGTTCCCGCACGCCCCGGGCGCCAAGGACTGGTTCAGCGACATGACGGCCCGCGAGTGGGGCGCTCTGCGCAACAGCTCGCTGCAGGGCGGCTATTTCATCATGGCGGTGCGGGCCCTGGGCCTGGACGCCGGCCCGATGTCGGGCTTCGACAACGCCGGCGTCGACGCCGAGTTCTTCGCGGGCACTAACATCAAGAGCAACTTCATCACCTCGATCGGCCACGGCACGGACGAGGGGCTGTTCCCGCGCAACCCGCGCCTGACCTTCGATGAGGCGGCGAAGATTCTCTGATCTGGTGACGGCGGAGGGGCGGCGAGCTACAAAGCCCGCATGACCCTCCGCCACACTCTCCTCGCTCTGCCGCTCGTGCTGCTCGCCGCCTGTGGGCCGGCGAAGAAGGACGAAACCGCCACGGCCCCCGCCGCCGAGGCCGGGACCAAGGCCCCCGTCCGCGTCGCCATCGCGCCCTATGCCGGCGGTCCGCTGAAGGTCAGCAATGACGGCGTCGGCCCGATCAACAGCTCGGTGGCCTTCGACCTCAACACGCTGAAGGTCTTGTTCCCCAAGGCCAAGGTCGAGCAGGCCTTCCTGCACTTCGGCGACGGACCGGCCCAGCCGATCATCAATGTCGAGCAGGACAACGTCCCGCTGGCCGAGATCGGCAAGACCGACGACGCCGAGATCGCCTATGTCCGGGTCAACGCCGGCGACGCCCGCGGTCCCAAGGACGAGCAGCTGCTGGCCAAGTGGGCCGGCCTCGGCTTCACCGTCGACCAATGCCGCGCCGGCGAGGGCCGCGAAATCAACATGACGATCTGCGTCCGCCCGGAAGCGCCCAACGTCTCCTACGTGTTCGGCGTCCCGGGCTACACCGGCAAGGCCGTGCCGCCCGAGGCGACGCTGAAGGCCAAGGGGCAGCTCAACGAGTTCGTCTGGCGTCCGACCGAAGGCGCGGTCGTCGGCGCCGGCTGATCCATGATCCTGTCGATCGACACCTGCCTCGGCGCCAGCTCGGTCGCCGTGCTGGACGGCGAGCGCGTGCTGGCCGCCAGGAGCGAGCCCATGACCCGAGGCCACCAGGAGCGGATCGGGATCATCGCCCGTGAAGCCGCCGCCGAGGCCGGGATCGCCTTCAGCGACATGACCCGTATCGGCGTCACGGTCGGTCCAGGCTCGTTCACCGGCCTGCGCGTGGGCCTCGCCTTCGCAAAGGGCCTGGCCACGGCGCTGTCGATCCCCTGCGTCGGCGTCAACACGCTGGAGAGCCTGGCGTTCGGCCACAAGGGCTTCGTCGCCGCCGTGCTCGATGCGCGGATGGACCAGGTCTACATCCAGGTCTTCGCCGACGGCGTCTCGCTGATGGCGCCGGACGCCCTGGGCCTGGGCGAAGCCGCCGCCCGCCTGGCCGAACTCTATTCCGGCGGACCCGCGACCCTGGTCGGCTCGGGCGCACCGCTGCTGGCCGACACGCTGAGCGTCGCGACGGTGCTGACGCCGGCCGCACCGGATCCGGTCTCGGTCGCGCGTCTGGTCGCCAAGAAGCCAGCCCCGGCCCATTCGCCCCGGCCACTCTATCTGCGTGCGCCCTATGCGACGTTGCCCGCCGCATGAACCTGCGTCCTGTCGGCTCGGAAGCCGCGTTCGATCTCGCCGACCTGCACGACAAGGCCTTCCCCCGGCCCTGGACGGCGCTGGAGTTCGACGACCTGCTAAAATCGCCAGGCGCTTTTGCGGTCTTGGGCGAAGCGGGCGAGCCGGCCGAAGCTAAGGGCTTCATCCTGTGCCGCTCGATCGCCGGCGAGGCCGAGATCCTGACCATCGCCGTCGATCCCGCCGCCCGCCGGCGCGGCTGGGGCGCGGCGCTGGTGGAAATCGCCGCCGGGATCGCCGCCGAAACCCGGTCCGAGGCGATGTTCCTGGAGGTCGCCGCCGACAATCTGGCCGCCATCGCGCTCTATGAGGCGACCGGTTTCGCCAAGGTCGGCCTGCGGAAAGGCTATTATCCCCATCCAGATGGGGCCAAGGACGCGCTTGTCATGCGGCGAGCGCTTAACAGTTAGCGACCGACCCCCTATCTTGCCCGCGACTCAAGACGGAGCTCCGCCGTGGATCGACTCGAAAAGGCCTGTATCGAAAAGGGCATGCGCATGACCGACCAGCGCCGCGTGATCGCGCGCGTGCTGTCGTCGGCCGACGACCATCCGGACGTCGAGGAGCTGCACCGCCGGGCCCACGCCATCGATCCGCACATCTCGATCGCCACGGTGTACCGCACCGTGCGCCTGTTCGAGGAAAGCGGCATCATCGAGCGCCACGACTTCCGTGACGGCCGCTCGCGCTACGAAGAGACCCCCGATCACCACCACGACCACCTGATCGACATGAAGACCGGCAAGGTCGTCGAGTTCGTGGACGAGGAGATCGAGGCCCTGCAGCACGCGATCGCCCGCAAGCTGGGCTACAAGCTGATCGACCACCGGCTCGAGCTCTACGGCGTGCCGCTGGAGGACTAAGCGGGCCTGGGTGTGGCCCTGGCGAACTTGCGCCAGCGGCCGCGTGACCCCATAACCTCGCGCATGAGCGAGACCCCGCAAAAGCGCCTCTATATCAAGACCTACGGCTGTCAGATGAACGTCTATGACAGCGAGCGCATGGCCGATGTCCTGCGCCCGCTGGGCTATGGCGTCGTCGATGAGCCGGAAGGCGCCGACCTGGTGGTGCTGAACACCTGCCACATCCGCGAGAAGGCGACCGAGAAGGTCTATTCCGAACTCGGCTACATCAAGCAGATGAAGGACCGCAAGGCGCAGGACGGCGGTCGCATGACCATCGCCGTGGCCGGCTGCGTGGCCCAGGCCGAGGGCAAGGAGATCATGCATCGCCAGAAGGCGGTCGATCTGGTCGTCGGTCCCCAGGCCTATCACCAGCTGCCCGAGCTGATCGCCCGCGCCCACCGGGCGACCGGCGAGCGCCTGGCCGCCGACTTCGCCGCCGACGAGAAATTCGACGCCCTGCCGGCCGAGCGCCACGTAACCGGGGTCACCGCGTTCCTGACCGTGCAGGAAGGCTGCGACAAGTTCTGCACCTTCTGCGTGGTGCCCTACACGCGCGGTGGCGAGTGGTCGCGGCCGGTCAACGACATCGTCGAAGAGGCCAAGCAGCTGGCCGGCAAGGGCGTGCGCGAAGTCACCCTGCTGGGCCAGAACGTCAACGCCTATGACGGCGACGGCTCGACCCTGGCCAAGCTGGTGCGCCAGCTGGCCAAGCTCGATGGCCTGGACCGCATCCGCTACACGACCAGCCACCCGCGCGACATGGGCGAGGATCTGATCGAGGCCCACGGCGAGCTGCCGGAGCTGATGCCCTACCTCCACCTGCCGGTGCAGGCGGGGTCGGACAAGATCCTCAAGGCCATGAACCGCGACCACACGGCCGAGAGCTATGTGAAGCTGATCGAGAAGATCCGCGCCGCGCGGCCCGACATCGCCATGAGCGGCGACTTCATCGTCGGCTTCCCCGGCGAGCGCGACGGCGATTTCGAGAAGACCCTGGAGCTGGTCCGCGAGGTCGGCTTCGCCAGCGCCTTCTCGTTCAAATATTCGCGCCGCCCCGGCACGCCGGCCTCGGCTATGCCCGGCCAGGTCGACGAGGCGGTCAAGGCCGAGCGCCTGGACCGCCTGAACCAGCTGCTGGACGAGCAGCAGCGCGCCTTCAACGCCAGCCAGGTCGGCAAGGTCATGCCGGTGCTGTTCGAGAAGTCGGGCCGCCACCCTGGCCAGATCGTGGGTCGCAGCCCATATCTGCAGGCCGTGCATGCTGAAGGCCCCGAAAGCCTGATCGGCGCGATCGTGCCTGTCCGTATCGAGAGCGCCGCCAAGATGAGCCTGGGCGGCGTTCTGGAAGTCCAACTGGAGACCGCTTGAGCCGTACGCCTGAGTTCCTGCCGCTGTCCGACGACGCCGTCGTCGCCGTTACCGGTCCGTCGGGCCGTCACGCCGCCCTGATCGAGGACGCCTTCAAGGTGTTGATCGAGACCCCGGGCGGCGGCGTCACCATCACGGGCGATGCGCGCGGGCGCACTGGCGCGAAACGCGTTCTGCAGACCCTGGCCGCTCGCGCCGATGACGGCGAAGAGGTGGTCGAGGCCGATGTCCGCATCGCCATCGGCAGCGCTCACGAGACTGGCGGCCAGGCGTCGCCCCGCGCGGTGCGCAAGGGTAATGTCTCGCCCAAGACCAAGGGCCAGGCCCACTACATGGAGGCGATGGCCACCCATCCGCTGTCCTTTGGCCTGGGTCCCGCCGGCACCGGCAAGACCTTCCTGGCCGTGGCCCATGGCGCCGGCATGCTGATGCGCGGCGAGGTCGATCGCCTGATCGTCACCCGTCCCGCCGTCGAGGCCGGTGAGAAGCTGGGCTTCCTGCCGGGCGACCTGAACGAGAAGGTCGACCCCTATATGGCCCCGGTCTGGGAGGCCCTGACCGACATCATGGGCGCCGATCAGCTGCGTCGTCGCCGCGAGAAGCTGGAAATCGAGGTGGCTCCGATCGCCTTCATGCGCGGCCGCACGCTGGCCCACGCTTTCGTCATCGTCGACGAGGCCCAGAACTGTTCGCGCCTGCAGATGAAGATGGTCCTGACCCGGATCGGCGAGGGCGCGCGAATGGTCGTTACCGGCGACCCGACCCAGGTCGATCTGCTGAACCCGCGCGATTCCGGCCTGGCCCATGCCGTCTCGATCCTGGAAGGGGTCGAGGGCGTGTCGGTGTCGCGCTTCACCGCCTCGGACGTGGTTCGCCATCCGCTCGTCGAGCGTATCGTTAAGGCCTATGACGCCGACGCGGCGCAGAATACACCGCGCTAAATGACCATCACTGTCGACATCGAGATCGAAGACGAAGCCTGGACCGTGGCGGCCGAGGACGCCGAGGCCCTGGTCTGGCGCGCGGCCCAGGCCGTGCTGGACGCCCATGAGGACATCGAAGGCCAGGGGATCGTGATCCTCTTGACCGACGATGACAGCGTCCAGGCCCTGAACCGCGACTTCCGCCAGAAGGACTACGCAACCAACGTCCTGTCCTTCCCCTCGCCGCCCAATCCCGAAGGCCAGATCGGCGATATCGCCCTGGCTTACGGCGTCTGCGCGCGCGAAGCGGCCGAGCAGGGCAAGCCCCTGAGCCACCATCTGCAACATCTGGTGGCGCACGGCGTGCTTCATCTTTTAGGATACGACCACGAGAACGACGAAGAGGCGGAAGCCATGGAGTCGTTCGAGCGCGAAATCCTGGCGGGCCTGGACGTTCCAGACCCCTATGCCGGTGATGAAGAGGGGCGCTGAACAGGGCCATGCCCAGCGACGAGCCTAGTCAACAGCCCGCCGGTCCGGTTCGCAGAAGCCGGGGCGTGCGGGCGTTTCTTCGACGCATGCGCCGGCAGCTGACCGGTGGGGGCGAGCCGTCGCGGCCGCCCGAGCCGCCGCCCGCGACGGGCGCGGTCGACATCGTCGACCAGGCCGAGGCCTTCCAGACCCTGCGCGTCGCCGATGTCATGACCCCGCGCGCCGACATCGTCTCGGTCGAGCTTTCAACCCCGTTCGAGACCGTGGTCGCCCAGTTCGCCGAAGCCGAGCACTCGCGGATGCCGATCTATCGCGAGACCCTCGACGACCCGGTCGGCGTCGTCCACGTGAAAGACATCTTCCGCCTGCTGTCCGACGAGGCCAAGCGCCCCGCGCCGGGCGACGTCGTGCTGAACAAGCTGCGCCGCGATGCGTTGTACGTGCCCGCTTCGATGAAGGCCGCCGACCTCCTGCTCCGCATGCGCACCAGCCGGATTCACATGGCCCTCGTCATCGACGAGTTCGGCGGCACCGATGGCCTGGTCTCGATGGAGGACCTGATCGAGGCGGTGGTCGGCGAGATCGACGACGAGCATGACGACGCCGCGGCGGCCTCGATCGTGGCCCGTCCGGGCGGGGTGTTCGACGCCGACGCCCGCGCGCCGCTGGAGGAGCTGGAAGCGGCCCTCGGGCTGGAGCTGGCGCCTTCCGACATGGAAGAGGACATCGACACGGTCGCCGGCCTGGTCGTCGCCCTGGCCGGCCGCGTGCCGCAGCGCGGCGAGGTGATCGCCCATCCCGACGGCTACGAGTTCGAAGTGGTCGAGGCCGATCCGCGCCGGGTGCGCCGGGTGCGGGTGCGGGGTGTCTCATCGCCGGCCCCGACGCCGGTCGCCGAGGACGTCGCCGCCTCGTGACGGCTTGGGCGACCTTCCGCGCGAAGGCCTGGAGCGGTCCGCTGCTGGCCCTGCTGGCCGGTCTCGCCGCCGCCTTGGCCCATCCGCCGTTCGGGGTGCTGCCGGGTCTGCTGGGCTATGCCGCGCTTCTCCATCTGCTGGACGACGTCAACGAGACCAGGCCGCTGCGCTCGGCCTTCTGGCGCGGCTGGCTGGCGGGCGTCGGCTATTTCGGGCTCGGCACCTGGTGGATCGGCGAGGCCTTCATGGTCGACGCCGCCAACCAGGGTTGGATGGCGCCGTTCGCCGTGGCGGCCATGGCTTCGGGCCTGGCGCTGTTCTGGGGCTTGGCGGCCCTCATCTATCGCAAGGTCCGGCCGGCGAGCGCCTGGCGGGTCCTGACCTTCGCCGGCGCCTTCGCGGCGCTGGAATGGACGCGCGGTCACATCCTGACCGGCTTTCCCTGGAACCTGCCGGGCGAAACCTGGCGGGCGGGCTCCTTCCCGTCCCAGGCGGCCGCCCTGGTCGGCGCCTATGGCCTGACCTGGATCACCCTGGCCATCGCCGCCGCGCCGGCCGTGTGGCGCGAGGGCCGGGCGGGAAAGATCGCGCTGGGTTCGGCTGCCGCCGGATTGGTGGCGCTCTACGCCTATGGCGCGGTGGTGCAGTCGCGGCCGCTGGCCAAGGGACCGCCGACCACGGTCCGCATCGTCCAGGCCGACATCCAGCAGGACGCCAAGTGGGACGCCGTGCGCTTCTCGCAGATCGTCCAGTCCTACGTCTCGCTGACCGCCACGCCCTACAAGGACAAGCCGGCCGACATCGTCATCTGGCCCGAGGGCGCGCTGCCGGCCGCGACCAACGACTATCTGGCCCCCGGGACCTGGGTGCGCCAGGCGATCGTCGACAGCCTGCAGCCGGGCCAACTGCTGCTGATCGGCGGCTATCGCTACGAGGGGCCGCTCGACAAGCCGACCTACTACAACAGCCTGATCGCCCTGCGCCGCACCGCGACTGATCTCGAGATGGTCGGGGTCTATGACAAGCACCGGCTGGTGCCGTTCGGCGAATACCTGCCGGCCGAGAAGTTCCTGACCCTGATCGGCTTCAAGAGCCTGGCGCACCTGGGCGACGGCTTCGCCACCGGCCCGCGCCCGGCCCCGCTGCGGGTGACGCCCGACCTGCTGGTCCAGCCGCTGATCTGCTACGAGAGCCTGTTCCCAGGCCTGGCGCGACCCGACAAGAACGTCCGGGTCTTGATCAACATTTCGAACGACGCCTGGTTCGGCGTCACCTCCGGGCCGTTGCAGCACCTGAACCTGGCCAGCTATCGCGCCATCGAAAGCGCCAAGCCAATTCTGCGCGCCACGCCCACCGGTGTCAGCGCTGTAATCGATGCGCGCGGTCGAATCATGTCGGGTAGCCGACTCGATTTAGGAAGAAGCGGCGTGATCGATGCGCAAATACCGGGGATGGGTGAGGTTACACCCTTCGATAACTTCGGGAATCTCGCGTTTATCGCGTTTCTACTGATATCTGCGGTTGCGTCAGCTCGCCGCCTGACAGGTAAATCCTTTTCCTCTATTGCACGCGCGCAAGACTTAGGCTGAATTAAAACCGCAATTTCAGCTATCAAGCGTAGGTATGAGCGACCTGCCGGACACCGAGCGCCACCCCAATCCCATCGACTTGCACGTGGGGGCGCGCATCCGCATGCGCCGCAAGATCCTCGGCGTCAGCCAGGAGCGGCTGGCCGAGGACCTGGGCCTGACCTTCCAGCAGATCCAGAAGTACGAGCGCGGCGCCAACCGGGTCAGCGCCAGCAAGCTGTACGAGATCGCCAAGAGCCTGCAGTCGTCGGTGGCCTATTTCTTCGAGGGCCTGGCCGACACCGCCAACGAGGGCATGGCCGAGGGCGGCGAGGTCTATGTCCACGACTTCCTGATGACGCCCGAAGGTCTGGAACTGGCCAGCCTGTTCCCGCGCATCACCAAGCCGAAGGTGCGCCGGCGCATCCTGGAGCTGGTCCGCTCGATGGCCGAGGAAGAGGACGCGGGCGACGACGAGGCGTAAGCCTTTCAAGCTCCGCTTGATCGCATAAACATATCTTTATATGGTTCCGGTCTAACTGACGCCGTACCGGGCGCCTGTCCGCCTGCGCGGAATTTCATGACCGGAGCTGTCTCTTGAGCCGTTCGTCCTACATCTTCACCAGCGAGAGCGTCTCCGAAGGTCACCCCGACAAGGTCGCCGACCGTATCAGCGACACCGTCGTCGACGCCTTCCTGACCGCCGACCCCGAGGCGCGCGTCGCCTGCGAAACCCTGGTGACCACCAACCGCATCGTGCTGGCCGGTGAAGTCCGCGCCGGCAAGCCGGACGGCGACAAGAAGGCCAACAAGCAGCTCACCAAGGACATCCTCGGCTCGCTGGAGCCCAAGGTTCGCGCGGCGATCAAGGACATCGGCTACGAGCAGAAGGGCTTCCACTGGCAGAAGGCGAAGTTCGCCAACTACCTGCACGGCCAGTCGGCGCACATCGCCCAGGGCGTGGACGCCACCGAGAAGAAGGACGAAGGCGCCGGCGACCAGGGCATCATGTTCGGCTACGCCAGCACCGAGACCCCGGAGCTGATGCCGGCCACCCTGCAGTACAGCCACAATGTGCTCAAGCGCCTGGCCGAGCTGCGTCACAGCGGCGAGCTGTCGGAGCTGGAGCCGGACGCCAAGAGCCAGGTCACCCTGGAATATGACGGCGCCGGCCGCCCGGTGCGCGTCGTCTCGATCGTCGTCAGCCACCAGCACGCCAAGAAGATCGGCGGCAAGGCCGCGACCTCCAAGCGCGTGCTGGAGCTGATCAAGCCGCACATCCTGCCGGTGTTTCCGGACGGCCTGATCACCAAGAAGACCCAGTGGCTGGTCAACCCGACCGGCCGCTTCGAGATCGGCGGTCCGGACGGCGACGCCGGCGTCACCGGCCGCAAGATCATCGTCGACACCTACGGCGGCGCGGCCCCGCACGGCGGCGGCGCGTTCTCGGGCAAGGATCCGACCAAGGTCGACCGATCGGCCGCCTACGCCTGCCGCTACCTGGCCAAGAACGTCGTGGCCGCGGGCCTGGCCGACCGCTGCACCATCCAGATCGCCTATGCGATCGGCGTGGCCCAGCCGGTCTCGTTCCACGTCGACCTGCACGGCACCGGCAAGGTGGATCCGGCGGTCCTGGAAAAGACCCTGCCGCAGCTGATCGGCGGCGCCACCCCGCGCGCCATCCGCGAGCACCTGCAGCTGAACCGTCCGATCTACGCCCGCACCGCCGCCTACGGCCACTTCGGCCGCACGCCCGACAACGAGGGCGGCTTCTCGTGGGAGAAGACCGATCTCGTCAGCGACCTGAAGGGCCTGGCGTAAGCCTGACCTTCCGATCTTTTGAGAGCGGGCTCCGATCCAGCCGGATCGGAGCCCGTTTTCATTTCGCCTTCAACACTCTAAGACGCCCGCCCATGACCAATCCGACCCAACCCCATGGCCCGCTGCGCTCGTTCGGCCGCATCAAGGCGCGCCCGGTGAAGCCGCGCCAGCAGGCCCTGCTCGACACCCTGTTGCCCGAGATCGCCGTGCCGCAGGGGCCGTTCCAGCCGCTGGACCTGATGCCGGACGCCAAGGCGGTGTGGCTGGAGATCGGCTTTGGCGGCGGCGAGCACATGGCCGCCCAGGCCGGCCGGGTCCCCGAGACCCTGGTCATCGGCGCCGAGCCGTTCGTCAACGGCGTGGCCAGCGCCGTGCGTCACGTGGAAGAGCAGACGCTCAAGAACGTCCGCATCCATGAGGGCGACGCCCGCGACGTGGTCGACTGGCTGCCCGACGCGTGCCTGGACCGGGTGTTCATCATGTTCCCCGACCCCTGGCACAAGGCGCGCCACAACAAGCGCCGCCTGATCCAGCCGGAATTCGTCGCCAAGCTGGCCCGCGTGATGAAGCCGGGGGCGCGCTTACGTTTCGCCACCGACTGGGCCGACTACGGTGAGTGGACGACCGAACGGGTGCTGGCCGATCCGAACTTCCGCTTCGCCGACGAGGCCGCCGACCGCAACGCGATCCCGGCCGACCACGTCACGACGCGCTATGAGGAAAAGAAGCTGGGCGACTGCGCCCCGGTGTTCCTGGACTTCGTCCGGAACTAGTCGCCTTTCCCCTTGATGGGGGAAGGGTCGGGGATGGGGGTGATGCGGCATTGGCCGCAGATCACCCCCATCCGACCTGCTTCGCAGGCCACCTTCCCCCATCAAGGGGGAAGGCGCTCAACTTAGTAGCTCTCGTTGTAGCGCTTGATCGCCGTACGGATGATGTCGGCGGTCTCTTCGATGTCGGCCCAGCCGGTGATCTTGGTCGACTTGCCCTTTTCCAGATCCTTGTAGTGCTGGAAGAAGTGGGCGATCTGCTCGGTCAGGATGGTCGGCAGATCGCGCCAGCTGGACACGCCCGTGTAGAACGGGTGCAGCTTGTCGACCGGCACGGCCAGGATCTTTTCGTCCGAGCCGGCCTCGTCGACCATCATCAGCGTGCCGATCGGGCGGCAGCGGATGATCGCGCCCGGCACCACCGGGGTCGGGCCCACGACCATGATGTCGGCGGGGTCGCCGTCATCGGCCAGGGTGTGCGGGATGAAGCCGTAATTGGCCGGATAGAACATCGCGGTGTGCAGGAAACGGTCGACCATCAGGGCGCCGCTTTCCTTGTCGATCTCGTACTTCACCGGCTCGCCGCCCTGCGGGATCTCGATGATGGCGTTCAGATCGTAAGGCGGGTTGGCCCCGGTCGGGATCTTGGAGAGGTCCATTGTGACTCTTCATATTTGTGAGGTCCGCGGGGAGGCGGCCTGCGCGGCGTCTCTATAGGCCAAAATTGCTGCGGCGCGGAAGGGGCGTGCGCCGATGGAGTCGACAAGGTTTTTCAATTCGCCTATAAAGCGTCCTACATCGTCCGTTAGCGCTAGATGGCGCTTTCGAGCGGCGGCCCGAAAGGCTGCCGCTTTTTGTTTGGCCGAATGGGAGCTTGGCTTCCCGGCCGTATCGAGTTGAGAAGAACGTGCGCGGCAAGACGCAGGAAGACCGTGATCTGATCGAGATGCTCGATCCCGTCGCCGAGAGCCTTGGCTACGAGATCGTCCGCCTGCGCCTGATGGGCGGCAGCGAGCAACGCCGCCTGCAGATCATGGCCGAACATCCGCTGCAGGAAGACGGCAGCGGCGGCGACATGAACGTCGAGGACTGCGCGAAGCTGTCGCGCGGCGTGTCCGAGATCCTGGACGCCGCCGACCCGATCGCCGGCGAATATACGCTGGAGGTCTCCAGCCCCGGCATCGACCGTCCGCTGACCCGCCTGAAGGACTTCGACGATTATGCCGGCCTGGAGGCCCGCATCGAACTCGACCGCGTGGCCGAGGGCCGCAAGCGCTTCAAGGGCGAACTGGCCGGCATCGAGGACGACCAGGTCGGCCTGAACATCGAGGGCGAGGACGACGTCACCGTCTACTTCCCCTTCGCCTGGATCATCGACGCCAAGCTCGTCATGACCGACACCCTGATGAAGCGGGGCGCCGACCAGCGCGCCGCTCGCATCCAATCCGACAACGACGACATGTCCGAAAGTGAAGAGGACTGACCATGGCCATCGGCATCGCCGCCAACCGGCTCGAACTCCTGCAGATCGCCGACGCGGTCGCGCGTGAAAAAGGCATCGAGAAGGAAGTCGTCATCGAGGCCATCGAGGACGCGCTCCAAAAGGCCGCCCGCGCCCGTTACGGCGCCGAGCACGACATCCGCGTCAAGATCGACCCCCGCACCGGCGAGACGACCCAGAAGCGCGTGATCGAGGTCGTTTCGGACGACGCCGAGCTGGAAGGCGAGATCGGCAAGGTCCAGCTCTCGATCGCCAAGCGCACCTGGCGCGACGCCGAGATCGGCAAGGTCTACGAAGAGGCCCTGCCGCCGTTCGAGATCGGCCGCGTCCAGACCCAGATGGCCCGCCAGGTCGTCATGCACAAAGTGCGTGAAGCCGAGCGCGAGCGTCAGCACGAAGAGTACAAGGATCGCGTCGGCGAGATCGTCAACGGCAGCGTCAAGCGCGTCGAATACGGCAACGTCATCGTCGATCTGGGCCGTGGCGAAGGCATCATGCGCCGCGACCAGTCGATCCCGCGCGAGAACTTCAACGTCGGCGACCGCATCCGCGCCTACATCTACGACGTCCGTCGCGAGACCAAGGGCCCGCAGATCATGCTGAGCCGCGCGCACGGCGGCTTCATGGCCAAGCTGTTCGCCCAGGAAGTGCCGGAAGTCTACGACGGCGTCATCGAGATCCGCGCCGTGGCCCGCGACCCGGGTTCGCGCGCCAAGATGGCCGTCATCTCGAACGACAGCTCGATCGACCCGGTCGGCGCCTGCGTCGGTATGCGCGGTTCGCGCGTGCAGGCCGTCGTGGCCGAGCTGCAGGGCGAGAAGATCGACATCATCCAGTGGTCGGAAGATGAAGCCACCTTCATCGTCAACGGCCTGGCCCCCGCCGAAGTCTCCAAGGTCGTCATGGACGAGGAAGACGAGCGCGTCGAAGTCGTGGTGCCGGACGAGCAACTGTCGCTGGCCATCGGCCGCCGCGGCCAGAACGTCCGCCTGGCCTCGCAGCTGACCGGCTGGCAGATCGACATCATGACCGAGAGCCAGGAGAGCGAGCGCCGTCAGCGCGAGTTCACCGAGCGCACGGCCCTGTTCCAGGAAGCCCTGGACGTCGACGAGGTCATCGCCCAGCTGCTGGTCACCGAAGGCTTCGCCGCGGTGGAAGACGTGGCCTTTGTCGAGCCGCACGAGATCGCCTCGATCGAAGGCTTCGACGAAGAGACCGCCGAGGAACTGCAGACCCGCGCGCGCGAATTCCTGGACAAGGAAGCCGCCGCCCTGGACGCCAAGCGTCTGGAGCTGGGCGTGCAGGACGAGGTCCTGGCCATCGAGGGCGTGACCCTGGCCATGGCTGTGGCTCTGGGCGAAGGCGACGTGAAGACCGTCGAGGACTTCGCGGGCCTGGTGCCGGACGACATGCGCGGCTGGTTCGAGACCAAGAACGGCGAGCGCGTGCGTGAGCCGGGCATCCTGGAAAGCTTCAACCTGTCGCCGGAAGACGCCGAAGCCCTGATCATGCGCGCGCGCATCATCATGGGCTGGGTCGAGGCTCCGCCGGAACCGGAATACGAGCCGGAGCCGGAGTACGAAGCGGAAGCCGAGTACGAGGGCGAGGCTGAAGGCGAAGCTGTCGCCGAGGACGCCGCGACCCAAGAAGCCGCCCCCGAAGAAGAGGCGTAAGCCCTTCGGAGCGTGAATTGACGGCCTCGCGGAGCGATCCGCGGGGCCGTTCGCTCTTCCAGAGAGATCATGACGGACGCCAACGCCCCCAAGACCCACGCCGAAGCCAATCGCCTGCGCAAGGACATCGTCCTGGGCGAGGCGACGGACGAGGCGCGCCTGGTCCGCTTCGTGGCGGGACCGGACGGGGTCGTGGTGCCCGACGTGGCGCGCAAGCTGCCGGGCCGGGGCATCTGGGTCGGCGCCGACCGGGAGTCGATCGCGACGGCGGCCAAGAAGGGCCTGTTCTCGCGCGCGGCCAAGACCAAGCTGACGGTCCCGCCCGACTTGGCCGACCAGGTCGAGGCCCTGCTGGCGCGCCGGATCCTGGACAGCCTGGGTCTTGCGCGGAAGGCCGGGACCATTATCTCAGGCTACGAAAAGGTGGTCGCGGCCCTGGGGACGGGCAACGTCGCCTGGCTGATCGAGGCCTCGGACAGCGCCGAGGACGGCCGCCGCAAGATCATGAACGCCGCCCGCAAGGCCCCCAGAGCGCCCCGTTTTCTGGGCGCATTCAATTCGGATGAATTGGGTTTGGCCTTGGGCGGGGAGAATGTGATACACACCGCACTCCTCGCCGGGCGCGGCATCGATCGCTGGACACAGGATGTCGAGCGTTTATCAGGCTTCCGCCCGCTTTTGCCTCCCGAATGGTCGGCGAACGGACGTGAGGATGGCTAGGGGTCTCGCCGCTTCGCGCGGATGAGATCTTTCATGAAAAGGGCGAGCCTGTTCGCCCGGGTTGGCGACCGATCGAGGCAGGCCTAGGGTTTTTTCATCCCACCGGGGAACCGCCGGTGCGAGGGAAAAGCTCTAGAATCTTTGACGTTGGACGCGGCTATTCGGGTCGCGTTCGTGAGTGAAGGGTCGGGAAACGCGCTTGCTTCGGCAGGTACGTCCAGGCCCCTTTCTCACATGGAACGAACGGTTTTTTAGCCGGGTACCGCCCGGCGGAAGTTTAAGCGAGCGCATGAGCGACGAGAACGAAAACGGCCGGAACGGCAATCGACCCCCGATGACCCTCAAGCCCCGTCAGGGCTCGGTTAGCGCGGGTGTCGTGAAGCAGAGCTTCAGCCACGGCCGGACCAAGACGGTGGTGGTCGAAACCAAGCGCACGCGTCCGCATGCGCCCGCGACGGGCAATCTCGCCGCGCCGTCTTCGGCTGAGCGTCGCCATGACGCCCCGCCTCCGCGTCCGCAACAATCGCAAGGCGGCGGCAACGCGCCTTCGGGTGGCGGTTCGGCTGGCGGTCTCTCGCAGGAAGAACTGCGCGCTCGCCAGCGCGTCGTCGACGCCGCTCGCGAAAACCAAGCCCGTCAGGCCGCCGACCAGGCCGCCGACGCCGCGCGGGCTCGCGCCGCTCAGGAAGCTGCTCAGCGTGAAGCCGCCGCCAAGGCCGCGGCCGAACGCGCCGCCGCCGCGCCTGCTCCCGCTCCGGCTCCGGTGGCTCAAGCGCCGGCTCCGGCCGCGCCCGCCGCGCCGGTGACCCCGCCGCCGGCCGCTGCTCCGGCCCCGCGTCCCGTGGCCCAGGCTCCGGCCGCGCCGCGCGCCGAGGCTCCCCGTCAGGACGCCCCGCGTCATGAAGGTCCCCGTCACGACGGTCAGCGCCACGACGGCCCCCGTTCGTCGGCTCCTGGCCAGACCCGCAGCTACGAACCCAGCCGCGAGCGTCGCGACGATCGTCCCAGCACGACGACCTATCGTCCGGCTCCGCAGGGCGACCGCCCGTTCAACCAGCGCGCCCCGCGTCCCGACGCCGGCGCCAACTTCGGCCAGCGCGCCCCGCGTCCCGAGGGCGACCGTCCGCGCGGTCCGCGTCCGGATGACCGTGGCGGCGATCGTCCGCAGGGCGGGGGCTACCGTGGCGACCGCCCGCAGGGTGATCGTCCGCAAGGCGACCGTCCGCAGCAGACCGTCCGCTACTCGGCCCTCGCGCCGCGTCCGGCGCCGGGCGCCCGTGGCCCCGGCGGCCCGCCGCGCGGTCCGCGTCCGGGCGTTCCCGCCTCGGCCCCGGCCACGCCGGAAATCCAGCGCGCCATGCGTTCGGCGCCGCGTCCCGGTGGCGAAGTCAGCCGCCGTCCGGACGAGGACGACGATCGCCGCAAGGCCGCCAATGCGCCCAACAAGGCCGTGTCGCGCGTCAAGGGCGCGCCGCAACGCCGCGAAGGTCGCCTGACCATCCAGGCTGTCGCCGGTGACGGGGATTCCGCCGATCGGATGCGTTCGCTCGCTTCGGTCCGCCGGGCTCGCGAACGTGAAAAGGAAAAGCGCCGCGGCGGCGTGGCTGAACAGGCCCGTGTCGCGCGTGAAGTCGTCATTCCGGACGTCATCACCGTGCAGGAGCTGTCCAACCGGATGGCGGTGCGCGGCGTCGAGATCATCAAGTTCCTGATGCGTCAGGGCGTGATGCTGAAGATCAACGACGTCATCGACAACGACACCGCCGAGCTGGTGGCGACCGAATTCGGTCACACCGTGCGCCGCGTGTCGGAAGCCGACGTCGAAGAAGGCTTCATCGGCGCCGAGGACATCGACGATCACCTGGAAGCGCGTCCCCCGGTCGTGACGATCATGGGTCACGTCGACCACGGCAAGACCAGCCTGCTGGACGCCCTGCGTTCGACGGACGTGGCGGCCGGCGAACACGGCGGCATCACCCAGCACATCGGCGCCTATCAGGTTCGCCTGAAGGACGGCCAGCGCGTGACGTTCCTCGACACCCCCGGCCACGCCGCCTTCTCGGCGATGCGCGCCCGCGGCGCCAACATCACCGACCTGGTGGTGCTGGTGGTGGCCGGCGACGACGGCGTCATGCCGCAGACGATCGAGGCGATCAAACACGCCAAGGCCGCCAACGTGCCGATCATCGTCGCCGTCAACAAGATGGACAAGCCGGGCTCGGATCCGACCCGCGTGGTCAACGAGCTGCTGCAGCACGAGATCGTCGTCGAAAGCCTGGGTGGCGACACCCAGCTGATCGAGGTCTCGGCCAAGGCCCGCACGGGTCTGGAAGACCTGCTGGAAGCCATCCTGCTGCAGGCCGAAGTGCTGGACCTGAAGGCCAACCCCGACCGCACCGCCGACGGCGTGGTGATCGAGGCCAAGCTGGACAAGGGTCGCGGCGCGGTTTCGACCGTCCTGGTCAATCGCGGTACGCTGAAGCGCGGCGACATCGTCGTCGCCGGCGCCCAGTTCGGCCGCGTTCGCGCGCTGCTGAACGAGCGCAACGAGCAGCTGACCGAAGCCGGTCCGGCCACCCCGGTCGAGATCCTCGGCCTGGACGGCGTTCCCTCGCCGGGCGAAGCCTTCGCCGTGGTCGAGAACGAAGCCCGCGCTCGCGAGCTGACCGAGTACCGCATCCGCCAGAAGCGCGAGAAGTCGCTGGCTCCGATCGGCGCTGGCGCTTCGATGGCCGACATGATGGCCAAGCTGCAGGACAAGAAGCTGAAAGAGCTTCCGCTGATCATCAAGGCCGACGTGCAAGGTTCGGCCGAGGCGATCATCGGTTCGCTGGACAAGATGGCCACCGACGAGGTCCGCGCGCGGATCATCCTGTCGGGCGCCGGCGCGATCAGCGAAAGCGACGTCATGCTGGCCAAGGGCGCCGGCGCGCCGGTCATCGGCTTCAACGTCCGCGCCTCGGCGCAGGCGCGGGCCCTGGCCGAACGCGAAGGGGTCGAGATCCGCTACTACGCGATCATCTACGACCTGCTGGACGACATCAAAGGCGTGCTCTCGGGCATGCTGGCCCCGATCCAGCGCGAAACCTTCCTCGGCAACGCCGAGGTCCTGCAGGCCTTCGACATCTCGAAGATCGGCAAGGTCGCCGGCTGTAAGGTCACCGAGGGCGTGGTCCGCAAGGGCGCCAAGGTCCGGATCATCCGCAACGACATCGTCGTTCTGGAACTGGGCACCCTGCAGACGCTCAAGCGCTTCAAGGACGAGGTCAACGAAGTCCCCGTCGGTCAGGAGTGCGGCATGATGTTCGCGGGCTTCCAGGACATCAAGGTCGGCGACACCATCGAGTGCTTCACCGTCGAGGAGATCAAGCGCCAGCTCGACTAAGAGCCGGTCGCAGGATCGAAAGTTCGAAGGGCGCGGATCGCAAGGTCCGCGCCCTTTGTCTTTGCCCGGGTGTCGCTGGGGCGCGTAAACCCAGACTGGAAATCGCCCCAATCCGGCGCTACCCATTCCGCATGCGTATCAAGGCCCTCCTCGCTCTGACCGCCGTCGCCGCTTCGCTCGGCGCCTGCGCGACCGTGAACCGTCTCGACGCCGGCGGTGACGTGCACGACCTGCTGGTCGCCATCCGCGACAACGACCGCGCGACGTTCGAGAACCACGTCGATCGCCGGGCGCTGAAGTATCAGATCGAGACGCGGCTGATGGAGGAGGCGCGCCAGCGCGGCGGCTCCAGCAGCGGCGTCATGGCCCTGGCGGCGATCGCGGCGGGACCGCTGGCGGACGCGGCCGGCGAGGCGCTGATCCGGCCCGAAACCTTCCATGCGGCCGCCAACTACTACGGCTACACGCCTGACCGCCCGATCCCCGGGCGGGTGGCGATCGCCAGCATGCTGCGGCCCACCGGCGATGGTCGGGTCTGCGCGGCCAAGCGGGACGGCCCCTGTCTGCTGACCTTCACCCAGGAAGGTTCGACCTGGCGGCTGACCAGCTTCGACGCCGAGGCCGCGAACCTGCACCTGAAACGATGAAGCCAGCCGTCTGGGGGGGCGCGGCCCTGGCCTTGATGGCGGCGACGGCCGCCCAGGCCGAGACGCGAATGTTCTCGTACGACCCGATCTCGGCCGACGCCAAGCGGCTGACCGGCGCGGGCGTGACGATCCTGTTCAACCAGGGCTTCATGGGCGCCAGCCGGCCGATCAAGGTGCTGGCCACCGGCGTGCCGGCCGAAGCGCGCTTGAAGGACGGCCGGCAGAAGGACCTCGGCCCTGGCGGCCTGGACGCCATGGAGGGCGTGGACGGTGACGCCTCGCTCTATGAGGTCGACGCCACGGCCGCCCAGGGCAAGATCTATGTCCGCGCCTTCTGCCCGGGCTCGACGCGGTTGTGGCTGTCGTTCAGCACCATCGCCCTGCGCCACGATCTGCGGATCCAGGCATTCGGCAACGATCCGAAAAACGAGGGCCAGGCGCGTCTGTGCGGCACGTTGGACTTCTCGTATCGCGGCGAATGGCGCCTGCCCAAGGGGCGCAACGGGCCGGACCCGATGTCGGACTGGACCGACAATCCGCAGCATCCCGACACAACCAACTAGGCCATCCGTTCAAGAATTTTCGTTCGCCATGTCGCAACAAGCGGGGCTCGCGCGTCTTTAGGACAGGCGGGCGAGGAGAACGCGATGCGCTTCATGGTGCTGCTGAAGGTCGAGTCCGACGTCGGTCCGGAGCTGAACCAGGCCATGCGCGACTATGACGCCGAGCTGGTTCGCGCCGGCGTCGCCGATCGCGCCAGGCTGTCGGCTCGCGGCGCGCGGATGGAGGCGGACGCCTCCGCCGAAGGTCGCACCCTGGCCGGCTTCTGGGTCTTCGACGTCGCTTCGCGCGAAGACGCCGCCGCCTGGGTGCGCCGCTGTCCCGCGCCTGTCGATGGCTCCGCCGAGATCGAGATCCGCCTGCTGCTGGCGCCCGACGACCTGTCCGAGCGTCCCCAGCAGGGCAAGCCGCGTCCCGTCTGGGAGCGGGCGATGGCCTTCTGAGCTTCGCCGGTCTAGCCTTCCTGCAACGAAGAGGGGTGGGGCATGGCTGACGATGTGCTGGCGGGGTTCGAGCGTTTCGACTTCGACGACGGGCGCTGGACGCGCGAGGTCTACAAGATCGGCTCCGGACCGGCGGTGATCGTCATCCACGAGGTGCCGGGCCTGCATCCAGGCGTGCTGGCCTTCGCGCGCGACCTGGCGGCCTCGGGCCTGACGGCCTACTGCCCCAGCCTGTTCGGCAAGCCGGCCAAACCGGTGACGCGCGGCTACGCCATCGGGGTGATCCTGAAGAACATCTGCGTGCGGCGCGAGTTCAGCGTCTGGAAGGACGGGCGCTCCAGCCCGATCGTCGATTGGCTGCGCGCCCTGGCCCGCAAGGCTCACGAGGACTGCGGCGGCAAGGGCGTGGGCGCGGTCGGCATGTGCTTCACCGGCGGCTTCGCGCTCGCCATGATGACCGAGCCGGCCGTGGTTGCGCCGGTGCTGTCCCAACCCTCGCTGCCGCTGATGGACAAAGGCGGGCTGGACTGCTCGGCCTCGGAACTGGCCTGCGCCAAGCGGCGATTCAAGGACGAGGACCTGTCGTTGCTCGCCCTGCGATTTTCCTCCGACAAGCTGGTGCCAGACGCCCGCATCGCGCGGCTGAAGGCCGAGTTCGGCGACAAGGTAGAGGTGGTCGAACTGGCCGATGAGGACGCCGCGCCCGGCGTGCCGATGGAGCCGCACTCAGTGCTGACCCTGCACTTGCACCGGTCGGTTCCGGACAGCGGCAGCATGCAGGCGCGCGACAAGGTGATCGCGTTCTTCAAGGAGAAGGTCGGGGCCTAGAACAAGGGGCGGGGCTGGACTTTCAGGTGTTACGCGCCTAGACACCGCGCCTTCCGATTTTCCCCGCGCACCGGCGTTCGATCCGCCGGCCGGGCCACAAGGATTCCGCGCCATGAAGCGCCTCTCGGGCCCCAAACAGGCCGACACCAAGAAGGGTCCCGCCGGGCCCTCGCAGCGCCAGCTGCGCGCCGGCGAACTGATCCGCCACGCCCTGGTCGACGTCTTCCGCGAGGAAGGCCTGGCCGATCCGGTGCTGGTCAATGTCTCGATCACGGTGTCCGAAGTGCGGATGAGCCCCGACCTGCGCCACGCCGTCTGCTTCGTCGAACCCCTGGGCGCCGGCCTGAAGGGCGAAGCGGGCCGCAAGGAAGAAGACATCAAGGAGGTCATCAAGGCCCTGAACCGCGGCGCGAGCTTCCTGCGCGGCCGCCTGGGCAAGGTGATCGACATGAAGTTCACGCCGGACCTGAAGTTCATCCACGACGAGAGCTTCGGCGCCGCGGCTCACATGGACCGCCTATTCGACGATCCGCGCGTCCAGCAGGACGTCCGTACGCTCTCGGACGTTCTTGGCGACGACGAGGACTAAGAATGGCCCGCCGCAAGAAGGGCGACGCCGTCTCGGGCTGGATCTGCCTGGACAAGCCCTACGACCTAACCTCGACCACAGCCGTCTCCAAGGTGCGCCGCGCGTTCAACGCCCAGAAGGGCGGCCACGCCGGCACGCTGGATCCGCTGGCCACCGGCATCCTGCCGATCGCGCTGGGCGAGGCGACCAAGACCGTCCCGTTCCTGATGGACGCCGACAAGGCCTATCGCTTCACCATCGCCTGGGGCCGCGACACCACGACCCTGGACCGCGAAGGCGAGACGACGGGGACCTCGGACGTGCGCCCGACCCGCGAACAGGTCGAGGCCGCGCTGAGCGCTTTCATCGGCGAGGTCGACCAGGTCCCGCCGAACTTCTCGGCCATCAAGGTCGACGGTGAGCGCGCCTATGATCTGGCCCGCGACGGGGTCGAGTTCGAACTGCCGACCCGCAAGGTCAGCATCTTCGATCTGAAGGTCACCGAGCAGGCCGACGCCGACCACGTCACCCTGGAGATGGAATGCGGCAAGGGCACCTATGTCCGGGCCGTGGTCCGTGACCTGGCCAAGGCGCTGGGAACCTGCGGTCACGTCGCCGAGCTTCGCCGGACGCGGGTCGGCGGGTTTACCGAGAGCGGCTCGATATCGCTGGAAACTCTTGAGAATTTGAGCTATGAGGCCCGGCTGTCGGAGGCATTGCTTCCGGTCGAGACCGCGCTGGACGACATCCCGGCGTTGGCCGTGACCGATGAAGACGCCTTCCGGCTTGCACAGGGACGCGCCATCGTCCTGCTCCCAAGGCAGGTGGAAACGCTGAAAACCGAGCTCACGCCCGGTGATCGCACCGTTTCCGCCATGTCGGGGGATCGGCTGGTGGCCTTGTGCGAGATGCGCGCCGGGAAGCTCAATCCGGTGCGGGTCTTCCAACTCACCTGAGCGGAGACAACCCGATGTCGATCACCATCGAGCGCAAGAGCGCTCTCATCGCCGAACACGCCCGCACGCAAGGCGACACCGGCAGCGCTGAAGTCCAGGTCGCGATCCTCTCGGAGCGCATCTCGAACCTGACCGAGCACTTCAAGACGCACAAGAAGGACAACCACAGCCGTCGTGGTCTGCTGAAGCTGGTTTCCCAGCGTCGCCGACTCCTCGACCACCTGAAGAAGTCCGACGTCGCCCGTTACCAGTCCCTGATCGAAAAGCTGGGCCTGCGTCGCTAAGGCACAATTCGGCCGCCCTGCTCCGGTAGGGCGGCCGAACGTTTTTCCAACCTTCGTTTCGAGACAGGCCGGAACGAGAGGTTGTCGCGGATCCGCTCTAAGCGTGATCCGGACATGTAAGCCGGAGATCACGATCTTCGGGCGCCTGTCGAACTGGATGAGGAAATCTCGGGACCGCCCTTCGGCCGCCCGCCCCTGTCCGTCCTGAAGGAAATGGGTCCTTCGGAACCGAAAGAAGCAAAAATGTTCGATATCAAGCGCAAGACGATCGAGTGGGGCGGCAAGACGCTGGTCCTCGAAACCGGTCGCATCGCCCGTCAAGCCGACGGCGCCGTTCTGGCCACCATGGGCGAAACCGTCGTCCTGGCCACCGCCGTGTTCGCCAAGGCCCAGAAGCCTGGCCAAGACTTCTTCCCGCTGACGGTCAACTATCAGGAAAAGACCTTCGCGGCCGGCAAGATCCCGGGTGGCTTCTTCAAGCGTGAAGGCCGTCCGTCGGAAAAGGAGACCCTGGTCTCCCGCCTGATCGACCGTCCGATCCGTCCGCTGTTCGTCAAGGGCTTCAAGAACGAAGTCCAGGTCGTCGTCACCGTGCTGCAGCACGACCTCGAGAACGATCCCGACATCCTGGGCATGGTCGCCGCCTCGGCCGCCCTGACCCTGTCGGGCGCCCCGTTCATGGGTCCGATCGGCGCCGCCCGCGTGGGCTGGGTCGACGGCGCCTACGTGCTGAACCCGACGCTCGACGAGCTGAAGGAAAGCAAGATGGACCTCGTCGTGGCCGGCACCGCCGACGCCGTGATGATGGTTGAATCGGAAATCCAGGAGCTCTCGGAAGAGATCGTGCTGGGCGGCGTCAACTTCGCCCACAAGGAAATGCAGGCCGTGATCGATGCGATCATCGACCTGGCCGAGCACGCCGCCAAGGAGCCCTTCGACTTCCAGGCCGAAGACACCGACGCGATCAAGGCCGAGATGAAGGGCATCGTCGGCGCCGACATCGCCGCCGGCTACAAGATCACCAAGAAGCAAGATCGCTACGAAGCCATCGGCGCCGCCAAGAAGAAGGCCGTCGCGGCCCTCGGTCTGTCGGACACCAACCCGGCCGGCTACGACCCGCAAAAGCTGGGCGCGATCTTCAAGGAACTGGAAGCCGACGTCGTGCGTCGCGGCATCCTGGACACCGGCCTGCGCATCGACGGCCGTGACGTGAAGACCGTCCGTCCGATCCTGGGCGAAGTCGGCATCCTGCCGCGCACCCACGGTTCGGCCCTGTTCACCCGCGGCGAGACCCAGGCGATCGTGGTCGCCACCCTGGGCACCGGCGACGACGAGCAGTTCATCGACGCTCTGGAAGGCACCTACAAGGAATCCTTCCTGCTGCACTACAACTTCCCGCCCTACAGCGTCGGTGAAACCGGCCGTATGGGCAGCCCGGGCCGCCGCGAAATCGGCCACGGCAAGCTGGCTTGGCGCGCCCTGCGCCCGATGCTGCCGGCCAAGGAAGACTTCCCCTACACGATCCGCCTGGTCTCGGAGATCACCGAGTCGAACGGTTCGTCCTCGATGGCCACGGTCTGCGGTTCGTCGCTGGCCATGATGGACGCCGGCGTGCCGCTGGTCCGTCCGGTCTCGGGCATCGCCATGGGCCTGATCCTGGAAAACGACGGCTTTGCCGTTCTGTCGGACATCCTGGGTGACGAAGATCACCTGGGCGACATGGACTTCAAGGTCGCCGGCACCAGCGAAGGCCTGACCTCGCTGCAGATGGACATCAAGATCGCCGGCATCACGCCCGCGATCATGGAGCAGGCCCTGGCCCAGGCCAAGGAAGGCCGCGCGCACATCCTCGGCGAAATGAACAAGGCCATGGACGCGCCGCGCGCCGACGTGGGCGACTTCGCGCCGAAGATCGAAACGATCACCATCCCCACCGACAAGATCCGTGAAGTGATCGGCTCGGGCGGCAAGGTGATCCGCGAGATCGTCGCCACCACCGGCGCCAAGGTCGACATCAACGACGAAGGCACCGTGAAGGTCTCGGCTTCGGACGGCGCCAAGATCAAGGCCGCGATCGACTGGATCAAGTCGATCACCGACGAAGCTGAAGTGGGCAAGATCTACGACGGCAAGGTCGTGAAGGTCGTCGATTTCGGCGCCTTCGTGAACTTCTTCGGCGCCAAGGACGGCCTCGTCCACGTCAGCCAGATCAGCAACGAACGCGTCGCCAAGCCGTCGGACGTGCTGAAGGAAGGCCAGATCGTCAAGGTGAAGCTCCTGGGCTTCGACGACCGCGGCAAGACCAAGCTGTCGATGAAGGTCGTCGATCAAGAGACCGGCGAAGACCTGTCCAAGAAGGAAGCCGCTCCGGAAGGCGCCGCGGAATAAGCTCCGCGCTTCTGACGAAGTGACGAACTAGCGAACGGGCGGTTCCGAAAGGGACCGCCCGTTTTGCGTTTGCGGGTTGTCTGTGTTCTTATTTTGTTCCATCGTGAGTTGTGGAACGGAGAGGGCGCGATGGCCGATCAGATCGTGCAGTGCGGCGGTTGCCGCGTCGATGTCCAGGTGGTGCGCAGGGAGGATGGCGAGGTGGTGCGATGCCCGGCCTGCTCGCGGACCGCGCCCAAGGACGAGGCGATCCGAGCCGCCCGCAGCGCCCTGATCGACGTCGTCATGCGCGACCTGACCGAGGATTTGCGGGCGATCGTCCGGGCCAGTCCAGGCCTCGGCTACCAACCCGCCCAACGCTACGATTGGGCGCTGAGAGGGTTCGGGAACGAGAGATGAGTCAGGCGCTGGTTGTCCGCGCCTAGCCCCGCGGCGTCACCCGCACCTGCGCGGCGTCCGGGGCGCCGTTGCCGCCGCGGCAGGCGGCAGGCTTGAACTTCAGGTCCATGCAGACCCAGACCTCGGTCAGGCGGCCGTCCTTGACGCGGACGTTCAGGCCTTCGCGGGTCATGCCCTTGTTGCGCTTGAGAAAGGCGTCGCGGATCTGGCCGGCGGTCATGGTCTCAGCCGGAGGCGCCAGATCGGGGACGTTCAGGCCCTTGCGGACCTTCTGGGCCTTCTTGAAATAGGCTTCGGGGCTGTCCCAGTTGCAGGTGCCGTGCGCCTGCCACTCATGCTGCAGCAGCCAGGGCGAGGGGGTCATGCACAGATTGGCCTTCACCGTGGCCGGGCTCATCGGCGGACTGGGCTTGCAGTAGCGCGGGTGGACCTTGTCCGGACCGTTCGGCCACAGGCCATGCACCGTGAAGCCGAAGCTATTGTTCTGGCACTGGATGACCTTGTCCGACTCCGGGATGCCGGCGCGGCAGGCCTCGGGCGACCAGAACAGGGCCAGCAGATAGGCGGCGATCGGCACGTCGGTGTGGATCTCGCTGGCCGGCGGGACCTCGGCCGGCGCCAGGGTCACGACCGGCGGCACCGCGCAGGCCTTGAGGCTGGACGCCTGGGCGCCGCTGGCAAGCGCGAGGGCGGCGAAAGCGGTGGCGAGGGCGGTCTTCATGATCAACTCCGAACAGCGGCGCGGATAGGGACCCGCGCCGTCGCCCGCGTCAAGAAACCCTTTTGCGGCAGCGCTCTAGCGGCGGGCTTCCGTGGCCATCCGCACGGCCAGGCCGCCCAGCACCGTGGCCATCAGCCAGCGCTGGATCAGAGCGAAGCTGGGACGCGCGGCCAGGAAGGTCGCGATCGTGCCGGCGGCCAGGCAGATGGCCCCGTTGACGCTCAGCGAGACGGCGATCTGCGAGAGGCCCAGGGCCAGCGACTGGGTGAATACCCCGCCGTGCTCGGGCTTGATGAACTGAGGCAGCAGCGACAGGTACAACATCGCGGCCTTGGGGTTCAGAATGTTGGTGACGAAGCCCATGGTGATCAGCTTGGCGGGGCTGTCCTTGGGCAGTTCGCGCACCTGGAACGGCGAGGCGCCGCCCGGCTTGATCGCCTGCCAGGCCAGCCAGGCCAGATAGAGCGCGCCGCCGAAGCGCAGGACGTCATAGGCGATCGGCGCGGCCATCAGCAGGGCTGTGATGCCCAGCGACGCGCAGATCAGATAGACCACGAAGCCCGCCGCCGTGCCGATCAGCGACACGATCCCGGCCCAGCGGCCCTGGCAGATCGATCGGCTGACCAGATAGAGCATGTTCGGCCCGGGGGTCAGGGCCATGCCCAGACAGACCAGCGTGAAGGCGATCCAGGTCTTGGCTTCGGGCATCGGCGCGGGCTCCAGCAAGGTGAAGCCGAGCTCTAGCATGAGCCGTTTGTGACGGCCCAGACCGCAAAGCGTCGCTTTTCCGCCACATCCGCCGCAATTGAGAACGATTATCATTGCGACTGCATTGCAGGATCGATAAGAACGCCTCGCAATTTCAGGGCGGGCCCTCCCCCCGGGCCCATCGGGGATAAGGACATCATGCGTAATCCGAACTCAGCCGGCGTTGTGAGCCGGCCTCGTCGCGCCCTGGGCGCCGCCGCCGTCGCCGGCCTCGCGGGCCTGGGCCTGGCGCACGCCGCCGCCGCCGCTCCGGACGTCAGCGAGGACGCGGCCATCGCGACCGCCGACAACTCGACCGAGGTCACCAGCGTTCAGATCGACGCCAAGAAGGCCGCCCAGTCGCCGAAGCAGACTGCTCCGCTGCGCGATACGCCCAAGTCGATCACCGTCATCTCGCAGGATCTGATCCAGAGCACCGGTTCGGCCAGCCTGGTGGACGCCCTGCGCACGGTTCCGGGCATCACCTTCGGCGCCGGCGAGGGCGGCAATCCGGTCGGCGACCGCCCGTTCCTGCGCGGCTATGACGCCCAGTCCAGCACCTTCGTCGACGGCCTGCGCGATATCGGCAGCCAGTCGCGCGAGGTGTTCAACACCGAGACCGTCGAGGTCATCAAGGGCGCCAGCGGCAGCTATGCCGGCCGTGGCGGCGCCGGTGGCGGCATCTACATCAACAACAAGGCGCCGACCCGCGGCGACTTCGTCGCCGGCCAGATCGCCGTCGGCACCGCGGACTACAAGCGCGCCACGATCGACGTGAACCACGTGATCGCCGATGGCGTGGCGGTTCGCCTGAACGCCATGGTCCACGACGCCGGCGTCGCCGGTCGCGATGAGGTCAAGCAAAGCCGCTGGGGCGTCGCGCCGTCGATCGCCTTCGGCCTGGGCACGCCCAACCGCTTCACCGTCTCCTACTATCACCTGCAGAGCGACGACCTGCCGGACGCCGGCATCCCGTACAACAACCCGACCTTCGTCGCCCGCACCGACGGTCGCGCCCGGGTCCTGCAGGCCGGCAACGGCGAGCCGATCAATGTCGATCGCAGCACCTTCTATGGCCAAAAGGACCGCGACTTCCGCAAGGAACGCGTCGACATGGCCACCGTCCGGTTCGAGCACACGTTCAGCCGCGACCTGCACCTGCGCAACACCACGCGCTATGCCGAGAGCGCCCAGGACTTCATCTACACCCAGCCGGACGACAGCAAGGGCAACATCTATTACGGCCTGGTCTGGCGCCGTCCGAACACCCGCGTCAGCGAGGTCAGCTACCTGACCAACCAGACCGACTTCTACGGCAAGTTCACCACCGGCTCGATCGTGCACAACTTCGCCACCGGCCTGGAGTTCTCGCGCGAGGAAGGCGAGAACGACGCCTACAACGTGCTGTACAATGGCCTGGCCGCGGCCAGCTACAACACCTGCAACGCCGCTGCGATCGCCGCCTTCGTCTGCACCAGCGTCAACAATCCGAACCCGAACGATGCGTTCACGGGCGTGATCACGCGCACCAACAATCCGACGAACGCCCGGACGATCACCAAGTCGGCCTACGCGTTTGACACGATCGAGGTCAACGCCAACTGGCAGGTCAATCTGGGCGCGCGCTTCGACAGCTACGACGCCCGCTTCACGACCGCCCGCGCCGCGACCACGCCGTTCGCGCGTTCGACCTACGAGCGGACGGACGACCTGTTCAACTACCAGGCCGCCGTCGTCTACAAGCCGGTCACGGCCGCCGCGATCTATGTGTCCTACGCCACCGCCTCGACCCCGGCCGGCAACTCGCTGGCCCAGGGCAGCGATCCGAACGCCCTGTCCAGCGTGGTCAACGCCGCGCTCTCGCCGGAAAAGAACCACACGCTGGAAGCCGGTGCGAAGTGGGACGTGTTCGGCGGCAAGCTGTCGCTGACCGGCGCAGTCTTCGAGGTGAAGACCTCCAACGCCCGCATCACCCAGTCGGACAACACCGTCGCCATGGCCGGCGAGAAGCGCGTGCGCGGCTTCGAGGTCGGCGTGTCGGGCTCGGTCACCGACAAGTGGGACGTGTTCGGCGGCTACACCTATCTGGACGCCATCCTGGTCAAGAACGGCGGCGCCGGCGCGGCGGCGGGCCTGACCGACGGCCAGCCCTTCCCCAACACCCCCAAGAACAGCGCCTCGATCTGGACGACCTACAAGGTGCTGCCGCGCCTGACGATCGGCGGCGGCGCCAATTACCTGGCCAAGGTCATGGGCAGCACCAACCCGACCCTGCCCAAGTTCATCCCCAGCTACTGGCGCTTCGACGCGACGGCGACGTACGTGATCAACGAGCGCCTGACGGCGCAGCTGAACGTCCAGAACCTGACCGACGAGGTCTATTTCACCCAGGCCTATCCGACCCACTACGCGACCATCGCGCCGGGCCGATCGGCTGTTCTGTCCCTGAACGCCAAGTTCTAGGATCAGGCTGAACCGCGGCTTCGAACCAGCCCTCGAAGCCGTCTGGCGACCGCGTCCGCTCCCCTGGACGCGGTCGCCGTCGTTATGAAAGCGGCTTTTCGGAAGACTTGGCGATGGTCAGCAAGGCCGAGGTGGAAGCGATCCTGGCGGGACCGCCCGAGGCGGCGACGGCCTGGCTGCGAACGCATGCCGCCCAAGGGGTAAGCGAGGCTCAGGCCAATCTCGGTCAGCGGCTGCTGGACGGGGTCGGCGTCGCCGCCAATCCCGTCGAGGCGCTGGCCTGGTTCCTGAAGGCCGCCGCTCAAAAGCATCCCATGGCGATCAACATGGTCGGCCGTTGCTACGAGAACGGCTGGGGCGTTCCGGCCAACCTGGTCGTCGCCGCGCAATGGTACCGCCAGGCCGCCGACCTGGGCAGCGACTGGGGCATGTACAACTACGCCACCCGTCTGATGCTGGGTGACGGCGTGGAGGCTGACCGCGCCAACGCGCTGGCCTGGTTCCGCAAGGCCGCTGACCTCGGTCACGCCAAGTCGATCAATATCCTGGGCGGCTTCTACGAGGATGGCTGGGAGGTCGAACAGGACTTCGCCAAGGCCCGCGAATGCTATGTCCGCGCGGCGGCCGGCGGCGATTTCCGGGGCCAGTTCAACCTGGGCCGCGTCCTGGCCTCGGAAGGCGATGTCGAGGGCGCCGTGGCGCTGTTCGCCCGAGCCGCCGAAACCGCCACCCCGGCCTTTCTTGAAAAATTGATCGGCTTCCTGGACCCCGCTCCGATCGCGGCCTACCGAGACCTGGCCCAGGTGCTCAAGGAGCGGTCCCAATGATGCTGCAGATCCCCGAAGTGCTGACCAAGGCGCAGGTGGCCGAGTGCCGGGCGATCCTGGACGCCGGTCCGTGGGTGGACGGCAACCTGACCTCGGGCTTCCAGGCTGCGCGGGCCAAGACCAACGAGCAGCTGCCGCAGGACAGCGCCGCGGCCGTCTCCGTGGGCGAGGCGATCGTCCGGGCTTTGGAGGCCAACCCGCTGTTCGTCTCAGCCGCCCTGCCGCAGGTCATCCTGCCGCCGATGTTCAATCGCTATGGCGAGGGCATGGGCTTCAAGGACCATGTCGACAACGCCATCCGCCGCGACCCGGTCAGCGGCAAGCGCCTGCGCACGGATCTTTCGGCCACGCTCTTCCTGGAGGAGCCGGAGAACTATGACGGCGGCGAGCTGGTGGTGAACGACCTCTATGGCGACCACGTGGTCAAGCTCGCGGCCGGGGACATGATCCTTTATCCCAGCTCCAGCCTGCACCACGTGACCCCGGTCACGCGCGGCCGGCGCACGGCCAGCTTCTTCTGGATCCAGAGCCTGATCCGCGACGACGCCAAACGCACCCTGCTGCTGGAGATGGACGTCGCCATCCAGCGCCTGGCCCGCAAGGTCGAAGCGGATGACGAGGGCATCCTGTCGCTGACCGGCGTCTATCACAACCTGCTGCGGCAATGGGCTGAAGTCTAAAAGTAGGCTTGAGCGAGCAGGTTCGTGGAACACGGGTCGGTCTTGAGAACCATAAGTTTACGGTTGCGTTCCACCATCCGCCCAACTTGGCGGAGACTGAATGTCCCAGGGGCGAGATAACGCAGGGGCTGTGAGCGCGCCCTCGCCGTTTGGCGAGGCGGACGCCGCGCGTTGGCTGTTCGAGAACGCCAGCGACCTCTTCGCTGTCGTGTCGCCCGAAGGCCGCTTCGTCAGCGTCAACGCCGCCTGGACCACCCTGACGGGCTGGACGCCCGAAGAGCTGATTGGCCAGCCGACCCTGAAGTTCGCGCACGTCGAAAGCCAGGCGGCGCTGATCGACAGCGGCCGCTGCATGCGCGAGACGGGCTCGGTCGTCAACGAGCTGAAGATCCGCTGCAAGGACGGCCGCACGATCTGGGTGCAGGGCCGGTCGCGCCTGGGTCCCAATGGCGAGATGATCGGGCTGATGCACGACATCTCGGCCGAGGTGGCGGCGCGCGCCGAGCTGGAATCGGCCCGCCGCACGCGCGCGATCCTGGCCGAGGCGGCCGGCGTCGGCGTCTGGAGCTACGAGCCCGAGGGCGAGCGCATCGACTGGTCGCCGGACCTGCTGGCGCTATTGGGCCTGTCGCCGGCCGATGTGGCGACCGCCGACCAGTTCCTGGCCCGCCTGCCCGACGACCAGCGCGAGATCGTGCATCAAGTCTTCATTCACGCCACCCGCACGGGGGAGGGCGGCACGATCGAGTTCCGCCTGCGCGGCGACAATGGCCGGTGGCAGACCTTCCGCAGCACCTATCGGGCCGGCGAGCGACGCGGCGCGCTCTATTCGCTCAAGGGCATCACCCAGAACATCACCGACGTCGCCCGCAGCCGCGACAAGGCCATCTGGAGCGAGCGCCGGGCGCGCCGCCTGGTCGAGGACGCTCCGTTCGCCGTAGCCGTCTATGACCTGGAGATGCGCCTGCGCCTGGTCAGCCCGCGCTTCCTGGAGATCTTCCGCTCCACCGAGGCCCAGGTGATCGGTAGGACGCTGTCGGAACTGACCCATGGGGGTCGCCGTCGCTTCGTCGCCGGGGTCGCCCGGGCGCTGTCGGGCGAAGTGGTCGGCCGCCGCGAGGATCGCCTGTTCGACGCCGACGGCGTGGAGCGCGCCTTGCGCTGGGAGGCCCGGCCCTGGCTGGACGCGGCCGGCGAGGTGGTCGGCGTCATCACCTATATGGACGACGTCACCGCCCTGACGGCGGCCCGGCGCGAGGCGCGGATCAACGCTCGCCGGCTGAAGGTCGCCCTGGGCGCGGCGCGGGCCGGCGTCTACGAGATCGACCACGAGGCCGAGAGCTTCTGGGGCTCGCCCGAGTTTCACCGCATGATGGGTCGCCGCGTCGTCTATGACGATGTCCGCCAGGGCGTCTGGCCGATGGTCCACCCCGAGGATCGCGCCCACGTCTACAAGACCGCCGGCGAGTGGTGGCGCGATGGTCTCGGGGGGACCCAGGAATACGACGTCCGCGTGATTTCGCCCGGCGGCGAGACGCGCTGGGTGCGGATCTTCCACGATGTCCGCTGCAACACCCAGGGCGTCGCCCGCAAGGCGGTGGGTCTTGTCCTGGACATCGACGAGAAGAAGAAGGCCGAGCTGGCCCTGATGGCCGCCGAGCGCGCCGCCCAGGCGGCCAGCGACGCCAAGGCCCAGTTCCTGGCCAATATGAGTCATGAGATCCGCACGCCGATGAACGGGGTGCTGGGTGTCATGCACGTGCTCAAGCGCGAGCTGCCCGCCGGCGACAGCGCCGATCTCCTGGGCGAGGCCTTGGCCGCTGGGCAAATGCTGTCGACCCTGCTGGACGACGTCATCGACATCTCGCGCATCGAGGCCGGGCGCCTGGACCTGAACCGCGAGCCGGTCGATCCGCGCGAGCTGGTCCGGGGCGTGGCGCGGCTGCTGGCCGGCCAGGCTTCGCACAAGGGGCTGCGGCTGGAGCTGGACCTGGCCGACGACCTGGGCTGGATCGAGACCGACCCGACCCGCGTGCGCCAGGCCCTGTTCAATCTGGTCGGCAACGCCGTGAAGTTCACCTTGAAGGGCTCGGTGACCGTCCGGGCGCGCAGGGTCATGACCGCGGATGGCCAGCGGCTCGTCTTCGACGTCATCGACACCGGCATCGGCGTGCCCCTGGAAGCCCAGGCCAGCCTGTTCGAACGCTTCCAGCAAGCCGACGCCAGCACCACCCGCCGCTTCGGCGGCTCGGGCCTGGGCCTGGCCATCACCCGCAAGCTGGCCCAGATGCTGGGCGGCGAGGTGGCGTTCCGCTCGACGCCGGGCGAGGGCTCGACATTCACCCTGACGATCGCCGCGCCGCCGGCCGCGCCGCCGGCCGCCCTCGAGGCCGAGGCCGACGACCTGCTGGAAGGCCTGAAGGTCCTGGTGGTCGAGGACAACCCGACCAACCAGTTGGTCGCGCGTCGCATCCTGGAGCAGCTGGGCGCCCGCGTCAGCGTCGCCGACGATGGCGCGGCGGGCGTCGAGGCCGCGCGCATCGGAGCCTTCCACCTGATCCTGATGGACGTGCAGATGCCGGGCATGGACGGGCTGGAGGCCTCGCGCCGCATCCGCGCCCTGCCTGGTCCGGAAGCCCGCGCGCCGATCATCGCCCTGACCGCCAACGTCATGGCCCATCAGCGCGCCGCCTATCGCGCCGCCGGCATGGACGGGGTGGCCGCCAAGCCGATCTCGCCCGCCGCCCTGGTCGCCGAGATCCTGCGCCTGTCGCAGGCCAGCGGCGACAGCCAGGGCGCCGTCGCCTAACCCCGTTCCCCCAAGCTCTGAACCACGCTAAGCAGGGCTCAACTACGGGGGAACGAAATGGCCGAAACAGGTCAGGAACGCGCGTCGATGCGCACGGTGGTCGCGGCTTCGTCAGCCGGCACGGCCTTCGAGTGGTACGACTTCTTCATCTTCGGCAGCCTGACCCAGGTCATCTCCAAGACCTTCTTCGCGGGCCTCAACGACACCGCCGGCTATATTGCCGCCCTGGCCCTGTTCGGCGTCGGCTTTGCGTTCCGGCCGCTGGGCGCGCTGGTGTTCGGCAAGATCGGCGACCAGGCCGGCCGCAAGGGCGCGTTCCTGGCCACGGTGCTGCTGATGGGCGGCGCCACCTTCGCCATCGCCTTCCTGCCGACCTATCAGCAGGCGGGCATCATCTCGCCGATCCTGCTGATCCTGATGCGCTGCGTGCAGGGCTTTGCTTTGGGCGGCGAGTACGGCGGGGCGGCGATCTATGTCGCCGAGCACTCGCCGGCCAACCAGCGCGGCTGGTCGACCTCGTGGGTGCAGACCTCGGCCGCCTTCGGCCTGTTCGGCGCTCTCTTGGTGATCATGGCCACCCGCGCGGTGGTTGGCGCGGAAGCCTTCGACGCCTGGGGCTGGCGCATCCCGTTCGCCGTCTCGATCGGCCTCCTGGGCATCTCGGTCTGGATGCGGATGAAGCTGTCGGAAAGCCCGACCTTCGCGGCCATGAAGGCGGAGGGCCAGGCCTCCAAGGCCCCCTATGCCGAGGCGTTCGGCCAGTGGAAGAACATGAAGCTGGTGATCCTGGCCTTCCTGTCGATGATGTGCGCCCAGGGCGGCGTCTGGTACACGACCTTCTTCTATTCCCAGACCTTCATGGAGAAGTTCCTCAAGGTCGACGCGGCCACCATCAACAGCGTGATGATGGTCACCACGGCGATCAGCGCGGTGTTCTACGTCGTGTTCGGCTGGCTGTCGGACAGGATCGGCCGCAAGCCGGTGATGCTGGGCGGCATGACCCTGGCGCTGCTGTTCTACTTCCCGGGCTTCCACCTGCTGGAGAAGGCCGCCAATCCGGCCCTGGCCGAGGCGTCGGCCAAGTCGCCGGTGGTGGTCGTGGCCGATCCCAAGGACTGCTCGCTGCAGTTCGACCCCGTCGGCAAGACCGCCTTCGTCACCTCGTGCGACATCATCAAGAGCGCCCTGGCCAATGCCGGCGTTTCCTACGCCAACGAGAAGGCCCCGGCCGGCGCGACGGCGGTGATGAAGATCGGCGGCGCCGAGATCGTTTCGCAGAGCGCCAAGGGCCTGCCCAAGGCGCAGGCCAAGACGGTCAAGACCGGCGTCGAGACGAAGATCAAGGCCGCTCTGGTCAAGGCTGGCTACCCCGCCAAGGCCGATCCGGCGCGCATGAACAAGCCGATGATGATCGCCGTGCTGTTCGTGTTCGTGCTCGGAGCCACGGCGCTGTTCGGCCCGCTGGCCGCCTGCCTGGTTGAGCTGTTCCCGACGCGGGTGCGCTACACGGCCCTGTCGCTGCCCTACCATATCGGCACGGGCTGGGTCGGCGGCTTCGTGCCGTTCTTCGCCTTCGCCATCGTCACCGCGGTCGGCAATATCTATGCGGGCCTGTGGTACCCGATCGCCTTCACCCTGATCAGCGTCCTGACCACGGCCTTCCTGCTGCCGGAGACGAAGGAGCGACCGCTAGACTGAGGCCGCTGGCAGCACCTCGACCGCCACCTCGGCCTGCGTCAGGGCATGCACCAGGGCCGGGTCGATGGCGTGGGTGATCAGGCGGACGATCTGGCGGCCCTCGCGAGCCAGCTGCACCAGGTGCTCGGCGTCGGCCTGAGACGGGTCCAGGCGGTCGACGTCGCGGCGGGCCATCTTGACGATCTCCGGATCGGCGTCGCCGTCCAGCACCAGCACATCGGCCGCGCCCAGGGCCCGGCTGGCGCGCAGGGTCAAGAGGTCGGCGGGACCCTTGCCGGCGATGAAGCGCACCACGCCCTTGCGGGCCGAGCCTTTGGACAGGGCTTCGCGGAACAGCTGGCCGGCGCGCTCCATGTCGCCGTCGCGGGCCGCCTGCGCGGCCTCGCCCAGCACGGCGTCGCGCAGGAAGGCCCGGCGCTCGTGCAGGGCCGGCAGCGCCCCGCGCACCTCGCCCTGGAACTTCTGCAGCAGGGCCGCGACCCGGCCCGTGCCTTCCGGCACCTGGGCCTCGATATCGTTGCGCAGCATGGTGGCCAGCACCGGGGCCGAGCCGCCGGTGCCGACGGCCGCCACCACCTCGCCGCGGTCGATCACGGCGGGGGTGTTGAAGTCGCAAAGCGCGGGCCGGTCGACGACATTGACCAGCACCCGCGCGGCTCGCGCCGCGCCGGCGGCGGCCTGGACGAACACCTCGTCGCTGCTGGCCACGAAGGCCAGGGTCGCGCCGGTATAGGCGCCGGGCAGGTAGGCGTCATGGCCCTCCAGCCGAACGATCGTGGCGGGCGAGCCCTCGAACAGCCGCGCCTTGGCGTCGGCGGCGTCGCCCGTGCCGGCGATGACGATCTTGCGGCCGGCCAGGGGGAAATAGGCGGGGAAGCTGTCCAACGCGAACCTCTTACTGAGAGCGGCAGTCGGCGTAGGGGCCGCCGGGGAAGCCCTTGAGCATGGCGTCCGCGCCCTTGCTCCACAGCTCGGTGTCGCCGGCCGTGTAGCGCGCGCCGGAGGCCGAGCGGGCCAGTTTCAGGGTCTTGCTGACGCCGCCGGCCGTGACCATCACCTTCTTGCCGTGCAGGGCGTAGGCGCTGGTGAACCGCTTGCCGGCCTTGCAGCTGTAGCGGATGGGCGCATCGGTCGCGTCCATCGGGGCCACGGTGGCGCAGCCCGCCAGAGTGACGGCGAGGATGGCGAAGGAAACGAGGACGCGGCGCAAGACGAGAGTCTCCAGGCGATACCGGGCAAAGCATAGCGGGTTTCGAAGACGGCGCCCGCCCGCCTTCGTCTTGGGAAGCGTTTTTCGGCCGCCGCGCGTTCCCTTCGAACTGCGCTGTTCAAAATCCGCTGGCCAGGCGATGACTGAACGGTGTTAGGTTTTGACTGACTGGCGGGTGCGTCGTCGCGCCTGCCCCTCGCTGGGAGGCGAGAACGCATGGCCGTGACTCTCGACATCAATGGCAAGCCGACCGCGATCCAGGCCGCGCCGGAGACCCCGCTGCTGTGGGTGCTGCGCGACGAGCTGGGCATGACCGGCACGAAGTTCGGCTGCGGCATGGCCCAGTGCGGGGCGTGCACGGTGCATCTGGACGGCCAGCCGATCCGCGCGTGCGTGACGCCGATCGAGGCGGTCGGCACGGCCAAGATCACCACGATCGAGGGCCTGGGCGGCCAGCATCCGGTGCAACAGGCCTGGGTGCGCCACGACGTGCCGCAGTGCGGCTACTGCCAGTCGGGCCAGATCATGTCGGCCTGCGCCCTGCTGGCCCAGAAGCCCAAGCCGACGGACCAGGACATCGACAACGCCATGGCGGGGAACATCTGCCGCTGCGGCGCCTATCAGCGGATCCGCGCGGCGATCAAGGACGCGGCCGACTTCGGTCCGCCGCAGGGCGACAAGCACGCCGACATCGACGAGGCCATCGTCGCCGCCTCGGGCGCGACCAACCGCGGAGCCGGCCGATGAACGCCCCCGTCAATCCGAAGGATCTGGCGCAAGCCCAGCCCAGCCGCCGCGACGTGGTCGTCGCCTCGGCCCTGGTCGGCGGGACCCTGCTGGTCGGCTGCTCGCCGGCCGACATCATGAGCGCCGGCTCCAAGGTCGAGGTCGGGGCCTTCGGGCCGTTCATCAAGATCGCGCCCGACGGCGTGGTGACGGTGATCTCCAAGCACATCGAGATGGGCCAGGGCAATCACGCCGGTCTGTCTGCGATCGTCGCCGAGGAGCTGGACGCCGATTGGACCAAGGTCATGGTCGAGCAGGCTCCGGCCAACGCCAAGCTCTACGCCAACGGCGCCCTGGGCGCGCAGCTGACCGGCGGCTCGTCGGCGATCTCCAACTCTTGGGAGCAGCTGCGTAAGGCCGGGGCCGGCGCGCGGGCCATGTTCGTCCAGGCCGCCGCCAACAAGTGGAACGTCGCGGTCGGCGGGATCAGCGTGAAGGACAGCGTGGTCAGCCACACCTCCGGCAAGACCGCGACCTTCGGCGAGCTTCTGGCCGACGCCGCCAAGGTTCCCGCTCCCACCGATGTCAAGCTGAAGGACCCCAAGACCTTCACCCTGATCGGCACCGCCCGGGTGCGCCGTAAGGACGCCCAGGCCAAGAGCGACGGCACCGCCCGCTACACCCAGGACGTCCGCCTGCCCGACATGCTGGTCGCGGTGGTCGCCCACGGCCCGCGCTTCGGGGCCAAGGTCAAAAGCTTCGACGCCGCCGACGCCAAGAAGGTCCCTGGAGTCGTCGACGTCTACGAGATCCCGACCGGCGTGGCGGTGGTGGCCCAGACCACCTACGCCGCCCGCATGGGCCGCGAGGCGCTGAAGGTCGAGTGGGACGAGGACAAGGCCGAAAAGCGCGGCTCGACCGCCATCGCCCATCTGTTCCACGATGTCGCCACCGGCAAGAACGCCGAGACCAAGTGGGAGAGCTTCGACCAGCGCGGCGACACCAACGTGCTGAACGGGCCTCCGAAAGCCGGCGAGCCGGTGTTCGAGACCACCTATGAATTTCCCTATCTGGCCCACGCCACCATGGAGCCCATGAACTGCGTGGCGGCCGTGGACGGCGGCAAGGTCAAGATGGTGTTCGGCTCCCAAGGCCAGACCCTGGACCAGCTGGCCGCCGCCAAGATCGTCGGCTGCCTGCCCGGTTCGGTCGAGATCGAGACCCTGTTCGCCGGCGGCTCGTTCGGCCGGCGCGCCAATTTCCAGTCCGACTATGTCGCGGAATGCGTCCACATCGCCAAGAAGGTCGGCAAGGGTCGACCGGTGAAGCTGGTCTGGACGCGCGAGGACGACATGCGGGCCGGTTACTTCCGGCCGCTGACCGTGCACACCGTGAAGGTCCAGCTGGACAAGGACGGCTACCCCGCCGCCTGGCGCCATCGCATCGTCAGCCAGTCGATCATGAAGGGCTCGCCAATGGGCGGCAAAGGCCCTGACCAGACGGCGATCGAGGGCACGGCCGGCTCGCCCTACCTGAAGGCCACGCCGATCGTCGACGCCCAGGTGGCGCTGCCCGACGTCGGCGTGCCAGTGCTGTGGTGGCGTTCGGTCGGCGCGACCCACACCGCCTTCGTCATGGAGCACACCATCGACCAGCTGGCGGCCAAGGCCGGCAAGGATCCGATCGAGTATCGCCGGGCGCTCTACACCAAGGCCGGCGCCGACCGGCACCTGGCCGTGCTGAACCTGGCGGTCGAGAAGGCCTCGGCTCCGACCGTCGGCTGGACGCGCGGCGTGGCCGTGCACGAGAGCTTCGGCTCGGTCGTGGCCCAGGTCGCCGAGGTCAAGCTCGAGAACGGCGTTCCGCGCGTCGGCCGGGTGGTCACCGCCATCGACTGCGGCGTCGCCATCTCGCCCGACCAGATCGCCGCGCAGATGGAAGGCGGCACCTGCTACGGCCTGTCGGCCGCCCTGTTCGGCGAGGTGACCCTGACCGACGGTCAGGTCGACCAGAGCAATTTCGATCGCTACCGCGTGCTGCGGATCAACGAGGCGCCGATGGTCGAGACCAACATCGTTCCGTCCGGCAATCCGCCCAGCGGGGTGGGCGAGCCCGGCACCCCGGTGATCGGCCCGGCCGTGGCCAACGCGCTGTTTGCCCTGAACAAGACCGCGACCACGCGCCTGCCGTTCGTGCGTTCTGAAGCCTGATCGTCCAATTTTACCCGTTTCGCTCGCTAGACGGGAAGAATTGGGCCGCCCATCTTATGGCGATGGTTCAGAGCGTCAGTACCGCGTTCGAGAAGTTGACCCCGCGCGAGCGGGAGATCCTGCGGCTGATCGCGGCGCATCTCCAGTCCAAGGAGATCGCCCGCGCGCTGGGCCTGTCGCCCAAGACCGTCGAGATGCACGTGCTCAGCGCCCGCCGGCGCCTGTCGGGCATGAGCCGCCGCGACGCGGCCCTGGCCTTCGTGGCCTGGGAAGGCGGCGACCCCGGTAATGACTACCGTAAGCAGCCAGACAGTCTGGCAGCGCTTCCGGGGCTGCCGCCTTCTGAGCGTGAGGCAGGGGGTGACCAAGACAGTGCGGCGCGCGCCCTTCCCCGGGACTGGCGTCATGACCTGAGCAATATTCAATGGATCGGCCTGATCCTGGCGATCACCGCGCTGACGGCGGTGCTGCTGGCGATCACCGCGATAGGCATCCATGAGTTCATCATGGCGATCCAGGCGATAACCCAGCGCTGACCGGTTCACCCGGCCCTACTCCACCATCATCCCAGCGTCACCAAGCGTGCGGCCGTCACCGCGCGACGGGATTTGTTTTGCATGAGCACAGCGTGCGCTACATCGTCGACGAAGATCGCGCTCGAGGGGCGGTCGCCCTTTCCGAGGTTCAGGCTTGAGCATCGTGGTCGCCTACGCCGTCTACCTGATCGCTCTGACGGTCTCTGGCGTGGCGTTCTGGCGAGGCGATCGGCCATTGAGGCTGGCGGCGGCCGTCCTGGTCGTCGGCTGGACGCTATCGGCGCTGGCTGGACATCGCGACCGCTACGGCATGAACTATTCGCTCACGGTGATCGACACCAATGTAGCGCTGGCCTTCGTCTGGATCTCCACGCGGTGGCGGCTGATCTGGTGCGCGGTGCTGGCGGCGCTGACGATCATCGCGACCGTCATTCCGTTCGTCGCCCTGATGGATCCCGATATCCACTTCTACAACCGGGCGGCCGCCAACAACGTCGTGGCCGCGCTCCAGCTGGTCGTGCTGCTGGTCGCCACCGTGCTGACCCTGCGCGCCCGGAGACGAGCCGATGAGGGAGCAGTTCGACCCTGACCTCGACGCGATCGCCGACGCCGAAGACACCGCCGAGTTCAAGCGCAGCCTGCTGGGCGTCAACGCCGACCATCGCCGGATCCTGCAGGTGCTGCTGCCCAAACTGGCCGCCCTGCAGGAGCGCGGCGACTCCGCCGCCGCCTTGCGGCTGATCGCCGACATCCGGGCGATCATCATCCGCGAGGAGACGCCGCTGCACTAGGGACTTGAACGGGCGAAGGTCGTCGCCGGGCCTCGGGGGAGAGCCCGGCTTCAGCGGCCTTCGACGGCGCGGGCAAGGTCCTCGGGTCGATCCACGTCGAGGTGGATCCCCGGGTCCTGCACGGGAATCCGCGCCAACCGGGCGCCCGCGCTCTCCAGGAGGGCGCGGGCGCCTTCGTCTCCGGACAGCGCCCGCAAAGCCGGCAGCCAGGTCGCGCCGAACAGCACCGGATGGCCGCGACGGCCCAGGTGCAGGGGGGCGACGATGTCGTGCGGGCTCTCCAGGGCGCGGGCCAGCAGGGCGGGCGTCCCCGGATCGACGGCCGGCATGTCGCCCAGGAACACGAAGACCCCCGCCGTATCCTCGGGCAGGGCCGCCGCCGCCGCTCGTAGCGAGGCCCCCATGCCTTCATCGGCGTCGTGGACCATGACGATCGCCAGCCGGTCTGAAGCCTTCAGCCGCTCCGCTGTGGTCTCGACCGCCGCGCGTACGGCCGGGTCGGCAACCGCCACCAACACCCGTCGCACAGGCGACAGGAAAGCCGTGCGCAGGGCGTGGGCCACCAGCGGCGCGCCGTCCAGCAGAGCCAGCAATTTGCCGCCGCCGAAGCGCACGCCGCGGCCCGCCGCCAGCACGATGGCGTCTAACCCGTTGGTATCGCTTTGCGTCATGGGCTCCAGCGCCTATTCTTACAGACAGACATGACGCCCTATGACGACAGTCCCGCGCAAGCGATTCGCACGGCCCCCCAGCTGATCGACGGGTTCGGCCGCGCCGTCACCTATCTGCGCGTCTCGGTCACCGACCGCTGCGACCTGCGCTGCCTCTACTGCATGTCCGAGCACATGACCTTCCTGCCGAAGGCGCAGGTGCTGACGCTGGAGGAGCTGGACCGCCTCGCCTCGACCTTCGTGGGCCTGGGCGTGCGCAAGCTGCGGCTGACCGGCGGCGAGCCGCTGGTGCGCAAGGGCTTCATGGACCTGGTCTCCGGCCTGTCCCGCCATCTGCGCAGCGGGGCGCTGGATGAACTGACCCTGACCACCAACGGGATGCAGCTTGAGCGCCACGCCGTCGACCTGGCGCGCCATGGCGTGCGGCGGATCAATGTCTCGCTCGACACCCTCAAGCCCGACCTCTTCCGCACCCTGACCCGCGGCGGCGACTTGGCGCGGGTGATCGCCGGGATCGACGCGGCCCTGGCGGCCGGGATCGCGGTCAAGATCAACGCCGTGGCCCTGAAGGCCGACAACGCCGCCGAGCTGCCCGACCTGATCCAGTGGGCGCACGCCCGCGGCTGCGACATCACCCTGATCGAGACCATGCCGATGGGCGAGGTCGACCAGGACCGCACCGACCAGTACCTGTCGCTGCAGGACGTCCGCCGCGACCTGTCGTCGTTCTGGACGCTGGAGGACATCCACCACGCCACCGGCGGGCCGGCGCGTTATGTCCGGGTGGCCGAAACCGGCGGGCGGCTAGGCCTGATCACCCCGCTCAGCAACCATTTCTGCGACACCTGCAACCGGGTGCGCCTGACCTGCACCGGCACCCTGCACACGTGCCTGGGCCGCGACGACGCCAGCGACCTGCGGGCGGTGATGCGCGGCGGGGCGACCGACGCGGAGCTGCGGGAAGCGATCTTCGCCGCCATCGGCTCCAAGCCCCAGGGCCACGACTTCCAGATCGCCCGACCGGCCGTGGCGCGGCACATGTCCACGACGGGCGGCTAGGCGATGGCCCGCGTGCTGCTGTTTGGACGCCTGGCCGACCAGGCCGGCTGGCGCGACCGCGTGGTCGAGGCCGGCGACCTGGCGACTCTGAAGGACATCCTGTCGGCCGAGCTGGGCGACGCCCTGACCGGTCCCGGCGTCCAGGTCGCCATCGACAAGACCATCGTCCGCGGTGAGGCGGCCCTCACCTCCGCCACCGAGGTCGCCTTCCTGCCGCCGATGAGCGGCGGATGATCGTCACGCTCACGGACCAGCCGTTCGAGCCCGGCGCCCTCGTCACCGCCTTCTGCGCCGAACGCCAGGAGACTGGCGCGGTGGCCACCTTCGTCGGCCTGGCCCGCGCCGAGCAGGGCGCGGCGGCGGCCTTGGAGCTGGAGGCCTATCCCGGCTTCACCGACGCGGCGATCGGCGAGATCGTGAAAGGCGCGATCGAACGGTTCAAGCTTCACGACGTCCACATCGTCCACCGCACCGGCCGCATCGCCCCCGGCGAGGCCATCGTCTTCGTCGCTACGGCCGCCGGCCATCGCCGCGAGGCCTTCGAGGCCTGCGACTTCCTGATGGACTACCTCAAGAGCCGCGCGCCCTTCTGGAAGAAGGAGCACGGCCCGGACGGCGCACGCTGGATCGAGCCGACGGACCGCGATAGGACCGACGCGCAACGCTGGGACTGAAGGAGACCGCAATGACCGAAGCGCTGAAGCCGGGCGGCGGCCTGAATCTGCAGCTCCCATTCACGCCGGTCCGCGTGGGCGTGCTGACCATCTCCGACACCCGCGACGAGGAAAGCGACACCTCGGGCCAGATCCTGGTCGACCGCGTCAAGGCCGCCGGTCACGAACTGGGCGGCCGGGCGGTGGTGCGCGACGATGTCGAGCAGATCCGCCAGCAGGTCCGCGCCTGGATCGCCGACAAGGCCGTCGACGCCATCGTCACCACCGGCGGCACCGGCCTGACCGGCCGCGACGTCACGCCCCAGGCGCTGGAGCCCTTGTTCGACAAGAAGATCGACGGCTTCTCGGTGATCTTCCACCTGGTGTCCTATGCCTCGGTGGGTCTCTCGACGCTCCAGTCGCGGGCCACGGCCGGGCTGATCGACGGCGTCTTCGTCTTCTGCCTGCCGGGCAGCAACGGGGCCGTGCGCGACGGTTGGGACAAGGTGATCTCCGCCCAGCTCGACAGCCGCCACAAGCCCTGCAACATGGTCGAGCTGATGCCGAGGCTCCTGGAACAGTGAGCAAGCTCACCCACATCGACGACCAGGGCCGCGCGCGGATGGTCGACGTCTCCGACAAGCCGGCGACGGCGCGCGAGGCGGTGGCGACGGGCTTCGTGCGGATGGCGCCGGAAACCCTGGCGCTGGCCGTGTCGGGCTCGGGCCGCAAGGGCGACGTCCGCGCCGTGGCCGAGCTGGCGGGCGTGATGGCCGCCAAGAAGACCTCCGACCTGATCCCGCTGTGCCATCCGCTGGCGCTGTCCAAGGTGGTGGTCGAGGTCGAGCCGGTCGAAGGCGGTCTGGCGGTGACCGCGCGGGTCAAGACCACGGGGCCGACGGGCGTCGAGATGGAGGCTTTGACGGCGGTGTCGGTGGCCTGCCTGACGATCTACGACATGCTGAAAGCCGCCGAGAAGGGCATGGTCATCGAGACTGTGCGGCTGTTGGAGAAGACGGGCGGGAAGTCTGGGGATTGGGCGGCGGACTAAGCGCCGCTGAAACCTCGCCCTTCGACAAGCTCAGGGTGAGGTTTCAAATGCGAGACCTGCAGTAGCCCTCATCCTGAGCTTGTCGAAGGACGAGGGCGGCCTCGCTAGGCCGCCCGCCGCTGCCCTTCGCCCGCAATCCGCAGCTCACCCATCCGCTGCGCCAGGCGCGTCGCCTCCTGCGCCAGCGCATGGCTGGCCGCCGTGGTCTCCTCGACCATCGCCGCGTTGCGCTGCGTCACCTGGTCCATCTGGTTCATGGTCGTGTTGACTTCGGCCAGGCCGCGGGCCTGTTCCTGGGTCGAGGCGGCCATTTCGCCGACCAGGCCGTCGATCTGGTCGACCTCGTCGGCGATGGCGCGCAGGGCCTCGCCGGCCTTGCCGACATAGGTCACGCCCTGGCCGACCTCGGCCGTGCTGGCGCTGATCAGGGTCTTGATCTCCCGCGCGGCGTCGGCCGAGCGCTGGGCCAGCGCGCGGACTTCCGACGCCACGACCGCGAAGCCACGACCGGCTTCACCGGCGCGCGCCGCCTCCACGCCGGCGTTCAGCGCCAGCAGGTTGGTCTGGAAGGCGATCTCGTCGATGACGCCGATGATCTGGCCGATCTGGGTCGAGGACTTCTCGATGGCGCCCATGGCCTCGACCGCCTGGGTGACGATCGAGCCCGAGGCGTCGGCGGCGGTGCGGGCGCGCTGCACCACCTTGCGGGCGCGGCTGGCGCCCTCGGCGGTCAGGCGCACGGTGCTGGTGATCTCGTCCAGCGCGGCGACGGCCTCTTCCAGGCTGGCGGCCTGGCGCTCGGTGCGGCCCGACAGGTCGTCGGCGGCGGCGGTGATCTCGGCCGTGCCGCCATGGATCGCGGTGACCGCGCCCAGCGAGGCGGCGATGACGCCCGACAGCTTCTCGACCGCGACGTTGAAGTCGACGCGCAGCTTTTCGTAGCCGGCCGGGAACGGACGCTCCAGCCGGTGCGAGAGGTCGCCCTCGGACATCGACTTCAGCGCGGCGGCCAGACTCTCGACTACGGCCTTCTGGGTGGCCTCGGCCTCGTCGCGGCGCTTCTCGGCCTCGGCGCGCTCGATCTCAAGCGCGTCCCGGACGTCGGCGGCTTCCAGTTCCTTGCGGCGGGCCTCGACGGTGTCGTGGAAGGTCTGCAGGGCCTGGGTCATCTGGCCGATCTCGTCCTGGCTGCGGGTCTTGGGCAGCACGACCGACAGGTCGCCGGCCGACAGGCGACGCAGGGCGCTGGTGATCTGCACCAGCGGCGCGACCAGGCCCTTCTGCGCAGCGATCATCAGCACGGCGGCGAAGGCGGCGGCGACCAGCAGCAAGGCGCCCATCACGACCTGGCCCAGCAGGCTCATCGCCTTGGCGGCCTGAGAGTCGCGAGTGGCGGCGGCCTCGATCTTGGTCGAGGCCTCTTCCATCTTGGTCTCGAGCGCCGAGAACTGCCTGGCGAAGTCCGGCAGGCCCGCGCGGGCGCCGGCGGGATCGACATCGGCCTTGGCCACGATGGCGTTGGCGGCGGCGATATAGGCGGCCAGCGGGGCCTCGACCTCGCCGAGGGCGGTCTTCACCGCCGGGTCCTGGGCCAGCTGATTGCTGGTGGCGATGTCGGTCTTGAAGGCCTTGGTGTGCTCGGCCAGGTCGGTGCGAACCGCGCTCAGCGCGACGCCCAGGGCCGGGTCGGCAGACATGATGCCGCCCATGACGTCGGCGCGCAGGGCGTCGTGCATCATGTCGGCGTGCATGTGCAGGCGCAGGATCCGCGCCGAGGCGTCCGATCGGGTCAGGGCGGAGTCGAGGCTGGTGGCGACCCACAGACCCGTTCCGGCCGTCGCCGCGCACAGCAGCGCCGCGCCGGCGGCCGCTCCCATGACTTTCTGACCCAAGGACGCCATGTCGGTATCTCCCCCGCGCGGATCGCGAATTCGCGAGGCAGAATGGGGGGATAGATGTCTAACGGCCCTTAACCTTGGCCTTGTCGGGACGGCGACATAACGTCGCGTACCGGCGCTCTCTAGCGCGGGATCTCGGCGGTCTTGACCAGGGCGACCTGGCGATAGACGGCGGCGACCTCGAAATAGCGGCCGAAAGCGGCGTGGAATTGATCCACCGCCTGCTTCACGCCCGGGCCGCCGATCTCGCTGATATCGTGCCAGTAGTCGTCCAGCACCATCATGCCGCCCACGCTGAGCAGGCTGGCGCAGAAGCACAGGTCGATCAGCACGGCCAGGGCGGTGTGGCTGCCGTCGACATAGATCAGGTCGAACTGCTCGCTGCGCTCCAGCATCTGGGGCAGAACGTAGGTCGAGAAACCCTTGTGGGTCGACAGGCTGCGGAAGCCGCACTTGGCCATGTTGCGGGCGAAGCGCGGCTCGACGGCGTGGTACTTGTCTTCCGGGTTCAGGGCCTCGTCGAACCAGGGGTCGATAACCGTGACCGCCAACCGCTCTGGCAGCAGCCAGTCCATGAAGGCCAGGTTCCGGCCCTCATAGGCGCCGATCTCCATGTAGCGGATCGTCTCGCCGGCGGGGCGCTTGGCGGCGAAGTCGCGAAGCAGCGGGGCCACGAACGGGATGTTGTTGCTGGCCCAGGTCGAGGTGAATTCGAAGCCGGCCTGCTCGGCATGGGCGTTGAACGCATCGACCACGGCGGCGTCGCGCTGGCCGCCCAGCATGGTCTTGGCCAGGTTCGGGGCCAGGCGCGGATTGATCTTGGTCAGCGAGCGCAGCTTGGCGAAACCGGCGCGGTGGGTCACCGCCTCGGCGTCGAAGTGCATGTCCACACCATCGGCCATGGTCTTGTTCCTCGCAATCGTTGGCGAGGACCGTAGAGCAAAGGTCTTAAGCGACGATGATCTGGCCGTCGCGGACCGCGACGGGCCAGGGGAACAGCTTGTCGTTCGGGCAGGGACCCGCCACGCAGGCGCCGTCCTCGATCTTGAACAGGGCCGCGTGGCCCGAACACAGGATCAGGTCGTTCTCGCGGGTCAGGTAGCGTCCGGCGAACCCGGCGAGCGGCCAGCCGGCGTGCGGGCAGCTGTCCAGATAGCCGACGACGAGGTCGTCCTTGCGGACCACGAAGCCGGCGAACATCGCGTCGCCCTCGCGCCAGCGGAAGCCCTTCGAGCCGGGCGAGGCGATCTCGTCCAGCGCGCAGAGCACCGTGCCCGGCGCGGGGCGGGCGGGGTTGTCCGGATCGGTGCGCAAGCTTAGCCGATCGAGCCGACGCCCACGCGCCAGCCGTCGATGGCGACGCTCTCGAACAGGCCGGCCAGGGTGTAGGGGTCGGCGTCGACGAAGGCCTGCACCGCGGCGCGGTCCTCGGCCTCGACGATCAGCATCGAGCCGATCGGCGAGCCGGCGTCGTCCAGCAGTGGACCGGCGGCCTTCACCAGGCTCGTGCCGTTCAGGTAATCCAGGTGCGTCGGGCGCGTGGCCATGCGCAGCTCCAGCGCGCCGGGCTTGTCCTTGCAGTAGACGACGAAGAGGGCCATGCGGCGGTCCTTGTTCAGGCTTCGGATTTCAGGGGACGCGACAGCAGGCCCGCGATGGCGGCGTCGACCTCGACCTCGCCGGCCAGGATGGCGGCGACGGCCTCGCAGATCGGCACTTCCACGCCAACCTTGCGGGCCAGGGCGCGGACGGCGGGGGCCGAGGCGACGCCTTCGGCCACCGAGACCTTGCCGGCCAGGGCCTGGTCCAGGGTCAGGCCTTGGCCCAGGGCCAGGCCGACGCTCATGTTGCGCGACTGCGGGCTGGAGCAGGTGAGCACCAGGTCGCCCAGGCCGCAGAGACCAGCGACGGTCTCGGGCTTGGCGCCCAGGGTGACGGCCAGGCGGGTCAGTTCGGCGAAGCCGCGGGTGATCACCGTGGCGTGGGCGTTGCGGCCCAGGCCCTTGCCCTCGACGATGCCGCAGGCGATGGCCAGGACGTTCTTCACCGCCCCGCCGGCCTCGGCCCCAATCAGGTCATTGGCCGTGTAGGGCCGGAAGGTCGGGATGGCGATGGCCTCGGCGATGGCGCGGCCCAGGGCCTCGTCCTCGCAGGCCAGAGTGACGGCGGCGGGCAGGTTGCGGGCCACCTCGCCGGCGAAGCTTGGGCCCGACAGCACCGCGATCGGCGCGCCGGGCAGGGCTTCGGCGGCGACGTCGGTCATCAGCTTCAGCGAGCCCTGCTCGACGCCTTTGGAGCACAGCACGATCGGTGCGGCGGCCTGGTGGTGCGGGGCGAAGGCGGTCAGAGCAGCGCGCAGGTGCTGGGCGGGGGCGACGGCCAGGATCAGGTCGCAGGACGCCAGATCGGCCAGGTCGGTAACGGCCTTGACGCCCGGCTCCAGGGCGATGCCGGGCAGGAACACGGCGTTCTCGTGCTTCTCGTTGACCGCCGCCACGACCTCAGGCTCGCGGGCCTGGAGCGTCACTTGCAGGCCCGCGCGGGCGCAGACCTGGGCCAGGGCGGTGCCCCAGGCGCCGGCGCCGATGACGCCTACGTGGTGGAAGGTCATGCCTTGGCTCCCTTGCGTCCGTAGGCGTTGGCGGGATTGGCCAGCGCCGCGGCTTCGTCCAGCGGCCAGCGCGGACGGGCAACAGCGTCGAGGTCGTCGCTGATCCCCAGGGCCAGGCGTTCAGCCCCGGCCAGGGCGATCATGGCGGCGTTGTCGGTGCAGTAGGCCAGCGGCGGGGCGGCGAAGGAAAAGCCGTTCTTCTCGCAGTCGGCCAGCAGGGCCGCGCGCACCGCGCCATTGGCGGCCACGCCGCCGGCGACGACGAAGCGCAGCTCGTCCGCGTCATGGCTTTCCTTGTAGAGCTTCATCGCCCGGTCGACCCGCTCGGACAGCTGGCGGGCGATGGCGAACTGGACGGCGGCGGCGAGATCGCGGCGCTCGTCGTCCGCAGTCAGGGTCTCCGCAATTCTGGCGGCGGCGGTCTTCAAGCCCGAGAACGAGAAGTCGCAGTCCTTGCGGCCCAGCAGGGCGCGGGGCAGGGCGTAGCGCGCAGCGTCGCCGCCGACCGCCAGCTTCTCCAGGGCCGGGCCGCCCGGATAGGGCAGGCCCAGGCTCTTGGCGATCTTGTCGAAGGCTTCGCCGGCCGCGTCGTCGATCGTGGTGCCCAGGCGCTTGCAGGCCCCGACGCCGGACACTTCCAAGAGCTGGCAGTGACCGCCGGAGACCAGCAGCAGCAGGAACGGATAGGCGATGTCCGCGCCCAGGCGGGCCGAGACAGCATGGCCTTCCAGGTGGTTGACGGCGACCAGCGGCACGCCACGCGCCAGCGACACGGCCTTGCCGAACGCCAGGCCGACCATCACCCCGCCGACCAGGCCCGGACCGGCCGTGGCGGCCACGCCGTCCAGCTGGTCGAACGCCAGGCCCGAGGCGCGGATGGCCTCGGCGGCGATGGTGTCGATGGCCTCGACGTGGGCGCGGGCGGCGATCTCGGGCACTACGCCGCCGAACGGGGCGTGCTGCTCGAACTGGGTGCCGATCACCGAGGACAGCACCGTGACCGTCCCGTCCGCCGCGCGGCGCACGACCGAGGCCGCGGTCTCGTCGCAGCTGGTCTCCAGGCCGAGGATGGTGAGGGCGGAATCCTTAGGGGTGGTCATTTCTTGCGGGCTTCCCGCCGCTCCTGTAGCAGCGAAGATGAAATCTCGTCTCCGCAGGTAACGTTCCGACCGTGTCCCGGCAACCTTCCATCCGCATCGGCGCGCGTGGCTCCAAGCTCTCCCTGGCCCAGTCGGGGCTGATGCAGGCGCGGATCGCGCACGCTCTGGGCGTGCCGCAGGGCGCCTCGCAGGAAGAGATCGAGGCCGCCGCGCCGCTGATCCCGATCGTCACCAGCGGCGACCGGATCCAGGACCGTCGCCTGATGGAGATCGGCGGCAAGGGCCTCTTCACCAAGGAGATCGAGGAAGCCCTGCTGGATGGCCGCATCGACTGCGCCGTCCACTCGCTGAAGGACATGCCGGCCGAGCTGCCGCCGGGCCTGATCCTGGCCGCCACGCCCGAGCGCGAAGACCCGCGCGACGCCTTCATCAGCCATATCGCCGAGCGGCTGGAGGACCTGCCCAAGGGCGCGCGCCTCGGCACCGCCTCGCTCCGTCGACAAGCTCAAGCCCTGCACGTGCGCCCGGACCTCGAGATCGTCATGCTGCGCGGCAATGTCGACACCCGCCTGGCCAAGCTGGAGCGTGGCGAGGCCGACGCCATCCTGCTGGCCCAGTCGGGCCTGAACCGCCTGGGCCTGGGCCACATCACCCGAAGCTGGCTCGACCCCGACGCCGCGCCGCCGGCCCCGGGCCAGGGCGCCCTGGTCATCGAGACCCGCCTGGAAGACGCCCACGCCCCGTGGCTGCAGGCCGTCAGCTGCCGCGAGACCACCATCGCCGTCGCCGCCGAGCGCGGCGCGCTCTACGCCCTGGAAGGTTCGTGCCGCACCGCCATCGGCGCCCGCGCGGTGCTGGACGGCGCGCGCCTGACGATGGTCGTCGAGGCCCTGACCCCGGACGGCGCCCAGCGCTTCCGCCGCCACGGCGAGACGACCCTCTCCGGCGCCAACGACATCGCCGAGGCCCGCGAGCTGGGCCTCAAGCTCGGCGCCGAAGTCCGCATCGAAGGCGGCGACGCCATCCTGCTGCCGGAGTAGGGCGATGCACGCGGGCGCGCCGGTCTGGATCACCCGCGCCCGCCCCGGCGCCCTGGCCACCGCCGAACGCGTGCGGGACCTGGGCTTCGAAGCCATCGTCGATCCCCTGCTGGCGGTCGAGGCGCTGGACGCCCAGTTCGATCTGGCCCCCTTCACCGCCTTGGCCTTCACCAGCGCCAACGGCGTCGAAGCCTTCGGGCGGCTCACGGACGAACGCGGCCTGCCGGTGTTCGCCGTGGGCAAGGCCACCGCCAAGGCGGCCCATGTCGAGGGCTTCGCCGCGGTCTCCAGCGCCGACGGCGACGTGGAAGACCTGTGCGGCCTGATCGCCGCTGGCGCCTCGGGGCCGGTGCTGTGGGCCGGCGCCAAGGAACCGGCCGGCGACCTCGTCGGCATGCTGCGCAGCTGTGGCGTGATGGCCAAGGGCGTGGCGGTCTACGAGACGTTGGACCGCGCGCCGTCCGACGAGACCCTGGCGCGGCTGGAGGCTGGCGCGACGGTGCTTCTCCACTCGCCCCGCGCCGCCCGCGCCCTGGCGGCGATCCTGCGTGAGCGGCCCGCGCCGGCCCTGCGCTTTCTGTGCCTGTCCGAGGCCATTGCGGCGCCCCTCCGCGACGTCGCCGAACCAGGCTCTGTGATCTTCGCGCCGCGTCCGGACGAATCCGCGCTTCTGGACCTGCTCAACAGCTAAGCACTAAGTTGCGAAGCAACGCGGCGTGGGGCACGAATGGACCTCATGAACGCCGCTCCCGATCCTGCTGAAATCGTCGCGCCCAGCGATCCGGCGCTGTACGCCCGCCGTCGCGTGATGGGACCCGGCGTGTGGATCTGGTTGGTCCTCTGCGTGCTGTGCATCGCCCTGGGCGCCGGCGTCGCCCACTACGGTCCGACCCTGTTCAAGACCAAGGCTTCGCCGGCCGGCGGCGAGGTCTCGGCCGCGCCCAGCCCAAAGGCAATCGCGGATAGAGTTGCTGCCGGTTCAGCTCTGCCGGTGGACAGTGGATGGACAGTCGAAACCGCTCCCGTTGCTGACATTGAGCGCCTGGACGGCCGAATCGCCGCCCTGGAATCCAGCCAGAAGGGCGTGACCGGCGCCGCCACCGCCGCCCTGGCAGTCTCGGCCCTGGCCGAAGCCACCGAAACCTCGCGCCCGTTCGGTCAGGAACTGGCGGGCCTGCAGCGCGTGCTGCCGCCCTCGCCCGACCTGCGCGCGCTGAGCGAGCTGGCCGACAAGGGCGCGCCGACTCGCGCGGGCCTGGCCGTGCAGTTCGGAAACCTGGCCGGCCGCGCCGCCAGCGCCTCGCGCAATCCCGGCCCGGACGCCGACCTGTTCTCGCGCATCCGCTACGCCCTCTCCAGCATTGTCTCGATCCGCCACGTCGGCTCGACCACCGGCTCGACGCCCGACGCCATGCTGGCCCGCGCGCAGGCCCTGCTGGACGACGGCGATGTCGAGGGCGGGGTCCAGGCGCTGGACCCGCTGCCCGACGCCGCCCGCACCGTGCTGGCCCCATGGATCAACGCCGCCAACCGCCGCATCGAGATCGACCGCCGCGTCGCCGCCATCCGCGCCGACGCCCTGACCGGCCTGGCGCGCGTGTCGCGGACCAATCCATGACCCGGGTCGCCTTCGCCCTGTTCCTGGTGGCCGCCGTCGCGGTCACCGTCCTGGCCCTGACCGGCGAGCCCGGTCGCGCCGCGCTGGACTGGATGGGCTGGCGCATCGAGATGACCGCCGCCGCCGCGGCCCTGTTGACCCTGTTCTCGGCCCTGCTGTTCACCCTGCTGTGGCGCGGCGTGATCTGGATCGTCGAGGCCCCCCGCCGCGCCGCCCGCGCCCGGGCCGAGGCCAAGCGCAAGTCGGCGATCGAGGCCCTGTCGCGCGGCTTCCTGGCGGTCGCCGCCGGCGACGGTTCCGAGGCCCGTCGCCTGGCCCAGAAGTCGGCCGAGCTGGCCGAGGACGCCCCGGCCCTGGTCCGCGTGCTGGCCGCCCAGGCCGCCGAAGCCGCCGGCGACCTGACCGCCGCCAAGAGCGCCTACAACGCCATGCTCGGTTTTCCCGAGATGCGCCTGGCGGGCCTGCGTGGCCTGATGCAGGCGGAGTTGGCGGAAGGCGACCGCCTGGCCGCCATCCGCCACGCCGAGACCGCCTACGGCCTGGCCCGCACCGCCCGCTGGGCCTGGCGCGCGCTGCTGGAGGCCCGGCTGGAGGTCGGCGACTGGGCCGCGGCGCTGGATCTCGTCCAGGGCGCCCTGGAGCGCAAGATCGTCTCGCCCGTCGTGGCCGACCGCAGCCGCGCGGCTCTCTTGGCCGCTTCCGCGGCGAGTCTTGAAGACAGCGCCGGACCCAAGGCCCGCGCCCAGGCGCTGGATTTCGCCACCCAGTCGGTGAAGCTGAAGCCCGACTTCGCCCCCGGCGTGGTCATGGCCGCCCGCCTGCTCGCCGACGATGGCAAGGCCGCCAAGGCGGGCCAGCTGATCGAGGCCGCCTGGAAGGCTGAGCCGCACCCGGCCTTGTGGCTGGCCTACCGCGACCTGAAGACCAACGAGACCCCCAAGGCCCGCGCCCAGCGCCTGGCCGCCCTGGCCGCAATGAAGCCCGAGGCGCGCGAGAGCCGTATCCTGCGCGTCGAGAGCGCCCTGATCGGCGGCGATCCCGTGGCCGCCCGCGCCGCCGCGCGCCTGCTGGACGCCGAGGCTCCTACGGCCCGTTTCGCCGGCCTGATGGCCCGGGTGGCCGCCGCCAACAGCGACGCCGACGAGGCCCGCGCCTGGATCGCCCGCGGCGTCGAGGCCCCGCAGGAGCCGGACTGGTCCGACCTCGACCCCGAAGGCCGCGCCTTCGCCTATGGCCGCGAGGACTGGGCGCGCCTGGTCGGCAGCTATGGCGAGACCGGCCAGCTGATCCATCCGCGCCATGAGCGTCGCGAGCGGACCATGACCGACCTGCCGGAACTGCCGTCGGCCTATACCGACTATGCGCAATCGACGCCGTTCATCCGCGCGGCCGAGACCGGCGGCGCCCTGATGCCGATCCCGGATGACCCCGGAATCTTCGACGCACCGCCGATTTCCGACCCTCCGGAAGGGGGTCCAGCGCCCCGTCGCAATTCTAATGCAAGACGACGCTTGGCAAGTGGCTCGCGTCCCGCTAAGTAGGCGCTCCTCGCGGTCGGACCCTGGTTCGAAGCGACGTGGGCCGCTTTAGCTCAGCTGGTAGAGCACATCATTCGTAATGATGGGGTCAGGTGTTCGAGTCACCTAAGCGGCACCACTTTTCCTTTCTTTCCAAGATCAGAAACCGCACAGCTTCGGCTTGGCGGCGGCCTCGGGTCGTAGGCGCAGCTGCGGATAGGTGACGGTGGCGTCGCCCTGCGGCAGGAAGCGGATCATCCGGACCGCGCCGTCGGAACCGCGAACCTTCAGGTCATAGGCGCGGGTCGCGTCGCCGTTGGTTCCCGCCAGCTTGGCCAGGATGAGGTCGCCCTCGCCCAAGCCCGCGCGCTGGGCCGGGCCGCCTGGCCGCAACGCCGTCACCGTGTAGAGGCCGTCCGCGCCCAGCTTGGGCGTGAAGCCGAGATCGAACCGGGGCGTGCTCACTTCAGTCAGCTCGGCGCACGGCGCGAAGGTGTCGGCGCCCAGGGCGATCGGGTCGCCGCGCTCGGCGAAGGCCGCGATGTCGGGGCGGACGTCCAGGCCGCGCTCGGCCATGGCGGCGATGAAGAGATCGACCGGCGAGGCGTCGACCTGGGTTGCGGCGCTCTGGGCCTGGGCGCGCAGGACAGCGTCGAGACTGTCGCTCTTGGCCCGCAGGCGTTCGTCCCATAGGGCGGCTAGGAGAGCGCCGCGCTGATAGGGCAGCTTCTCGGCGTCCGGATCGGTCCAGAACGCCTTGGCGGCCTCGGCGCCGCTCATTGTCCTGACCGGCGACAGGGCGTAGGCGCGCAGCATGTCGTTCCAAAGGTCCACGAACCGCTGCGGGGTGATCAGGCCTTCGCGCGCCAGGATCCTGCGGGCGTAGAAATCGGTGAAGCCTTCGCTGAACCAGTACTGGCCGGGCCCGAGGCTGCGGCTGCCCAGCCGATTCGGGTTCCAGGCGTGGAAGAACTCGTGAGCGAGATAGGGGCGCAGGTCGTCGAGGGGCAGGCCGGGGGTGACCACCAGGCCGAAGGCGTCAAGCTTGCCGGTTCCGTGAAAGGCCTCGCCGCTGTCGCGGGCGACCGTCGCGGCGGCCACCAAGTAGGGCTTTCGGTCGGTCTCGCCGAAGAAGGCGCGTTCGGCGCGCAGCAGGGTGCGCAGTTCGCTGGCCAAGCCATCGTCGGAGACGGCCTCCATCCGACCGCGCAGGGCCAGGGTCACCTCGTCGGCGCGGATCACCCGCAGGTCGCGGCCGCCGATCATCAGCAGCTCTGGCGCCTGGCCGGCCTTGAGGTCGGTTCGGCCGTCGAAGGCGGAGACGACCGTGAAGGCCTTGGGCCAGCCCTTCCAGCGGAACCGGGCGGGCGCGGCGTCGCGGTCGTCGACCGACAGCAGGGCGCTGGCGGCGTCGACATAGAAGCCGTCGGGACGGATCCAGGGCTCGGCCGGATAGTTGTCGGCTTCCGTCGGATCGTGGTCGATGGCCGAGACGATCCGGTAGCGCACGACCAGTCGCTGGCCGGGTTTGGCGCGCAGCACGCGGACGGTCTCGTTCTCCTCGGCGACCGAGGTCGCGCCGCGCGCCGAGAAATCCTGGATGTTGCGCCACAGGTGGTCGTGGCCCATGCGCTGCCTGGGCAGGCGCAGCCGGGTCTCGCCGTCCGCGTCGGCGGTCAGGTCGATCTCGACCTCCAGGGCCTTTAGCGCTTGGCCCTCGAAGCGTGGCGAGACGGTGTAGATGACCGGCGTCGCGGCCTCGGCGAGGGTCGCCCACGACAGCGCGGCGGCGATCGACGCCAGCAGGATTCGTCCGCGCATGAAGCCGCCCCTCTCTACCAGATAGTCATCCTGAGGTGGTTTGAAGCGATGCGCCACAGCCCTGGCGGTCGCCGGCGGAACCGGCGCTCCCGCCGCGCCGTTCCACGGTGAAGCATAGGAGTTTCGCCATGGCCAAGACCGTCGACAACGACACCGCCCTCGAGGAGGTCATGACCTTTCTCGATTCGCCGCCAGAAGAAGGCAGCGCCGACGACGCTCGGTTCGGGGAACGGTTGCGGCAGGTGATCGCCGCGGCGATTCCGCTGGACGAAGGCGAGGACCCGGAGGACGGGCCGACCTTGCAGCTGGACGACAGCCTGCGCGGCCGGCTGGAGGCGCTGGCGGCCAAGCGCGGCGGCAGCCACTATTTCGGCGACCATCCCGATGGCATCGGCCCGACGCTGGGCATGGACGTTTCCAAGTCCTAGTCGTCCCAGCCCTTGCGCTTCTTCTTCTTGCCCAGGGCGAAGATGCCCGGATAGGGGCCTTTGCCGACGCGGTAGAGGCACCAGTCGTCGTCCTTGGCGCAGTCGCCGTCGAAGGCGGCCTTCTTGTCAGGGTCGATGGCGGCGTACAGCGGCGCGGTGCGTGAGCGCTGGCCATCGGCCTCGGCGCAGACGTTCTTCTGGTCGCGGTTGAGGCCGACGACCTTCTCGTGCCGGCAGCCCAGGGAGCCGCGCAGGCTCTCGCGGGTCTGGTCGCTTTCCTCGGCCAGCTTGCGGGCGGTGAAGCCAGGCGGCGCGACGATGGCGGGCGGGCCTGAGGGCCTGGTCGTGACCACGGGCGGTGGCGCTGGAATGCTGGCGGGCGGCTGGGGTCGGGCGACCCTGGGGGCTGGAGCCGACGGCGTCGATGGCGCTGCTGCTTCCGGGTGCGGCGCGATCTCGTCCAGCAGCTCGGCCTCGATGATCGGCGGCGCGACCATCTGGGGCATCCAGTGCGCGCCGGACACCAGCGCCAGGATCACCAGGGCATGGGCGGCCACGGCCAACGCCAGGATCGCCAGATCCCGGCCCTTGGGTCGTCGCCAAGTCTCGCTGGCGATCGCCAGGCCCATGCCGCTACTCCGTCACTTCGCAGAGGTCGGTACGCGCGGCGTGCGTTACAAGCGGGGCCGTTTCGGACGAGAAAAAGGCCCGGTGTTTCCACCGGGCCTTCTCTTTGGTCAGCGATGAGGCTGGGGCTTTAGGCCGCCGCCTTCGTCTTGACGCCGAAGCGGCCGTAGAAGGTCTCGCCCTTTTCGGCCATCTCGCGCAGCAGGGCCGGCGGCGCGAAGCGCTTGCCGTACTGCTGGGCCAGACGATCGCAGGTCTCGACGAAGGCCTTGGCGCCGACGCCGTCGATCAGGCTGATCGGGCCGCCGGTCCAGGGCGCGAAGCCCCAGCCCAGGATGGCGCCGACATCGGCCTCGCGCGGGTCGGTGATGACGCCTTCCTCGAAGCAGCGGGCGGCTTCGACGGCCTGGCGGTACAGCAGGCGCGTGCGGATCTCTTGGATCAGCGTCGCGTCGGCGTCCTTGGTCGTGACCGGCATCAGCTCGGCCAGGCCGGGCCAGATGCGCTTCTGGCCACCTTCCGGATAGTCGTAGAAGCCCTTGCCGTTCTTGCGGCCCAGGCGGCCCAGCTCAACGACCATCTTCTCCAGCACCGGGGCGAACGGACGCTCCTCGTACTTGTCGCCGAGGTCCTTCTTGGTCTGCTCGCCGATCTTGTAGGAGAGGTCCAGCGCGACGTCGTCGTTCATCTCCAGCGGGCCGCGCGGCATGCCCGTGGCGCGGCCGACATTGTCGATGATGGCGGGCGCGATGCCCTCGGCCATCATCTCCAGGCCTTCCTGCACGAAGGTGCCGAAGCAGCGGCTGGTGTAGAAGCCGCGGCTGTCGTTGACGACGATCGGGGTCTTCTTGATCTTCAGGACGTAGTCGATCGACTTGGCTAGGGCCTCCTGCGAGGTTTCTTCGCCCATGATGATCTCGACCAGGCCCATCTTGTCGACCGGCGAGAAGAAGTGGATGCCGATGAACGACGCCGGACGCACCGAGGCCTTGGCCAGGCCGGTGATCGGCAGGGTCGAGGTGTTGGAGCCGAAGATGGCGGTCTCGGCCAGCTCGGCCTCGGCCTTTTTGGTCACTTCGGCCTTCACGTCGCGGTTTTCGAACACGGCCTCGACGACCAGGTCCGAGCCCTTGACGTTGGCGTAGTCGGCGGTCGGGTGGATCAGGGCCAGGATGGCGTCGCCCTTCTCCTGGGTCAGCTTGCCGCGCGAGACGGCCTTCTTGACCAGGCCCTCGGCGTAGCCCTTGCCCTTGTCGGCGGCTTCCTGGCTTTGGTCGATCAGCACGGTCTCGATGCCGGCCATGGCTTGGACGTAGGCGATGCCCGCGCCCATCATGCCGGCGCCCAGGACGGCGACCTTCTTGACGTCGTAGTGCGGGACGTTAGCCGGACGGCCCGAACCCTTGCCCAGTTCCTGCAGGGACAGGAACAGGGTGCGGATCATGCCCTTGGCCTGCGGCGACATCATCGTCTTCAGGAAGTAGCGGGTCTCGATCCGCAGGGCGGCGTCGAACGGCACCTGCATGCCCTCATAGACCGCCTTCATGATGTTCAGCTGGGCGGGATAGTTGCCATAGGTCTGCTTGCGCAGCATGGCGTTGCCCATGATGAAGACCTGGCTGCCGGTCGGGGTGTAGGGACCACCGCCCGGGAGCTTGAACTCCTTCTTGTCCCAGAGAGCGACCGGGTCGCCCTTGGTCTTGACCCAGGTCTTGGCGGCCTCGACCTCGGTCCCGGCCGGGACGACCTCGTGCACGACCTTGTTGGCCAGGGCCTCGGCCGGCTTCATCGACTTGCCTTCCAACAGGTACGGCGCGGCGGCCATCACGCCCATCAGGCGCGGCAGACGCTGGGTGCCGCCGGCGCCTGGCAAGAGGCCGACCTTGGCTTCCGGCAGGGCCAGCTGGATCTTCGGATTGTCGGCGACCACGCGGTAGTGGCAGGCCAGGGTGATTTCGAGACCGCCGCCCATGGCCAGGCCGTTGATGGCAGCGGCCACTGGCTTGCCGCAGGTTTCCAGGGCGCGGAACGCCTTGTTCAGGGCGAAGCCGGCTTCGAAGGCGGCCTTCAGGCCCTCTTCGCCGCTCGCGCCGCCGCCCAGGCCGCCGCTGCCGCCCAGTTCACCGAGGTCCGCGCCGGCGCAGAAGCCGGTCGTCTTGCCCGAGGTGATGACGGCGCCCTTGATGGCTTCGTCGCTCTTGATGCGTTCGACGACGTCGCCGATTTCCTTGATGACCGAAGCGGTCAGGGTGTTCATCGAGCGGTCGGGCACGTCGAAGGTGACCAGGGCCACGCCGTCGGAATCGACCTCGATCTTGAAGTTTTCCATAGGAGTCAGGTCCTTAAGTCTTAGACGCGTTCGATGACGGTGGCGGTGCCCATGCCGGCGCCGACGCACAGGGTGATCAGGGCGGTTTCCTTGTCCGAGCGTTCCAGCTCGTCGACCATGGTGCCCAGGATCATGGCGCCGGTGGCGCCTAGGGGGTGGCCCATGGCGATGGCGCCGCCGTTCACGTTCATCTTGTCGTGCGGGATGTCCAGCGCCTGCATCATGCGCAGGACGACGGCGGCGAAGGCTTCGTTCAGCTCATAGAGGTCGATGTCGGAGACCTCCATCTTCAGCTTCTTGAGCAGCTTCTCAGTGACCAGCGAAGGGCCGGTCAGCATGATCGAGGGCTCGCTGCCGATCGAGGCCGCGCCCTTGATGCGGGCGCGGGCCTTGAGACCCAGGGCCTCGCCCATTTCCTTGGTGCCGATCAGGACGCCGGCGGCGCCGTCGACGATGCCCGAGCTGTTGCCGGCGTGGTGGACGTGGTTGACCTTCTCCACCTGCGGATAGCGCTGGGTGACCACGGCGTCGAAAGCCATGTCGCCCATACCCTGGAACGAGGGGTTCAGCGAGGCCAGGGTCTGCATGGTGGTCGAGCCGCGGACGGTCTCGTCATGGTCCAGGATGGTGATGCCCAGCTGGTCCTTCACGCCCACGACCGACTTCTTGAAGCGGCCATCGGCCCACGCGGCCGCAGCGCGCTTCTGGCTTTCGACGGCGTAGGCGTCGACGTCGTCGCGGCTGAAGCCGTACAGCGAGGCGATCAGGTCGGCCGAGACGCCTTGCGGGGCGAAATAGGTCTTGAAGGCCGAGGACGGGTCGGTCGGCCAGGCGCCGCCGTCGCTGCCCATGGGCACGCGGCTCATGCTCTCGACGCCGCCGCCGATCGCCATCTGGGCTTCACCCGAAGCGACCTTGGCCGCGGCCATGTTCACGGCTTCCAGGCCCGAGGCGCAGAAGCGGTTGATCTGCACGCCGGCGACGCTCTCGGCGTAGTCGGCGGTCAGGACGGCCGTGCGGGCGATGTCCGAACCCTGCTCGCCGACGGGGGCGACGCAGCCCAGCACGACGTCGTCGACGTGCTTGGTGTCGAGGTTGTTGCGGTCGCGGATGGCTTCCAGCACCTGGGTGGCCAGCGACAGGGCGGTGATCTCGTGCAGAGACCCGTCCTTCTTGCCCTTGCCGCGCGGGGTGCGCACGGCGTCGAAGATGTAAGCGTCAGCCATGGGATGGCTCCTTCCTGCGAAGCGGTGTTCGTGTCGGTGAAAGCGGCGTCGGCGGTGTGTCCGGCGCCGTTATTGTTTCCAGTTGCCGATCGGATACTTGCCGATCGGTTCGCATTTGAGGCCGCTGGCCCCGGCCTTGGCGCGGTAGTAGAGGCGCGAGCCGAACTCCGGCGGCGGCAGCTCGCAGGCGGTGAAGCCCGAGGTCGTGACCTCCAGCTTCCACTCGGCGATCTTGGAGCGCAGCAGCGTGTTGCAGACATCCTTGCCGGGCGGCGTCAGCGGCAGCTTGAAGGCGCCCGGCTGCGGGCGCTTGCCGACCAGCTCGCCCGAGAACGTGAGCGGACGGGGACCGGGGGCGGCGCGCACGCAGACCACGGCCGAGCGGGCGTCGTTGGCGGGCGCCCCCTTTGGAGCAGGTTGGGCGGCGGCGGGGCCGGCCAGCAGCAGGATGAGGGGCAGGATCACAGCGTCCTCGCGATCAGGAGTTTCATGATCTCGTTCGTGCCGCCGTAGATGCGCTGGATGCGGCTGTCCTTGTACATGCGCGCGATCGGGTACTCGTTCATGAAGCCATAGCCGCCGAACAGCTGCAGGCAGCGGTCGACGATCTTGTTCTCCAGGTCCGAGACCCAGTACTTGGCCATCGAAGCCGTCGCCGCGTCCAGCTTGCCGGCCAGGTGCTGCTCGATGCAGTGGTTGGTGAAGACACGGGCCACGGTCGCCTCGGTCTTGCACTCGGCCAGCACGAACTGGGTGTTCTGGAAGTCGATGATCGCCTTGCCGAACGCCTTGCGGTCCTTGACGTAGGCGATGGTCAGCTCCAGCGCCCGCTCGATCGTCGCCATGCCCTGTACGGCGATGTTCAGGCGCTCCTGCGGCAGCTGGCCCATCAGCTGGAAGAAGCCCTGGCCCTCGTCGGAGCCCAGCAGGTTCTCGGTCGGCACCTTCACGTCGTTGAAGAACAGCTCGGAGGTGTCCTGGGCCTCGTGACCCAGCTTGTCGAGGTTGCGGCCGCGCTCGAAACCTTCCGCGCCATCGGTCTCGACGATCATCAGGCTGGTGCCGCGCGCGCCGGCGCCGGCGTCGGTCTTGGCGACCACGATGATCAGGTTGGCGGTCTGGCCGTTGGTGATGAAGGTCTTGGAGCCGTTGATGACGTACTGGTTGCCGACCTGCTTGGCGGTGGTCTTCACCCCCTGCAGGTCGGAGCCGGCGCCGGGTTCGGTCATGGCGATCGCGCCGACCAGCTCACCGGTGGCCAGGCGCGGCAGCCAGCGCTGCTTCTGCTCTTCGGTGCCGTAGTGGAAGATGTACGGCATGACGATGGCGTTGTGCAGGCTGATGCCGAAGCCGTCGACGCCCTTGCGCCCCAGCTGGTCCATCAGCACGACCTCGTGGCGATAATCGCCGCCGGCCCCGCCATATTGCTCGGGGGTGGAGAGGCCGAGCAGGCCGGCCTCTCCGGACTTGGTCCACATGTCGCGATCGACGCAGTGGTTCTTGCGCCATTTCGCGACTGTCGATTCAGGCGCGTGCTCATCGAAGAACTTGCCCACCGCATCCTCGAAGATCGCGATGTCCTCTTCGGCCATGAAGGCGGGTTTTTCGACGTTGAGCACGCTCATGATCAGAAGGCCTCCGCGGGCAGCGCCATCAAGGTCGCCGAGCCGGTCTTGAGTTTGGTCAGGTGTGCCCCGGCGTCAGGCAAGATGCGCTCGATGAAATAGCGGCCGGTGACGAGCTTGGTCGTGAAGAACGGGTCAGACGAGCCGGCCGCGATCTTGGCGTTGGCCGCCTTGGCCATCAGCGCCCACATGTACGCCAGGCCGGTCAGGCCGAAGAGGTGCATGTAGTCGGTCGAGGCCGCGCCGGCGTTGTCGGGGTTCTGCAGGCCGTTCTGCATCAGCCACATGGTGCCGTCCTGCAGCTGGGCCTTCACGCCGGCCAGGGCCTCGATGAACGGCTTCAGCTCGGCGTCGCCGTCGTTCTCGCCGATGAACTGGTCGACTTCCTGGAAGAAGGTCATGACCGCGCGACCGCCCTTGGCGGCCAGCTTGCGACCGACCAGGTCCAGGGCCTGGACGCCGTTGGTGCCTTCGTAGATCAGGGCGATACGGCAATCGCGCATGAACTGGCTGACCGGGAAGTGCTCGGTGAAGCCGCTGCCGCCGTGCACTTGGACGGCGTTCGAGCAGACCTCGAAGCCCTTATCGGTCAGGTAGCCTTTCAGCACAGGCGTCATCAGGCCCATATAGTCCGACGACTTTTCACGCACCGCCGCGTCCGGGTGGACGTGCGACAGGTCGCCGTGCAGGGCGGTCCAGAACAGGAAGGCGCGGCCGCCTTCGATCAGGGCCTTGCTCTCCAGCAGCATGCGGCGCACGTCCGGGTGGACGATGATCGGGTCGGCCGGGCCGTCGGCGTTCTTCGGACCCGTCAGCGAGCGGCCTTGCAGGCGATCCTTGGCGAAGGCGACGGCGGCTTGATAGGCCGCTTCGCCCTGGGCCACGCCCTGCATGCCGACGCCCAGGCGCGCTTCGTTCATCATGACGAACATGATCTTGAGGCCCGAATTCTCCTCGCCGATCAGATAGCCCTCGGCGTCGTCGTACTGCATGACGCAGGTGGCGTTGCCGTGGATGCCCATCTTCTCTTCCAGGCCGACGCACTTGACGCCCTGGTTACGCTCGCCGACCGAACCGTCGTCCTTGGGGAAGAACTTCGGCACGATGAAGAGCGAGATGCCCTTCACGCCGGCCGGCGCGCCTTCGATGCGGGCCAGCACCAGGTGGACGATGTTGTCCGACATGTCGTGCTCGCCGGCGCTGATCCAGATCTTCTGGCCGGTGATCTTGTAGCTGCCGTCGGCCTGCGGGACCGCCTTGGTGCGCAGGAGACCCAGGTCCGTGCCGCAATGCGGCTCGGTCAGGTTCATGGTGCCGGTCCATTCGCCGGTCACCATCTTGGGCAGGTAGGTCTGCTTCTGCGCGTCGCTGCCGCCGGTGTGGATCGCGGAGTAAGCGCCGTGGGCCAGGCCCGGATACATCGAGAACGCCATGTTGGCCGAGCTCGACATCTCGCTGAAGGCAAGATTCACGACGTGCGGCAGGCCTTGGCCGCCATAGGCCGGGTCAGAACCCAGGCCGGTCCAGCCGCCTTCGCACAGCTGCTTGTAGGCGTCCTTGAAGCCCGGCGGCGTGGTGACGACGTTGGTGACCGGATCCAGCTTGCAGCCGTTCTTGTCGCCGACCGTGTTCAGCGGGGCCAGGACCTCGCCGGTGAACTGGGCGGCGGCCTCGAGGATCTGCTCGACCGTCTCGAACGGCGCGTCCGAGAAGCCGGGCAGGTCGCCGTGCTGATCGATGTTGAGCACGTCGCGCAGGATGAAGGCGTGATCGCGAACGGGCGGCTGATAGGTCATGAAGCGGTCCTGGCTAGGATCGGGAGGAAAAACGGATGTGCGGCCGCCATCGCCGGTGCGTCTTGCACGGAGATGGCGTCGCAGAAGGGTGTCTTACTTGCCCAACATCGCTTCGCCGTGACCGTCGAGGCGGGCGCGCAGCACCTGCTCGTAGTCGGCGGCGCGGGGCAGCAGGTCGGGGCGGATCTCGGTCAGGCGCTTTTCGAGGCGGTTACAGGCCTCGCGCAGCTCGATCAGGGCGTTGTCGATGTCGTCGCGCTGTTGCTCCAGCGCATTGGCGCGTTCGCGGAACTTCTTCAGCGAGCGGGCCATCTGCGCCGCGCCTTCGTCGTTCTCGTCATAGAGATCCAGCAGCTCGCGGATTTCCGACAGCGACAGGCCCACCCGCTTGCCGCGCAGGATCAGCTGCAGGCGGACGCGGTCCTTGTGGGAATAGACGCGGTTCAGCCCTTCGCGGGCCGGATTGAGCAGGCCTTTGTCTTCGTAGAAGCGCAGGGCGCGCGGGGTCGCCTTAAATTCGTTGCAGAGCTGGCGGATCGTGAAGGTCCGCTCGGGGCGTCGCAGGTCGGCCATGGATGGAAACCTCCCAATGAAGAGGGCCTGGCTACTGCGGCCGGGCCGCTTAGTTATCGTTGATCACCCTAAACCCGATCTCGGGCGGGCGTCAACGCTTACGTAAACGTCAACGTGAATTCGGTTGATAGGTTTACTTTCCTAGCCTGAAAGGCGTATTTTCCTGGGTGAAGGCCGCTCACAGAGGAGACGCCCATGGCGACCCTGTCTCACGGCGAAATATGGCGGGCCATCGACGCCCTGGCCGAGCGCTTCGACATGACGCCGTCGGCCATGGCCCGGATGGCGGGCCTGGATCCGACCAGCTTCAATCGTTCCAAGCGGGGCTCCGAGCAGGCCGACGGCCGCGCGCGCTGGCCCTCGACCGAGAGCCTGGCCAAGCTGCTGGAAGCGACGGGGGTCAATTTCTCGGAGTTCGCGGCCCTGACCGAGCGGACGCCGGTGCGATCCCCGGGCGCGCGCGGCGCGCCCCTGATCGGCCTGGCCCAGGCGGGGCAGGACGGGTTCTTCGACGAGGCGGGGATGCCGGTCGGCGCCGGCTGGGACGAGGTCGCCGCGCCGGACCTGGGCGAAGGCCTGTTCGCCCTGGAGGTCACCGGAAGCGAGCTCGCGCCGGTCTATCGCGACGGCGACCGCCTGCTGGTCTCGCCCAGCCAGGAGCCGCGCAAGGGCGACCGCGTGGTGGCGCGGACGAACGCCGGCGAGGTGCTGGTGCGGGAACTGGGTCGGGTGACGGCCCGGACGCTGGAATTGGTCCAGCTAGACCGCTCGGGCGAGCCTCGCCTGCTGTCGCGGGACGAGGTCGCCTGGGTCGCGCGGATCGTCTGGGTCAGCCAGTAGGCCGACCCTGGAGACGTCTTACGTGCGCGGGCAGCTGGCGTGGCTGTCGAGCAGCCAGGCGATCAGCGGGCCGGCCGAGGGATCCTCGCACGACACGTCCAGGCGGTACGAAGCCCAGGTGTCGTTGTGCGCGGCCTCGACATGGGCGTCGGGGAATTGCTGCACGATGCCGCCCAGCAGGGAATCGAATTCCTGACGGTCGGCGGGACGGAGAGTGAACGAAGCCATGGTCCTAAACCTTGATGACTGATCTTGGTTCTGATGGTCCGAGCCTAGACTCCGAAACGTGCGCAGACCCTTAACCGCGTTTTCAGACTTCGTTCATTTTCAAGGACATGGTGTCGCAGGTCGCGCGGATTCACCCGTCAGGAACAGCGGGCATTCTCACGGTTCTGCTGTAAGGCGAAGCTTTCGAGCCCGAACGTCTGGCGGCGGTCTTCCAGGTGCTCGGGGTCCTCGGTGGGCAATGGCTCCCACAGGCCCTTGCCCTTGCAGGCGCCCTGGAGACCGAAACGGAGAGGCTTGTGCGCCGCCGCGGCCCAGCGGTCGTACAGGTAAGGGAAGAAGCTTCTCCGGCTTTCGCCCTTTTCGACCAAGGGCTCGATCAGCGCGATCATCTCGCCCTTGAACGTCAAGTCCTCGTCGGCGTGCTGGACGACCAGCTGCGCCGCGGCGTCGGCGTCTTCACCGTCGCGACTGATCGTGAACCAACCCCGGCGCGCGACGGTCTCCTTCAGCCAAGCCCGGCTGGCGGCGTCGGCCTTGATCGCGTCGCTGGAGACGACGAGATCGTAGATCCGCCGGGCAAGAGGGGAAAGGCCGCGAGCGGCTGGTGCGCGGTTCATCGACAGGCTGTCTCGCGCCAGCTGGTCCTCAGTGGCCAGGCGAAGCAGCTCCGCTGCTTCCGGCGTCCTGGCGGCTTTCTGCTTACGGATCCAGCCCAGACTGGCGCCATAGCCTCCGACCGGTGAGGCCCCCGTCGCCCAGATGACGCGGACCGTCGAGCGTCTCCGTTCGTCCGCGTCCCGCGCCTGACGACAGGCGTCACGCCAGTCCGCCTGCGAGATCTTGGCCTTCTCTGCGGCGATCGCCGACCAGTTCATATCCGCGGGCCTCCCGACGCACGCGCGAACCTCGGCGGGCGAAAGCGTGCCCAGGACGGCGGCCGCCGCGATGATGACGAACAAAGAAAATCCCCCGAAGCGGCGAGCGCCTCGGGGGATGCTTCTAGATCAGCCGAAAGCTGTAAAGCAGGCTTAGCCCAACTTCTCTTCGATCAGCGCGATCGTGCGGTCGATGCCGAAGATCGCCGCGAACGAGCCGAAGCGCGGGCCCTGGCTCTGGCCGAGGAGAACCTCGTACAGGGCCTGGAACCAGGCGCGCAGCGGGTCGAAGCCGTGGGTCTTGCCGACCTCGAACACCTCGTTCTGGATCAACTCGGCGTCTGGCGCGTCGGCCGGCATGGCCTTCAGCTTGGCCAAGAGGTCCAGCATCGCGGCGCGCTCCTGGTCGGTCGGGGCGCGGAAGGTCTTCGTGGGCTTCACGAAGTCCTCGTAGTAGTTGATCGCGTAGCCGGCCAGGCGGTCCAGCAGCGGCTGGGTCTCGGCCGAGGCGCCCGGGATGTAGCGCGACAGGAAGCCCCAGAGGATTTCCTTGGTCGAGGCGTCGGCCGCCGACACCAGGTTCAGCATCAGGCTGAACGACACCGGCGAGCCGTATTGCGGCGGGCGGCCCGAATGGATGTGCCACACCGGGTTGTCCAGCTGCTTGGCCGGCTCCTGGCGCTGATAGGCGTCCAGCTGCTGCAGGTATTCGTCCGTCGCCTTGGGAATGACGTCGAAATAGAGCTTCTTGGCCGACTTGGGGCTCTGGAACATGTAGTACGACAGGCTCTCGGGCGCGCCGTAGCGCAGCCAGTCCTCCATCGACAGGCCGTTGCCCTTGGACTTGGAGATCTTCTGGTTGTTCTCGTCCAGGAAGAGCTCGTAGTTGAAGCCTTCCGGCGGGACCCCGCCCAGGGCCTTGCAGATCGCGCCCGAGGCCTTGACCGAGTCGATCAGGTCCTTGCCCGACATCTCGTAGTCGACGCCCAGCGCGGTCCAGCGCATGGCCCAGTCAGGCTTCCACTGCATCTTCACGTGGCCGCCGGTGACCGGCACCTCGACCTTGGAGCCGTCCTCGTCCTCGAAGACGATCGTGCCCTTCTCGACATTCCGCTCCAGCGTCGGGACCTGCAGCACCTTGCCGGTGGTCGGGCTGACGGGGAGGAACGGCGAGTAGGTCGCGCGGCGCTCTTCGCCGAGCGTGGGCAGCATGACCTTCTGGATGGCGTCGAAACGCTCCAGGGCCGTCAGCAGGGTCGCGTCGAACAGGCCGCCCTTGTAGCAGTCGGTCGACGAGACGAACTCGTACTCGAAGCCGAAGCCGTCCAGGAACGCGCGCAGGCGGGCGTTGTTGTGGGCGCCGAAGCTGTCATGGGTGCCGAACGGGTCGCGGACGACCGTCAGCGGCTTGCCCAGATCCTCGATCAGCGGCTGCTTGTTCTCGATGTTGTCGGGAACCTTGCGCAGGCCGTCCATGTCGTCGCTGAAGGCGATCAGGCGGGTCGGGATGTGGTCGTCGACCAGCGCGCGGAAGGCCTGGCGCACCATGGTCGTGCGCGCCACTTCCCCGAACGTGCCCAGGTGCGGCAGGCCCGACGGACCATAGCCGGTCTCGAAGATCACGGCCTTGGCCAGCGCCGGATAGGCTTTCACCGCCTCGTCGGCCTTGCCGGCCTCGATCAGGGCTTTGGCGGCCTCCTGGTCGGCGCGGTCGGGGAGGCGCACGCGCAGGACGCGGGCGATGGTGGCGCGCGCCTGCTCGAACGGCCAGGAGCGGGCTTCGCGGGCGAGGGGGGAGAGGCCTTCAAACATGGCGCGGCGTATAAACCGTGCGGGGGCGGAGGGCTACCCCGCCAGCGCGCCCGCCACGACCTCGCGCGCCTCGGCCTGGACCTGCTTCAGGTGATCGGGGCCCAGGAACGACTCCGCATAGACCTTGTAGACGTCCTCGGTGCCCGAGGGCCGGGCGGCGAACCAGGCGTTCTGCGTGCAGACCTTCAGGCCGCCGATCGCCTCGCCGTTGCCGGGGGCGTTGGTCAGGATGGCGGTGATTTCTTCGCCGGCCAGGGTCTTGGCGCTGACGTCGGCGGGGCTGAGCTTGCCGAGACGCGCCTTCTCCTCGCGGGTCGCGGGGGCGTCGACGCGGGCATAGGCCGGGGCGTCGTATTTCGCCGTCAGGTCGGCGTAGAGCTGGCTCGCGCTCTTACCGGTCTTAGCCTGGATCTCGGCGGCCAAGAGGGCCAGCTGCAGGCCGTCCTTGTCGGTGGTCCAGACGCTGCCGTCGTGGCGCAGGAAGGCCGCGCCGGCCGACTCCTCGCCGCCGAAACCGACCGAACCGTCCAGCAGGCCGGGCACAAAGTACTTGAAGCCGACCGGCACCTCGAGCAGGCGACGGCCCAGGCCCGCCACCACGCGGTCGATCATCGACGACGAGACCAGGGTCTTGCCGACGGCCACGTCCGCGCCCCAGCCCGGACGGTGGGTGAACAGGTACGAGATCGCCGCGGCCAGATAGTGGTTGGGGTTCATCAGCCCGCCGTCGGGCGTGACGATGCCGTGGCGGTCGGCGTCGGCGTCGTTGCCGGTCGCCACGTCATAAGCCGCCCCACCCTTCATGATCTCGATCAGGTTGGCCATGGCCGACGGCGACGAGCAGTCCATGCGGATCTTGCCGTCGGTGTCGAGCGGCATGAACGCCCAGCGCGGGTCGACGGCGTCGTTGACGACCGTGAGGTTCAGCCTGTGGCGCTCGGCGATCGCGCCCCAGTAGGCGACGGCCGCGCCGCCCAGCGGGTCGGCGCCGATGCGCACTCCGGCCGCGCGGATGGCCTCCATGTCGATGACGCTGGGCAGGTCGTCGACATAGCGGCCCAGGAAGTCATAGCGCCCGGCGGCCTTGTGGGCCTCGTCGAAGCTCACCCGCTTCACGCCGGAGAGGCCGCTGGCGAGGAGTTCGTTCGCCCGCGCCGCGATGACCGAGGTCGCGCCGCCATCGGCCGGACCACCGCTCGGCGGATTGTACTTGATGCCGCCGTCGCGCGGCGGGTTGTGCGAGGGGGTCAGCAGCAGGCCGTCGGCTTGCGTGGTGTTCTCGCGGTTCCAGGTCAGGATCGCATGCGACACCGCCGGCGTCGGGGTGTAGCCGTCCTGGCTGTCGATCAGCGCGGTGACGCCGTTGCCGGCCAGCACTTCCAGCACCGAGCGGAAGGCCGGCTCCGACAGGCCGTGGGTGTCGCGGCCGACGAAGATCGGGCCGGTGATGCCTTGCGCGGCGCGGTGCTCGACCACGGCCTGGGTGACGGCCAGGATGTGGTTCTCGTTGAAGCCGCCGTCCAGGCTGGAGCCCCGGTGACCCGACGTGCCGAACACCACCTTTTGGGCGGGGTTGGCGACGTCCGGCGCGATCTCATAATACGCCGCGAGCAGCGCCTGCAGGTCGATCAGATCTTCGGGAAGAGCGCGAAGGCCGGCGCGGCTATGCATCAGGACATCCGTACAGGGGTCGCCCAGCGCGACGGGTCATTTCCCTAGAGGCGCTTGGAGACGGTTTCACTAACTATTTGTCGCCGAGCGGGCATAGGCCGCCCGTGCTCGCCCCGAGCGCACGAACACGCGGGTGATGCGCTTGTCGACGCCCTGGATCAGGGCGTGGAAGTCGTCGGCCGCGTCCTCGATCTCGCGAGCGGTCAGGTGGTCCTGGAAATCCAGGGTGACGCCCAGCAGGATCTCACTGGGACCCAGGTGCATGGACAGCACCTCAGCCACGCTCTCGACGCGCGGGTCGGCGGCCAGGGCGGTGCGGACGCTTTCGACGATGCGCGGGGCGGCGGCCTCGCCGGTCAGCAGACTGCGGGTCTCGTTGGCCAAGAAGATCGCCACCAGCACCAGGAGGACGCCGATCGCCACCGAGGCCGCGCCATCGGCCCAGGCCAGGCCCAGCGCCGAGCCGGCGACGCCCAGCGCGGCCAGGGCCAGGCCCAGCAGCGCCGCGCCGTCCTCCAGCAGCACTGCGAAGATCGACGGGTCCTTGCTGCCCTTCAGGGCGCGGAAGAACGGGGTGTCGCCGCGCACGGTCTTGAACTCGCGCCAGGCGACCAGGAACGAGCCGCCCTCGAAGACCATGGCCAGGCCGATGACCAGAAAATTGACCCAGGCCCGGTCGATCGGCTCGGGCGCGATGATCTTGTGGACGCCTTGATAGACCGACACCGCCCCGCCCAGGGCGAAGATCAGCAGGGCCACCACAAACGACCAGAAATAGAGCTCCATGCCGTAGCCGAACGGATGGGTCCGGCTGGGCGGCCGGTTGGCGCGGGCCAGGCCCAGCAGCAGCAGGCCCTGGTTGCCGGTGTCGACGCTGGAGTGGATCGCCTCGGTCAGCATGGCCGAGGAGCCGGTGACGAAGGCGGCGACGAACTTGGTCGCGGCGATGGCCAGGTTCCCGGCCAGGGCCGCGAACACCACCTTGTGCGAACCACTGGTCTTAGGGGCTGACGCCATGGGGCGGCAAACGCCGGGCGAGCGCCGCCGTTCCGTCAGAACGCCGCGCTGACGATCGTCCCATCCAGCAGCAAAGCCGCCCGCTTCAACCCGCTCGAGGCGAACGGCATGGCCACTTCGCCGTCGCGATCCACGGAGACCAGCCCGCCATGACCGCCCAGGTCCGCCACGCCCTGGATCGCCGCGCGCGCGGCGCTGTCCAGGCGCTCGCCGCCGAACCGCACCCGGTGGGCGATCTGGGCGGCGACGGCGGTGCGGATGAAATATTCGCCCTGGCCGGTGCAGGAGACCGCGGCGTGGCCATCAGCCCACGCCCCGGCCCCGATGATCGGCGAGTCCCCGACCCGGCCGGGCCGCTTGCCGAACACGCCGGCGGTCGAGGTCGCCGCCGCCAGGCGTCCCTCGCCGTCGCGCACCACGCAACCAACGGTGCCGGTCGGCAGCTCGTCCGGCGGGTGATTGTCCTCGAACGCCCCGGCGTGGGTGAACCAGGTTGCCGGGTCCTCGACCGTTTCCAGCCCCTGGTCGCGGGCGAAGTCGATCGCGCCCTGGCCGGCCAGCATCACGTTGGGGGTCTGCTCCATCACCGCGCGGGCGGCCAGGATGGGGCTCTTGAAGCCCTGCAGCGCCGCCACCGAGCCGGCGCGCAAGGTCGGGCCGCACATCAGGCTGGCGTCCAGCTCGTATTCGCCGTCGGCGTTTGGCGAGGCGCCCTTGCCGGCGATGTAGAGGCCGCTGGCCTCCAGGGCGACGACGGTCTCGACCGCGACGTCCAGGGCGCTGGCCCCGGCGGCCAGTCGGTCGCGGGCCGCCTCGACCAGGCCGCGCATGTGGGCGATCTCGACGGTGTAGTCGTGGCCAGGCTTGGCGCCGGCGCCGCCGTGCAGCGCGAGACTAAAACGTTTGTTTGACATTCTGCTTCCTTGGCCCGGCGTCCCGCGCTAGCGTCCGGCCTCTTAACGAAGAAATGGGAGAGGCGATATGAAGGCGGTGCTCAGCAAGGAAGTCGGCGGTCCCGAGACCCTGGTGCTGGAGGAGCTGCCCGATCCCGTCGCCGGCCCCGGTCAGGTGCTGATCGACGTCAAGGCCTGCGGGGTCAACTATCCCGACGTCCTGATCATCGAGGACAAGTACCAGTTCAAGCCGCCGCGCCCGTTCGCGCCGGGCGGCGAGGTGTCGGGCGTGATCGCCGCGGTCGGCGAGGGCGTGACCCGTTTCAAGGTCGGCGACCGCGTGCTGGCCTCGACCGGCTGGGGCGGTTTCGCCGAGAAGCTGGCCCTGGAAGAGCAGCGCTGCACCCACATCCCCGACAACATGCCGTTCGACGAGGCCGCCGCCTTCGTCCTGACCTACGGCACCTCGTACTACGCCCTGAAGGATCGCGGCGTGCTGAAGGCCGGCGAGACCCTGCTGGTTCTGGGCGCCGCCGGCGGCGTCGGCCTGGCCGCGGTCGAGCTGGGCAAGGCGGCCGGAGCGCGCGTAATCGCCGCAGCCTCCAGCCAGGAAAAGGTCGACCTGGCCATTAAGCACGGCGCCGACAGCGGCGTCGTCTATCCGCGGGGTCCGTTCGACAAGGATGGACAGAAGGCGCTGGCCAACCTGATCAAGGACGCCTGCGGCCCCAACGGCTGGGACGTCGCCTACGACGCCGTCGGCGGCGACTATTCGGAGGCGACGATCCGCGCCGCCGGCTGGAACGGCCGCTTCCTGGTGATCGGCTTCCCGTCGGGCATTCCGAAAATCCCGTTGAATCTCACGCTGTTGAAGTCGTGCGACATCGTCGGGGTGTTCTGGGGGGCGGCGGTGGCGCGCGATCCCAAGGGCCATGCCCAGAATCTCAAGGATCTGATGGGCCTCTATGCGGACGGCAAGATCAAGCCGTACGTCTCCGAGCGCTTCCCGCTGGCCCGCGCCGGCGAGGCCATCGCCCACCTGTCCAGCCGCAAGGCCATGGGCAAGGTGGTGATCACGGTTGATTAGAACGGTGAACGGCGATCGTGGTTAAATCCCGCTAAGTATCCTTTTTAGCAAAGGAAACACGACATTTCCGCAGAGTGGCTCCTTGAGACTAGGAGACTCTGCGGCGATGTTCGTCCCCCAGGAACAGAGCGGAATGAACGACGCGGCGCCGGCCGCGCCGCGCCGCCCCTACCGCCTGACGCGGCGCCCCGAGGAGCGCGTGCGCGTGCTCGGCGGGGTCATGGACCTGGTGCGCCCCGAAGAGGTGTTCCACTTCGTCACCGGCAAGCTGGAAGCGCGCCAGAGCGCCATCGTCGCCAACCACAATCTTCACAGCCTGTACCTGATCGGCAAGGACCACCAGATCGGCGAGTTCTACCAGCAGGCCGACCTGATCGAGGTCGACAGCGTGCCGCTGATCTTCTGGGCGCGCCTGGTGGGCCGGGCCAGCCGGCGCTTCCACCGCTGCACCTATCTGGATTGGCGCGACGACTTCTGGGCGCTGGCCACGCAGAAGAACTGGAAGGTCTTCTTCGTCGGCGGCGCGCCGGGCGTGGCCGACACGGCCGTCGAGCGCATCCACCAGGACTATCCGGGCGTCCGCATCGCCAGCCATCACGGCTATTTCGACGTCCGCCCCGGCTCGGCCGCCAACGATGCGGTGGTCGCGGCGATCCGCGACTTCGCGCCGGACATCGTGCTGGTCGGCATGGGCATGCCGCGCCAGGAGGTCTGGACGCTGGAGAACCACAAGGCCTACGGGCCGGCGGTGACCTTCACCGTGGGTGGGGCCTTCGACTACGAGGCCGGCGTCCAGAAGGCCGCGCCGCGCTGGATGGGGCCGATGGGCATGGAATGGCTGTTCCGGCTGATGGTCGACCCCCAGCGGCTGTTCTCGCGCTATTGCGTCGAGCCGTGGTCGCTGGTCGGTCCGGCCTGCCGCGATGTCGTCCGGGCGCTGAGCAAACGCACGGCGCCAGGCGATCCGCGGGCGGCGGAAAACGCCCGGTGGGAGCAGATGCGCGCCCGTAATGAAGGGTTGCGCTAAGATTTTGGCGAGGTCTGTGGGGACCGTAATGGTGATCTCGAACGAGGGGCTTGGGGCATAATGGGCCTGGATATTCGCGTCATGACGCTGGAGGCCAAGGAGCGCTCCGGCTTTACGCACCGCGCCGTCGCCGGCGTGGGCCTGGTCGGCTTAGGCCTGGCCTGGGCCGTGCTGCTGGTCCCGTGCATGATCTGGCTGGCCGCCAGTCATCTGGGTCGCCGCCTGGAGCCGCTGGTCCGCCGTCCGGCCTGATTTTCATCTAGCCAACACCTGTTTGCTCCGCGAATATGATCATTGATCACTGACCCACGAGAGGTCGGGGACGCGGAGGGAATTTCCATGGTCGGACGTCTGGACGGCAAGGTCGCCGTCGTCACCGGGGGCTGCTCGGGCATCGGGCTCGGCGCGGTCGAGCTGTTCGTGGCCGAGGGGGCGTGCGTGATCGCCGCCGACCTGCAGGCCGAGAAGGGCGAGATGCTGGAAAAGCGTTTCCCCGACCGCGTCCGCTTCTCGCGCTGCGACGTCACCTCGGAAGACGACCTGGTCAAGACTATGGCCATGGCCGAGGAAGCGTTCGGCGGCCTCGACATCCTGTTCAACAACGCCGGCCACGGCGGCACGCCCGCCTCGGTGCCGGAGCTGACGGTCGAGGGCTGGGACAAGACCTTCGCCCTCTTGGTGCGCGGTCCGGCCATCGGCATGAAGCACGCCCTGCCGCTGATGCTGAAGCGTGGCGGCGGCTCGATCATCAACACCGCCTCGATCGCCGGCCTGCAGGCGGGCTTCGGGCCGCTGGCCTATTCGGCGGCCAAGTCGGCGGTCATCCACATGAGCCGGTGCGCGGCGGCCGAGCTGTCGCCGCTGAAGATCCGGGTCAACGCCATCTGCCCGGGCCTGATCGCCACCTCGATCTTCGGGGCGTCAATGGGCCTGCCGCGCGAGGTCGCCGACCAGATGGCCGCCCAGATCGCCTCGATCGGCCCGAAGATCCAGCCGATTCCCAAGTCGGGCCTGCCCGAGGACATCGCCGCCGCGGCGCTCTACCTGGCCAGCGACGACTCGCAGTTCGTCACCGGGACCCACATCGTCGTCGACGGCGGCATCACGGTCGGCCCGCGTTCGGCCTGGGACAAGAACACGCCGTCGCCGATCCTCGCGGCCATGGGCATCACGCCCGAGCAGGCCGAGGCGATGCGCGCCCAGCTAGTCGCCGCCGGCGGGGCGGGGTGACCCTCACCCCGAACCTGCGCGGCGCGCTGTGGATGTTGGCCTCGGCGGTCGGCTTCACGGCAATGACCACGCTGATCAAGTTCCTGGGGCCCGGCTATCCGGCCGCGCTCCAGACCTTCTACCGACAGCTGGCGGGGGTGATCGTGCTGCTGCCGCTGATGGCCCGCGACTGGAAGGCGGCGTTCCGCACGACCCGGCCGGGCATCCTGATCTTCCGCTCCAGCGCCGGGGTGCTGGCGCTGATCATGGGCTTCTACGCGTATCAGAAGCTGCCGCTGGCCGACGCCAACGCGCTGTCGTTCACCCGGACGCTATGGCTGGTGCCGCTGGCCGCCTTCGTGCTGCGCGAGCCGATCGGGCCGTTGCGGATCGGCGCGGCGCTGGTCGGCTTCCTGGGCGTGCTGATCATGCTGAAGCCGGGCTCCGGCGGCATGGGCGCGTGGATCGGCTGGCCGCAAGCCTGCGCCCTGGCCTCGGCCTTCCTGTTCGCCCTGACCATCACGGGCATGAAGGTCATGACCCGCGACCACAGCCCGTTCGTGCTGCTGGTCTATGCCGCCGTCCTGGGCCTGGTCTTCGCCATCCCGCCGGCCCTGTTCGTCTGGAAGTGGCCGACCCTGCCGGATCTTGGCCTGCTGGCCGCCATGGGCGTGATCGGCACCTTCACTCAAGGGGCCTATATCAAGGGCATGGAGGCCGGCGAGGCGGCGGTCATGGCCCCGATCGACTATACGCGGCTGGTCTTCGCGGTCGGAGCGGGCTTGCTGCTGTTCCACGAAGTCCCCAAGCCGGCGGTGATCTTCGGCGCGGCGATCGTGGTGGCCTCGACGCTGTTCATCTCCTGGCGCGAGCACCAGCAGTCCAAGCGGGCGATGACTCAGCCGGCGTAGGTTTTCCGCCAGTCGACGAAGCGCGCCAAGCCCTCGGCCAGCTTGACCTTGGGCTTATAGCCGCACAGCGCCTGCAGCTTGTCGATATTGGCGAAGGTGGCCGGCACGTCGCCGGGCTGCATCGGCAGGAAGGTCTTCTGCGCCTCGATCCCCAGCGCCGCTTCCAGGGTGGAGATCATCTCCATCAGCCCGACCGGATCGTTGTCGCCGATATTGTAGACCTCATGGCCGCCCTCGCCCGGCGGATGGTCCAGCACGCCGAGGATGCCGTCGACGATATCGTCGACATAGGTGAAGTCGCGGGCCATCTGGCCCTCGCCATAGACGTCGATCGGCTCGCCCTTCAGCATCTTCTCGGTGAAGCCGTAATAGGCCATGTCCGGCCGACCCCAGGGACCATAGACGGTGAAGAACCGCAGGCCCGACTGCGGGAAGCCGTAGAGCTTGGCGTAGCTCTGGCTGAGCAGTTCGCACGAGCGCTTGGTGGCCGCGTACAGCGACACCGGGCTCTCGGCCGGATCGGTCTCGCGAAAGCCGTCGCCGTTCAGCGGCCGGTCGCCATAGACGCTGGACGAGCTGGCATAGACCAGGTGCTCGACGCCGGCATGGCGGCAGGCCTCCAGCACCGACAGGTGGCCGGCCAGGTTGCTGCGCTCATAGGCGAACGGGTTCTCGATCGAGTAGCGGACCCCGGCCTGGGCGGCCAGGTGGATCACCCGTCTGGCGCCGGCCGTTCTCACCAGTTCGGCGAAGACCTCGTGCTCGGCGATGTCCATGCGGATCATCGTGAAGCCGTCGCGGCCTTCGAGCCGCGCGGCGCGAGCAGCCTTCAGCGCCGGATCGTAATAGGCGTTGAACACGTCGACGCCGATCACCGTCTCGCCGCGCGCCAACAGGCGCTCGACCACGTGCAGGCCGATGAAGCCCGCCGCGCCTGTGACGATGATCGGCGACGCCATCGCGTCAGCCCCGTCCGATCGAGGCGTAGGTGAAGCCGTGGCGGACCATCTCGCCGGGCTTGTAGACGTTGCGCAGGTCGACCACGACCGGGGCCTTCATCAGGAGCTTCAGGCGGTCGAGGTCGAGCGCCCGGAACTGATCCCATTCGGTGATCAGCACCAGAGCGTCGACGCCCTCAGCCGCCTCGTAGGCGCCGGTCTTGAAGTCGACGTCCTTCAACATGTGGGCGGCTTCCTTGGCGCCCTCCGGATCAAACGCCTGCACCTTGGCGCCGAGCGCCTGCAGGGCCGGGATGATGTCGAGGCTGGGGGCGTCGCGCATGTCATCGGTGTTGGGCTTGAAGGTCAGGCCCAGCACGCCGATCGTCTTGCCGGCCAGATCCTCGGCGCCGATGGCGGCCGCCACCTTGCCGGCCATGGCCTTCTTGCGGGCGTCGTTGACCTCGACCGTGGTCTCGATCAGCCGGGTCGGGGCGCCATAGTCCTGGGCCGTCTTGACCAGGGCGATGGTGTCCTTGGGGAAGCAGCTGCCGCCATAGCCGGGGCCAGCGTTGAGGAACTTGCCGCCGATGCGCTTGTCCAGGCCGATGCCCTTGGCCACCTGCTGGACGTCCGCGCCGACCTTCTCGCAGAGGTCGGCCATCTCGTTGATGAAGGTGATCTTCATGGCGAGGAAGGCGTTGGCCGCGTACTTGATCAGCTCGCTGGTGCGGCGGCCGGTGAAGACGATCGGGGTCTCGTTGAGGCTCAGCGGGCGATAGAGCTCGCGCATCACCGCCTGGGCGCGCTCGTCGTCGGTGCCGACCACCACGCGGTCGGGACGCTTGAAGTCCTCGATCGCCGCGCCTTCGCGCAGGAATTCCGGGTTCGACACGACCGCGAACTGGGCGTTCGGGTTGGCCTTCTTGATGATCGCCTCGACCTCGTCGCCGGTGCCGACCGGCACGGTCGACTTCGTGACGACCACGGTGAAGCCGTCGATCAGGCCGGCGATCTCTTCGGCCGCAGCGTAGACGTAAGACAGGTCCGCATGGCCGTCGCCGCGGCGGGTGGGCGTGCCCACGGCGATGAACACCGCGTCGGCGTCCTTGATCGCTTGCGCGCCTTCCAGCGTGAAGAACAGGCGGCCCTCACGGACGTTGCGGGCGACCAGGTCGTCCAGGCCCGGCTCGAAGATCGGGATCTCGCCCTTCTCCAGCCGCTCGATCTTGCTCGGATCCTTGTCGATGCACGTCACCACGTGACCGAAGTCGGCGAAACAAGCCCCAGACACCAGGCCCACATAACCCGTGCCAATCATCGCTACGCGCATCGAAGCATCCTGATCCAACCACAGCGCCGCCCCACGCAGCGCCTCCGCCTATTCCAGCAATCAGCCCGCCGAGGCAAGCCAAGGACGCAAAACACCCAGGGCGGTGACAACTTGATGACCGATAAGCGCATCGGCTTTCAACCGAGGCGCAAACCCGCTAGCCAGAGCGCACATCGCGTGGGGGATAACGATGCAGACCGTTCTCGTGGCCGGCGGCGCCGGATATGTCGGCTCGCACTGCTGTTTGGCGCTGGCCGCGGCCGGCTTCCGGCCGGTGGTGTTCGACGACCTCTCCAACGGCCATCGCGAGCACGTCCGGTGGGGACCGCTTGAAGTTGGCGACATCCGTGACGCCGCGCGGCTGGACGCCGCGTTCGCGCAGCACCAGCCGGTCGCGGTCCTGCACTTCGCCGCCCGCATCGAGGTCGGGGAGTCGGTCAAGAACCCCGGCGTCTTCTTCGACAACAATGTCGGCGGCGCGATCACCCTGGTCGAGGCCGCGCGGCGCGCTGGCGTGAACGCCCTGGTGTTCTCCTCGACCTGCGCCACCTTCGGCGACCCGGTGACCTTGCCGATGGCCGAGGATCACCCGCAAGCGCCGCTCAATCCCTATGGCCGCAGCAAGCTGATGGTCGAGCAGGCCCTGGCCGATTACGACCGCTATGTCGGTTTCCGCAGCGCGGTGATGCGCTACTTCAACGCCGCCGGCGCCGATCCGGAAGGCCGCATCGGCGAGTGGCATGAGCCGGAGACCCACGCCATCCCGCTGGCCATCCAGGTGGCCCTGGGCCAGCGCTCGCACTTCACGATCTTCGGCGACGACTACGATACCCGCGACGGCACGGCGGTGCGCGACTATGTCCACGTGCTGGACCTGGCCGACGCCCACGTCGCGGCGCTGAAGCGCCTGCTGGCGGGCGGTTCGTCGGAATCCTACAATCTGGGCACCGGCACGGGCACCACGGTGCGCGAGCTGGTCGACGGCGTGGGACGGGCGGTCGGAACGCCGCTGGCGGTGCAGATGGCCCCGCGCCGGCCGGGCGATGCGCCCATCCTGGTGGGCGACAACGCCAAGGCCCGCGAGCAGCTCGGCTGGAACCCGTCGCGCGATCTCGACGCCATCGTGTCCAGCGCCTGGAAGTGGCATCAGGCCCAGGCGAGCGCCTGAGGCGACGCCCGGCGAGCGGGTAAAAATCACCCGTTGCGCACGGTTGCGCGGACCAGTTGTCGCGGCAAACTCGCGTGAAACGCTTTATTTGCAACTCTGCCTGTAGCTCTAAGGGGATGTGACCCTTGGGGGGCCGTGCGTGCTCAAGTTTTTGACCTGTCTGACGACGCAACATGACTTGCGCCTGGTGCTTGTCGCCGGCGTCGTCTGCATCGCCGGCTGCTTCACCACGTTCCGCCTTTACTCGCGGATGCGGGGCGCCCGAGGCGTCGTGCGCGCCGCCTGGCTGCTGCTGACCGGCCTGGTCGCCGGCTCCAGCGTCTGGGCCACCCACTTCATCGCCATGGTCGCCTTCACGCCCGGTCTGAAGACCGGCTACAGCCCGACCGGCACCCTGCTGTCGCTGATGATCGCCGTCCTCTTCATGGCCAGCGGCTTCGCGGTCGCCTCGGCCCAGCGGTCGACCACCAACGATTTCGCCGGCGGCGTGCTGATCGGTCTCGGCGTCGCGGCCATGCACTATACCGGCATGTCGGCCTTCGTGACCCAGGGCCACCTGGTCTGGGAACACGCCACCGTCGGCTTCTCGGCCATCCTGGGCGTCGGCGGCGCGACCGCCGCCCTCGTCCTGGCCGGCCAGGCGCGCACCGTGAAGAGCCAGGCCATCGGCGGCGGCCTGCTGTGCCTGGGCATCGTGGCCCTGCACTTCACCGGCATGTCGGCCATCACCATCATCCCGGACGCCGGCGTCCAGGTGCCCGAGCAGCTGCTGTCGGGCGGCATCCTGACCCTGGCCGTCGGTTCGATCACGGCCATGATCATCCTGGGCGGCCTCGGCGCCGTCGCCATCGAATCCCAGACCTCGCGCTCGGCCCTCGAGCGCATCCGCCGCCTGGCCAACGCCGCCTATGAAGGCCTGGTCGTGGTCCAGCAGGGCAAGATCAACGACGCCAACGCCGCCTTCTGCGAGCTGGTCGGCGCCGAGCTTGGCGACCTGGTCGGCCGCTCGCTGATGGGCGATATCCTGACCCTGGACGAAGCCGGCCCGGCCCGCGAGGGCGTCCGCCGCGAAGGCAAGATCCAGCCGATCGCCGGCGGCCGCGAAATCCCCGTCGAGGTGTTCTCGCGCCTGATGGATGACGGCGCCCGCATCGAGACCTCGGGCCTGACGGTCCTGGCCGTCCGCGACCTGCGCGAACGTCGCGCGGCCGAGGAGAAGATTCGCTACCTGGCCGAGCACGACGGCCTGACCGGCCTGCCGAACCGCAACTCGCTGCAGGCCCGCCTGGGCGCGGCGCTGGATCGCGTCGAGGCCTCTGGCGAGAGCCTGTCGGTGATCTGCATCGACCTGGATCACTTCAAGGAAGCCAACGACCAGCACGGTCATCTGGCCGGCGACGCCATCCTGGTCGAGACCGCTCGCCGCCTGCAGTCGGCCGTGCAAGCGCCGTCCTTCGCCGCGCGTCTGGGCGGCGACGAGTTCATCATCGTCCAGGTGGCTGGCGGCGACCAGCCGACCGCGGCCGCCGAGCTGTCGGGCCGCCTGCTCGAGCTGCTGTCGGCCCCGGTGGTCTATGACGGCCAGGAACTGGCCCTGGGCTCCAGCCTGGGCGTCAGCCTGTTCCCCGACGACGGCCGCACGACCGAGTCGCTGATGGCGAACGCCGACATGGCGCTCTACCGCGCCAAGGAAAGCGGCCGCGGGGTCTATCGCTTCTTCAAGCGCGAGATGGACGACAGCATCCGCGAGCGCCGCAACCTGGCCCGCGACCTGCGCCAGGGCATCGCCGACGAGGAGCTGGTGGTCCACTACCAGCCGCTGGCCCGCGCCACCGACGGCGAGGTCTGCGGCTTCGAGGCCCTGGTTCGCTGGAAGCACCCGACGCGCGGCATGATCCCGCCGCTGGAATTCATTCCGGTCGCCGAGGAAAACGGCCTGATCGGTCCGCTGGGCGACTGGGTCCTGCGCCGCGCCTGCGCCGACGCCGCCTCTTGGGAGAAGCCACTGCGCATCGCGGTCAATCTCTCGCCGATCCAGCTGCACAACCCGGCCCTGCCGAGCCTGGTGCACGAGGTTCTGATCACCACCGGCCTGTCGCCCTCGCGCCTGGAGCTGGAGATCACCGAGAGCGCGCTCTTCAAGGACTATCAGCGCGCGCTGGACAACCTGCGCCGCCTGAAGGCCCTGGGCGTGCGGATCGCCATGGACGACTTCGGCACCGGCTTCTCGTCGCTGTCGACCCTGCAGTCGTTCCCGTTCGACAAGATCAAGATCGACAAGAGCTTCGTCGAGAACATCCATCGCCACGACCGCGCTACCGTCATCGTGCGCGCCGTGCTGGGCCTGGGCCGCAGCCTGGAGATCCCGGTCGTCGCCGAGGGTGTGGAGACCGAGGAGCAGATCATCTTCCTGCGCGGCGAGAACTGCACCGAGCTGCAGGGCTACGCCATCGGCCGTCCGGCCCCGATCGACACCCTGACGGCCTGGACCATCGCCGGCGCCCTGCCATCGCCATTGACCGTCGAGACCAAGCCAGCCGCCAAGCGCTCGGCCTGAGGCGATCAACCGGGCGTCGAACGCATTGCGCGGCGCCCGGAACATCGTATTCCTTGAGACGTTAGACGGGTCCAAGCGGGGCTGTAGAGCGGCAATCGGGGCGAGGCTGGCGTGCTGGGACGGACGGCTATCAGGTTCGTGACGGCGGCCGACCGGCGCGAGTTGCGCTACGGCGTGGCGCTGCTGTTCGTCGGCCTGGCCATCGCCGGCCGCTTTCTGGCGGTCTTCGTCTTCGGCACCCCGATCTATTTCCCGACCTTCTTCGTCGCGGTCATGGTCGCGGCGATGGTCGGCGGATTGGGGCCGGGCATCCTGGCCCTGACGCTGTGCGCCCTGATCGCCTGGCGATTCTGGATGTCGCCCGACGGCTCGTGGGTTCTTCATGCCCGAGAAGCCGCGCAGCTGATGATGTTCCTGCTGTGCGGCGGGCTGATCGTCGTCCTGGTCGAGGCGCTGCGTCGGGCGGTTCGGGCGGGTTTGGCCGCCGAGGCGCGCTTCCGGGCGGCGCAGGAAGGGTCGCTGGACGCCTTCGTGATCCTGGAACCGGTGCGCGAGGCTGGACGGGTCGTCGACTTCCGCTGGACCTATGCCAATCCGATGGCCGAGGTCATGGGGCCCAAGGGCGTCTCGACCCTGCTGGGCCGCCGCGTGCTGGACGTCTTCCGCGACGAGACCGGCCGCGAGATGGTCGAGCGTCTTCTAAGGCTCCTGGAGACTGGCGGACCCGACGATCTCGACGTGCGGCGGATGATCGACGGCGAGGAGCGTTGGATCCGCTCCAGCGGCGTGCGCCTAGTCGACGACCTGGCGGTGACCTTCCGGGACGTGACCCAGGAGCGCCGCGCGGCCGCGGCTCTGCGCAGCAGCGAGGAGCTGTTTCGTGGGGTGGCCAACACCGCGCCGGTGCTGATTTGGGCGACCTCCGCGCAGGGCGGGGCCGACTGGTTCAACCAGGCCTGGCTGGACTTTCGGGGCGCGAGCCTGGAGGCGGAACGGGGCGCGGGCTGGCTGAGCGGCGTGCATCCCGAGGACCGTAAGACCGGCCTGGATACGGCCAACGCCGCCGCCAGGACGGGCCAGCCGTTCAATGTCGCCTTCCGCTTGCGCCGCGCCGACGGGGCCTGGCGTTGGATCAACAGCGTCGGCGCGCCGCGCTTCGACGAGGCCGGCGTCTATCGCGGCTATATCGGCAGCTGCTTCGACTTCACCGAGACGGTCGAGGCGCGCAAGGACCTGGAGGGCCGCGTCGCCGAGCGCACCGCCGCCCTGGAGGCCAGCATGGCCGAGACCGCCCGCGCCCAGGCGGCGCTGGCCCAGGCGCAGCGGCTGGAGACGGTCGGCCGGCTGACCGGCGGGGTGGCGCACGACTTCAACAACCTGCTGACGGTGATCGTCGGCGGGCTGGACATGATCCTGCGCAAGCCGGACGACACCCCGCGCGTCGCCCGCCTGGCCGAGGCCGCCCTGGCGGCCGGCCAGCGCGGCGAGCGCCTGACCCGCCAGCTCCTGGCCTTCTCGCGAAACCAGGAGCTGAAGCTGGAAGTGGTCGAGCTCGGCGCCCTGCTCGATCAGACCGAACCCCTGTTGCGCCGCGCCGTCGGCGAGGGGGTCACGCTCAGCCTTCGCCACGACGGGACCCCTTCCGGCTCGCGGGTCGACGCGGCCCAGTTCGAGGCGGCGCTGCTGAACCTGGTGGTCAATGCGGCCGACGCCACGGCCTTCGGCGGCGAGATCAGCATCGCCGTCGCGCCGGTGACCCTGGTCGAGGGCGAGATCGCCGAGACCGCGGCGGGCGAGTATGTTCGGGTGGCGGTCAGCGACACCGGCACGGGCATGCCGCCCGAGGTGCTGGCGCGGGTGTTCGAACCGTTCTTCACCACCAAGGAGGTCGGCAAGGGCACCGGCCTGGGCCTGGCCCAGGTCTATGGCTTCCTGCGCCAGTGCGGCGGCGGGGTGGCCATCGACAGCGCCCTGGGGCGCGGCACGACCGTGACCCTCTACCTGCCCGCCACCGATGAAGCCGCCACCGCCGAGACGCCGGTCCAGCCGCCGTCGCGCGATCGGCTGAAGAGCGTGCGCGTGCTGCTGGTCGAGGACGATGCGGCCGTACGCGAGATCACCGCCGGCCTGCTGCGCGACCTGGGCTGCGACGTGACGACGGCCGAGAACGGCGCCTCGGCCCTGGAGGCGCTGGAAGAGGGCGTGACCTTCGACCTGCTGATGTCCGACGTGATCATGCCGGGCGGGATCAGCGGCGTGGACCTGGCGCGGGCGGTCTCGGCGAACCGGCCGGACATGGCCGTGCTGCTGACCACCGGCTATGCCGGCGACCGCATGGACACCGCGCCCGCCGACCTGCCGTGGCCGGTGCTGCGCAAGCCGTTCCAGATCGATCAGCTGGCCGAGATCGCCTCGGCCCTGCTGGCGGGCCGCGAGCCGCCGCCCAAGAAGAAGCGCGCGCCCCGCAAGCGCGCCGTCAGCGCCGTCGCCGGGTCGTAGAGCCGCCGAGCAGTCCGCCCAGCAGGCCGCGCATCAGCTCACGTCCGGCCGTCGAGGCCACGGTGCGAACCAGGGTGGTGGCGAAGGCCTCGGTCATCGTCTGGCGGCTGGAGGCGCGGGGACGGCTGGCGCGGGCCGCGGCGGCCTCCTCGCGTTCGCGAACCTTGGCCTCCGCCGCCTCGCGCTTGTCCTCTTCGGCCTGCGCCTTGGCGGTGTCGGCGTCGGCCTGCGCCTTCTTGGCCCGTCCTTGCAGGATCTCGTAGGCGGAATCGCGATCGACCGCGGTGTCATAGACACCGGCCACCGGGCTCTGGCCCTGCAGCGACGCGCGCTCGGCCGGCGTCACCGGACCCAGGCGCGAGGCCGGCGGGCGGATCAGGGTCTTCTGCACGACCTTCGGCGCGCCTTTCTCGTCCAGCGTCGAGACCAGGGCCTCGCCGACGCCCAGGGCCTGGATGGTCTCGGCGGTGTCGAAGCTGGGATTGACCCGGAACGACTGGGCGGCGGCCTTCAGCCCTTTCTGGTCGGCGGGGGTGTAGGCGCGCAGGGCGTGCTGCACGCGAGCGCCCAGCTGGCCCAGCACCGCGTCGGGAATGTCGGCCGGGTTCTGGGTGACGAAATAGATGCCCACGCCCTTGGAGCGGATCAGGCGCACGACCTGCTCGATCTTTTCCAGCAGGGGCTTCGGCGCGTCGTTGAACAGCAGGTGGGCCTCGTCGAAGAAGAACACCAGCTTGGGCTGCTCCGGATCGCCGACCTCGGGCAGCACCTCGAACAGCTCCGACAGCAGCCACAGCAGGAAGGTCGAATAGAGCTTGGGCGACTGGATCAGGCGGTCGGCGGCCAGCAGGCTGACATAGCCGCGCCCGGCCGCGTCGGTGCGCATGATGTCGGTCAGATCCAGAGCCGGCTCGCCGAAGAAATGGTCCGCGCCTTGCGTCTGCAGCGTCAGCAGCTTGCGCTGGATGGCCCCGACCGTGGCGGGGGCGACGTTGCCGTACTGCGTGCCGATCTCGTCGGCGTGGTCGGCCACGTATTTCAGCGCCGCCTGCAGGTCCTTCAGGTCCAGCAGCAGCAGGCCGTCCTGGTCGGCGACGTGGAAGACGATGGTCAGCACGCCCTCCTGCACGTCGTTCAGCTCCAGCAGGCGCGACAGCAAGAGCGGCCCCATCTCGGAAATGGTCGTGCGGATCGGGTGGCCCTTCTGGCCGAACAGGTCCCAGAACATCACCGGCGGCGCGGCCGGGGTCAGGACCAGGCCCATGGAGTCGGCCCGGGCCTGCATCTTCTCGTTCGGGGTCCCGGGCATGGCCACGCCGGACAGGTCGCCCTTTACGTCGGCGGCGAACACCGGCACCCCGGCGTCGGAGAAGGCCTGGGCCAGCACCTGCAGCGTCACGGTTTTGCCGGTGCCGGTCGCGCCTGCCACGACGCCGTGCCGGTTCGAGCGGTCGAGCCTCTGGGTCACCGGGCCTTCGCCCAGGCCAACCAGGATCTCGTTTTCGCTAATCGACAGCGCCATGGGGACGACTCCTAAGAACTATTGCTCTGAACCCTAGCCGGGGCCTTGCGCGTCGCCAATCGGCGCAGGCAATGTCGGGCTCGCCTCTGGAGATATTTTACAAATGACGGCCACCGATCCGCCCCGCGCTCCGCCGCCGGTCACGACGCGCAACGCGGTGGTGTTCCTGGCCGTCATCGCCGGCGGAGCAACGCTGAAATGGGCGCAGGACATCCTGACGCCTCTGGCGCTGGCCCTGTTCCTGGCGGTGATGATCGACAGCTTCGCCCGGGTGCTGACCCTGCGCGCGCCGACGTTCCCGAAGAAGCTGGCCCTGCCCACGGCGGTGGTGCTGTCGCTGCTGCTGTTCGGCGTTTCGATCTGGATCGTGGTCGACAACGGCAAGGGGTTCTTCGACCACTCGTCGGAATATGTCGCCAGCCTCAACGCCATCATCGCCAAGTTCGCGCCGATCGTGTCGCGCTGGGCGCCGGGGCTGGAGCTGAAGGTCGCGCCGACCATCGGCGATGTGGTCAAGCAACTGAACCCGCAGCGCTATTTCGGTGACGTGGCCCAGTCGTTCAACAGCTTCGCCACCAGCGCGGTGCTGGTGCTGATCTATCTGGGCTTCATCCTGGCCTCGCGCAAAGGCTTCGGTCGCAAGATCGTCGCCCTGTTCCCGCACCATGCCGAGCGCGAGCTGAACATGAACATGTTCCAGCGCATCCGCGACGGGGTGGAGCAGTATCTGTGGATCCAGACCGTCACCGGCCTGATGATCGCCGTCGCCGCCTGGGTGGTGATGATGGTGGTGCGCCTGGACAACGCCTTCTTCTGGGCCTTCCTGATCTTCCTGGCCGCCTACATCCCGATCCTGGGCGGGGCGATCGGCTGCTTCCTGCCGCCGCTGTTCGCGCTGGTGCAGTTCCCCGACAGCCTGTGGCCAGCGATCGGCCTGTTCGCGGCCCTGCAGGGCATCTTCTTCGTGGTCGGCAACGTCATCTATCCGCGCATGCAGGGCGACAGCCTGAACATGGACCCGACCGTGGTGCTGCTGTCCCTGGCGGTTTGGGGCGCGTTGTGGGGCGTGCCGGGCATGTTCCTGTCCACGCCGCTGACCGTGGCGGCCATGGTGATCCTGGCCCAGTTCGAGGGCTCGCGCTGGATCGCCATCCTGCTGTCCGAGGACGGCGATCCGCAGGGCGAACGGCTGCTGGGCGGCAAGAACCACGCCGCGGCGACGGACGCTGCGCCGGCCAAGAAGGCGCCGGCGCGAAAGAAATGAGCGCGCCCCTTAAACTCCGGACCCTGGTCCCTATCTATGCCTTGTCCGGCTCCCCCCACCCGGACACCCCGCAGACGCCGGCTGGCAAGGCCGCCGGTGTCGAAGCGGAAGACGCCCGCATCCCCCAGCGGGCCCGCGCCGCCGGCTCCCCCCCCGCCGGCGGCGTTTCCGTTTTTCGGCCGGATTCGACGGGGAACAGCACGAATTATTTCCAAATCCAGACGTAGCGGTTGAAGTAACGCCCAAAAGGGCTAGGTTCCGACCAAAAATTCGCGAGGAAATCCTATGATCGGTGAAAAAAATGACCTCAAGTCCGCTGAGGCCCCGATCGGTCCGCTGGTAAGCGCCTTCGCCCAGGCCCTGGGCGTGTCGGTAGAGGCCTTGTCGCCCGCCGCGCGCGGCTTCGCCGCCCAGGCCCAGGACGACTGGTCGGCCGAGGAGCTGCCGGGCCTGGACGTCGCCGACGTCGCCCGCGCCCTGGCCGAATTCTGGCGTTTCGGCGAAGAGGCCAAGGACGTCTCCGAACCCGCCATCCGCGTGCGCCGCGCCGAAGGCGGTGAAACCCCTTCCGACCTGCTCGAGATCGTCCAGCCTGACCGGCCGTTCCTGGTCGACAGCATCATGGGCGAAGTGACCGAGGCCGGCTTCTCGGTCCGGGCCATGTTCCACCCGGTGGCCGATTGCGGCGGCGTGCGCCGCTCGATGATCCAGATCTGGCTGGCCCCGGTCGGTGAAGACCGCGAGGCGGCCCTGGCGGCCAGCGTTCGTGAAGCGCTCTCGGATGTCGGCCTGGCCGTGCAGGACTTCGAGGCCATGCGCGCCCTGATGCGCCGCACGATCACGGAACTGAAGTCCGCGACGACGCCGGTGTCGACCGAGGAGAAGGCCGAGGATCTCGACTTCCTCGACTGGCTGGAGAGCGACCACTTCGTGTTCCTGGGCGCGCGCGTCTACGAATATCCGCGCACCGCCGACGGCGGCTATGCGGCCGAGGAGCCGCTGTATCAACCGGAAGGCAGCCTGGGCGTCCTGCGCGACCAGGCCCGCACCGTCCTGCGCCGGGGCAGCGAGCCGGCCATCCTGTCGGCCCAGATCCGCACCCATATCGACATCGGCGACCCGATCGTGGTGGCCAAGTCCAACCTGCGCTCGCGCGTCCATCGTCGCGGCTACATGGACTATGTCGGCGTGCGACGTTACGGCGCCGACGGCAAGGCGTCGGGCGAGGTCCGCTTCGTGGGCCTGTTCACCGCCGAGGCCTATGAGACCCCCGCGCACGAAGTGCCGCTGGTTCGCCGCAAGGTCGCTCACGTGCTGACCCAGGCCGGCAAGGATCCGAACAGCCACAACGGCAAGCGCCTGCGCAACATCCTGGAGACCTGGCCGCGCGACGAGCTGTTCCAGAGCGACGAGGCCCAGCTGCTGAGCACCGCGCTGGGCGTGCTACACCTCTACGACCGGCCGCGCGTGAAGATCTTCGCCCGCCGCGATCCTTTCGACCGCTTCATCTCGGTGCTGATGTTCGTGCCGCGCGACCGCTACGACTCGGGCGTTCGCGCCCGGGCCGGCCAGATCCTGGCTGACGCGTTCCGCGGCCGGGTGTCGGCCTACTATCCCAGCTTCTCGGATGCGCCGCTGGCCCGCGTCCACTACATCCTGGGCGTGACGCCCGGCGACCACGCCGAGCCCGACATGGCCGCCGTCGAGGCCGCCATCGCCGAAACCGCCCGCACCTGGGACGATCGCTTCGAAGCCGTCGTCCGTGAAGGCTCGACCGGCCGCGTCGCGCACCTGCTGGCGCGCTACGCCGGCGCCTTCCCGCCCGGCTATCGCGACCAGTACGACGCCGACGAAGCGCTCGCCGACATCGCGGTCATCGACGACCTGGCCGAGGGCGAGGCCGTGCGCGTCCGCGCCTTCCGCCGCGCGGGCGACAGCGCGGTGACCTTCCGCTTCAAGCTCTACCGTCCGGGCGCCGCCGCGCCGCTGGCCGACGTGCTGCCGATCCTGGAGCACATGGGCCTGAAGGCGCTGATCGAGGAGGGCTTCAAGGTTTCTCCGACCGGCCAGCCGGTCTGGGTCCACGAGTTCGTGCTGCGTGACGAGGCCGGCGAGCACCTGGTGTTCGGCGACATCAAGCAGGCCTTCGAGGCCGCCTTCGTCGCCATCTGGACCGGCCGCGCCGAGAGCGACGGCTTCAACCGCTTGGTGCTGGAACTGGGCATCGGCTGGCGCGAGGCCGCCCTGATCCGCGCCCTCGCCCGCTATCGCCAGCAGTCGGGCCTGGATCCCAGCCAGGGCGTGCAGGAGCAGGCGCTGTCGGATCATCCGGGCGTCGCGCGCCTGATCCTCGACCTCTTCCAGACCAAGTTCGACCCAGCCGTCCGCGCCGATCTGGCCACCCGCAAGGAGCAGGCGAAAGCCGTCGAAGGCAAGATCACCGAAGCCCTGCAGGCTGTCGAAAGCCTGGACTCCGACCGCGTGCTGCGCCGCCTGGCCGCCCTGGTCGGCGCGATCCAGCGCACCAACTTCTACCAGCCGGCCGCCGACGGCGCGCCCAAGCCGTACATCAGCTTCAAGATCGCTTCGCGCGAGCTGGAAGACCTCCCGGCGCCGAAGCCCTATCGCGAGATCTACGTCTCGGCCCCGCACGTCGAGGGCGTGCACCTGCGCTTTGGCCCGGTCGCCCGCGGTGGCCTGCGCTGGAGCGATCGCCGCGACGACTTCCGCACCGAGGTGCTGGGTCTGGTGAAGGCTCAACAGGTCAAGAACGCGGTCATCGTGCCGGTCGGTTCGAAGGGCGGCTTCTATCCCAAGCAACTGCCGCGCGGCGGGGATCGCGACGCGATCCAGGCCGAGGCGATCCGCGCCTACAAGACCTTCCTGTCGGGCTTGCTGGACCTGACCGACAACATCGACGCCGACAACCAGGTCGTGGCGCCGCCGTCGGTCGTGGCGCATGACGCCCAGGACCCGTACCTGGTCGTCGCCGCCGACAAGGGCACGGCGACCTTCTCCGACATCGCCAACGGCGTGGCCGAGAGCTACGGTTTCTGGCTGGGCGACGCCTTCGCGTCGGGCGGCAGCGTCGGCTACGACCACAAGGTCATGGGCATCACCGCCCGCGGCGCCTGGGAAGCGGTCAAGCGCCACTTCCGCGAGCTGGGCAAGGACATCCAGACGCAAGCCTTCACCGTGGTCGGCGTGGGCGACATGTCGGGCGACGTGTTCGGCAACGGCATGCTGCTGTCCAAGCAGACCAAGCTGCTGGCCGCCTTCGACCACCGCCACATCTTCCTCGACCCGAACCCGGATCCGGCGTCGTCGTGGGAAGAGCGCGACCGCATGTTCAAGCTGCCGCGCTCGTCGTGGGAGGACTACGACAAGTCGAAGATCTCGGCCGGCGGCGGCGTCTTCGCCCGCAGCCTGAAAAGCATCCCGCTGTCGAAGGAAGTCCGCGAGCTGTTCGAGATCAAGGCCGAGGCCGTCTCGCCGGCCGAGCTGATGACCGCGATCCTGAAGTCGAAGGCCGAGCTGCTCTATCTCGGCGGCATCGGCACCTATGTGAAGGCCAAGGGCGAGACCAACGCCGACGCCGGCGACAAGGCCAATGACGCCATCCGCATCAACGGCTCGGACCTGCGGGTCAAGGTTGTGGGCGAGGGCGCGAACCTGGGCCTGACGCAGGCGGGCCGGATCGAGTTCGCCCAGAGCGGCGGTCGCATGAACACCGACGCCATCGACAACTCGGCCGGCGTCGACAGCTCCGACCACGAGGTCAACATCAAGATCCTGACCGGGATCCTGGAGCGCGGCGGCGAGCTGACCCGCGAGAGCCGCAACACGCTGCTGGCCTCGATGACCGAGGATGTCGGCCACCATGTGCTGGAGCACAATTACGATCAGACCCTGGCCCTGACCCTGCTGGAAAGCGATGCGGTCTCGGAGGTCGACGCCCAGATCCGCTACATGGTCGATCTGGAGCAGCGCGGTCGCCTGGACCGCAAGGTCGAGGGTCTGCCGACCAATACGACGCTGCTGGAGCGCAAGGCCGCGGGCAAGGGCCTGACCCGTCCCGAGCTGGCGGTGCTGCTGGCCTACGGCAAGCTGGATCTCTTCGACGAGATCGTCGCCAGCCAGGCGCCCGACGATCCGTGGTTCGAGGCCACTCTGCGCGGCTACTTCCCCAAGGCGCTCGATAAGTACGCCGACGCCATGCAGAAGCACCGCCTGAAGCGCGAGATCATCGCCACGGTGGTCGGCAACCAGATGGTCAACATGTGCGGCCCGACCTTCGTCAGCCGCCTGAAGGCCGCCGCTGGCGCCGATGTCGGCGCGGTGGTCACCGGCTTCACCGCCGCTCGCGAGATCCTCGGGATCGACGGGCTGTGGGACCAGGTCAACGCCCTGGACAACAAGGCCTCGGCCGACGGCCAGACCGCGCTGTATAAGGCTCTCGCCTACGCCCTGCGCAGCCTGGCCTTCTGGCTGGCCCGCCGCGCGGTGCGCGACAAGGCGAGCGTGCAGCAGCTGGTCGAGGCCTATGGCCCGTCGGTGAAGACCTTGACCGGCATGGCCCCGGCCATCCTGTCGCCGTTCGAGCAGAAGACCGTCGCCAAGCGGGTGAAGGCCTATGTCGCCGACGGCGCGCCCGAAGCTCTGGCCCAGGCCGTCGCGGCCCTGCAGCCGTTGACCACGGCCGCCGACCTCGTCGATCTGGCCAACGCCTCCAGCTGGAGCGTCGAGAACGTCGCCCGCCTGTATCACCAGGTCGGCGCGGCCTTCGGCTTCGACCGCCTGCGCGGCGCGGCCGGTTCGTTCGTCGGCGGTGACGCCTTCGAGCGCTTGGCCGTGCGCCGCCTGATCGAGGACCTGCTGACCGAGCAGACCGCGATCACCGAGGCGGTCCTGAAGTTCGCCGCCAACGCCCAGGCGGGCGAGGACGAGGCCGCCGCCAAGTCGGCCATCGCGTCCTGGGCCGCTCTGCGCGGCGATCGTCCCAAGATCGTCAAGCGCACGATCGAGGACATCGAACAGGCCGGCGGCGGCTGGACCTTCGCCAAGCTGACCATCGCCAACGCGGCCCTGCGGGAGCTGTCGACCGCCGCTTAATCACTAGCCCCTCGCCCGCCGCTCCCTTACGAGGGAGGGGTGGGTGAGGGAGTACTGCGTATGGATCAGGGCGATCGCCGGCGGGTAGCCTGGACGCTCTACGAGTGGGCCCAGCAGCCCTACTGGGCGCTGATCGCGACCTTCATCTTCACGCCCTATTTCGCCGCCGGCTTCGTCGGCGACGCCGTGCGAGGGCAGAGCCTGCTCGGTTACGCCGGCGTGGTGTCGGGTCTGGCCATCGCCATGCTGAGCCCGCTGCTCGGCGCCACGCTGGACGCTCGCCGCAATCCGCGCACCTGGCTGATCGCCCTGGCCGTTCCGTTCGTATTGGCCAGCCTCGGCCTGTGGCTGGCGGTCCCGGGCGAGACCTCGCGCATCCCGCTGATCCTGGCCTGTCTGGCCCTGGGCAGCGTGGCGGCCGAACTGGGCGTGACGGTGATGAACGCTCTGCTGCCGGTCGTGGCCAAGCCGAGGCAGGTCGGACGCCTCTCCGGCACCGCCTGGGCGCTGGCCTATGTCGGGGCGCTGATCACCCTGTTCATCGTCCTCTTCTGCTTTTCGCTGCCCAAGGTCCCGATGCTGGGCCTGTCGAAGGCGCTGCATGAGCCGGACCGCATCGTCGGGCCTTTGGTGGCGGTGTGGTTCCTGGCCTTCGCATGGCCGCTGATGCTGACCGCGCCCAAGCCCTCCGAAGGCGCGGGCGAGAAGCCGCTCGCAGAGCTGTGGGCGACGATCCGCAGCCTGCCCAGCCGGCCGCACATGCTGAAGTTCCTGATCGGCCGCATGCTGCTGGGCGACGGCATTTCCAGCTTCATCGCCTTCGGCGGCGTGCTGGCGGCGGGGCTGTTTGGCTGGACGACGACGCAGCTGGGGCTCTATGCGATCATGCTGTCGGTCGCCGCCGGCATCGGCACCTTCATCGGCGGGCGGGTCGACCAGAAGATCGGCTCGAAGGCCACCGTGCTGATCGCCACCGGCGTCATCCTGTTCGGCGCGACGGGCGTCGGCATGGTCGGCAAGGACACGATCTTCTTTCTCATTTCGGTCGCGCCGGCCAAGGCGGGCGCGCTGTTCGCCTCCACGCCGGAGCGGATGTTCCTGTTCTTCAGCCTGTTCGTCGGCCTGACCTTCGGTCCGGCCCAGTCGTCGCTGCGGGCCTGGATGGCCGAACTGGCGCCGGCGGGGGAGGCCGGGCGGTGGTTCGGGCTCTACGCGCTGTCGGGCAAGGCCACGGCGTTCCTGGCGCCGCTGGTCATCGCCATCGGCACCCGCCTGGCCGGCGACCAGCGGATCGCCGTCGTGGTCTCGGCGGCGTTCATGGCGCTGGGCGCGCTCGTCCTCGCCAGCGCTCCGCGTCGCGCCCCGGTTGTAGATTGACGCGAAACGGAGCAGTTTCCCTCGCGAGGGGGAGCACATGACCAAGGATCGCATCGTTCTGCTCGACTCGCTGAGAGGCCTCGGCGTACTGGGCATCCTGCTCTGCAACATGCCGGACTTCGCGGTGGCCCCGCCGCTGTCGGAGTCGGTGGCCAACTGGCCGCATGGGACGGGCCCGGCGACCCTGGGCGTCTGGGCCGTGACCCAGTGGCTGTTCCAGCGCAAGTTCGTGACCCTGTTCGCCATGCTGTTCGGCGTCTCGATCTTCCTGGTCGGCGGCGAGCGGTCGGACCTGGAGCGCAGCGCGATCCTGAGGAAGCGCCTGGCCTGGATGGTCGTATTCGGCCTGCTGCACGGCTTCGCGATCTGGTTCGGCGACGTGCTGCTGAGCTATGCCCTGGCCGGCTTTGCGGTGATGCTGGCCCGCTCCTGGGCGCCGAGGAAGCTGATCCGCACCGGGGTGGTCATCTGGGTGGTCTTCTCCCTGATGATGACGGCCGGCATGACCGCCGCCATCGTCCTGCAGCACGATGCGACCCAGGCGACGCTGGAGACCGCCAAGAACGTCGCCAAGTCCAAGGCCGCCGAAATCCAGTACGTCGGGACTTTCGCGCAGTCGCTGATCCAGAACGCCAAGGATCGCCTGAGCTACCTGCCGGGCGAGCCGTTCGTGTTCGTCATGACCTCGGCCCTGATGATGATCGGCCTGGGCTGCTTCAAGCTCGGCGTCCTGACCGGCGAAGCCAGCAAGCGCGTCTACGTCAATCTGATCGCCGTCGGCCTGACCGCCTCGGCGGTGATCGGCGGCTTGGTCGTCGCCCAGCTGGTGCTGGGCCTGCCGCGCCCCCTGGGCATGATCTTCACGGGCGTCCAGTGGATGACCGCGCCGCTGACGACCCTGGCCTATGTCGGCCTGATGGTCTTCGCCGCCCGGTCGAAGGGCTTCTGGAGCGCCATCCCCAAGGCCCTGGCGCCGGTCGGGCAGATGGCGTTCACGAACTACCTGACCCAGTCGCTGATCATGACCGCGATCTTCTATGGCGGGCGGGGCCTGGCGCTGCATGGCAAGGTCGACCGGCCGGGGCTGGCGGCCCTGACCGTGGCGACCTGGATCGTCCAGATCCTGTGGTCGCGCTGGTGGATGGACCGGTTCGAGATGGGCCCGCTGGAGTGGGTCTGGCGCCGCCTCTATCGCGGCCCGACCCCGCTCCTGCGCCCTCAGCCGCAGGCCGTCAGCGCGCTGGTGAAATAGGTCCGCACCTCCGCGAAGAGATCAGGCCGGTAGCGGGCCCGGGGATCGTTGGCCTTGTCGTCGTCGAAGGCGTGGGTGGCGTCGTCGAACATCACGCGATCCACGGAGAGGCCGTCCGCGGTCAGGCGGTCCAGCGCCTTGCCCGGCAGCTTCCAGCCGACCACGGCGTCCTTGCCGGCCAGCACCGACCAGACCGGCGGGCCTTCTCCCCAGCCCCTGCGCGAGGTCAGGGACGGATAGCCGGCATAGGGATAGACCAGCAGCGCGCCCTTCACCGAGCGCCGCAGCCGCGCCGGATCGGCGTCGGCCAGCTTCACCGCCCGCGCCGCGTTCTCGCCGATCGCGTAGCTGTCCATGATCGTCCAGCCGCCGTGGCTCCAGCCGGCCAGGAAGACGTGGTTCGCATCGGCCCAGCTCTGCGTCTCCAGCCAGGCCAGCATGGCGAAGACGTCGGCCGCCCGGGTCAGGCCCCGCAGCGCCACGCCGGTGCAGACGAAGAGCTTGGCGTCCAGGCTGGACATGCCGCGCGGCTTCAGGCTGTCGACCACCACGGCCGCCCATCCTTGCTGCACAGCCGTTCGGGCATAGTCCTCGAGGAACGGCGTCTTGCCGCCGCAGCCGTGCAGGATCAGCGCCACCGGAAACGGCCCCGGACCCGCGGGCTTGAACACCCGCGAGTGCTTGGCGACCTTCTCGCCCCAGGCGGCGCTGTCCATGAACGACCTCTTAGCGTGCTTAGTGCCGGAACACTCGCACACCGGTGAAGGCCATAGTGAGGCCAAGCTTGTCGGCCGCCTCGATGACTTCCGGATCGCGCATCGACCCGCCCGGCTGGATGATCGCCGTCGCGCCCGCTTCCGCCGCCTGGATCAGGCCGTCGGCGAACGGGAAGAAGGCTTCCGAGGCGCAGGCGCAGCCCTTCAGGTCCAGGCCGAAGTCAGCGGCGCGCAACGCCGCGATCCGGGCCGAGTCCTTGCGGTTCATCTGGCCGGCCCCGACGCCCAGGGTCTGGCCGGCGCGGGCATAAACGATGGCGTTGGACTTGACGTGCTTGCCGACGGTGAAGGCGAACAACATGTCGCGGATCTCGTCTTCCGTCGGCTGGCGCTGGGTGACGATCTTCAGGTCGCTGGCCTTGATGCGCGCGTCATCACGGGATTGCACCAGGAAGCCGCCGGCCACGCTCTTGAAGGTGTCGCCGGTCGACAACGGGTCGGGCAGGCCGCCGGTGACCAGCAGGCGCAGGTTCTTCTTGGCCGCGAACACGGCGATGGCGTCGTCGTCGGCCTCGGGGGCGATGACCACCTCGGTGAAGATCTCGACCATGGCCTCGGCCGCCTCGCGGGTCAGGCGCGAATTGACCGCCACGATGCCGCCGAAGGCCGAGGTCGGGTCGCAGGCCAGGGCCCGCTCATAGGCCTCGCGCTGGCTGGCGCCGACCGCCACGCCGCACGGATTGGCGTGCTTGATGATCGCCACGGCCGGGCCGGCCGCCGGGTCGAATTCGGCGATCAGCTCGAAGGCCGCGTCGGTGTCGTTGATGTTGTTGTAGCTGAGTTCCTTGCCCTGCAGCTGGGTGGCCGTGGCCACCCCGGCGCGCGGGTTGGGGAAGGTGTAGAAGGCCGCCTTCTGGTGCGGGTTCTCGCCATAGCGCATGGTCTGGCGCAGCTCGCCGGCGATCGCCTTGCGGGCCGGGAAGTCCTGCTCCAGCGCCTGGGCGAACCAGGCCGAGATGGCGGCGTCATAGGCCGCCGTGCGGGCATAGGCGCGGGCCGCCAGGGCCTGGCGCAGGGCCAGGGTCGTCCCGCCGGCTTTCAGGGCCTCCAGCACTTCGGCCAGGTCGGCCGGATCGGTGCAGACGGCGACATAGCCGTGGTTCTTGGCCGCCGAGCGGATCATGGCCGGGCCGCCGATGTCGATGTTCTCGACGCACTCGGCATAGCTGCCGCCCTTCGCGACGGTCGCCTCGAACGGATAGAGGTTCACGTACAGGATATCGATGCCGCCGATGCCGTGGTCGGCCATGGCTTGCGCGTGGTCGGGGGCGTCGCGGACGCCCAGCAGACCGCCGTGCACCACCGGGTGCAGGGTCTTCACGCGGCCGTCCATCATCTCGGGGAAGCCCGTCAGGTCCGAGACGTCCTTGACCGGGATCCCGGCCGCGGCGATCGCGGCCTTGGTGCCGCCGGTCGAGACCAGCTCGACGCCGGCGGCGTGCAGCACCTGGGCGGCTTCGACCAGGCCGGTCTTGTCGGAGACCGACAGCAGGGCGCGCTTGGGGGCGACGAGATCGGGGGCGGACGGATAATCGGGCGCTGCGGGCACGGCGGACTCCAGGTCTGTGGTTGTCAGAAGGGAGCCCAGGCGCGCGGCTTATGAGGTTCGAGCTCCCCGGTGGTTTCCCACCTTCAACGCCAGTCACGCGAACGCGGCGGAAAATACGGGGGCGGGCGGGGGAGTCAATGCGGCGCTGTCCCCCTCCACCGGCTTCGCCGGTCCCCCTCCCCCAACAGGGGGAGGAGAGCGCACCCCGCACGGGCGGAACTTGGCTCTCCGCCCCGCTTGGGGGCGGACAGACCTGCGCGAGCAGGTCAGGTGGGGGCCTGTGCTGAGCCGGCACGGCTTGGCGACTTCACGCGGCGCTTGCCGCTGAAGGCGTATGGGGAGGCGACGGAGCGGCCGGGCGAACCCGGAGACCGTTGTGTGTTTGTGTGTTTCGGCTCGCGAGCCCGCTCCGCCAGGTTGTTCTTGCCCGTGAGGATGGGAGGCGTGAGCGTATTTCAGCTCGGGTCCCCATTAGCCCCCGGACGGGCGCGGACCAAGTCGATCGGCTACATCCGTCTCGACCCCGACGAT
>Ga0209023_10000173_pt1 | contig 110191 bp, 117 predicted proteins | sample LakOneMetagenome_FD_187468 | JGI IMG/M metagenome (GOLD analysis project Ga0209023, IMG submission 187468) | Freshwater and sediment microbial communities from Lake Erie, Canada (SPAdes) (version 2) | ecosystem: Environmental > Aquatic > Freshwater > Lentic | place: Lake Erie, Canada...
ATCTAGGCCGACGAACCGGTCGGGGTGCTCACGCACCCAGCCGGCAACCTCGTCGTTGCTGATCGTCGCACCGGTCGGCCCGTGCCAGGCGCTCAGCGTCGCCTGCGTGACGCCGGCGGCATCCATCTGCGCCACCGTGAGGGTGATCGGCAGCTCGTCGGTCGGCATCGTGCCACCCGTCCATCGCTGCAGTGAGGCGAACATCTCCTGGCCGAGAAACCGCAGAGTCGGATGCTGCATCCACGCGTCGATCGCCATCACAAGAGTCTCCCAGGTCTGTCAGAACTGGTGACGCTGCGCCGACTCTGCGCCAATCCCTACGCAAATTGCAGGAATGAGCTGCATGCCCTCCGTCGGCCTGCTTAGACTCGCGTCAAATCTCGAAAAAGGATGGAACTCGTGGCCGCCACGAACATCAACCGCGTCGTCTTGACCGGCAATCTCACCGCTGACCCAGAGCTCCGCTCGCTGCCATCAGGCACGTCGGTCTGCAAGCTCCGCGTCGCTTCCAACACGCGCCGCAAGAACAGCGCGACGCAGGAGTGGGAGGACAAGCCCAACTACTTCGACGTGACCGTCTGGGGTGCCCAGGGCGAGAACGCCGCGCGCTACCTGACCAAGGGTCGCCCGGTCGCGATCGACGGCCGCCTCGAGTGGCGCGAGTGGGACGAGAAGGACCAGAACGGTGGTCTGACCGGCCGTAAGCGCCAGTCGATCGACATCATCGCCGACACGGTGCAGTTCCTCGGTGGCCGCGATGACGCCGCTCCGGGCCAGGCCGGCGGCTTCCAGGCACGCAGTGACGTGCCGGTCGACACCAGTGACTTCGGTGCCCCCGCTGCACCGCAGCCCGTCGCCGCAGGCAACGCGGCGCCCGCCGCACCGGCGCCTGCGCCGGTTGCCGAAGACGACATCCCGTTTTAGCTCAGGACCAAGAGCGCCGGCGCCGTCCGACGGCACCGGCGCTGCCTGATCCCGATCCGCCCAGCGGATCGATTGTCGATCTCCTCGCCGACGACGCTCGGATCGAGGAGGTGACGCTGGTCGGAGCAGTGGCGGCCGGGTCTGCTGCGCGCGGCGCGACGATCTCCGGTGCTGTCGTCAAGGGCGTGCAGCTCGCCGGTGCCCAGGTTGACGGATTGCACCTCAAGGACTGCGTCGTGCACGGCGCAGATTTCGCCAACACGCGCCTTCGCGACGCCATGCTCGAGCGCTGCGTCCTGACCGATTGCCGGATGACCGGCGCCGACCTCAGCAACTCGCGGCTGCGCGACGTCCGGTTCGAGAACTGCATGCTGGACATGACGAACTTCGCCGAGGCACGAATCGAGCGGACCGTGTTCGGCGGCTCGGCCCTACGCGAGGCCATCCTCGAACAGGTGCAACTCCGGGACGTCGCCATTGATTGCTGCGATCTGACCGGTGCCTCGTTCGGTCAGGCGCGCTGCGAGCGCGTCGACGTGACCGGCACACGACTGACGGGTGTACGGGCCCTGACCGATCTCAAAGGCTGCCGGATCGCCCTGCCCGACGTGGTGGACGGAGCGGTCCAACTCGCGGCAGCGCTGGGGATCGCCGTCCTCGAAGAGGAGTAATGCTCGCTGTGGCACAATGTGGCGTTCATGCCTGACGCAATTCTGCTCAAAGACGTCGAAAACGTCGGTCGCCGTGGTGATGTCGTTGACGTCTCCAAGGGCTACCTGCGCAACTTCCTGCTGCCGCGCAACCTCGCGCAGCCGGCGACCAAGGGTGCTCTGGCAGAGGCCGAGCGTCTGCAGGAGATCACGCGCAAGGCCGACGCGGTGCGCCGTAAAGAGGCTGCCGAGCACGCCGAGCAGCTGGGGCGCACCGTCCTGACACTGCCGCACAAGGCCGGCGAGGACGGCCGCCTCTACGGCGCCGTCACCAACGCCGAGATCGCCGATGCGATCAAGGAAGCACGCGGCTTCGAGGTCGACAAGCGCAAAGTGCATCTGGGCGAGCCGATCAAGCACACCGGCACGTACCAGATCGACGTGGACCTGGCCGACGGCGTCCGCGCCTCGGTGAAGGTCCTCGTCACTGAATCCTGATGGATTCAGTGATTGAGACCGGAACCGAGGTTTCCTCGTCACCGAGGGCTAGGCCCGCGAGCGCTCCTGCGCACGGCTGATCCTGGTCGCACTGCTGGTGATCGGCGCGGCTTCTGTCGCGCGGTGGGTCCTGCACGGCCCCGTCAACAGCGACTCGCTCGCCGAGGCGGTTGCCATCGAGGCAGGGTCGCTCTCCTCCGGCTCCGGGTGCACGTTCGTCAAGAAGTCACAGACGTGGGTTTGCGAGATTCCATCCCGCGAGGGCAGCGGCTCGGTCACCTACGAGCTCACGATGAAGGACGACAGCTCGTGCTTTGACGGCGTCAAGGTTGCCAGCGAAAGCGAGCCGCCCGAGGACGAGCCGAAGACCATCAGCGGCTGCGTGCACCTCTGGCAGTGGTCGCTCCTGTAGGACGACGCCACACCCGGCACACACCGGGGAGCCCACCGAACTCGACCCAACCCATCTTCTACTTGCTCTTGCCGCAGTCGAAGTCTGTTTATAGTTCGGCCCATGCCGCATTTCCGGAGTGTCCTCGCAGCAATCCTGATCTCCGTTGCGGCACCCGCCGTCGCTTCGGCCGACCGGCTGGTCACGCCACCCGTGTCACCGCCGACGTTCCTGACTACCGGGTCAGAACTCGTTGCGTTCAACGGCTACGTGTACTTCGCCGCCAACGACGGCGTTGTCGGCAACGAGCTGTGGCGCACCGACGGTACTGCCGCCGGCACCACGCTGGTTGCAGACCTCCGATCTGACTCCCCGTTGGCGAGCAGCAACCCGCGCCAGTTCACGGTGGTCGGTAACCGCATGTTCTTGGTCGCGACGACCGCGGTGAGCTCGTACGCCGTGTTTACGATCGACGGGACCGGGACACCGCAGGCGACGAGCGTCACCGGTGGCGTCGCTGGCTCGCAGTCGACGGGCGGCTCGATGGTCGGCTCCGTCAACGGCCTGGGCCTCCTGAACCACTACGACGGCCAAACCAACAAGCTCTACGGCCTGGGTGCCAGTGGGTCAGTGTTCACCCCGATCTACGCGGGCGCGGACACGGCCGGCACCGACGTGGCGACGGTCGGCGGCTTCGCCTACTACGCGCAGACGAACGCCGGCATCGGCAACAGCGCCTATGAGCCCTTTCGGACGAACGGCGTCACCACGGCCGTCGTCAAGGACATCGTCCCCGGCGTCAACGGCAGCCAACCCGGCGATTTCCATGCCACGAGCAATCGGGCGTACTTCGTCGCCGATGATGGTGCCCACGGGCGCGAGCTGTGGGTCACGGACGGTACGAGCGACGGCACGCAGATCGTGCACGAACATCATCCGCTGAGCACGGCGACGTCCTTCGGTACTCCTGACCAGTGGGCGGTCAACGGTGACGTCCTCTACTACCTGCCCAACGATCCGACCACGGGACAAGAGGTCTGGCGCACGCAGGGCACGGACGCGACGACGCGGGTCGTCAAGGACATCACGCCGGGTGTCGGCGGCCAAGGGGTCAAGATCTTCCCGTTCAAGGACGGCTTCGGGATGTTGCGTGGATCAGACATCTGGGTCTCCGACGGTACGGAGGCGGGCACGACGCTCTTGGCCACGGTCGACGGTGACGGCTACGGCCCGATGTACCCCCAGACCATCGGATCGCGCTTCTACTTCCGCGGTGGCTACTCGCCGTTCGGAAGCCCGCTCTGGCGTTCTGACGGCACCGCCGCTGGCACGTTCGCCCTCACCGCCGGTCCGTTCGATGGCAACGCTTCCGCGACCCCCGACATCGGGCCCCCGGTTCCGCTGGGGGACAAGATCATCTTCACGGCTCGCTACAAGCACCCTGCCGGTGACCCGGTACCGACCGATGCCCGCCGGATCTACGTTGTCGACACCGCGCAAGCCGACGAGACACGCGCCGCCACGGTGGCACCGTCGATCTCTGGTAGCCCGACCGTCAATTCGAAGCTGACGGGCGACAAGGGCAGCTGGACGCTGGAGCCCAACAAGTACGTGTACGCGTGGTTGCGCAACGGCACGGTGATTCCCAATGCGACGTCCACGGAACACACGGTCGGCCCCGCGGACGCCGGGGCGCAGCTCACCTTCCGCGTGACCGCCTCCGGCATCGGTGGGCCCAATGAGGTCAGTGCCACCAGCGCACCCGTCTCCATCGGAGGGTCGCAAGGGGGGCAGAGCTCCACACCGAACACGCCGAGCACATCGAGCACACCGAGCACACCGGCTAAGCCGGTCACACCGGCGCTCGTCGTCAGCAAGAAGGCCAAACTGTCCGGCACGGCCCGGGTTGGAAAGACGGTCAAGCTGACACTGCCGAAGCTCAAGCAGACCAAGGTGAAGCTCACGTTCAGCTGGTACGCCAATGGCAAGGTCATCAAGAAGCAGACGAAGTCGTCGCTCAAACTCACGAAGCGGCTGAAGGGCAAGCGGATCACGGTCAAGATCACGCTGAAGAAGACTGGCTACAAGACGCTGACGATCACGCTCGGGCCGACCGCGAAGGTCAAGAGCGCGTAGCGGCCCGCGCGAGGCCGACCGCGCTCTTCCGGCACACTTTCAGCGGAGCTTGCAGCAACATCCGATGCAGAGCGGGTGACCCTCGCGCTAGCTTGGTCGGACCGTGACGCTCGCGCCCGATATGCCCCCGCGGATCGCTCCGCCGACGAGCGTCGGCCAGGCGCCGCCGCACTCGATCGAGGCTGAGCAATCCGTACTCGGCGCGCTATTGCTCTCCGATGACGTCCTGCATTACCACTACGTGATCGAGGTCGGCCTGCGGGCCGAGGACTTCTATCGCGAGAAGCACCGTCTGATCTACGAGTCGATCCAGGCGCTGTTCGATGAGTCCGAACCGATCGATGTCGTCACCGTCACCGAGCACCTGAAGTCGCGCGGCAAGCTCGACCTCGTCGGCGGCGGCACCGAGGTCGACGCGCTGACGGCGGCGGTTCCCGCCGTCGGCAACCTGCGCCGCTACGCGCAGATCGTGCACGACCAGGCACTGCTGCGGCGGGTGCTGCACGCCACGTACGACATCCAGGCGTCGATCGTCAACCACGAGGCGATGGCCGACGAGATCGTTGAGCACGCCGAGAAGGCGATGCTCGAGGTCGCCCGCGACGACCGCCAGAAGGACTTCCGCGGCGTCGGCGACGTGCTGCAGGACGAGATGGACCGCTGGCACAAGCTGTCGGAGTCCGGCCAGCAGCTGACCGGGACCCGCTCGGGCTTCTCCGACCTTGACGACATCACCGGCGGCTTCCAGCCCGGCAACATGATCATCCTCGCCGCGCGCCCGTCGATGGGCAAGTCCGCGCTCGTTGCCAACTTCGCCGAGAACGTCGCGCTGCACGCCGAGGACCCCAAGCCGGTCGCGATGTTCAGCCTCGAGATGTCGGAATCGGAGCTCGCCCAGCGCTTCATCGCGTCGAACGCCGCGATCAAGGGCGACGACCTGCGCAAGGGGCGGCTCAAGGACCCGAAGAAGTGGTCCCGCGTGCTGGAGTCCGCCAACCGCTACTCGCGGGCGCCGCTCTATGTCGACGACAGCTCGGACATCGGCATGCTCGAGGTCCGCGCCAAGGCGCGCCGTCTGCACCAGAACACGATGGCCGAATACGGCGGCCTCGGCCTGATCATCATCGACTACCTGCAGCTGCTACGCACCGACTCGCGCGTTGATAACCGCGTGCAGGCGATCGGTGAGATCTCCCGTGGCCTGAAGATCCTTGCCCGCGAGCTGAAGGTGCCGGTGCTCGCGCTGTCCCAGCTGTCGCGTGGTGTCGAGTCGCGCACCGACAAGCGGCCGATGCTCTCGGACCTCCGTGAATCCGGCCAGATCGAGCAGGACGCTGACCTCGTGATGTTCATCTACCGCGACGAGTACTACCACGAGAACTCTGACCGCCAGGGCGAGGCCGACCTGATCATCTCCAAGCACCGCAACGGCGGTCTCGGCGATGTGCGGCTGACCTTCCAGGGTGAGTACCCGCGCTTCCTCGGCTTCCAGGGCGCACCATGAGTCAGGACCGCGTCTGCCCGCTCGGCCGCTGTGACGGCACGGGCTTCATCGTCGATGAGGAGACGCGCACCTCGTCCTACTGCGCCTGCCATGCCCAGCTGGTGGCGCAGAACCGCACGCGCGGGCTGCAGTCGGTGATCCCGCGCCGTTACCGCAACCTCTCCTTCGACCGCCCACCGATCACCACGATCCGGCCGCAGATCGCCTCCGCCGTGCGCGCCTACATCCGCAAGCTCGATGACGAGCTGGAAGCCGGCAACGGGTTGTGGCTGTTCGGCCCGGTCGGCACCGGCAAGACGTCACTCGCGATGCTGGTCTCCGAGGCCGCCCTCACGCAGGGCAAGACCGTGGCGATCTACTCGCTGCCGCGCCTCCTGGCCGAGATCCGGACGACCTTCGACGATGACGCAGCATCGTCCTACACCGAGCTGCTCGATCGCCTGACCTCCGTCGACCTGCTGCACATCGATGACGTCGGCGCCGAGAAGACCAGCCCCTGGGTGCTGGAGCAGCTCTACGCGCTGATCAACACGCGCTACGAAGAGGAGCGCGCGGTGATCATCACGACGAACCTGGAACGTGACGCGCTGGCCGAGCAGATCGGTGAACGCACGGTCTCGCGCCTCGAGGAGATGTGCACCGTGCTGCCGGTCGGCGGTCAGGACCTGCGGCGGCAGGAGTTCGGTGGGGCAGATGACGCACCGGCGCCGGCCGCCGTCTCGCTAGCCGAGGAGCTCGGCATCATCGGCGATGAGGGCAGGCCGCTCCGCTGGGAGCTGTAGCGCTGTCTAGACTGCGGCGGACATGCCAGGCACGGTGATTGTCGGCGCCCAGTGGGGCGACGAAGGCAAAGGAAAGGTGATCGACCTGCTCGCTGAGCGGGCCGAGGTCGTGATCCGTTTTCAGGGTGGCAACAACGCCGGTCACACGATCGTTCACGACGGCGAGACGTGGAAGTTCCACCTGATCCCGTCCGGCATCCTCTACCCCGGCTGTGTCTGCATCATCGGCAATGGCGTGGTCGTCGACCCGGCCGTGCTGTGCGATGAGATCGACGGCCTGCGCGCCCGCGGCGTCGACGTCTCGAACCTCAAGATCTCGGCCAACGCGCACGTGATCATGCCGTACCACCTGATGCTCGACACCGAGGGCGAGCAGCGGCTCGGCAAGAACCTGATCGGCACGACCAAGCGCGGCATCGGCCCGGCCTACGCCGACAAGGCCGCCCGCGTCGGCATCCGCATGCAGGACCTGCTCGACGAGCGGATCCTGAAGAAGAAGATCACCGCCGCGCTGGAGCCCAAACGCCTGTCATTGCGGCCGTTCGAGAAGGACATCGACCTGCAGGCGATGACCGAGCAGTACCTGACCTTCGGCCACCGGCTCGAGCAGCACATCGCCGACGGCCAGTCGCTCGTCTGGGGCGCGCTCGACGAGAACAAGCACGTGCTGTTCGAGGGTGCCCAGGGCGCGCTGCTGGACATCGACCACGGCACCTATCCCTTCGTCACCTCATCGAACCCGATCGCCGGTGGTGCCACCACCGGCGCCGGCGTCGGCCCACGCGACATCGACGAGGTCTGGGGCGTGACCAAGGCCTACGCGACGCGCGTCGGCTCCGGCCCGTTCCCCTCCGAGCTGCACGACGAGGTCGGTGAGGAGATTCGCCAGAAGGGCGGCGAGTTCGGGACCACGACCGGTCGCCCGCGCCGCACCGGCTGGCTCGACGTGGTGGCCCTGCGCTACGCCGCGCGCCTCAACTCCCTGAGCGCGCTCGCGGTCACGAAGCTCGACGTGTTGAGCGGCTTCGACGAGATCTGCGTCTGCACCGCGTACACCAGCAGCAAGGACGAGGACTTCCGGACGGAGATCTTCCCCTACCACCAGTCGGTGCTGCACCGGGCGGTCGGCGAGTACGTCTCGCTGCCCGGCTGGAGCGAGGACCTCACGGCCGTGCGCCGCTGGGATGAGCTGCCGCAGGCTGCGCAGGACTACCTCGCGTACGTCGAGGACGCCGTCGGCGTGCCGATCGTGATGGCCGGTGTCGGCCCGGGCCGCGATCAGATCATCTGGTCACCGAAGGCCTCGGACTCCGAGATGGCCGGCGCCGTGATGGCCGGCGCAACCGCCTAGCGATGCGGATCACCGCCAAAGTCGACTATGCCGTGCGCGTCTGCGCCGAGCTCGCCGCCGCCGATCCCGGCGAGCCGGTCAAGGGCGAGGCGCTGGCGACGGCCCAGGACGTGCCGCTGAACTTCCTCTGGTCGATCCTCGGTGAGCTGCGCAAGGCCGGCATCGTCCGCACGCAGCGCGGCGCCCATGGCGGCTACCACCTCGCGCAGCCCGCGTCGGAGATCACCGTCGCCGACGTGATCCGGGCGGTGGAGGGGCCAATGGCCACGGTGCGCGGTGAATCGCCCGAGCAGGTGGAGTACCGCGGTTCGGCCGAGTCACTGCGGCAGGTCTGGATCGCCGTCCGTGCCAGCCTGCGAGCGGTCGCCGAGCATGTCACGCTCGAGCAGATCGCCGCGGGCAAGCTGCCCGCGCACGTCACGGCGCTGACAGATGATCCTGACGCGTGGTTGCGTCGGTAACGAGCGGTAGCCCGCCGCCCTCGCGCACATAGAGGATGTCGCCCTCGGCGATCTCCAGCTCACTGGCCTCACCACGGGTGATCTGCGCGACCAGGGCCTCGCCGGCGTCGGAACTGAGCTCGACCCGGACCTCGAAACCGAGGTGCACCACCCGGTTGACCAGAACCTCGCGCGTCTCAGCATCGGACTCGGCAACGAGGTGCAGATCATGCGGGCGCACGAGCCGGTCACCGAGCACCGTGACCGGACCGAGGAAGCCCATCACGAACTGATCACGGGGGGCGTCGTAGAGCTCGCGTGGCTCACCGACCTGGAGGATCCGCCCATCACGCATCACCGCGATCTGATCGGCGACGGACATCGCCTCCTCCTGATCGTGCGTGACGAGCACGGTCGTGACGTGCAGCTCGTCGTGGAGACGACGCAGCCACTCGCGCAGCTCACTGCGGACGTTGGCGTCCAGGGCCCCGAACGGCTCGTCGAGCAGCAGCACGTTGGGCTGCACGGCGAGCGCGCGCGCCAGCGCCATCCGCTGCCGCTGGCCGCCGGACAGCTGCGACGGCAGCCGTTTGGCGTAGCCGGACAGACCGACGACACCGAGCAGCTCGGTCACGCGCCGGTCGATCTCCGCCTTCGGCTCCTTGCGGATCCGCAGACCGAACGCCACGTTCTCGTAGACCGAGAGGTGCTTGAACGCCGCATAGTGCTGGAAGACGAAGCCGACACCGCGCCGCCGTGCGGGTAGCCGGGTGGCATCCTGACCGTCGATCAACACCGTGCCGGACGAGGGTTGCTCCAGCCCGGCGATGATCCGCAACAGCGTCGACTTGCCGGATCCCGAAGGTCCGACCAGGGCCGTCAGGCCGCCGCTCGGCACAACCAGGTCAACGTCGTGCAGCACCTGCGTACCGTCGAACTCCTTGCTGACGTTCGTGACCTCGATCATTGCCCGGTCCTCCTCCGCGTGACGAAGTGCATCGACAGGAGCGTGACGAGCGCGATCACCGCAAGCAGCACCGATGCCGCGTAGGCCCCTGCCAGATTGAAGTTCTGAAAGCGCTGCTCGACCAGCAGCGTCAGCGTCTGCGTCTCACCCGCGACCTTGCCGCTGATGATGCTGACGGCGCCGAACTCACCGATCGCCCGGGCCATCGACAGCACGACGCCGTAGACGAGCCCCCAACGGATCGCCGGCAGCGTGACGCGCCAAAACGCCTGCCAGCCGGTGGCGCCGAGCGTCGCCGCGGCCTCTTCTGCGTCATCGCCGATCTCGCGCAGCAGCGGCAGCAATTCGCGGACGACGAACGGCAGCGAGACGAACGAGGTTGCGAGCACGATTCCCGGGACCGAGAAAATCACCTGGAACGGCAGGTTGATCCAGCCCTCGTCGCCGTAGAGCAGGATCAGCGCGATGCCGACGACCACCGGCGAGATCGCGAACGGCAGGTCGATCAGGCCCTCGAGCAGCGCACGGAAGCGCCGCGCGCCCTGGAAGCGCACCAGCGTCAGCGCCGCGATCGTGCCCAGCACCGCGTTCATCGTGACCGCGATCGCCGCGACCTCGATCGTGAGCCAGAAGGCCGACAACGCTGCCGGCGTCGTGATCGACTCCCAGAACGGGCCGATGCCGTGCTCAAAGGTGCGGTAGCCCATCATCACGAGCGGCACGAGCAGCAGCAGGGCCAGATAGCCGAGCGCGATCACGCGCACGGTGAGGCGTGTCGCCCGTTCACCGCGCATGGCGTGCCCCCCAGCGTCCGACGGCCCGCATCAGACCGAGCACGAGCACCGAGATCAGCAGCAGCACGACCGATACCGATGCCGCGGCGACCGGGCGATCGCTCTCGATTTGACCAAAGATGTAGACCGGCGATGTCAGCGTGTCGAACGGGATGTTGCCGGAGACGAGCACGATCGAGCCGAACTCCCCGATCGCCCGGGCGAACGCCAGTGCGGCACCGGAAACGATCGCCGGCACGAGGTTCGGCAGGATGATCCGCCGCACGATCGTCGCCGACGACGCACCGAGCGATGCCGCCGCCTCCTCCATCTGCACGTCGAGCTCCAGCAGCACCGGCTGCACGGAGCGGATCACGAACGGCAGCGTGACGAACAGCAGCGCCAGCAGCACCGCGCTCTTGGTGAACGCGAGGTCGAGGCCGATCGGGCTGTTCTTGCCGTAGAGCGAGAGCAGCAGCAGACCGGCGACGATCGTCGGCAACGCAAACGGCAGATCGATCACGACGTTGACGATGCCCTTGCCCGGAAACTCGTCACGGACCAACACCCAGGCGATGACCGTGCCGAAGACGGCGTTGATCAGCGCCGCCGCGAGGGACACGAGCACCGTGAACTTCAAAGCAGCCACGGACTGCGGCGCGCTGACGGCGTCCCAGGCCGCCGAGAACCCGCCGTCGGAGGCACGCACGATCAGCGCCGCCAGCGGCAGCAGCACCATCACGCTGAGCCATACCGTGGTGATGCCCAGGCCGAGGCTGCCGTCAGGCAGACGCCGACCCGGAGCGCGGCCCCGGGTCGGCGAGTCCTGCCCTACAGATGACGCGGCAACCGTCACTTGTCGGTGCTGACTCCCGCGTCGTTCTCGATCTTGGCGATCGCGCCCTTCTCGGGATCGAACAGCTCCGGATCGGTCGTCTTCCAGCCGCCGAGGTCGCTGATCGTGAACAGGCCGGACGGCACCGGGAACTTCGCCTTGTTCTTCGCCAACACCTCCGCGTTGACCGGGCGGTAGCCCCAGGACGCGAACAGCTCCTGCGCCGGTGCGCTGAGCAGGTAGTCGGCGAACGTCTTGGCCTCCGGCTTGGCGTCCTTCAGCGTCGCGAGGTTGATGTCGATCTGGATCGTGTCGTCGGGGATCACGAGCTCGACCTTCTTGCCCTTGCGCTGCGCCGTGACCGCCTCGTACTCGTAGCTCAGCAGCACGTCACCGTTGCCGGAGGTGAAGTTCTGCAGCGCCTCGCGCCCGGACTTGTCCTGAACCTTGACGTGCTTGGTCAGCAGCTCCTTGACGTACGCCAGGCCGGCGGCCTTGTCCTTGCCGCCGTTCGACGCCTGACCGTAGGCGGCGAGCAGGTTCCACTTCGCCGCACCCGAGGTGAAGGGGTTCGGCGTCAGCACCTGGACGCCGGGCTTCAAGAGGTCGTCCCAGGTCTTGATGTTCTTCGGGTTGCCCGGGCGCACAATGAACGACACCACCGACGTCGTGATGCGGCCCTTGTTGTCGTTGGCCTGCCAATCGTCCGCCACCTTGCCGGCCTTGACGAGGCGTGTGACGTCCGGCTCGGTCGAGAAGGAGACGACGTCGGCGGCCTGCCCCGCTTCGACCGCTCGGCTCTGCTCACCCGAGGCGCCGTAGGAGCCGCGCACGGTCACGCCCTTGCCCTCATCGGTCTTGCCCCACGCCGGGATGATCTCGTCGTAGACCACCTGGGGCGTGGAGTAGGCGACGAGGTTGATCGTAGCCTTGCTGCCACTGTTGTCGCTGCCGCTGTCGCTCGAGCTGTCAGATGCACCGCCGCAGCCGGCCGCCAGCGCGGCGGCGCTCAGCACGGCCGCGGCGGCGCTGAAGGAAGGAATGTGGTTGCGGGAGTGGTCCATCGTGTGCTCCTTGGTGGTTGGGAGCGGGGTAATGTACACCATTCTGATCAACTTTACGGAATTGCCCTATTCCACCATGTCGGGCAGGCTCATGGCGTTGGGAGACCTGGGCTGACACCGCCTGCAAGTAGCCTCTGGCCCGTGACCGGCGCCCCCACGCAACGCGGCGCGGTGATCGGCCTGGGGATGATGGGCCGCCACCACGCCCGGATCCTGCAGAACCACCCCGCGATGCTGTTCGCCGGGGCCGTCGACCCCGCTGGTGATCGCCACGGCGTGGTCAGCGACGACACCCAGGTCCACGCCGACATCGACGCACTGCTCGCGGCCGGCCCTGCGCCGGACTTCGCGGTGATCGCCGTCCCGACCGAGGAGCATGTCGCCGCGGCGTCGGCCCTGGCAGCCGCCGGCGTACACGTGCTGATCGAGAAGCCGCTCGCCCCGACCGTCGCCGACGCCGAGCAGCTGACGGCGACCGTGGAGCAGGCCGGCGTGCGGGCCGCCGTCGGACACGTCGAGCGCTACAACCCCGCGTTGCTGGAGCTGCGCCGGCGGGTCAACGAGGGCCAACTCGGCGAGGTCTTCCTGATCGCGACCGAGCGGGTCGGCCCGTTCCCCGACCGCGTCAAGGATGTCGGCGTGGTCAAGGACCTCGCGACGCATGACCTCGACCTCGTGCGCTGGCTCGGCGGCGCCGCGGTCGAGCGGATCAGTGCCGAGACCCAGCACCGCATGGGCCGCGAGCACGAGGACCTGGTGCTCGCGCACGGACGGCTCGACAACGGACGTGCCTTTCAATGCTCGGTCGACTGGCTGACGCCGACCAAGGTGCGCCAGACGCGCGTACTGGGTGAGCGCGGCATGCTCGTCGCCGACACGCTGACCGCCGACTTGACGTTCTTCGAGAACGCCGGCGTCTCGACCTCGGGCTGGTCGGCGATCCAGGCGCTGCGCGGCGTTGCCGAGGGCGACATGACCCGCTACGCGTTCGAGCGCCGGGAGCCGCTCGCGGTGGAACTCGAGACCTTCGCCGCCTATGCGGCCGGCGACGATGACGCCGCGGTCGTCACGCTCGCCGACGGGCTGGAGACGCTCGCCGTGGCCGAAGCGTGCCTAGCCAGCGCCCGCGACGGCGAGACCGTGCGGCTGGCGGCGCGATGAGGGCGATCGTCGTCGCGCTGGGCAAGGTCGGCCTGCCGCTGGCGGCGAAGCTGACGCTGGCAGGGCACGAGGTCGTCGGCTGCGACATCGATCCAGGCGTCCTTGCCTCAGTCGCCGCCGGCAAGGCGCCGTTCCCAAACGAGCAGGGACTGGATCAGGCACTCGCGCAAGCCGTCGACGCCGGCCTACTGCGGACCGCCGGCGATACCGCCGCGGCGATCGCCGACCACCAGCCCGAGCTGATCGTCGCCGTGCCGCCGCTGTACGTGGACGAGAGCGCCGCGCCGGACTGGGCGATCCTCGACGCCGTCGTCGCCGATATCGCCCGCGGGCTGGCAGCCGGACGCAGTGAACAGCCGCCGGTCGTCGCGATCGAGACCACCGTCCCGGTTGGCGCCACGCGCGGCCGGATCTCCGTCGCGCTGGCGGACGGGTCGGGCGGGATCGAGGGCGTCGACTTCCACACGGTCTTTAGTCCCGAGCGTGTCTTCAGCGGCCGCGCGCTGGCGGACCTGGATGCCTATCCGAAGCTCGTCGGCGGCGTGACGCCTGCGGGCGAGGCGCGCGCATGCGCCTGTTACGCCGCATTCCTCGAGGCCGAGATCCGCGGAATGGGCTCCGCCGAGGCGGCTGAGCTCGCGAAGCTGGCCGAGACCACCTACCGCGACATCAACATCGCCTTTGCCAACGAGCTGGCGCAGTTCAGCGACCGCCTCGGCGTCGACGTGCTGTCCGTGATCGACGCCGCCAATTCGCAGCCGTACAGCCACATCCACCGGCCGGGAATCGCGGTTGGCGGACACTGCATCCCTGTGTACCCGCGCTTCCTGATGCAGGGCAACGAGCACACGGTGCTGCCGCGCGCGGCGCGCGAGGTCAACGAGGGCATGCCCGAGTACGCCGTGTCGCTGCTGGGCGCGGAGCTGCACGGCCGGACCGTGCTGATTCTCGGCGTCGCGTATCGCGGCGGCGTCAAGGAGACCGCGTTTTCCGGCGCCTTCGAGCTGAAGCGGGCGCTGGTGTCCGCCGGCGCCCACGTCGTCGCCGCCGACCCGCTGTATGACGAGGACGCGCTGACCGTATTGGGGTTCAGTCCCTGGGACGGTCGCCCCGTGCATGCGGCGGTCGTGCAGGCAGACCATCCTGAGTACCGCACCCTGAGTGACGCCGACCTGCCGGGCGTGACGACGATCGTCGACGGCCGCGGCATCCTCAACCCGGCGCTCTTCCCCAGCGCCACGGTGCGGCGGATCGGCCGACCGGACGGGACGCCGCCCGACAGCGGTTCCCTGCTCGCGCCTGCCGTCGACCACCTAGGCCAGCGGCCCGGCTAGCGACTCCAGCTGCGTCACCACACGTTCGCCGGCGCGCCCGTCGCCGTAGAGCTGCGGCCGCTCGCTCGGCAGCGGCTTCGCCAGCGCGGCACGGGCGGCCGCAAGGTCCAGATCGACCAGCGTGTTCCAACCGTGCTCGACCGTTTCGGTCCATTCGGTGTTCTCGCGCAGCGTCACGCAGGGCACGCCGGCCAGGTAGGCCTCCTTCTGCGCCCCGCCCGAGTCGGTCAGCACCGCGCGGGCGTTCGTCAGCAGCGAGGTGAACGCCAGGTAGCCGAGCGGTGGCAACACCGTGACGTTGGGCAGGTCCTGCAACTCGCTCAGCCAGCCCTGCTCGACCAGCCGCAGCTCCGTCCGCGGGTGCAGCGGCAGCACCACCGGCTCGCCGACGCCGCCAAGCAGATCGATCAGCGACCTGAGCCGCGCCGGATCGTCGACGTTGCCGGCGCGGTGCGCTGTCGCGAGGAGGTAGCCACCCGGCATCACGCCGGCCTCGGTCAACGGTGCCTGGTCGGCCCTGCAGCGGGGGCCGAACAGCAGTGCGATGTCCGTCATCACGTCACCGACGTCGACGGCGTCTCCGGCGACGTGCTCGCGCTCCAGCTGCGCCACGGCCGCTGGGGAGGGGCACAGCAGCAGCGACGAGAGGTGGTCGGTCAGGACACGGTTCAGCTCCTCGGGCATGCGGCGATCGAAGGAGCGCATACCGGCCTCCACGTGCGCCACGGGAACCTGCGCCTGCGCGCCCGCCAGACCGCCTGCGAGTGTGGAATTCGTATCGCCGTAGACCAGAACAGCATCTGGCGCGATCTCTGCCACCAGCGGCGCCAGGGCCGCGAGCATCCGTGCGGTCTGCTCGGAGTTGCTGCCGCCGCTGATGTGCAGCTCGCGGTCGGGACGTGGGACATCCAGCTCGCGGAAGAAGACCTCCGACAGCTCGTCGTCGTGGTGCTGGCCGGTATGCACCAGCACCTCCTCGTGGTCCTGGCGCAGCAGCCGCGAGACCGCCGCGGCCTTGACGAACTGCGGCCGGTTTCCGACGACGGTGAGAACTCTCACCCTGCGGCGAGCTCCTGCTCGACGCGGCGGCGGAACGCCTGCTGCATCGCCGCGGTCTGCTCGCCACCGACGACCGGCAGTGCTCGCCCGTCGATCTCGCTGACCGGCTGCACCTCGCGCGCGGTGGAGACGGCCATCGCCTCGGTCGCGCGCTCCAGATCCGCCAGCGTCACCGTCTGCTCGACGGCGCCGAGGTCGGCCGCCAGCAGCAGGCGCCGGGTGATCGAGTCGAGCACGCGATCAGACAGCGGTGGCGTCACGAACGGGCCGTCATCGATCCGGAAGAAGACCGAGAACGTCGGGCCTTCGAGCACCGTGCCGTCGGGCGACACCAGCAGCGCCTCCTCGGCGCCGCGCTCCTGCGCAAGCCGCGTCGCCATCATGTTCGCGGCGTAGCTGACGGACTTGGTCTGATCCAGCAGCAACGTCGGCTGGTAGGTGATCGTCTGCAGCGTCACCGGCTCTTCGATGATGCGACGGTCCTCGACGATCCCGATCCGGTGGCCGGCGCGCGTGACGATCAGGCGCACCATGCAATTCATCGATGGCGCCGCGTGCACCAGGCGCTGCGTGTCGGCGGCGAGCGCCTCGCGGTCGAAGGACAGACGCAGGTTCTCGCCTGAGCGCGTCATCCGGTCGAGGTGCTCCTCGATCGCGAAGGGCGTGCCGTTGTAGACGCGGATGACCTCAAAGATCGCGTCGCCGCGAACGAGGCCCTCGTCGGTGATCGGTAGCCGCGCCTCCCCTGCCGGAACGATGTGGCCGTCGATGATCGCGATCTGCGCAGTAGACATGGTCCTTGCACCGTACCGGTCGTGCAGGCCGCCTTCGTGGCTACGCGGCCGCAGTCAACAACTGTTGCAGCCGGCCGCCGCCCGCAGCGGCGGCCAAGCGGGCGAAGTGCTCGTCGGCGTAGGCGGCGTAGTCGAAGTCCAAGGTCGAGACTCCCTGCTGCACCAAGCCCCAGTGCGCCTCACGCGCGTCGGAGACCAGACGCATCAGCCGCAGCCGCGCGAGACTGCGGTTGTCGGTCCAGCCGAAATAGGCAACGAGCAACGAAGACTCGTCGTCCTCGCTGAAGCCGTTGTTGACCGCGAGGTTCGCAAGATCGAAGTAGCGATCATTCATCCCGGCGTACTCCCAGTCGACGATCCACAGGCGCTCGCCATCGTCGAGGATGTTCGCCGCGAGCAGATCGTTGTGACAGGCGACGGGCTCATGCGCCGGCCCCACCAGCACCGCCTGCGTCTGCGCGGCGATCTCCCGCGCCAGCGCCTCCTGCTCGTGGACGGGCACGCCGTGGCGGCGCGCCGTGGCACAGTAGGTGTCGAGCACGCCGCAATACGCGAACGAGACCGCCAGCGGCGGACCGTCGTGCAGCGTCTTGAGCGCCGCGACGACCGCATCGAGCTGCCTGCCGCGCACCGCCTCCGGTTGCAGCGGCGTCGCCGGAAGGAAGCGCGTCACCAGCGAGCCGTGCTCCGGCAACACGGTGAGCACCTGCGGACCGATGCCGAGCAGCGCGGCGTTCTGCGTCGCCGCAGCCTCGTCGCCGCGATCGATGCCGAGCTCCTCCGTCCCCTCGCCCGCAATCCGGACGACCACGTCACCGCTGGCGTAGCGCAGGCGCACGTTGTGGTTCGTCAGGCCGCCACCGAGTGGCTCGGGCGGCCCGGTCTGCGGTCCGAGCCGAGCGTCCAGCTCGGTCGCGGCTGCCGCGAGGGCGTCGCTCATCGGCTGCCCTCCGCGTCGGCGCGCATCCGCGCCCCGCTCGGATCGTAGACCGGCTCGTCAACGACGGACGCCTCCAACCAGCGACCGAAGCTGCCGACCTGGACCTGCTGGCCGGCAGCGACGTCGGCGGGCAGGTAGGCGTAGGCGATGCTCAGACCGGTGCGGTAGCCGCGGCCACCGGAGCGCACCCGACCTGCAAGCGTGCCGGCGATCCGCACCGGCTCGGTGCCGAGCGCGACCTCCAGGGGATCCGCCAGCGTCAGGCAGCGCAGGCGCTGCGCCGGGCCGCCGGCGTCACGTGCGGCCGCGAGCGCGTCACGGCCAAGGAAGCCACCGGGCTTGTCGAGGCGCACGGCGAAGCTCAGGCCGGCCTCGTCCGGCGTCGTGTTGGGGTCGATGTCCGCGCCCCAGACGCGGTAGCCCTTCTCCAGCCGCAGGGCATCGATCGCGCGGTAGCCGCCGGCGACGAGACCGTGCTCACGCCCGGCCTGCCAGACGACGTCCCACAACGTCGCGCCGTACTCCGCAGGGCAATACAGCTCCCAGCCGAGCTCACCGACGAAGGTCACGCGCTGGGCGCGAACCGGCACACCGTCGATCCACAGCTCGCGCATCGAGAGGAACGGGAAGCTGGCGTTGTCGAGACGATGGTCGGTCAGCGGCTCCAGGATCGTGCGCGCCTTCGGACCCCAGAGGCAGAAACAGGACTCACCGCGCGTCTGGTCGTCGACCGTGACCGACCCGTCGCGCGGCAGCTGACGCGTGATCCAGGCACGGTCACGCACGCCCAGCGCCGTGCCGGTGGTGACGCGGAAGTGCTGCTCAGCGAGCCGTGTCACGGTCACGTCGGCCTCGATCCCGCCGCGTGCGTTCAGCACCTGCGTGTAGACGAGGCTGCCGACGGGCTTGTCGATCTGGTTGGCGCAGACCCAGTTCAGTCCGGCGAGCGCACCGGGGCCACGCACGTCGAGCTTCGCGAAGGACGACTGGTCAAACAGCACGGCATCGTCCCGCGCTGCAAGGCACTCCGCCGCGATCGCCGTCGACCAGTTGTGCCCTGCCCAGCCGTGTGGTCGCTCGCCCTCGAGGCTCGGGTCGGCGTTCGCGCCGACCCAGTTGGGGCGCTCCCAGCCGGCCTTCTCACCGAACGCTGCGTCCAGCTCCGCCAGTCGCGGGTAGGCGGCGGAGCGACGCAGAGGCCTGCCCGCGTCGCGCTCCTCGTAGGGGTAGATCAGGTCGTAGTACTTCGAGTAGGCGTCCAGCGCGCGCGTCCGCGCGTAACTGCGGCTGCCGTACTGCGGGCCGAAGCGGCGGATGTCCATGCCGGACATGTCGAGCTCCGGCTGCCCGTCCACGATCCATTCGGCGATCGACTTGCCGACGCCACCGGCGCCCGCGAGGCCGTGCACGCAGAACCCGGCCGCCACCCAGAAACCGTCGACCGACGTCTGGCCGAGGATGAACTCCCCGTCCGGCGTGAAGGCCTCGGGCCCGTTGACGATCTTGACGATCTCGGCCGCGCGCAGTGCCGGGACGCGGTGCTGCGCACCGGCCCACGATTCGGCGAAGCGCTCGTTGTCGGCGTCGAACAGCTGCCGCGGCTCGGCCAACGGCGTCCCGCTGTCAAAGGCGTTGGGGTTGCGGGCATAACCGCCGACGAGCAGCCCGCCGAGCTCCGGCCGCATGTAGACGATGTGGTCGGGGTCGCGGACCGTCGGGATCTCGCCGACCGGCGGGTCCAGTGGCTCGGTCACCACGTACTGGTGCCGCATCGGCACGACCGGGACGATCGCCCCGGCGAGAGCACCGACGACGCCCGCGGCGGCGCCGGCGGCGTTCACGATCACGTCCGTGCGCACGCTGCCGCGGTCCGTCTCAACCGCCGTCACGCGACCTTCTGCGGTGGTGATCGCCGTGACGCGGGTGCCGCTGAACACCCGCACGCCCAGCCCGGTCGCCGCCGCGATCAACGTGCTGACGAGCGCCTCCGGGTCGAGGTAGCCGTCACCCGGCAGCCACGCCGTGGCGAGCACGTCCTCGACGTTCAGGATCGGCAGCATCTGCTCGGTCTCCGCCGCACTGATCACGTCAAGGGCGAGGCCATAGGTGAGGGCGGCGCTCTCTGCGCGGCGCAGCTCCTGTACCCGCTCCGGCGTCGTCGCGAGCCGTAGTCCGCCGACCTCGCGCCAACCGGGGTCGCGGCCGGTCTGTCGCTCGAGCTCGCCGTACAGCTCCGAGGAGTACATGATCATCTGCGTCTGGCTGATCGTGGACCGCAGCTGGCCCACGAACCCGGCCGAATGCCAGGTCGTGCCGTCCGTCGGTTCGTGCTGCTCGACGAGGATGACGTCGCGCATGCCGAGCTTGGCGAGGTGGTAGGCGATGCTGGCACCGCCGACGCCACCGCCGATCACAACACAGGCGGCAGCATCTGGGAGCGAGTTCTCGATCGGCACGGTTCCAACCCTATGCTGCGGCTGTGACCACGCGCGCCGTGATCTTCGATTTCAACGGAACGATCTCCGACGACGAGCCGATCCTCGACCGGCTCTTCCGCGAGGTCTTCGCTGCCGAGGGCATCAGCTTCGAAAGCAGCTACTACTACGACCGGCTCGCGGGCCTCTCGGACCCGGAGATCGTGGACCGGGCATTGGCCGACCACTACCAGCCGGCGGACGCCGAGCGCAGCGCACGCCTGCTGCGTGCCAAGGTCGACCGCTACAAGGAGATCGTCGCCGCCGAGCCGACCGTCACGCCCGCAGCAGCCGCGTTCGTTCGCGCGGTCGCCGCGCATGTCCCGATCGCGATCGCCTCGGGCGCGCTGCACGAGGAGGTCGAGCACGTGCTGGCGATCGCCGGCATCGGCGCACTGTTCGACGCTGTGATCTGCATCGACGACGTCGAGCACGGCAAGCCCGCCCCGGACGGCTACCTGCTCGCGCTGCAGCGGCTCAACGAGGGCCGCGCCGCGCCGATCGCCGCGGCCGAGGTGTTGGTCTTCGAGGACGCCGACGTCGGCGTCGCATCAGCGCAGGCGGCCGGCATGCGCTGCGTCGCGATCGAGAACCCGGCCTACCGCGGCACGCTGGCCGTTGCCGAGCAGACGGTGGCGGCGCTCGATGCCGCCGATGTACCGCGATTGCTCGGCTAGCTCACGCGCCGCGCGCGGCCCAGCACATGCGGCATGCCGAGGCGCGGGAACGTGAACCGATCCCATTCCTCGATCGCGAAACCGGCGTCCGTGAGCGCGGTGGTGGTGTCCCGCGCCATGTGGCAGCCCGCGGCGAGCGTGGGCCACAGCCGCGAGCGATCGAGGAACCGTTGGACGGCGGCCCCGCCGGCCGGCTCTGCCACGACGTGCTCGTAGAACCGCAGTTGCCCGCCCGGCCGCAGCACGCGACGGATCTCTGCGAGGGCCTCCGCCTGGTCGGGCACGGAGCAGAGGACGAGTGAGCACACGGCCGCGTCGACTGACGCGTCCTCCAGCGGGAGGCGTGCTGCGCTACCGGCGACGACGGTGGTCGGTACCGGTGACAACGCGGCGGCGGCGGCAGCCCGCGCGAACAGCCGCGACTCAGGCTCGATCGCGAGGAGCTCCGAGACGGTCCTCGGGTAGTAGGCGAAGAGCCGTCCGTCGCCGCAGCCGACCTCGACCACGGACCCCTCGAGGCCGCTGACGAGGTCACGGCGGTGCTGCGCGCCGCCCGCGGCGTCGAGGCGCGCGCTGAGCGCCGGCCAGAGCCGCGAGAAGACAGGATGCTCGGACGAGGCGGACACGCGAGCAGTGTCGCACGCCCGCCTCGCCGAGCTGCGCCCTACGCGGCGACGGGAACAGCCGCCACGAGCGCTGCAACCGCAGCCGCCACCTGCTCCCGAACCTCGCTGTCCTCACGCGGGTGCTGGTCGGTGAAGCGCCCGAGCGAGCCCGGCAGCGAGAGCTGGACATCACCGAGCGGCTGGCCGCCGGCGATCTGCGCGGACGTGCGCAGCGAATCGTGCGCGAACGAGCCACCGGACTCCCCCCACGCGGTACCGATCGCCGCGACGGGCTTCTCGCTGATCGCCGCTGCGCCGTTCGGCCGTGACAGCCAATCGAGCGCGTTCTTGACGTGCGCCGGCACACCGCCGTTGTAGACCGGGGTCACGAACAGCAGCGCGTCAGCCGCTGCCAGCGCCTCACGCAGCGCGGTTGCCGCAGCGGGTGGTGTGTCGCCGTCAAGGTCCTCGTCGTAGAACGGGATGTCGCGAAGACCTTCGTAGATCTCCAAGGTTGCGCCGTCGGGCGCCACCTCGGCCGCCAGCTCGGCGAGCTTGCGGTTGGTCGAGCCGGCGCGCAGGCTGCCGACGAGGGCGAGGATGGTGGTGGTGTCAGACATGGCGGATACTCCTGTGGTCAACGTGGTGGGACAAGCGGACTGCGGTCCGTTTCTGTTCTCACCGTAGCACAACCGGACCGCGGTCCGGTTATACTCGTAGCCGATGTCGCAGCGCACACCCCTTGTCCTCCCCCAGCCAGGCGACGCCTGTGAGCGTGCTGATGCCGCGCGCAACCGCCGGCTGCTGCTCGACGCCGCGCGCGCGATCAGCGAGCGTGACGGCGTTGAGGCGCTGACGATGCAGGCCGTGGCGGACGCCGCCCGGGTCGGGAAGGGCACCGTCTTCCGCCGGTTCCAGGATCGGTCGGGCCTCTTGCACGCGCTCCTCGACGAGGACGAGACGGACTTTCAACAGCACCTCATCAGCGGCCCACCGCCGCTCGGCCCTGGCGCCCCGCCCGTCGAGCGTCTCGCCGCCTTCGGTCGTGCGCGCGTGGCCTTCATCGTGCGCCACGGGGCGCTGCTGCGCGCGGCCGAGCGCAGTGATTGCGGCACCGTGGAGCATCCGGTGCGCGCGGCCCATCGCCTGCATCTCCAGGTGCTGCTGCTGGCCGGCGGTCAGACGAGCGAGACCGCCGCGTACGTCGCCAGCGCGCTCTGTGCGGCACTCGACGCCCCGGTCGTGCTCAACCAGCTCGAGCGCGACGGGCTGACGATCGAACAGGTCAACGCCGGCTGGGCAACACTGGTGGCCGCCGTCGCCAGCTGAGGCTGGGCGAAGGGCGAAGCCGTTCGTCCGTCGGTCCCACCTGGGCTGGACGAAGGGCGAAGCCGTTCGCCCGTCGGTTCCACCCGAGGCTGGGCGAAGGGCGAAGCCGTTCGCCCGTCGGTTCGACGAAGTCGAACCGCAGTGCCCCCGGAAGGAATCGAACCTTCAACCTTCGGATTAAGAGTCCGCTGCTCTGCCAATTGAGCTACAAGGGCTGGGCGAGGCAGGATAGCGCGGAACTGCTGCGAGCTCTACGGGGTCAGCGGGGACTGCGAGCCCGATGAGCCGGAGGCCTGTTGCGCGGCCTGCGTCAGGATCTGTGTCTTGACCTGCTCGAGCTGCGCCTTGAGCGCCTTGCGCTGCGCCCGCGGCGCCAGCGCGACGGCCTTCTTCGCCGCAAGGTCGCCCTTCGGCAGCTGCGAGGCCTGGTACGCGTACACCGCGTAACGCGCGTACTCGTTGGAGCTGATCTTGGTCTTGCCGGCGAGCACGAACTCCTGCGCCCGAACCACCTCTTTCGGTTCGTTCAGCGCGCCTTGCCCGTAGGCGCCGATCATCACCGCGGCGACGTTCGGATCCGGCTTCTTGGCCAGGCTGATCGCCTTCTGCCAGGCCGCGTCGGCCTTGCGCAGCTCCGCCTTGCCGTCCTCGGTGAAGGCACCCTTTTCCTTATCGAGACCGATCTCGGCGGCGCGCGACAAGCGGACGCGGGCAAGGGCACCCCACGCCTCAGGGCTTTCGCGGTTCGCGCGGACCTTGGCTTCGGCCTTCTTCAGCTGATCCTGGTTCAGCTGGCTGACCGAGCTGCCGCCGTTGCCACCAAGCGCATCGAACAGGCCGCCGTTGGTGGCGCTGCCGATGCCGAAGAACACCAGGCCGCCGCCCATCAGCAGCGCGAGCATGGCGTAGATGACTTGTACTGCGCGACGACGGCCGCGGCCTCGGAGATCAAACAGCATGGCCGGTCAGTCTAGGCCGTCGGGAGGAGCGGTCTGCGCGTCACGATCCGGCGGCGCCAGCGGCAGCTCCGATTCGTCGTCGCCATCGTCATCGTCATCCCTGAAGCGCAGCGACCAGCGCGAGGGGCCGGAGGGCACGATGAAGCGCGAGAGCTGGATCGACGCCTCGTACAGGAGGACGAGGGGCGCCATCGCCAGCAGCATCGTCACGGGGTCGGGCGTCGGTGTGACCACTGCCGCGAGGATCGCGAAGAGCAAGAGCGCGTAACCGCGGGTCGCACGCAGCTGCGCAGGCGTCAGGACCTGGAGCCGCACCACGGCGAGCACCGCGAGCGGAATCTGGAAGAGGACGCCGAACCCGGCCAACAGCACCATCGTGAAGCGGTAGTAGTCGCGCGCCTGGACGAGGATGTCGTATTGGCCGTCGTTGTAGTTCTGCAGGAACTCGATCGCCCGCGGCATCGCGAGGAAATAGCCGAAAGCGACGCCGCCGATGAACAGGATCGGCGCGGAGACCATCACGGGGACCGCGAGGCGCTTCTCGCTCGGCGTGAAGGCGGGCAGCACGAAGATGTACACGCGGAGCAGCAGGAATGGCATCGTTAACAGCAGCGCGGCGTAGCCCGCGACGGTGATCGTCGTCAGGAACGGCTCGGTGACACCGAGCGTGACCGGGCGCACGTTCTTGCTCGAAGTGGCCTTCGGCGCAGTTGCGGCAGCCCGCTCGAGCGCCCGCGCGGCGACCTGCAACGAGGCCGCAGCAGCAACGGACTGCGCTTTGGCGGCAGCAGATACGCCGTCTGTCCGCGCCACTCCGACAAGCGCCCGACCCGCGGACACCAACGCCGGCGCGGACACGTCGAGCGCCTTCTGCAGCTCCTCCGAGAAACAGCCGCTCTGCTCGAGCGCGTTGGCGTCGCTGCGCGGCTTCGAGCAGTCCACCGACTTCGCCGCTGCCAGCGGCTTGTTCAGCTGGTTGAGGATGTGGTCGTTTTGCGAAAAGCAGAACGCGAACGCGAAGATGTAGACGACGACGATCCACAGCACGTGCGTCCGCAGCTCGTCGAGGTGATCGATGATGCTGAGGCGCGCATCGTGCGCGATGGGGCGGATCGTGGGCACTGAGCCGTGCTAGCTGTCGTCGGAGGCGCTGTGCTGCGCGTCCACGACCTCCGGTGCCGGCACCGGCTCGGCAGGCTGTGCTGCGGGCGGAGCTGCAGCGAGGGTCGGGTTTGCCTCGTCCTCGTCATCGCTCCCGTCATCCTTTGCCGTGATGGAGTTCTTGAACTCCCGCATTCCGCCTCCGAGCTGACGGCCTAGCTGCGGCAGCCGCTTGGGACCGAAGACCACCAAGACGATGACCAAGATGATGAGAAGTTCCATGGGGCCAGGTGTGGGCATCAGACGTTCCTCTAGTCGCGTCACCGCATCGTAGCGGCGTCCTGCCCTCCCATCGGCGGTTCGCCTGCAGGACTGGAGGTTCGGCAGGAACCGTGCCGAAGCTGTTCAAGATCCGCGCTGCCCGGGCCGATCACCCGGGACGCACCGTTTCTTTCTCCCCGCTTCCGCCATGAGCACGCCCGAAGACAACCACCACTACGTTCGCCGCGTTGTGCTGCCGTCAGGCAAGACGATCGAGGTTGTCTACTTCGATGCCGGTGCGCACACGGCAGAGGAACAGCAGGGCGCGGAGCACCTCCACGTCTGCGGCGGTTGCGGCTCACATCTGGTCTACCCCACCGATTGGGAGGAGGCCGGCAGCGTGCACTGGGAGGTCAGCCTGCGCTGCCCCAACTGCGAGTGGCGCGGCACCGGGATCTTCACGCAGGACGCGGTCGAGCAGTTCGACGAGGAGCTGGACCGCGGCACCGACGCGCTGTCACGGGACCTCCGCCGTCTGTCGCACGCGAACATGCAGGACGAGATCGAGCGGTTCAGCTCCGCGCTGGACGCCGACCACATCCTGCCTGACGACTTCTAGGTCGCGCCCCGAGCGACAAGCGAAACAACGGGCCGGCTGAAACGCCGGCCCGATTGCTGTGCGCATCGCTCACGCATAGCGCGCGACGACGGAATCCGCCACCAACGCCAAGGCCCGTGCGCGGCCGCCGTCGCCAGGGGGAATCGCGGCCTTCGCCGCCGCGACGTGCTCGAGCGCAACGCTGCGAGCGTTCTGCGTCGCGCCCGTGGCGATGATCCGCGCGCACAGCTGCTCAGCCTGCTCGGCCTTCTGCACCGCACGCAAATCAACCGACGCCAGCTCGGGCTCGCTGCCCCGCGCCAGGAGAAACGGCAACGTCACGGTGCCGTCCAGCAGGTCGGTCCCGCGGTGCTTGCCGGTGACCGCCGGCGGACCCTCGACGTCGAGCACGTCATCGAGGATCTGGAACGCGAGCCCGATCTCGCGCGCGAACTGGACGAGCGCGGCAGCGTCCTCGCCACGAGCAACCGCACCGATCGCGCAGGCCGCTTCAAAGAGGCGCGCGGTCTTCAGCGCGCAGCGCTGCAGGTACCGGTCAACGGTGATCGTCGTGTCCCACGCGTCGGCACGTTGCAACAGCTCGCCTTCGGCCAGGGCGCCTGCCGCGGCCGCCAGCTGCTGCACCTGGCCAACGCTGTTGTTCTCGGCCAGCAGCAGGAACGCTGCGGCGAAGAGGGCATCACCGGTCTGCACGGCGGCGGCGCGGCCCGCACGCGCGAACACGGTGGGCTGGCCGCGGCGCAGCGCGGCGTTGTCGAGCACGTCGTCGTGCACGAGCGTGGCGACGTGGACCAGCTCGACGGCGGCGGCAGCGCGGACCAGAGCATCACGATCGGCAGTGGCCGGGGGTCCGGCGGCCAACACCACGAGCAGGGGGCGCAGCCGCTTGCCGCCGGCCGCGATCGTTGCGCGAGCGTGGCTACCGAGGACCGGTCCTTGCGCGTCGGCGACCGCAGCCAGGGTCTCCTCGACGCCTGCCAGCAGTGGCGCCACGTGCGCGCCGGCTGCCTCCTGGATGGCGGCGATCTGCGGATCGGCCGCCGACACCTCCGACGTGGTCCTACTCGTCGCCCTTGAGTTCGCCGAGGAAGGTGACCAGGTTGCGGAACTTCTCCGGCTGCTGGTCACGCAGGCCCTTGAACGATGGCATCGGCTTGGTCGGGTTGACGAGCGTCTGAGCGATCGCGGCTGCCGGAAGCTTCGCTGCGATCTCCGTCAGCTCGGGCCCCGGCCCGGCATTGCCGTTCTCGCCGAGACGGTGGCAGGCGAGGCAGCCGGATTGCGCTGCGACCTGCCGTCCAGCCTCGAAGCGCCGCAGCAGCTCGGGATCCTTCTTGCCGGCATCGATGACGTGCTGCGGCGTTGCCAGACTGATCTCGCTCGGCGGCCCGGTGTTGGCGCCCTCGTACGTGAGGAAGGTCATCGCGGCGATCACGAAGATGCCGGCGATCGTTGCCACCGGGCGCCGCTCCGGACGCCGCTCGGCTGAGCGGTCGTAGAACGGCAGCAGGAACAGCAGGATCATGCAGATCGTCAGGATCCCGACCGACGCCAGCGGCACCAGCGCCGGGTTCTTGACCACCCGCAGGAGCTCGAACGAGAAGAAGTAGTACCACTCGGGTCGAGGCGTATAGGTGGTGGAGGTCGGGTCGGCCTTGGGGCCGATCTCGGCGCCCAGCATCACCGCCATGAAGATGATGATCGCCATCACCAGGATCAGCACGACGCCGTCCTTGGCCACCGCGTACGGGAAGAACGGCTTGCCCTCAGCCTTCAGCCGCGAGTACTCGCGCAGGTACTGCTCCTTCTCGCGGCGGTTCATGCTGACACCTCCCGGTCCGGCTTCTCTTCGGGTTTCGGCTCGAGCCAGGGCGGCGCCGTGGTGCCGAGCCGGACGACCAGCCAGAGGTGCGCGCCCATCAGACCGGCGATGATCGACGGCACGACGAGCATGTGGATCGCGTAGAACCGCGACAGCGTCGCCGAGTTGAACTCGCTGCCGCCCATCAGGAAGTCCGCGAGGTACGGACCGACCAAGGGCCCGGTTCCGTTGATGTTGTTACCGACGACCGTGGCCCAGAACGAACGCTGGTCGAACGGCAGCAGGTAGCCGGTGAACGACATCACCATCGTCAGGATCAGCAGAGCGACGCCGATCACCCAGTTCAGTTCGCGCGGGTACTTGTACGCGCCGAAGAAGAAGGTTCGGGCCATGTGCATGAAGACGAGCACGACCATCATCGACGAGCCCCAGCGGTGCATGCCGTGCACGAGCTCGCCGAGGAAGACGTCGTCATTGATGTGGCGCACCGACTCGTAGGCGCCGCCTGCGGCGTCCGGGCGGTAGTACATCGCCAGGAAGATGCCGGTGATCGCCTGCGAGAGGAAGGTGAACATCGACGCGGTGCCGAGGGTGTAGAACCAGTTGGTGCCCTTCGGCACCTTGCGGAACATCACCCAGCGCAGGCCACCGGAGAGCTGGGTGCGCTCATCGACCCAGTCGACGACATGGATGCCGGCTGCGGCAGCACCGTCGGGCTGATCGGACTTTGCGCCGCCGGGGCGGCGCGGTGCAGGCTTCAGAAAGGAAGGAAGAAGGCTCGGCATGGCGATCAGTCGGTCGGCAGACTGTTGAGCTTGCGCTCATTCGGGCGGGCGGGATACACGTACTGGCCGATCCCGTCCACGGCCTGACCGGGAAGACGCGGCGAGAAGCGGCGCAGCTGACTGTTGACGGAGAAGCGCGGGCCGACCTCGACCTGGCCGTCCTTGACGCGGTTGTAGAACCGGTCGAGCGGTCGTGGCGGCGGGCCACCGACGACCTTGCCCTGGAAGTCGTAGACGCCGCCGTGACACGGACAGATGAAGCGCTGCGCCGGCGGCGTGTAGCGGACCGGACAGCCGAGGTGCATACAGCGTGTCGAGATGACGACGAACTGCTCAGCCTCGAAGCCCTCCGGCAGCTTGTCGGTGTCGATCTCCGGGTTGCGACGCCGGACATAGACCGTGGACTTGCCGGTCTGCCCGATGCCATCGGAGATCGTGATCACGCGCGGCACGTAGGTGTCGTCGGGGAACTCGTCCGGCGCGCCGATCGGCTGCCAGCGCGGGTTGCGCGTCTCGAAGATCGGGCCGGCGGCGAATCCCAGCGCCGGCAGAATGATCGCCGAGGCGGCGATCGAGCCGGTGGCGTGGGCAGAGCCCACCATGAAGCGCCGGCGCGAAACCGTCTCGCCCTCGAATGCTCCCGGGATGCCCCGTTCAGCGGTGTACTTGCTCTTGGCTTGCTTCTTGGACACGGTGATAGGTGAGGTGCTGCGTTGGGTCGCCGAGTCGGGGAGTGCCGACCGCGGTCATGAAATCTACCGGGGCGGCAGGCTGATCGCTCTGCCGGTCACGTCGGGGGGTGCTCCAGAGCTGCCAGAACGGGCTCCCAGAGCGCCTCGGCGGCGGCAGGATCGCCGGCTGCGTGGGCCTTGGCGCCGTCGGCGATCAGCCCTGCCAGCAGGCGAATGTTCGGCAGATCACCGCGCTCGGCGAGGCGCAGAAGCCCGGTCGCGTAGCACTGGTCACCGAGCAGGAGTGCGAGATCCTGGTCGGGTTCTTGCAGCGCCCGGGCGGGGTCGTAGTGGAGCAGATAGCCCTCGCGGACCGACCCGACGACCGGCTGGAGTTCCGCGTTCATCGCCCGAGATCGGCGAAGGACGCGGCCGCCGCATCGAGCGTCTGCTCGATCAGCTCGGGCGTGTGCGCCAGTGACGGGAACCACGCCTCGTACTGCGATGGCGGTGTGTAGATACCGCGGGCCAGGAGGCCCGTGCAGAACGCTGCGTAGGCCTCGTGGTCACAGCCTTGGGCACCGGCGTAGTTCTGCGGCGCCGTGTCCGTGAAGAAGACGGTGAAGAGCCCCGGGACCGCATGCACGACCACCGGAACGTCGGCCTCGGCGGCAGCGGCCTGCAGGCCACTGGCGAGCTGCTCGGTCGTGGCGGACAGTCGCGCGTAGGCCGCCGCGTCGAGCAGCGCGAGCGTGGCCAGCCCGGCAGCGGTCGCCAGCGGATTGCCGCTCAGCGTCCCTGCCTGATAGACGTCCCCTGCCGGCGCGATCAACTCCATCAGCGACCGCGAGCCGCCGAAGGCGGCGCCGGGAACGCCACCGCCGAGCACCTTGCCGAGGATCGTCAGGTCCGCGTACACGCCGGTGCGTTCCTGGGCGCCGCCCTCGGCCACGCGGAAGCCGGTGATGACCTCGTCGAAGACGAGCAGCGCCCCCTGCTGGTCGGCCTGGTTGCGCAGCAGCTCGAGGAACCCTTCGACCGGCGGCATCAGGCCCATGTTTGCGGCGTACGGCTCGGCCAGGATCGCGGCGAACTCGTGCTCGGCGCAGGCGGCGGCCACGGCCTCGCCGTCGTTCCAGTCGACGGTGATCGTGGCTGCCGCGGTCTCCGCCGGAACGCCGGGGCTGGACGGCACACCGGCCGTGGCCATGCCGCTGCCCGCGCTGCTCAACAGACCATCGATGTGCCCGTGGTAGGCGCCGGCGAACTTCAGCAGCTTGGTCCGTCCCGTCGCGGCGCGCGCGAGCCGAATGGCACTCATCGAAGCCTCCGTGCCGGAGGACGTCATCCGCAACATCTCGACCTGCGGCATGCGCCGAGCGACCTCTTCGGCGAGCTCCACCTCGAGCAGGGTCGGGGCGCCGAAGCTGGTGCCGAGCGCGGCCCGTTCGCAGATCGCGGCGATCACGTCCGGGTGGGCGTGCCCGGCGATCAATGGACCCCAGGAGCAGACGTAGTCGATGAACGGGTTGCCGTCCACGTCGTGGATGACAGCACCGGAACCGCGTTCCATGAAGAGCGGGTTCTCGCGGCCGATCGCCTTCATCGCGCGGACGGGCGAGTTGACACCACCCGGCATGCGGCTCAGCGCACGGGCGTAGAGCTCTTGGGATTTGACGTCGGCGATGGAGATCATTGGACCCTGGCAATCACGAAAGCCACCGTGCGGCCTCTTTCGCGTGGTAGGTGATGAGCACGTCAGCGCCGGCTCGACGGATCGCCGTCAGCGCTTCGAGCACCGCGGCACGCTCGTCGAGGTGACCGGCGGCGACCGCAGCTTTGATCATGACGTACTCGCCGCCGACGGCGTACGCCGCGACCGGCATCCTGGTCGCCTGCTTGACCGCGGCGATCACATCGAGGTTCAACAGCGCCGGCTTGACGAGCACGATGTCGGCGCCTTCACCGGCGTCGAGCAGGGCCTCGCGCACCGCCTCCTCGCGGTTGGCGGGATCCATCTGGTAGCCGCGCCGGTCACCGAAGCTCGGGGCCGAGCCCGCCGCCTCGCGAAAGGGGCCGTAGAACGCGGACGCCATCTTCGCGCTGTGGGCGGCGATCGGTGTTTCGGTGTGTCCCGCCGCGTCGAGTGCGTCACGCAGCGCACCGATCCTGCCGTCCATCATGTCGCTGGGAAAGAGCAGATCGGCACCGGCGGCGGCGTGCGACACGGCGGTCCGCGCGAGCAGTGGCAAGGTCGCGTCGTTGTCGACCGCCCCGTCGGCGGTGACGACGCCGCAGTGGCCGTGATCGGTGTAGTCGCAGAGGCACAGATCGGTCGTCACGAGCAGGCCGGGAGCAGCCTCCTTGATCGCGGCGGTCGCCCGCTGCACGATGCCGTCCTCCTGCCACGCACCGGAACCTTCCGCGTCCTTGGCCTCCGGAATGCCGAACAGCATCACCCCGGCGACCCCCGCCGAAGCCGCGTCCTGGGCCTCGGCGATCGCGCTCGCGATGCCGTGCCGCGCGATGCCCGGCATCGCCGTGATCGGTTGCGCTTCGTCGTCCGGCAGACCCTCTGCGACGAAGAGCGGCAGCAGCAGGTTGGCGGGTGCCAGCGTCGTCTCCCGCACGAGGGAACGGAGCGCCGGAGTGCGCCGCAGACGACGCATGCGAATGCGTGGGTACGCAGCCATCGCGTTTGAGGTTATGCCACCCACTCCTCGTGCGTCAGTGCGTAGAGGTCGTGGTCTTCCCAGCGCCCGGCGATGTTGAGGTAGCGCACGGCTCGGCCCTCGAGCCGAAAGCCACACGCGGCGAGGACGCGCTGGCTGCGTACGTTGCGGGGGATCACCGCCGGCTGGATCCGGTGCAGCTGCGCCGGACCGAAGCCGAAGTCGCAGACCATGGAGACCGCGCGCTTCGCGTGGCCGCGGCCGCCGACGTCGGCAGCGACCCAGTAGCCGAGCGTGGCGTTGCGCCAGGCGCCGTAGACGACGTTCGCAAGCGTGACGCGGCCGATGATGCGGTCGCCGTCTGTGACGTCGAGGATGCCGAACGCGTAGCCCATCGCGGCCTCCCACGCGGCCAGGTCGCGCCGCAGCACCTCGCGCTGGCCGGCGACCGAGTAGTGACGTTCGCCGTGCAACGGCTCCCATGGCTCGGTGTGCGCACGGTTGGCGATCACCGCAGCGGCGAACGGCTCAGCGGACTCCGGGCCCAACGGAACGATCGCCGTCGCCCCCTCCTCCAGGCGGCGACGCGGCGGCAGGACGGACAGCATCGCGGCAGCCTGTCACGCCATGCGGCGCAGTGCCAGCCGACCAACGGTCGCCCAGGCCACCGCCACGACGACCAGATGTGCCAGCGCGGACCACAGACCGTCAGCGCCGTTGATCGCGGCATCGATCGCACTGAGCGCTGGACGGAACGGGAAGAGCGCTGAGATGCCGCGGATCACGTCGTACAGCCACACGGCCACCGCGCCCTCCGGCACGAGAGCCAGGAACGCCAGCGGCAACGAGACGAGGATGGCGATCAGCGACGCGGCCCGGACCTCACGCGCGAGCGCTCCGAGCCCGACGCCGAACCCGGCGCAGGCGCCGCCGGCAACCAACAGCGCCAGCACCCAGATCGGGAATCTGGCCCAGTCCAAGGCGTAGAACACCGAGATCCCCATCGTCAGCAGCAGACTCGTTCCGGCGGCACACACGGCCGCCAGCCCGACCTTGCTGGCGATCAATGACCACGGCGACAGCAGTCCGCGCAGCAGCCGCGGCAGCGTGTGCTCCTCACGCTCCATCGCCAACAGCCCGGCCGCCAGCAGCACGCCGATCAACAGCAGCGACATCGTCACGGCGACCGACACCGCGTACGCGTCAAGCGGCGCCGCACTGCTGCCCGACAGCTCGGTGCGTTTGACCTTGATCGGCGATCCGACGGACGACAGGATCGAGGTCGACAGATCGAGGTTCGCGATCGCAAGGCCGGCGAAACGCGACACGGCTTCGAGCTGCTTCCTGCGCTCGTCCTTGGGCAGCGTGCGCGCGACCTTGTCGATCGCACGCTTCGACCGCTCCAGGCCGACGACGTCAAACGACTGCCCCAGGAGGGAGAACTTGCCGCCGCGCAACAACAGGTCGATGTAGCTCGCCGCGACCGTCGTGAGCTTGTCGGCGACCGCGCGGTTGAGCTCCGCGACCCGGCTGTCGATCGTCGACTCGACGAACTGTCGCTTCAGCGGATCACGGCCGTTGTAGAGGACCTCGACCTTCGGCCGCGTGCCGGTGTTCAGTGCAACGAGGCGCTGCACGCTCGTCATCAGATCCGGCGGGATCACGATTGCCGCAAGCGCCTCGCCGTCCTCGACCTTCTTGAGCGCCGCCTCGCGCGAGTCGACGTTGATCGGGTCGATCGACTTGAACAGCTCCTTGGCGTAGTCACGCGGATCGATCTTCTCGCCGCCGACCGAGATCGGATCGGCCTGTTTGGGCAGCGCGTTGTAGATCGCAACACGCGGCTTCTCGGGTCCGCGCGACAACGCGAGTCCGAGCAACAGCGCGATCACGATCGGGTAGATCACGAGCACGCCGACAAGCAGCGGTGAGCGACGCAGGACCAGCAGATCCTTGCTGAACAGTCGTCTCATGCCGGCGCCCCATCCGCCTCATGCTCGAGATGGGCGAACAGCGCCACGAACGCCGTTTCAAAATCCGCCGACGGATCACCGATCTCCTCGCGCGCACGACTGTGCAGCTCAGCCGGAGGAAGGTCGAACACGACCCGCCCTTCGGCGAGCACCACCACGCGGTCGGCATGACGTTCCGCTTCAGCCACGTCATGGGTCGTGAACAGCACCGCCGTGCCGGCCTGCGTCAGGCTGGCGATGAACTCCCACATGCGGCCGCGCTGATACGGATCAAGTGACGAGGAGGGCTCATCGAGCAGGAGCACCGATGGCGCGCGCAGCAGGCCGATCGCGATGTTGACGCGCTGCTGATTGCCGCCCGAAAGCGTGCCGACGAGGTCATCGGCACGGTGTTCGAGCCCGGCCTGGCCGAGCATCCGTTCGACGACGGCAGCACGGTCAGCGACAGCCTCGAACGCGGCGAACAGCGCGAGGTTCTCGCGCACGCTGAGCTTGCCGTAGATCGCCGGCTGCTGCGGCACCCAGCCGATCTCCGCCGGCGTCAGGCTGACGGTGCCGGCGTCGACCTCCAGCACACCGGCGATCGCGCGCAGCAGCGTCGTCTTCCCTGCGCCGTTCGGGCCGATCACGGCGATCAGCTCGCCCGGCTGCGCCGAGACGTTCACGGCATCGAGGACACGATGTTCACCGAACGCGTGCGAGATCTCGGTTGCCGTCAAGGCCGCGGGAGCCGTCATCGGCGCGCACGCTACCGGCCGCTACGCCAGACTGCAGACCTCGTGCCAGATCCGGTCCGCATCCTGTTCGTCGGTGATCTCGTTGGCGGCCTCGGCCGTCGCACGTTCCTGAGCCTGCTGCCGAAGCTCCGCGCCGCACATCAGCCGACGTTCGTGGTCGTCAACGGCGAGAACGCCGCCGGCGGCCTCGGCATCACGCCGAAGATCGCTGACGAGCTGTTCGCCGCCGGCGTCGACGCGATCACGCTCGGCAATCACGCCTTCCATCGCAGCGAGATCTACCCCTACCTCGACTCCGGCAAGCCGATCGTGCGTCCGGCCAACTACCTGGCGACGCAGCCCGGCAAAGGCGTCGTCGTCGTCGAGTCCGGCGGTGTGCGCCTGGCGGTGATCAACCTCTCCGGCAACGTGTTCCTGCGCGCCGGTCGCGTCGCCTTCCTGGAGGTCGAAACGATCCTCGGCGAGCTCGACGAGAACGTCGACCACATCCTGGTCGACATGCACGCTGAGACGACGAGCGAGAAGGTCGCGATGGGCTGGCACCTCGACGGCCGCGTGACGGCCGTCGTCGGCACCCACACGCACGTGCCGACCGCTGACGGACGCGTACTGCCCGGCGGCACCGCGTACATCACCGACGTCGGCATGACCGGCCCGCGCGGCGGCGTGATCGGCGTCAAGCGCGAGCAGGCGATCAACTCGCTGCGCACCCAGATGCATGAGCGGTTCGAGACGAGCACCGAGGACCCCTGGCTGATGGGTGTGCTGATCACCGCCGGCGAACGGCGCAACGCGACCGCGATCGAGCAACTGCTCGTGCCCGGCGACGTCAGGTAGCGGCGCGCCAGCGCACGCGCGCGGGCCGGTCATAGCGTCCGAACAGCCCGACGATCAGCGGCGGGAAGAACCACACGAGGTACAGGTAGAACCAGTAGGTCACCGACAGCTCTGCCGCGATCAGCAGCGCCGCGGCAGCGCCCGCCAGCCCGACGACATCACGGCGCCGCGGCAGCAGCGGCATCGCCAGCGCCAGCAGCACCACCGCTGCCTGCCAGACCAGCTGCGCCGTGTCGAAGTCGTAGTAGCCCCAGAACGAGAACGGTGCGTCGCGCCCGAACTGGAACTTCACCGTGCGCTCGAAGACGGTGCTGAGCGACTCGCCGCCGAGGATCACGGGTGACCAGACCAGCGCGGCGGCCAGCAGCGCACCGAGGCTGTACAGCGCGACGGTTCGGAAGCGGCGCTGATGCCACTGATGCGTGGCGAACAGCGGCAGCAGGATCAACGAGACGAACTTCGTCATCGATCCGACCACCGCCAGGAAGCCGCGGGCGGCCGGCTTGGCCGCCACCAAGAGCGTCAGCGCGACCATCAGCGCGACGAGCGCGTCGTTGGAGTTGCAGTTCATCGCGTAGAGCGAGAACGGCCACGCCGTCCAGGCGTAGGCCATCACCACCCCCATGCCTGGCCCGCGAATCCGCCAGCCGATGCCGAGCAGCGTGATGATCGTCAGCAGATCGAAGGTGATCGCTGCGGCATGCGCGGCCCAGAGGTCGTTCCACCTACCGGTCCATGGGAACGCCTGCTCGAACGGGATGTAGGCCTCGTAGGCGAACGGTCCGTAGGTATCGCCGCTGCCGTTGTCCTTCGGAAACTCGCCGTACAGCGGCTTGCCGACGCTCAGGTAGTCGGCGCCGATCACGCCGGAGTAGCCGACGTCGATGACGTTCGAGTCCTTGATGTTGAGGCCGACGCGGAAACCGACGAGGAACACCAGCACCACGACGAGCCAGCTGACCGGGACCAGCAGCGCCAGCGGCTCACGCGGTCGCTCGTCGTTGCGGCGTGAGAACGCGACGACGAGGGCGCGCACGAGCAGGTAACTGAGCAGCGGGCCGATGATCGGCACGGCGACGTCGAGGCGCGCATCGTTGAAATAGGCGACCGACACGCCCAAGCCGGCGAGGACGAGCAGGTCGAGGTGCAGCCAGCGCCGCAGCTTGCGCGGGTTGAAGAACGGCAGCAGGAACAGCACCGTGAGCGAGATCCAGACCCACGGCGCGTTGACCTTGTGCCCGAACGCCCCGGGGTATCCACGCGCCATCGTCCACGCGACGTAGGGACCGGTCCAGGCCTCGGTGACCTTGCCCGTCGCGTCATCGACGATGACCTGCGCGATCTCACGGCGCTTGCTGCCGCTGCCGGGCGTGAACCAGCCGATCTGCCAGCGGGTCTGTCCCTTGAGATAGACCTCCGGCTGCGCCTTCGGGTACTGCTTGAGCGCCTTCTGGATGCGCTTGTCGACACTGGCGATCGCACGCGCTTTCAGGCCGTTGAGCCGGTGCGCTTCAGGAAAGCCGTCCAGCGTTGCCGGGCTGCTGATCGCGTTGCTGTCGATCGGGCCGCGTGGCGGCGTCGTCTCGCCGGCGTGCGCGGGCAACGCGGCGCCGGCCCACCACAGCAGCACGAGCAGTGCGATACGCCGGACGCTCACCGGTCGAAAGTCCAGAGCTTGTTGCCGAGAAAGTTGAACGGCGTCGCCGCCGCGACCGCGATCGCCTGCGCCGCCAGCTCGTCCATGCCGGCATTGATCAGCAGCTCGAGCAGCACGAGGTTGATGACGAAGGCGCCGACGCTGACGAGCAGGAAGCGCCACGCCTGGCTGCCGACATGGCCACCGTGGGCGACGAACGTCCAGCGCCGGTTCCAGGCGAAGTTGTTCGTGACGGCGACGAGGAACGCTGCGACCGCAGCCAGCCGATGCCCGCCGTCGAGGACACGGACGACGAGCGCAAAGACCATGAGGTTGACGATGTAGCCGCTGGCGCCGACCGCGACGAAGCGCATCAGCTGCCACCACGACTCGGGCTCGCGCACGGCGCGCCGCATCCGCGCGGTTGTGGTCTGACGCTGGTCCATGGATCAGGCAACACCGAAGTGGCGGTAGATCATCGGCGCCACGTCGGTCAGTGAGGCGGTGAAGGTGTCGTCTGCGGCGTCGGACGGCGGCGTGAGCGCACAACCGCAGTAGAGCAACGAACCGAGCGAGTCGCTCTGGTGGAGCGAGCCGTGGCTACCGCCATCGACGTGCCCCACGCCGCCCCAGTCGAGGAACTCCATTCCGTCGGCGGCTGAGAGCAGCACGTCACCGGAGGTCGGACACGCGAGCCCGGCCCAGACGCGACGCAGCGCATCCGGGTAGCGACGGCTCGAGAAGCGGACGCCCTCGGTGGTTGCCGAAAGCGCCGCCAGATCACCCTCCACGTGCCAGCCGGCACCGCGATCGTCGAGCAGCGCGTCACCGGGACGGAAGCGCAGCTCACCGCGCCGCGGCGAGCAGACCACCGCATCGTCGCCGTCGCGGAAGCAGATCAGGTCAACGCCGTCGATCTGGCGGACGGCGCTGACCAGCGTCGGCACAGTCGCGGCGCGTGCCGCCTCGTTCAGCACGTAGATCATCGCGGAGCGCTGGTTGGGACAGAGCGCGATCTCGGCAAGGCTGGCCTTGGCGACCACGCCTTTGCGCCCCTCGCGCATCGGCGAGGCAGGCTGGGCGATCGGCCAGTCGGCGAGGGCGGCGTGCAGATCAATCGTCGCCGTCACCAGAGCGTGAGCGTGGTCGGAGCAGACGACGACGGCGTTCGTGTCGAGGAAGTGCTCCAGCCCACCGGCTGCGTCGGCGACCCGCAGGATCTGCTCGTCGGCGCAGACGATCGCCTCCATCTGGGCCTCGGGCCCGTAGCGATGGGACGTCGTGTCGTTGTCCGGCAGCGACAGCAGCAGGAAGTCATAGAGGTCGCGCTCAGCGAGGTAGGCCGCGACGCCGCCGGAGTGCCGGTCACGGATGCCGGGCTTGGCGAGTCCGCTGCGATGCGGTGTTTCGCGTGAGGCGAAGATGTCGGCGTAAAAGAGCTCACGCGGGCCGAGCACGGGGTCCTTGAAGATCGTGCCGGCGATCCGGGCCAGCGCGGTGTCCTTGGCGACCTGATGCGGATAACGCCCGCGGTAGACGAGAAACGTCGTTCCCGCGGTGCGGATGCCCGCGTCATCGAGCGTTTCGTAGACGGTCCGGATATCCGGGCTCAGGTGCTCGCCGTTGAGGCGATAGACGGTGTCCACCAGTTGGCGCTGAATGCCGTGCCGGCGCGCCGCCTTGAACGACGATCCGTACTCCACGTAGCGTCCTGCCAGCCGCGACCACCAGTTCATGCCGGGAATCTCGTGCTCGTCCTGCAGGACGCCGGTGGCGATCGCGGTGGCGCAGACCGGCGTCACCGACGGGAAGGCCGCCGCGAGCGGCCGGACACCAGGCCCTCGACGGGCGATCTCAGCCAACGCCGGCGCCCGCCCGCTGTCAATCGCCTCTTGCATCGACCGCGGCCCGGCACCGTCGATGACCACGAGAACAGCGCGCTTGGACGTCATCAGCGGAGGATGCGCAGGCCGGCGTACTTCTCCTGGCCGCGACGACGCGCGCGCACGCCGAACCACACCAGGGCAAGCAACGGTGGAATGCAGAGCGGCGCGTAAAGCACCGTCACAGCGGCGACCGCGACCGCCGCGATGACGCCGTAGACCGGCAGACTCTTCGCGGCCGCGTCACCCTGCAAGCGCGACCGTGTGCCGTCAAGCAGCGCCCGCGCCGCGACGTGGGAGAAGCTGCCAGCGACCGCGGCGATGACGCGGCCGTACCAGTGCACGTCAGCGCCCGCGACCAGCAGGCCGACGAGCCCGGCGGCAACAGCACCGGCGCTGATGACGGCAGCCGTTCGCCACGGCAGCAGCAGCGCCGCGGCCAGGATGCCGGCGGCAGTGGCAAGCCCAACTGCCTGCAGGATGTCCAACGCGAGGTCCATATCCGCTGGGGCGACGATACCGTTCGGGGCGATGAAGCCGATCCTCCAGAGCCAGAAGCTCAAGAACGTGCGCTACGACGTGCGCGGGCCCCTCCTGCAGGAGGCCCACCGGCTCGAGGCCGACGGCCACAAGATTCTCAAGCTGAACATCGGCAACACCGCCGCCTTCGGCTTTGACGCGCCGGAGTCGATCGTCGCCGACATCGTCCACAACCTGCCCGAATCGCAAGGCTACGCCGAGTCCCAGGGCATCTACTCCGCCCGCACGGCGGTCGCGCAGTACTACCAGTCGCGTGGCTTGATCGAGACCGGCGTCGATGACGTCTTCATCGGCAACGGCGTCTCCGAGCTGATCTCGCTCGTGCTGCAGGCACTGGTCGATGACGGGGACGGGATCCTGATCCCGGCGCCCGACTATCCGCTGTGGACCGCCGCGGTGAACCTCGCGGGCGGCGATGCCGTGCACTACCGCTGCGACGAGACCGCCGGCTGGATGCCGGACCTCGACGACATCCGCGCCAAGATCAACGACCGCACGCGCGCGCTCGTGATCATCAACCCGAACAACCCGACCGGCGCCGTCTACTCCGAGGAGATGGTCAAGGCCCTCGTCGAGCTCGCGCGGGAGCATGGCCTCGTGGTGCTGAGCGATGAGATCTACGAGAAGATCATCTTCGATGGAGCCACGCACCACTACGCGGCGGCTGCCGCGGGCGACGACGTGCTGTGCCTGACGTTCAGCGGGCTGTCGAAGGCCTACCGCGTGTGCGGCTACCGGTCAGGCTGGCTGATGATCTCCGGCCCGCAGCACCTGGCATCGGACTTCCTCGAGGGTCTGACGCTGCTGTCGAACATGCGGATGTGCGCCAACGTGCCGGCGCAGCATGCGATCCAGACGGCGCTCGGCGGCTACCAGTCGATCGAGGAGTACATCCACCCCGGCGGGCGCTTCTACGAGCAGAGCAAGCTTGCCTCACGCCTGCTCAACGAGATCCCCGGTGTGAGCTGCGTCGAGCCCCAGGGCGCGCTCTACTGCTTCCCTCGCCTCGACCCCGACGTCTACCCGATCGAGGACGACGAGCAGTTCGTGCTCGACCTCCTCCGCGCAAAGAAGATCCTCGTGACGCACGGGACGGGGTTCAACTGGTTCGAACCCGACCACTTCCGGCTCGTCACGTTGCCGGACGTCGATCTGCTGACCGAGGCGATCGGCCGGATCGGCGAGTTCCTCGAGACCTTGCGCTAACTGTCGGAAGCGAAGTCCTCGGGCGACACGTCGTCGAGGAACTCCTTGAACTTGTCGACGACCTCTTCGGTGTCCTCGACCTCGTGCTCGAACTCGATTGCCGAGCCCTCGAGCACGTCGTCGGCCGCGAAGATCGGTGCACCGGAGCGGACCGCCAGTGCGAGCGCGTCGCTCGGGCGCGAGTCGATATGGATCTCGCGATCGCCGACCGTCACGGTGATCGTTGCAAAGAAGGTGTTCTCACGCAGCTCGGTGATCGCGACGCGGGTGCACTTGGCGTCGATCTCGCCGAGCACGTCGACCATCAGATCGTGCGTCATCGGCCGCGGCGTGCTCGCACCCTGCAGCTTCATCAGGATTGCGGCAGCCTCAGGATGGCCGATCCAGATCGGAAGGAACCGGTTGGTGTCGGCAGTCTTGAGCAACACGATCGGCTGTTTGCCGACCATGTCGAAGCTGACGCCGTAGATGACCATCTCCTGCACGGATGCTCCTTGCTGGCGGTGCGCGACGCTCGAGTATAGGTCTCACCCGTTGGCGGGCCTAGTGGCCTGTTCGCCACGTGCCGGCAAGTCCCTGCCCGTCTGCGAGCGCTGCGGCGAGATCCTCGCCCGCCGCCTCAGTGAACGGCCCGGTGGCCGACCAGGCGACCGCGCCATCGCGATCGGTGAGCACCGTGCAGATCGTGGAGTCATCAGGCAGGCCGAGCGCGCGCTGGACGGCACCGACGTCGGTGTAGCTGGTCAGGGTCCGAGCGCAGGCATCGTCATCGGCGATGCCAGCAGTCATCCCGCCGTCGATGAACCAGCGGACGGGTGTCCAGCGCTGCGACAACGTTGGAACCTCGTACACCCGCACATCGTTGTGTTCGACTTCGAGTGCGAGGAGGAAGGGCAGCCACGTGTCAACGTGCTGTTGGTGCTCGCGCCGGAATGCCACAACGACCACGTTGCGCCGGCCCTCGAAGTCCGCAGGCAGGGCAAACGTCTCCCGCGTCAGGCTTCGCGCCCGAATCTGCGGGAACCTCAGGGTGTGCTCGGTCACAAGGCAAGCGTACGGCCCGCGGGAAGATGAGCGGCGTCAGTAGGTAGCCACACCGTCAACGGTGACGACGCCGTTCTGGCCATCCAGCGTGTTGTGATCGGTGGTCGCCAGCTCGCCGCTCGAGATGCCGCGATAGCTGCCGGTTCCAGCCACCAGGCGCGTGGTGCCGGTGAAATCGATCATGCCGTCCGTGATCGTGAACGTCATCGAGAACTTGCCGAGGATCGAGCCGTTCGCATACGTCAGGCGCACCGCACCCGTCAGACCGCCGGTGCCGAACGTGCCGTTCAACAGCATCGTGCCGTCACCGAACGGGGTGCCCGTCAGGGTGCCGCGATCCTCCACGGTACCGGCGGGCTGACCGGGAACGGTGACGCTCGAACCGCGCACCGCAACGGTGTGGTCCGCGCGCGGGCCACGGCGCGTCGTTGTTGCCAGCTGGTAGGTGTTCTGCAGCTCGTCCTGGGTGATCGTCGCGGTTCCGTGTGCGGTCAACGCCAACGCCTTCTTCAGCTTCCGCGCCCGATAGCGCCAGCCCGGCGGCAGCGCCAACCGCTTCGCCAGCCGCGGCAGTTGGGCGTACGTCAGCGTGCGGTCCTTGATCTGCGAATAGCTCTGCATCACGTAGGTGTCTCCGCCCGGGGCGACGAGCTCGAACACGGTCTGCCCCTTGTCGAACAGCCAGCTGTTGTCGCGCGCGATGACGCGGTCGACGTACGGCGTCTGCACCAACTGGTCCGCGCTCGTGACCTTCAGCGTGGCCGCCTGACGCATCTTCACGGCACCGAACGTGCGCACGGTCTTGCCCACCGATCCGCGCACGCCGTCGATCACCCAGTGGCGCGGCCCGTTGAGCAGTGCCAGCGTGTCACCGAACTGCTGGGCGATCGCCTTCGCGTCCAGCGCGTCCCATTGCTTGGCCGGACACGCGTTCAGGCCGATCGTGTTCCATACGGTGACCGTCGCTGTCGGTGGCAGGCCCTTCAGCTCCAGCACCTCGCAGTAGCGAGCGTCGCGCAGGCCGGAGATCGTCTGCCGCTTGACAGCCGCGTGCGCAGGCGCGGCGCTGACCAACAGCGTCAGGAGCAGAAGCAGCGCCGCGCGTCTCATCGCGTCACCCGACAGCCCTTGCCGGCGCAACGGTCGAGCTTCTTCAGCTGCTGCACCAACTGCTCCTTGACTGCCGCGTAGGCAGGGTCGGCGGCGACGCTGCTCAGCTGCGCCGGGTCACTCTTGCGGTCGTACAACTCTTCGTCCCCAGTTTCGGTGTACACGACATAGGTGTAGCGGTCGGTGCGCACGCCCTTGTACGGCCGATCCCACTTGTTTGCAGGGACATTCCGGTTCTCGAACAAGGGCGCGGGCGCCTCGAGCTCGACCACACCGCCGGCCCGTTTGCGGCCTCGCGCAACCGGCAGCAGGGAACTGCCGTCCATCGTGCGACCGGCCGAACCGTTCGCCAGATCGATCAGCGTCGGCGCGAAGTCGATGTTCGAGACCTGACCGGCGATCGTCTTCGCCGCCGGAACCCCGGGCCCCCTGATGATCAACGGAATCCGTACGGAGTCCTCGTACGGAAGGAACTTGTCGCCGGGAATGCGATGCTGGCCCTGCAGCCAGCCGTTGTCGGAGAGGAACACGATCGTGGTGTTGGCGAGCTGGCCGGTCTTCGTCAGCGTCTTGACGAGCTTGCCGACATGATCATCAACCGCGAGCAGTGAGCCGATCCGTCCCTGGTAGTCGAGCTGCAGCTGCGCGATGTCCGCATCACTGAGCAGCGGCGCCGACTCGCGCATGTTCGAAGGCTTGTCGGCGAAGTCGGCCTCGTTGAAGTTCGGCCCCTGCGGCAGCTTCAGCGCCTTGACGCGCTGTGCGTAGCGCGGAGCCGGGCGAGGATCGGCGCCCGGCCGCTTCATCAACGTGGTCGCGACGTCCTCCCGGTGCGGTGCCGCGGGCGCCCACCAGATGAAGAACGGCTGCTTCGACCTCCGCTCCGCGGCAACAAGCTGCTCGGTGATCGCCCCCGTCACGTCGGGCGAGTAGTCCTGCGTCTTCTCGGCGCCCCAGTAGGTGTAGGGGGCGGGCCCGAAGACCTCCGTCAGCTTGCCGAGGATGCCGCCGATCCCGGTCGGGTTCGGCGAGACCTCGATCTTCGCGAACCGCACGAGCTTCTGCGCGAAGTCACGGTCCCCCCAGGACCGCAGCTTGCCATGGGCGTTCATCACGAAGTTGTAGTAGTCGTACGCCGACACATCGAGCAGCCCGCGCCAAGTGGTGAAGCCGGCCGGGATCTCGCCGTGCGCGTCGCGCGCGCCGTAGCCGTTGAGCCACTTGCCGATCAGCGCCGTGCGGTAGCCGGCCTGGTGCATCCAGGCTGGAAGGATGTTGCGCCGGTCCTTCATCCCGTACCAGCCATAGGGCCAGAAGTTGCCAATCACGCCGTGGTTGTGCGCGTACTGGCCGGTGATGAACGTGGCTCGTGACGGGCAGCACAGCGGGAAGGTGTCGACGGCGTTCGTGAAGGTGGTGCCCTTCGCGGCAAGCAGGCGCTTGACGTTGGGCAGCTGGGCCAGGTCACCGACCGCCATGTCGTCGGTCATCACGACGAGGATGTTCGGTCGCCCGTCGTGCGTGGCGGCGACCGTACGCGCCGACGCCGACGGGACGAAAACGCAGAAGATCAGCAGCAGCGCTGCCGCGCCTGCCCACGGTCTGCGCGCACGGCGGCCGACCGCTCGGGGAGTGAGGAGCACGGCGCGACAGTACGACGGCGCTGACGTGCTGTCAAACGGTTCGCGCAGCGTCACCTTTGCCTGAGGGCGACGTTTCTTGGACATGCACACGACAGCAAGATCCCTGTTCGGCGCGATCGCGATCGCCGGCGCCCTCGCCGCAGCATCGCCCGCCGACGCAAAGACACCGGTGCCGACGATCGTCGGCACACCGACGGTGCAGACGGCGAACGACGGCACCTACGTCATCTTCCACACCGCCAAACCGATCGCCGACAGCCACCTCGTGACCGTGGACCTGAACGGCAGCAGTCAGGCGCGCGTGATGAAGGTGGGCGCGCCGGTGAGGAACTGTTACAAGCGCCTGATCTCCTACAAGGGCATCGCCGTCGGGGAGACGTACAAGCTGCGCTTCTTCACGCGGGAACACCGCGGTGGGCCCGCCAAGGGCGATCCGTTCGCCACGTTCACCGTCAAATCCAAGGCGTTCACCGGCGAGGGTCCCGCGGTCTCGCGGGTCAAGGCTGCCTGTCAGAGCGGCAGCTGAGACGGCGGAAGATGGGCGATCCAGGATTCGAACCTGGGACCTCGTCCTTATCAGAGACGCGCTCTAACCAACTGAGCTAATCGCCCGCGAGCGGGCAGTCTAGCGACTCGCTTGGGCGCCGCGGGGCACGCGATTTGCGAGTGCCTGCGCGGCGTCCGGCGTGTCGACGACAAAGGATGCGCGGTACCCCTCGGCGACCGGGTTGACGCGGACCTCGATCCCCAGCGCACGGCCGAGGATCTCCGTGATCTCCTCGGCGGCGGCGAGCTGATCGGGGTGAATGGTTCGGGTCCGAACGATTGCGCTCTGACGCCCTGCAGCGGCCCGGGCGCGCTCTTCGGTCGTCCGCACCGACCAGCCACCAGCCACAGCGTCGTGCGCAAGCCGGCGGCGATCGTCATGATCGGGAGCGGAGAGGAGGGCGCGGCCGTGCCCCTCGGTCAACTTGCGCTCCTCCAGCAACGTCAGCACGTCACTGGGCAGGTCCAGCAGGCGGACGAGATTGGAGACGGCCACACGACTGCGGCCGATCCGCCGGCCGACGTCCTCGCGCGTCAGACCGAGCTCCTCGACGAGGCCCGCGACAGCACGGGCCTCCTCCACGGGGTTGAGGTCCTCGCGCGCCATGTTCTCGACCAGCGCGGCCTCCAGCGATTCGGCGTCGGTGCGTTCGGTGATGACGACGGGGACGGTGGCCATCCCCGCCAGCTTGGCGGCGCGCCAGCGGCGCTCGCCGGCCACGATCTCGTACTCACCGGGCCCAGAGGGGCGGACCAGCACGGGCTGTAGCACGCCCTGGCTCTCGATCGAGCCCGCCAACGCGGCAAGCGCGTCCTGTTCGAACACGCGGCGCGGCTGGGTCGGGTTCGGCGTGATGCGGTCGAGCGGGATCTCGGCGTAGCCGCCCGACGCCGCGTCCGCTGCGGGGTGGTCGGTCGCCGCGGCCGCCGTCGCAACCTCGGTGTTCGACAGAATCGCGGCCAAGCCGCGTCCCATGCCTCGGTCAGCCACGGGCTGCCACCTCCTTGGCGAGCGCGAAGTACGCCTCCGCGCCCGATGATCGTGGGTCGTGATGAATCACGGGCCGGCCGAAGCTGGGCGCTTCACCAACCCGCACGTTGCGGGGAATCACCGTGTCGAAGACCAGGTCAGGAAAATGCTCGCGCACTTCGCGCTCGACATCCTGGGCGAGCCGCGTGCGGCCGTCGTGCATCGTCAGCAGCATGCCGGCAATCGTCAAGCGCGGGTTGAGCTCACGGCGGATCAGGCCGAGAGTGTCGAGCAGGCCGGCGAGCCCCTCCAGCGCGAAGTACTCCGTCTGCACCGGGACGATCACCTTGTCGGCAGCGACGAGCGCGTTGACGGTGAGCGGCCCCAGCGAGGGCGGACAATCGAGGAGGATGAAGGCGAACCGGTCGCGGATCTCCGCCAAGGCGTCGCGAAGACGCGTCTCCGAACCCGCTTGCCGCGGCAGCTCAACGTTGGCGCCGGCGAGATCCGGTGAGGCGGGAAGCACGGTCAGGCCGTCGATACGCGTCTCGACAAGGGCTTCCGCCGCGGTCGCATCACCGCACAGCACCTCGTAGACGCCGGGGCGATGCTCCTTCGACAAGCCAAGACCAACGGTTGCGTTGGCTTGGGGGTCAATGTCGACCAACAGGGTCGGTGAGCCGGCCTCGGCAATGCAGGCGGCGACGTTGACGGCGGTCGTCGTCTTGCCGACACCGCCCTTCTGGTTCGCGATCGCGTAGACGGTGCTCAAGGCCATCCAACGTACCGACGAGGACGGCGCCCGGCATCGCAGCGCCGCACGATTCCCCGCACCTTCCGCAAATCCAGCAGCTGGAGTCTCAGGCCAGTGGCCGCTTTCGCGCGACGCCGACGCGACGCGGGAAGCGGTCGGGTGTCGGTGCAAGCTTCACGTAGACGTAGAGGGAACGATCGCCGCCGCCCGCGGCGCCGCGCCTCGGGGACAGGTCCACCACGGCATGCGAGGACATGCCGAGCATTGCAGCGGCTGCCTCGCCGGCCGCGATCTCGCCGCGCTCCGCGCGCCCCTTCCACGCCACCAGTGTTCCGCCCACACGCAGCAGCGGGGCGGCGTACTCCAGGAGTACCGGCAGCGAGGCCAACGCCCGCGCCGTGACGACATCCATCGCGCCACGGCCCGCCGCCCAGGATTCGGCGCGGTCACACACGACCTCGGCGTTCGCGAACCCCGCCGCCGTTGCGGCTCGCTCGAGAAAGGCGCACTTCCGTTCGACGGATTCGACGAGGCAGACGTGGCTGCCAGGCAACGCCGCGGCAAGCCCGAACCCGGGGAAGCCACCGCCCGCACCCAGATCGGCGATCCTCGCGGCGGCACGCACCGCCGGTACCGCCAGCGCCGTCAGGCTGTCCTCGACATGACGCTCGACGCCTTCGGCGGGATCGCGGACGGTCGTGATCGACGCGCTCTCGTGCTCGAGTTCCCGCAGGACGGCGGCCAACTGATCTCCCGCCTCGGCCGGTAGCTCGTATTCAGCAGACAGCTCGCGCAGCCGCGCCGCGACGTCATGGTGTTTCACGTGAAACGTTCTCGATGCGCGCCGCGATGTTTCACGTGAAACGTTGGGCGCTAGGCGCCGTCGCTGCCGGAAAGCGCCGAGATCACGAGATGGCGGTCCGGCTCTTCGCCCTCAGAATGGGTCTCAACCCCACCGCGCTCCCGCAGGTACTCGTGCACGATCTTCCGTTCGCTTGACGTCATCGCATCAAGCGCCACGGGGCGGCCGTATTCCTCTACATCGATCGCCGCTTGGTCGGCCTCCTTCATCAACGCCTCTCGCCGCCGCTCGCGGTAGCCGCCGGCGTCGACGACGATCCGCGGACGCGGCTCGTCCGGCGTCAGATCGTTCAGCAGGATGCGCTGCGCCAGGTGCTGCACGGCCTCGATCGTCTGCCCGTGCCGGCCGATGAACACCGCAAGATCGTCGCCTTCTACCGTGCCGGTGATCGCGTCGTCGGTCTCGACCACGTCGACGGTACCTTCGACCTGGAGATCTTCGACGAGGCGCTCGAGCAGTTCGCGGAGTCGGTCCGCGCGGTTGGTGTCTCCCATTACTTTCTCCGTCCTGAACGTTTGCGGCTCTTTTGGCGCGGGGGCGGGGGTGGTGCTTTCGTAACGCGCGTATCCGGCGCCCCGTTGGCACCGGCACCCGCGGTCTTCGCCTGCTGGTCGGCGGCAAGCTGCGTGAAACGATGGAACAGCCCGCCACCTTCACCGTCCGTCACGGGTGGTGGGGGCAGCGGGTCGTTGCGGCCAATCACACGTTTCAAGAACTGCTGCTGCGCAATAGTCCAGAAGTTGGTCGTGATCCAATAGACGAGCAGGCCGGCCGGGAAGGTGAAGACAAACGGGACGAAGAACACCGGCAGCAGCAGCATGATCGTGCGCTGCGTCTTGTCGACGGTCGGCGTCATCATCAAGAGGCTCGAGAGCAGCTGCGAGCCGACGTACAGCAACAGCAACGCCACGAGCACGCCGCCGGTGGCCTTGTACGTGATGTCGTGGATGAACAGGAAGTGAGCGTCGGGGAAGTCGCCGAAATTGCTGCAATGCGTCGGATACGGCGTGACGCCTTTCGCGAGCGCCGTCTCCTGGACCCCGGGACAGATGTCGAGCCGCAGATCTTTGCGCAGCATGTAGAACAGCGAGAGGAAGACGGGCAGCTGGGCCAGCAGCGGCAGGCAGGAGGCGAACGGATTGACCCGGTTCTCCTGGTAGAACTTCATCGTCTCCTGGTTCTTGCGCTGCGGGTCGTCCTTGTACTTCTCCTGGATCTTCTTGAGCTCCGGCGCGTGAATCTGGAGCTGCCGCATCGAGCGGAACTGCTTGACCGCCAGCGGCAGCAGCGCCGCGCGGATCAGGATCGTCAGCATGATGATCGACAATCCCCAGCTGGAGACCACGTTGTCGTGGATGAAGAGCAGGATCGACTCGAAGATGTCGATCAGCGGCTGGAAGATGTTGGCGAGGATCATGGGCAGGTGTGGTGGGTCTCGCGCGCGGGCGCCTGCGTGAACAGCCGCTGATCCTCAACGGGATCAAAACCACCATGGCTCCACGGATTGCAGCGCAGAATCCGCCAGCCACCGAGCACGAGGCCACGCAGTATGCCGAAGCGCTCGATCGCCTGCGTGGTGTAGGTCGAGCAGGTGGGCTCGTACTTGCAGCGACGCGGGAATCCGCGCGAGAGCCACTGGTAGGCGCGGATCGGCGCGATCGCGATGCGCCGCGGCAGACCAACGCCGGCGGTCATGCCGGTGTCGCCGTGGATCCCGCTGTCGTCGCGGGCGCCGTCTGCGCGGTCAGTTCCGCCAACGCTCGCTGCACGCCCTCGAGGCCTTCGCGCTCGGCGAGCTCGACGACGTCCGGTCGCGCGACGATCACCACGTCGGCGCCGGCCTGGACCTGGCGTCCCTCGACAGCGAACGCCTCGCGCAGCAGCCGCTTGATGCGGTTGCGATCAGTCGCGCCGCCGACCTTGCGGGACACCGACAGACCCAGTCGCGGCGGTTCCGACAGTGCTTCTGCGCCGATCTCATCCGCGCGCGGGAAGAGGTACAGCACCAGGTAGCGGTTCGCCACCGACCGTCCGTGGCGGTAGACCCGCTCGAAGTCCGCACTTCGTGACAACCGTCCCGAGCCGCGCTTTGGGGACTGGGAGCGTGCCACGACCGGCTCAGACGGTGAGGCGCTTGCGGCCCTTGTCGCGACGACGCTTCAGCGTCATGCGGCCTGCGCGGGTGGACATACGCTCACGGAAGCCGTGGGTACGTGCGCGCTTGCGCTTCTTGGGCTGGTAGGTGCGCTTCATTGCGAGAGAAACTGTAGCGAAGGCGGTCGCCGCAGCGAACGCTCGCCACTTCCGTCCACCTTGTCCACATGCTGGGGACAGCACCACACAGGCACAAGTTCGCGGCATTTGCGAGAAAGACCGGCAGCCACCGCGGAGGCCGATGCTAGGTTCTCAGGCGTCGCCGGTGCGTGTCGTACGCGCCGAACGCGGCTCCTCGTTCAAGGTCCTCTCAGCCGCCTGAACAGCGGCGTCTTCCGCTACCCGTGAACCAGCCCGAACTCCTTTGGAACCGCATGCGCGACGATCTTCGTCGTCGCGTTCCGGAGGCCCTCTTCGACGTGTGGCTCGCTCCACTGACGGTCCGCGGCCTCGACGGCGACACCGTCGTACTCAGCGCGCCGGTGGAAGCGGCCAGTTGGGTGCAGGAGCGGTTCGGAGCCCTGTTGCGCCAGGCCGCCACAACAGCGACCGGGCAGGGTCGGCCAATCGACGTGATCGTGCGTTCCGAGGAGGACGCGGCGCCGCTCGCCGAGGCCCAGGCCACGCCGGCGCCGCCCACGACCCGCGAGCGGCCGCTGCACCCCAAGTACACCTTCGAGCAGTTCGTGATCGGCGGCACCAACAGGTTCGCCCACGCTGCCGCGCTGAGCGCCGCGGAGCTGCCGGGCAGTACCTACAACCCCCTCTTTCTCGTCGGTCCGCCGGGCGTCGGCAAGACGCACCTGCTGCACAGCATCGGCAACTACGTGCAGAGCTTCGGCAGCGGTCTGACGGTTCGCTACACGACCGCCGAGGACTTCACCAACCACTTCCGTAGCGCCCTCGAACAGCGCACGATCGACCCGTTCAAGGCGCACTACCGCCACGTCGACGTGCTGTTGATCGATGACGTGCAGTTCCTCGCGCACAAGGTGCGCACGGAAGAGGAGTTCTTCCACACGTTCAACGCCCTGCGCGAGTCGGGGAGTCAGATCGTGCTCACCGCCGACCGTCCGCCACGCGAGATGGACGGGCTCGAGGAGCGGCTCTGCCAGCGGTTCGAGTCAGGACTGCTGGTCGAAATCGACCGTCCCGATCTGGCGATGCGCCGGGCGATCGTCCTCAAACGCGCCCAGATCGACGGGCTGACGCTGCCGGCAGATGTCTCGGAGCTGATTGCCGAGCGCGTCACGGACACCGTGCGGGCACTCGAGGCCGCGTTGATCCGGATCGCCGCCTACGCCTCCCTCACCGGCGAGCAGATCACGACCGCCACCGCTGACCACGTCCTGACGCAGCTCTACGGGCGCGAACGCACGCGGACGCCGCGGACGATCTCGATCCAGGAGATCCAGACGATCGTGGCGGAGAACTTCTCGATCACGACCGAGGAGTTGGGCTCAGCGTCGCGGGCCGCGCGTGTCGCCTGGCCACGGCAGCTGGCGATGTACCTCGCGCGCGAGCACACCGCCCAGTCGTTGCCGGCAATCGGACGGGCGTTCGGACGCGACCACACCACGGTCATGCACGCCTGCCGCCGCACGGCCGAGCGGATCAGGACAGATCCCTCTGCCGCGCAGACCGCCGACGAGCTCAGCCGCAAACTTCGTTCGGGCGTAGCCCGGTCCGACCGCGTGTAATGACAGACTGCCCACAGCTGGGTGTGCACCAGATCCCCGGATGCTGCGGGCTTTCTGCGGCTTATCCCCATTTCCACAACACCTACGATCTCTGTTCTCAAATAGGGAATAGGACTTAGCCGTGAATCTTTCGACCTCCGTCTCCGACCTTCTTGCACAGCTGCAACCGATCTCGCGGGTCGCTTCGACGCGCACGGTGAACCCGGTGCTCTCCGGTGTCCAGATCGTTGCCGATGCCTCAGGTGTCGAATTGCGTGCAACAGACACCGACCTGTCGTTGCGCGTTCCGCTGACCGCAGAGGTCATCCGGGAAGGCACCGTCGTGTTGCCGGCGCGTCTGTTGTTGGACGTTGTCCGCAGCCTGCCGAAACAGGCCGACCGTCTCACGCTCGAGCTGCGCGCCGATCATCAGGACGTCGAGCTGCGCGCCGGCGCCGCGAACTTCCACCTCCGCACGCTGCGCGGCGAGGACTTCCCGCCGCTGCCGGAGCGTGGCGGCGACACCGTTGCGCAGGTTCCGGCAACACCGTTCCTCGACACGATCGCGATGGTCTCCAAGTCCGCTTCGCGTGATGAGACCCGCCCGGTCCTCACCGGCATCCTCGTCTCGGTCACCGGTGATCAGCTGCGGATGGTCGCCACCGACTCCTACCGGCTGAGCATCAAGGACACCGCGCTCGGCGCCGTCGTCGATCCGAGCTTTGAAGCCAACGTCCCGGCACGTGCGCTGGACGAGCTGCGCGCGCTCAGCAGCGGTGACGAGTCGGAGCTGATCTCCGTCGGCGTGCGCGCCAACCAGGTGGTCTTCGAGATTGGTGACGCGGTCCTCACCTCGCGTCTGATCGACGGGCAGTTCCCGAACTTCCAGCAGCTCCTGCCCGAGAGCTTCGAACACGAGCTGCGGATCTCCGGCGACGAGCTGCGCGAGGTCGTGCGGCGGATCAGCCTGCTGGCGCAGAAGAACGCGCCGCTGCGGCTCAGCTTCGTCGAGGGCCAGCTCACGGTGTCGGCGCAGACGCCGGACATCGGCGAGGCGTCAGAGCCGTTGCCCGTGCCATTCACCGGCGAGCCGCTCGACATCGGCTTCAACCCCGAGTTCCTCCGCGACGGCCTGGAGGCGATCGGTGATGAGGACCTGATCCTGAAGCTGCTTTCGCCGCTGCGTCCCGGCCTGATTGCCGGCGCCGACGGCTCCGGCTTCCAGTACCTGATCATGCCGATCAGGTTGAACCTCTAGCCGCAGTGGCTGTTACGCGGATCGGGCTGCGGTCGTTCCGCTCCTATGACCGCGCGGAGCTGACGCTCGGACCTGCCGTCACGGTGATCACCGGCCCCAACGGCGCCGGCAAGACCAATCTGCTCGAGGCGTTGTACTTCGGCTGTACCGGCCGGTCGTGTCGCACGACGAACGAACGGGAGGTGGTGCGCTTCGGCGCAGAGGCCGCGCGTGTCACCGTCAGCGTGCAGCTGCCCGGCGCCGAGCATGAGCTTGCGGTGGGATTCGCGCCCGGCCAGCCGAAGCACCTGTCGGTTGATGGATCCTCGGTCGAGCGTCTGCTCGATCAAGAGGTGCGGCCGCTGCTCAGCGTCTTTCTGCCGGATCGGTTGGAGCTGATCAAAGGTGCACCCGGTCTACGGCGCGCCCATCTGGACCAGGTTGTGGCCGGTCTCTGGCCCGCGCGTGCCGCAACGCGTCGTGATTACGGCCGCGCGCTGGCGCAGCGCAACGCGCTCCTGTTGCGGATCCGTGACGGCCGCAGTGCGCCAGAAACCCTCGATGCGTGGGACGCCGAGTTGGCGACCCTCGCCGCGGCACTGGTCAGCGACAGGATGCTCGCGGTGGATGCGATCGCACCGCTCGTGCCGCCGATCGCCGAGGAGCTCTGCCTGCCAGAGATCGTCGAACTCCGGTACCGCGGTGTGCTCGGCGGGATGGCGAGCGACGCGATCGTCGGCTGGCTCGCCGAGCGCCGTGACAGCGACGTCGCGCGTGGCTTCACGCAGTCCGGGCCGCACCGCGACGACCTGGTGCTGTCGCACGGCGGCCGCGAGCTGCGCACCTTCGGCTCGCAGGGGCAACAGCGCGCGGCGCTGCTGACCCTGCTCCTCGCGGAGCGTGACGTGCTCGCCGAGGCGCGCGGCCAGGCGCCGATCATGCTGTTGGACGATGTGCTCAGCGAGCTGGACGCCGAACGGCGTGAGCGGCTGATCGCGCGCGTTGCGGACGGCGGCCAGGCGGTCGTCACCGCGACCGAGATCGAGCACCTCCCTGAGGCAGCCCGCCATCACGTCGCCCACGTCGCGGTGGCCGACGGCGTGCTGCTGCACCACGGCGCGGGGGTCTCGGCGTGAAACACCGCAAGGCGCCCCGACCGATCGGCGGAGCGATGGAGCAGCTCCTCGCGAACGCGCAGCCGGCGAGTGGTCTGGGAGCCGTTCAGCGCGTCTGGAAGGACGCGGTCGGCGAGGCGATCGCCCGCGAGGCTCAGCCGACCGCTGAGCGCGACGGGGTGCTCACCGTGAGCTGCAAGAGCGCGGCCTGGGCCTCTGATCTCGACCTGTTGGCGCCGGAGCTGCTGGAGCAGCTCAACGCGCATCTCGGCGCCGGCAGGATCGTCCGTTTGCGCTGTATCGCGACGACCACCAGAACCTGGTCTGGAGGCGCTGCCCGGGGCTCCTGACAGTGATTCCACGAACGTGTTTCACCGGCGTCACAAAAAAAGCTGATTTGCAGGGATTTTCGCGGGTCCAGGAGCGGCCGTTCCGTGGCCGGTTTTGGTATCATTATGCATCCAAGAATGGAACGCTCCGGAGGGGTTCACCTGGACCCAAAGGCCGGGGCGTTTTGCGTAGAAGGACCACTGCCACATGGCCAAGACCGACTCCTCAAACAGCAACGGCGGCAAGGCTGGTTCAGCCAGCTACGGCGCCGATGACATCACCGTCCTGGAAGGGCTCGAAGCCGTTCGCAAGCGGCCCGGTATGTACATCGGCTCGACCGGCATCCGCGGTCTGCACCACCTCGTCTACGAGGTCGTCGACAACTCCGTCGATGAGGCACTGGCCGGCTTCTGCAGCCGCGTCGACGTCACGATCCATCCCGACAACTCGGTCACGGTCGACGACAACGGTCGCGGCATCCCGGTGGGCATCGTTGAGAAGGAGGGCCGCTCGGCGCTCGAGGTCGTCCTCACCGTGCTGCATGCCGGCGGCAAGTTCGGTGACGGTGACGGTTACAAGGTCTCCGGTGGTCTGCACGGCGTCGGCGTCTCGGTCGTCAACGCGCTGTCGGAATGGATCAAGGTCGAGGTCCGGCGTGAGGAGCACTTCTTCACCCAGGAGTACGATCGCGGCGCGCCGCGCACGCCGATCCAGCAGGGGGAAAAGCTCGGCAAGGGCGACACGACCGGCACCAAGATCACCTGGATGCCGGACTACGAGGTCTTCGAGACGCTCGACCACGAGTTCGACGTGCTCGAGCAGCGCCTGCGTGAAACGGCCTACCTGACGCGCGGTCTGCGGATCACGCTGACCGACGAGCGGGGCGAGGGCCATCACGCCGACTTCCACTTCGAGGGTGGCATCAGCGACTTCGTCACCTACATGAACGAGAACAAGGAGCCGATCGGCAAGAAGGTCGTCTACTTCGAGGGCGAGTCCGAGGAGGGCTACGTCGAGATCGCCCTGCAGTGGAACAGCTCCTACCAGGAGTCCGTCTTCTCGTTCGCCAACAACATCAACACGCACGAGGGCGGCTCGCACCTCTCCGGCTTCCGCTCGGCACTGACCCGCACGCTGAACCGCTACGCCCGCGACAAGGGCATCCTGCGCGAGAAGGACGACAACCTCTCCGGTGAGGACTGTCGTGAGGGACTGACCGCCGTGATCTCGGCCAAGCTCGCCGACCCACAGTTCGAGGGCCAGACGAAGACCAAGCTGGGCAACCCGGGCATGGAGGGTTTCGTCGCGACGGTCGTCAACGCCAAGCTCGCCGAGTTCCTCGAGGAGAACCCGAGCGAGGGCAACGCGATCATCCGCAAGGCCGTGCAGGCTGCGCAGGCCCGCTCGGCTGCCCGCAAGGCGCGCGACCTGACGCGGCGCAAGTCCGCGCTCGAGAACTCGACGCTGCCGGGCAAGCTCGCCGACTGCTCGGTCAAGGACCCGGCGCTGACGGAGATCTTCGTTGTCGAGGGCGACTCCGCCGGCGGCTCGGCCAAGCAGGGGCGTGACCGCAACACCCAGGCGGTACTGCCGCTGCGCGGCAAGATCCTCAACGTCGAGAAGGCGCGGATCGACAAGGTCCTCAAGAACACCGAGGTCCAGAACCTGATCACGGCACTCGGTACGGGCATCCGCGAGGAGTTCGACATCGAGAAGGCGCGGTACCACAAGATCGTGTTGATGACCGACGCTGACGTCGACGGCGCGCACATCCGCACGCTGATCCTGACGCTGCTGTTCCGTGAGATGCCGGAGCTGATCGAGGCCGGCTACGTCTACATCGCCAAGCCGCCGCTCTACAAGCTCAAGCAGGGCAAGGCCGATCGCTACATCGAGAAGGAGTCCGAGCTGGAAGAGGTGCTGCTCTCGGACAAGCTCGAGAAGATCGTCGTGCATGACCGCGGCGGCTCGGAGCTGAAGCTGACCGAGGCTCGCTGGCAGCGCTTCACGCGGCTGCTCAAGCAGTACGAGGGCTGGGCGAGTGCGCTGCGCTCGACCTACGGCCACGAGACGATCCGCTTCCTCGAGGAGTCGGGGCTGCTCGCTGCCGAGGCGACCGACCTCGCCAAGGCCCTCGCGGTGCTCGATCACGACGACGCGGCCCGCCGGCACGAGATGGAGATCATCTCGCAGGACGACAGCGAGCTCGTGGTGCGCGCCGTGGAGCGCCGCTCCGGTCTGGCGCAGACGCACCACCTGAAGCTGTCGCTGCTGGGCTCGGGCGACTACGCGCAGTACGCCAAGGTCAACGCGCAGCTCGTCGAGCTGGCCGGCACCGCGCCCTTCACGACCGAGTTCGATGGCCGCACCGAGGACGCCGTGTCGTTCGAGGACCTGCGCCGCTCCGTGCTCGCGCTGGCGCGCCGTGGCGTCAAGGTGCAGCGTTTCAAGGGCCTCGGTGAGATGAACGCCGAACAGCTGCGCGAGACCACGATGGACCCGGCGTCTCGGACGCTGCAGCAGGTCAACGTGGATGACGCGGCCGCGGCCGACCGTCTGTTCACGATGCTGATGGGGGACGTCGTCGAACCGCGACGCAACTTCATCGAACAGAACGCCCGCGCCGTCGCCAACCTGGATGTCTAGAGGAGAACTGAATCATGGCCACTGACGTCATTGGCGGGGGAAACATCGAGCCGCGAGCACTCGAAGATGAGATGCGCACCGCGTACATGGACTACGCGATGTCGGTCATCGTCGGCCGCGCGCTGCCGGACGTGCGCGATGGCCTGAAGCCGGTGCACCGCCGCGTGCTCTTCGCGATGAACGAGATGGGGCTCAGCCCCTCGCGTCCGTACGTCAAGTGCGCGCAGGTCGTCGGCGAGGTGATGGGTCACTACCACCCGCACGGCGATGCGTCGATCTACGACACGATGGTCCGCCTCGCGCAGGACTTCTCGATGCGCCACACGCTCGTCGACGGCCAGGGCAACTTCGGCTCCGTCGATGACGACCCCGCTGCCGCGATGCGCTACACGGAGGCCCGCCTCACCCGGCTCGCGCTGGAGATGGTGCGCGACATCGACATGGACACGGTCGACTTCGTGCCCAACTACTCGGGCGCCAAGCAGGAGCCGGTCGTGTTGCCGTCGCGGTTCCCGAACCTGCTCGTCAACGGCGGTACCGGCATCGCCGTCGGCATGGCGACGAACATCCCGCCGCACAACCTGCGCGAGGTCGTCGATGCCACGGTCGCCTTCCTCGCTGATCCGCTGATCAGCGCCGAGGCGCTGCTCAAGCACCTCAAGGGCCCGGACTTCCCGACCGGCGGCATCATCATGGGCGTCGCCGGCATCAAGGACGCCTACGAGACCGGCCGCGGCAAGGTCAAGGTGCGCGCCCGCGCGCACATCGAGGAGATCGGCATGGGCAAGGAGGCGATCATCGTCACCGAGCTGCCCTACGCGGTGAAGAAGGGTGGCGACGGCGGCCTGATCACGAAGATCGCCGACCTCGTGCACGAGAAGAAGATCCCCGAGATCTCCGACCTGCGCGACGAGTCGGACCGTCGCGGCATGCGGCTCGTGATCGAGCTCAAGCGTGCCGTCAACCCGAAGGTCGTGCTGAACAAGCTCTACAAGCACACCGCGATGCAGTCGACGTTCGGCGTCAACATGGTCGCGCTCGTCGACGGCGTGCCGAAGCTGCTGTCGCTGCGTGAGGTGCTGACGGCCTACGTCGCGCATCAGCGCGAGGTGATCGTCCGCCGTGCGAAGTTCGAGCTGACGCAGAAGGAGGCCCGCGCGCACGTGCTCGAGGGTCTCTTGATCGCGCTCGACAACCTTGACGCGGTGATCAAGCTGATCCGCGCTGCCCCGGACCGCGACCATGCGCGTGAGGAGCTCGTTGCGAACTTCGCGATGACCGCGATCCAGGCGTCCGCGATCCTCGACCTGCGCCTGTCACAGCTGACCGCGCTCGAGGCCGACGCGATCAAGCAGGAGCACGCCGACGTGATGGAGCGGATCGGCGAGCTGCGCGAGCTGCTCGGCGACGAGCAGCTGGTACGGGACCTGATCAAGGAGGAGCTGCTGGAGATCGCAGAGCAGTTCGAGGAGCCGCGCCGCACCGAGATCGCCCCGTCCGAGGACGAGCTCGACCTCGAGGATCTGATCGCCGACCAGCAGATGGTGATCACGATCACGAAGTCCGGCTACATCAAGCGCGTGCCGCTCGCGACCTACCGCCAGCAGCGCCGTGGTGGGGTCGGGATCAACGGCATGGACCTCAAGGACGGCGACTACATCGAGCACCTCTTCGTCTGCTCGACCCATGACTACCTGCTGTTCTTCTCGAACCGCGGCAAGGTCTACCGCTCCAAGGTCTACGAGCTGCCGGAGGGCGCACGGACCTCGAAGGGGCGGGCGCTGATCAACATCCTGCCGCTGCGTGAGAACGAGCTGATCAACTCGGTGGTCTCGACGCGCGACTTCTCCGAGTCGCCGTACCTGGTCTTCGCGACACGCCAGGGCGTGATCAAGAAGACGGAGTTCCAGGCCTACAACACGCCGATCAAGGCCGACGGCATCATCGCGATCAACATCAAGGACGACGATGAGCTGATCGCTGTTCGGCGCGTCGACGAGGGCGACGAGATCATGATGATCTCGAAGGCCGGGCTCGCGGTCCGTTTCGAGGAGTCCGACGCCCGCGCGATGGGCCGCTCCACGGGCGGCGTGCGCGGCATGAACATCGGTGACGGTGAAGTGATTGCGATGGATGTCGCGCGTGATGACGCGGACCTGCTCGTCATGACCGAAGGCGGCTACGGCAAGCGCACGAGGATCGACCAGTACCGCAAGACCTCACGCGGCGCGAAGGGCGTGATCACGATCAAGATGACCGAGGCCAAGGGCGGTCTCGCCGGCGCGCTCGTCGTGCGACCCCACTACGAGCTCGTGTTCATCACCGAGAACGGGATGGTCAATCGGACCGGTGTCAAGGGCATCTCCCAGCAGGGCCGCTCCGCGACCGGCGTGCGGGTGATGAACCCGAAGGATGGTGACAAGGTGACCGCAGTCGCATTGATCATGGAGTCCGAGGATGAGGCCGCGGACGGCCAGGAGGCGCTGGAGGTCGGGGACGTCCTCGTGGACATGGATGCCGAGTCCTTGGCGGTGGAACCCGCTGAGACCGACGAGGGCTCGAGCAGCTAGCCGACGGCGCGCACGACAGCGGTTGTCACTGCTGTGCGCGTCCCGTCCCGGACGCCAACGGTGACGACGGTGCCCGCCACCGCGACCGGGATCGTGACCACGCGCGACACCAAGCCGTCGTGCGCCGGGACATTGCGCACGCTGTACGTGTGCGCCGTGCCGCACGGCGACCACAACGTGACGCGGACGCGCCCGAAACGACCACGTACGCGTGCCCGCACGACGAGGTGGCGCGCCTGTAGCGACACCGCCAGCCCCAAGCCGGGTTTCCGTGGCAGCGGCGGAGCGCCGCACGACGGCGCCAGCACGACGGGCGGGTCGGTCGCTGGTGCCGCCTCTTCCTCCTGGCGCGCAGGATCAGGAGCCGGCGGCGCGTAGGTGTAGTCGAGGCGGTTGCTGCATGCTGAGACATTGCCGGCGAGATCGGTGACCGATGCCGTGATCGCGGTCGTGCCCGTCGAGGCGGTGAGCCCGAGGCTGCCAGCCGCCAACTCCGTGGCGTTGCCGGTCGTTGCCGCAGGACCGCTGCAGTCGGCGCTCGCGTACAAGGCAACCGTGGTGTCGTCCCACGCCGCCCCGGTCACCTTTGGTGTCGCCGAGCTGCCCGGAGAGGCGGGGCTGGTCGCGTTGAGGACCGGTGCCGCGGGGACCGCCGACCACGTTCCCGGTCCGGCGGGGACGATCGCCTCGCCACCCGTGTTGTCACCCCAGCAGAGGATGGTGCCGTCGGTCTTGATCGCGCAGGTGTGGTTGACGCCGCCGTCGATCGCGAGCACGGGACCGATGCCGGCTGGGATGTCGGTCTGGCCGGCGAGGTTTTCGCCCCAGCAGAACGGTATGCCGTCGGACTTGATGACGCACGTGTGGTCACCACCCGCGCTGACGGCCTTGACCGGGCCCAATCCATCGGGCACTGTGGCCTCGCCGACTGGGTCACCGTTGATGTCCCCGTTGTAGCCCCAGCAGGCCAGCGTGTCATCCGGCTTGATCGCGCAGCTGTGGTTGCCCCCCACGGAGATCGCCTTGACGGTCGTGACGTCGCCCGGGATCGTCGTCTCGCCCGTGGAGTTGTTGCCCCAGCAGACCGGGACGCCGTCGGCCTTGATCGCGCAGGTGTGATCGCCCGAGGCCGAGATCGCGACGACGTGGCCGATCCCGGCAGGAACGTCGGACTGGCCGTGCCAGTCCGCGCCCCAGCACGCGGGTGTGTCGTCGGTTCTGATCACGCAGACGTGGAAGAGCCCCATGGCGATCGCCTTCACCGTCGTGACGTCGCCCGGGATCGTGTCGGTGCCGTAACCCGTCGCGAACCCCCAGCAGGTCGGGGTGTCATCGACCTTGATCACGCAGGTGCTGTTGTAATGGCCGGCGCTGATCGCCTTCACGGTGTCGAGCCCGCCCGGCAGCGTGGCTGCACCATACGAATCGTCGCCCCAGCACGCGGGTGTGTCGTCGGTCCTGATCGCGCAGGTGACGTTGCCCCCGGCGGTGATCCGCCCGAGGTTCGCCTCGATCGCAGTTGCCGGCGCACTGGCGTCGGCGGTCGGCGCAAGGGCGAGGACGAGGACGAGCAGGGTCAGGGCAGGCGCGAGCCAGCTCTTGCGACGAGGCATGGTCTGGTAATCGGACACTGAGAGCACCGCTGCAGTCGACGCGACAATGTGGCGGTACGTCCTACGGCGCGGTGGCGCTGGCCGCCGCGCTCTTCTTGCCCCGGGCCACGCTGACCGTGTACAGGGTGCCTTGTGGTCCGCGTGACGGCAGGTTGACGGTCACGTTCAATGTGCCGGTGACGCGCATCGTGCGGCGCACGAGAACCGTCTTGGCTGAGCAGGGCACCTGACGTTGGACGACGATCGTGATCGTGCCGCGCGCCTTCGCCTTGATGCCGAGGCCCTTGCTGACCCATGCGATCCGCAGCGCCAGGGAGCCGGGAGTGTTGGCAGCGGCTTTCGGGACCGACGTACATGGGAGCGGGCCGCTGACTGTCGGCGTTGGTGCCGGCGTCGGCGGTGGTGGTGGTTCCGGCAGGAGCGGCAGCGCCACCGGCGGAGCGGCCGGGGGGTCCGGACTGGCCGGCGGGTCCGGGTCGATCACCGGTGGGGGCGCGAGGTGGGTGTAGCTCAGTGCGTTGCTGCACGGCGAAGCGTTGCCTGCGAGATCGGTGGTGGTGGCGCTGATCGCGGTGGTGGCACCGGCCGGAACCGTCGCCGTGATACCGGCGCCGGCGAGGGCCGCGGCGCTGCCGCTGCCGAGCATCTCCCCGGAGCAACCGGTGCCGGCGTACAGCGTGATCGTGGTGTCCGCCCAGCTCGTGCCGGTGACGACAGGCGTTCTGGTCGTACTTGGCCCGGTTGGTGTCATCGCCGCCAGCGTCGGCGCGGGCGGTGCCGCTGACAGCGTGCCGGCGCCTTCCGGAGGATCCGTCTGGCCGTAGCTGTCGTAGCCCCAGCATTGGGGCGTGCCGTTGGTTCTGATTGCGCAGCTGTGCAGGTTCCCGGCGGCAATCGCGGTGACCTGTCCGATGCCGGCGGGGATCGAGCTCTGCCCCTGCTCGTCGTAGCCCCAGCAGACGGGGGTTCCGTCGGTCTTGATCGCGCAGGTGTGCGCGCCCCCTGCGGCGATCGCCGCAACCGTGCCGGTGCCGTCCGGGATCGCGCTCTGCCCGACGTTGTCGTAGCCCCAGCAGACCGGAGTGCGGTCGGTCTTGATCGCACAGGTGTGGTAGCCGCCGGCGCTGATCGCGTTGACGGTGCCGAGCCCTCCCGGCACGGCTGCTTCGCCTTGATCGTTGTAGCCCCAGCAGGCCGCGGTGTTGTCGGTCTTGATCACGCAGGTGTGCTGGGCGCCGGCCGAGACCGCAGCGACCGTTCCCAGCCCGTCAGGCACGGTGCTCTGGCCACGACCGTTCCCGCCCCAGCAGACAAGGGTGTTGTCGGTCTTGATCGCGCAGGTGTGGACCGACCCCGCGCTGATCGCACGGACGCTGCCGATGCCATCGGGCACCGTCGCCTGGCCGGCGTCGTCGCGTCCCCAGCAGACCGGCGTGCCGTTGGTCTTGATCGCGCAGGTGTGGGCTCCGCCGGTGGCGATCGCGATGATCGTGCCGACGGCGTCCGGGACCGCAACCTGACCGTCATCGCCCCAGCCCCAGCAGACCGGGCTGCCGTTCGTCTTGATCGCGCACATGTGAAAGCCGTCGCCGGCCACGATGCGCCCGGCGTTGGCCTCGGTCGGGTTCGCCGGCACGCTCGCGAGCGCGCTGGGTGGCAGGCACAGCAGCAGCGTGCCGGCTGCGAGCAGCGTCAATCGTGCAACCCAGGGCATGTGTCGGTATCGGACCGGCGGCGGGCGCCGTGAACTGCCGGTCGTCGATCTGGACGAGTGTCGCTGGCGTGCGACGGCGGTTGCCGCGACCGTCCGCAGGTGACCTGGAGGGAACCGGGGTGAGCAGTCAGGTCGTCGTGCTACCGTCGAACGACCAGAGAAAGGAGGTGGTCCACATCGATAGTTCAAGTTTGTTTGGGACCCTGGAGGTGGCCGGCCGTTGATGCCGACCGAGTCGGATAACGGCTCAACGAATATCCCCCGGACCACCCTCGCGTCTCGGCTGCCGGTCTCGTCCCGCCGGCGGCAGGTGTAGGTCGAGCGCGGGCTTTGTCCGATGTAGAAGGAGGGCGTCGTCGCGTGAGCGGCGGCGCCCTTCGTCGTTCTAGGCGGCGGCAGGCATCCAGGCCTGCCAGGACTCGGGCATCGTCGGCGCCGCGAGGGTGAGGAACAGATGGGGCGCCGGGCGCTGTGGCTGGCGTTGGGGATGCATGCCCGCGGCATCCGGCAGTTTGTCGGCCTTGCGCCGGTTGCACGGCGCGCACGAGGCGACGATGTTCTCCCAACTCGACGGCCCGCCCTTCGACCGTGGCACGACGTGATCGATCGTCAAGGTGGTCTGTGAGCCGCAGTACTGGCAGGTCCAGTTGTCGCGGGCGAAGACCGCCCGCCGCGTGATCCGGCGGGTGTGGCGGTCATGCGGCACCCGCACATAGGTGGTCAGGCGGATGACAGCCGGTCGGTCCATCGTCGCGCGTTCGGAGTGCAGCGTCTTGGTGCCGCGCTCGACGATCTCGGCCTTGGCCTTGAGCACGAGGACGACGGCGCGACGCACGGTGCAGACGTGGAGCGGCTCGTAGGAGGCATTGAGCACGAGCACCCGGGCGCCGTCGCGCGGTCGTCCTTGACGTCCGCTGGGAACGGGGGCACCGCCGGAGTGTCGGGGCGTCAGCTTGGTCATGGACCGTAGCCTCAAACCGGACGCTAGCAACCGCCGCCTACGGTTTCGCCATCGGGGCGCTGCGGTAGCTGCCGAGAACGCGGACCGACGAGCCGCGCGCCGCGAGTTCTGCAAGCGCCTCCGCCAGTGCGCCTGACGCGGCGTGGCCCGCGACGTCGATCAGGAACACGTAGTGGCCGAGGTGCTCGCGTGACGGGCGCGACTCGATCCGGCTCAGGTTGAGGCCGCGATCGGCAAAGACAGCGAGCGTGCGCAGCAGCCAGCCCGGTTCCCCGTCGCCGTCACCCCCGAACACCAGCGACGTCTTCCACGTTGCGTCATCGCCGGCCGGCTCGTCTGCGTCGCGTCGCCCGACCCACCAGAAGCGCGTGGCGTTCCCCGCAACGTCTTCGAGGTGCTCGTCGAGGATCACCGCGTCGTAGGCCTCGGCTGCGGCTGCGGGCCCGATGGCAGCGAGCGGCGCCGCACTCGCGGCAACGATCCGCACCGCCTCGGCCGTGGAACTGACGGCCCGCACCGGACGCCCCGGCAGCACCCGCGCCAGCGACCGGCGGCACTGCCCGAGGGGTTGGGCGTGCGACAGCACCTCGGTGATCGCGGCACGCTCCGTCCCGCGCCGCGTGATCAGCGCGTGGGCGACGGGCAGCAGTTCCTCGGCCAGCACGCGGACGTCGGCGGCCTCGTGGATCAGCGCGTCGATCGTGGCGTTGACGCCGCCCTCGATCGCGTTCTCCACCGGCACGAGCGCGGCGTCGAGCGCGCCGTCCTGCACGCCGATGATCGCCTCGCGTTCACTGGCGCAGGGCACTGCCTCGGCACCCGGGTCGGGCCAGGTGCTGACGAGAAGGGCGGCGTGGCTGAACGTGCCCGCCGGCCCGAGGTAGCCGACCTTCATCGTCGTCCACGCTAGCTAGTTGAAGAAGACGGTGTACGACGCCGTGTTGTTGTCGGTCTTCTGCTCGCCCGGAACCTTGCCGATCGTCACCGTGATCGTCGCGGTGCTGCCCTTCGCCGGAGCCTGTGTCAACGGCAGGCTGACGTTTGCGGACTCGCCGGACTTCGTCTGCGAGACGGTCTTCGACGTGGTGTAGGCGCGGCCGCTCGACGGTTGCACCTTCGCCGTCACCTTGACGTTGGCCTCGTCGTTGTCGCCCTGGTTCTGGAACGTGACCGCGAGCGCCATGCCGGCGGTCACCGTGACGCGTGACGGCGTGTCACCGGCGACGAGGGTGGTGCTGCCGATCGCGGTGCTGGTCAGGCCGTGGCCGTGGCTGCCGGGAGCCGGCTCACCGGTCGGTGTGCTGCCCGCACCGCCGGCATCCGGATTGACGCGCTCGGCCGTCTGACCGAAGTCGAGCCAGCCGAACGACTGCAGGAAGCGTGATCCGAGGACCTCGGTGCTCTTGAGGTCGGCGTCAGCCAGCGCCTCGCTGATCAGCGGCTTGACGTACTGCGAATAGATGACGTCGGAGGCCAGGAAGAGCTGCATCTGGCCGGAGATCCGCCGGATGGCGTCGACGGCGCCGCGGCCTTGGGTCTTCGCGGCGCCGAGATCCCCGGCGATCTTCTTGATGCCATTGGCGCGGAGGTTGAGAACCTGTTCGAGGTTCCGTTGGGCCGCCGTCATGTCGCCGGGGACGTCCAGATTCTTGGCATCCTTGACGTTCTGGTCGGCGAGTTGGCGGATCTTGTTCGCCGTGGCGGCGGCGTCCGCGGTCTCCGCGTCGCCGGTGAGCAGCGAGAAGAGCTGCGGTGAGACCTCGGTGTCGGAGCTCTTGATGATGTTCGCGACCTGCTGGTTGTAGCTCTTCAGCGCGCTCTTCTTGCGGCTGCTGGCGCACGACATGCCGCCGAAGATCAGGATCAGCGCGAGGACCGCAGCCACGCCGGCGCCGACGAGCCGCCGGCGCTGGATCATCTCCGCGTCGGTCATGCCGTCACCTTGCGTCCGGGTCTGCGCCTGCCGCGGCCTGGCAGGGCGATTGGCACGTGTGGGCTCGTCGTCGGGTTCGTCGTCAAAGAAAGACACAGCGCTGCTCCTGCAAACGGTGGGTGCAGTATGACCGCACACACGGCGGCCGTGCATGCAAGTTCTGCGCCAAGCGCAGGCTCCCTGCACAGAAGACCGAACTTCCGTCTGTGGTGCGTACCGTCGCTGAAGAGACGCTCGGGCTGACCGACCTCGATACCGGGGACGTCGCCGCGCACGATCACCGTCCTGTTGTGCTTGATCGTTATCGCCTGCTGGAGCGGCTCGGCGGCGGTGGGATGGGCGTCGTCTGGCGCGCACAGGATCTGAAACTCGGCCGCGAGGTCGCGATCAAGCGGATCGCGTGCGGTGATGCGACCAGTGCTCGCCGCGCCGACCGCGAGTCGGTGGCTGCGGCGCGCCTGCAGCACCCCGCGATCGTCGCGCTCTACGAATCGGTCGCCGAGGATGAGCAGGTCTGGCTCGTCAGTGAACTGGTCTACGGGCAGACGCTGGCCGAGGCGCTGGCGGACGGTGCGTTGTCGGATCGTGATGTGCTGGAGATCGGTGTGGCGGTCTGTGATGCCCTGTCCCACGCCCACCGGCACGGCGTCATCCACCGTGACGTCAAGCCGCCGAACATCCTGGTGCCGGACCCGGACCGCTCCGGTGGGGGTGTGGCGGCCAAGCTGACCGACTTCGGCATTGCCCAGCTGCACGACGAGGACGCGATGACGCGCACCGGTGACGTCGTCGGCACGCTGGCGTACATGGCGCCGGAACAGGCTGAGGGCCGCGGCGTCGAGGCTGCATCCGACCTCTACTCGCTCGCGCTCTGTCTCTATGAAGCGTTGAGCGGCGTCAACCCGGTGCGGGGCCGCGGCGTCGGTGCGACGGCACGGCGCGTCGGGCAGCGGTTGCCGGAGCTCGGGCGGTTGCGCCGCGACCTGCCGCTCGCGCTGTGCGAGGCGATCGATGATGCCGTGTGGCCCGCGCCTGAGGAGCGCGGCACCGTCAAGGACCTGCGCGCCGCGCTGATGCGCGGCCTCGACGCGGTCTCCGACGAGCCGGGCACGATCGCCGGTGCACCACTCGAGCCGCTGGCCGGCGCCCCGGACGCCGCGCTCACCACGAGCTCCTTCGCCGGTCGCCTTGCCGCCGCGCTGCTCGTCGCGCCGCTGGCCGGCTTCGCCGCCTGGTTCGTCGGAGACGCGCTGCCCGCGCAGGCGGCATGGCTGGCGCCGCTGCTCGCGGCCGCAGCGGTGCTTGCGCTGCCGCGGCTTGGTTGGCTGCTCAGCGCGGCGTTCTTGACCTTCGCGGTGGCGCTGCACGACAGCGCACTGCTGCCGGATGTCCTGCTCGCGCTGCTCCCCGTGCCACTGCTGCTGCGCCGCGCGGAGGCCTGGTCGTGGCCGATTCCCGGCGCCGGGCTGGCGCTGGCCGCCGCCGGTGCCGCCGTCGCCGCGCCGGCGCTCGCGGTGCGCGTCGTCTCACCGCTGCACCGCGGCCTCGTCGGACTGCTCAGCGCCTGGTGGATCACGCTGGCCCAGCTCGCGTCCGGGCACGGTCTCGTGCCGGGACTCGCGACGTCGTCGGCGGCCCACGGACAGATGGACGACAACGCCATCGCCGCCTTCGTCTCGAGCCCCGCACTGATGTTCGCAGCGGTCTGCGTCGTCGGCGCGGTCCTCGCACCGTGGATGGTGGGGACGCGGAATGTCCGTCTGGCGCTGGCCGGTGCGCTGCTCTGGGCGGCCGCCCTCGCCGCCGCAATCGGCATCCAGGTGCCGTCGTCGGCGCCCGAACTGGCGGCCGGTGCGGTGATCGCCGCCGCGATTGCCGTGCTGCTCAGACCGTTACCACCGGCCGCCGGACTCGTTCCGCTTCCGTAGCATGAGCGGTCCCGCCGCGGACTGCGTGCTGCGGATCAGCCTATGAGCGTTCTCCGTACGTTGGAAGACAAGATCGCCGGCCTCGTCGAGGGGACGTTCGGTCGCGTCTTCCGGGCCGAGGTCCGACCGGTCGAACTGGCCCACAAGCTCGTCAAGGAGATGGACCTGCACCGGACCGTCTCGGTCTCGCGCACCTACGTCCCGCATCGCTACGTCGTGTGGCTCTCGCCGCCGGACCGCGTGCGCTACGAGGGGGTCGAGGCGGCCGTGATCGACGAGCTGGCCGGCCACCTGCTGGAGCACGCTCGGACCGAGCACTTGGTGATGACCGCGCCGCCGGAGATCCGCTTCGAGACCGACGAGGCGCTGGCGCTCGGCGAATTTGGCATCCAGGTGATCGCTGCGGCACCGGCGAGCGACCAATCGGCCGGGCGCGCCGCGGCTCGCCCGCGCGCCCCTGCACCTGCGCCCGCCGGTGGGCACACGATGGTCTACTCGTCTGCGACCCGCCACCAGGAAGCACTGGAGGAGACGGGCGGTGACGCGCGTCTGCGCGCGGTGCTGGTGGTCAACGGCAAGCGCTACGTGGTCCCGTCCGGTGGCGCGACGATCGGCCGCAGCCGCGAGTGCGAACTCGTGCTGCAGGACGCCAACATCTCGCGCCAGCACGCGGAGATCATCAGCACCGGCAGCGGTTGGATGATCCGTGATCTCGGTTCCACCAACGGGCTGCGCGTCAACGGCCAGCGCGTCGGATCCGATGCTGTTCCCGTTCGCCCGGGAGACGCGCTCGAGATCGGTACCGTCTCGGCGCAGTTCGAGGCCGGATAATGCTGCTCGCCAACGTGGCCCAACCCATCTCCCTAGGACTACGCGTCGCGTTCGTCGCGGTGCTGTACCTGTTCCTGCTCTGGGTCGCGCGCAGTGCGCTCAAGGATCTCGGCCGGACGTCGGCGCAGATCGCTGCCGGTTCCGGCGCGCCGGTCGCCAGCGCCGCGGTGATGTCCGACGCGACGGGCTTCTTCCCGGCCGCCGAGGTCCGGCAGGCCGTGACCCTTGATCCGCGCCTCGTGGTCGAGCGGGCACCCGGCCACGTGGCCGGGATGGAGTACGAGATCGGCGAGGGCGCCGTGCTCGGGCGTGGTGATCAGGCCGAGATCCGGCTCGAGGATCCGTTTGCCTCATCCCAGCATGCGCGGTTGTCGCGCCAGGGCGGCATGGTGGTCGTGGAGGATCTCGGTTCGACCAACGGCACCTACCTGAACGAGGAGCTGCTGCACGGCGCGCAGGCGCTGCACCCGGGCGATCGCGTGCGTATCGGCGACAGCGAATTCACGTACCTGGACGGCTGATGTTCCACGTCACCGACCACACGATGCGCACCGATACGGGGCGCAAGCGGACCGGCAACGAGGACTCTGCCTACGTCCGCGTGCCGCTGTTCATGATCGCCGACGGGATGGGCGGTGCGGCAGCAGGCGAGGTTGCCTCGCAGATCGTGCAGGAGCGCTTTGCGCCCGGGCTGCCGGATGGGGCGGCCTCCGCCGAGCAGCGCCTCGCGGCGATGATCGCCGAGGCCAACGCGGCGATCTTCGCCGCAGCTTCAAGCAACGAATCACTCGCCGGGATGGGCACGACCTGCACCGCAGCGTTCCTCGGCGACGAGGATCTCGCGATCGCGCACGTCGGCGACAGCCGCTGTTACCGCCTGCGTGGTGGTGTGCTCGAGCAGCTGACCGACGACCACTCGCTCGTCGGTGAGCTGGTGCGGCGCGGGCAGCTGACCGAGGAGGAGGCCGAGGACCATCCTCAGCGCTCGATCATCACCCGTGCACTGGGGATCGAGCCCGAGGTGCCGGTGGACCACTTCACCGTGTCGGTCCAGGACGGCGACCTCTATCTGCTGTGCTCGGACGGCTTGACGGACATGGTCCCCGACGCACGGATCGCCGAGCTGCTGCAGGGTGACGCGCCGCTCGTGGAACTCGCCGACGGGCTGGTGTCGGCGGCCAACGTTGCCGGCGGGCGCGACAACATCACCGTGGTCGCGTTCCGCGTCGCCGAGGTGGAGCTCGGCGGCGGCGCGGCGGCGCAGGCGACCGGAACGCATGACGCCATCACCACGGCACCGCCGTCCGCCGTGCAAGAGCCCGACACACCGCCAGCTGCGCCAACACGCCAGCGTTCCGGAAGACCGGTACTGCTGGCCACCGCAATGATCCTGACGGCGGTGCTGCTGCTGGCGAGCGCCGGCTGGATCGCGACGCGGTCGGTGTCGTTCGTCGGCACCAACGACGAAGGCTTCGTCACCCTGTACAAAGGCGTGCCGTACACGCTGCCGGGCCTGCCCCTGTACCAGGAGCAGTACGTCAGCGGCCTGCCGGCGGATCGTATTCCCGCCGGCAACCAGCGCCTGCTGACCGACCACGAGCTGCGCTCGCAGAAGGACGCGGTCGATCTCGTCCGCCAGCTGGAGCGGGGCACGCTCGATCGGCAGTCGTGAGCAGGTGAGCGCACGCAATCGCGAACTCCTTGCTCTGGTGCCGGCGGCGCTGTTGCTCGTCATCGGCTTTGCGGCGGTGTTCGTCGCGCGCGGCGACCTGGTGGGCGGACTCTCGGGCAGCAACACCGTCTCCACCGCGTCGCTGACGTTCGGCGCGGCGTTCCTCGGCCTCTGCGTCGGCGCGCACCTCGTTCTGCGCTTCACGCTCAAGGACGCCGATCCCTACCTCTTCCCGCTGGTCGCGGTGCTGGCCTGTTTCGGCCTCGTCGAGCTGTACCGGATCGATGCATCGCTGGCGCGTCAGCAGGCCGAGTGGTTCGTCATCGGCCTGGCGCTGTTTGCGCTGACGATCGTCGTCGTGCGCGACATCCGGCGTCTGGAGCAGTACCGCTACCTGATCGTGTCGGCGGGGCTGATCGCGCTGCTGCTGCCGCGGGTGCCGGGGATCGGCGCGCAGACCAACGGCGCCTATCTCGCGGTGCAGATCGGCTCGGTCCGGATGCAGCCGGCCGAGTTCGCGAAGATCGCGATGGTCATCTTCCTTGCCAGCTACCTGCGCGACACGCGGCAGCTGCTGGTGACGGCGGGGCGCCGCATCGCGGGCGTGACGATTCCGCCGCTGAAGCACTTCGGCCCGATGCTCGTGATCTGGGGCGCGTCGATGGTGCTGCTGTTCTTCATCCGCGACATCGGCTCGTCGCTGATGTTCTTCGGCGCCTTTCTCGCGATGCTCTACGTCGCGACATCGCGGCTCTCGTTCGTGGTCGTCGGCAGCGCCCTGTTCGCGTTCGGCGCCTGGGTCGTCGGGACGCACGTCGGCCACATCCAGGACCGCGTCGCCGCATGGCGCAATCCGTTCGACCCGGCGCTGTACGACGCGGTCGGCGGCAGTCAGCAACTGGCGCAGGGGCTGTTCGCCCAGGCCGATGGGGGCTTCTTCGGCCGCGGTTTCGGGCAGGCCGTGCTGGACATCAGCGCGCTGGTCGAGAAGAACTGCGCGTCGACGATCGAGTGCTCGATGCTGCCCGCACCACACACCGACATGATCTACGCGGTGATCGTCAACGAGACCGGGCTGATCGGTGCGGCGGGCCTGCTGTGCGTGTATCTGTTGATCGTGCAGCGGGGCTTCAAGATCGCGATGCTCGCCCGCGACTCGTTCTCGAAGCTGCTCGCAGCGGGGCTGACCAGCGTCTTCGCGCTGCAGGTGTTCGTGATCGTTGGCGGCGTCAGCAAGGTGATTCCGCTGACCGGCGTCACGCTGCCGTTCGTGTCCTACGGTGGCTCGTCGGTGCTGGCCAACTTCGTTCTGGTCGCGCTGCTGCTCCTGGTCTCTGATCGCGCGCGGAGGCTGGCGGCGTGAACAAGCCGATCGGTCACCTGTTCCTCGTCGCGATGGTGATGTTCGGCGTGCTGCTCGGCGGCACGAGCTACTGGACGGTCGTGCGTGCCGATGAGCTCAACAACGACAAGCCGTCCTTGAACCGCCGCGCGCTCGTGCGCTCGCTCAAGGTGCGGCGCGGCACGATCCGCGCAGCCGACGGCAGCGTGATCGCGCGCTCCGTCAAGGGCCGGGGTGACCTGTACCGCCGGACCTACCCGCTCGGCTCACTGTTCGGGCACCCGATCGGCTACTCCTTCGCCGGCGTCGATCAGTCCGGCTTCGAGGCGTCGCAGAACGCGGCACTGATGGGCGAGCGCAACGCACTGCAGACGACGTTCGATCAGCTGATCGGGCGCGACCCGGACGGGGATGACATCGTGACGACGCTCGATCCCGCGGCACAGCGGCTGGCCCTCGACGGGCTCGCCCAGGCCGGCGGCAAGGGTGGCGCGGCGGTGGCACTTGATCCGCGGACCGGTGCGGTGAAGGTGATGGCCTCCTACCCGAGCTTCGACCCGAACACCGTGCGTGATGCCGGCACGTACGCGCGTCTTTCCACCGACGAGCAGCGCCGGCCGCTCGTCAACCGCGCGGTGCAGTTCGGATACGCGCCCGGTTCGACGTTCAAGGTCGTGACCAGCAGCGCCGGGATTGACAGCGGCGTGATCGAGCCGACCTCGACCCTCAACGGTGACAGCGGCCAGGTCTTCTCCGGGCCGCCGCTTGCCAACGACTACGGCGAGGACTTCGGCCAGATCGATCTGCAGACCGCACTCGCGAAGTCGGTCAACACCGCGTTCGCCGGCCTCGGCGTGAAGATCGGCAAGCCGACGATGCAGAAGTACATGGAGCGCTTCGGTTTCGGCAAGAAGCCGGAGCTCGACTACCCGCGGGACGCGATGTCCGCTTCGGTGATCCGGCCCTCGCCGCCGGGCCATCCCGTGCCTGCCACGTCACGCTTCGTCGATCTCGGCCGCGTCTCGATCGGCCAGGGCGGGTTGGAGGCGACACCGCTCCAGATGGCGCTCGTCGCCGCGGCGGTCGGCAACGGCGGCGAGCTGATGCGGCCGCACCTCACCGATCGCATCGTCGATCGCGACGGGCGGACCGTGGACCGGACCAAGGCCGAGCGCCAGGAGACCGTGATGAGCGCGAGCTCGGCGGCGACGGTGCGCGACATGATGGTCGCGGTTGTTCAGCGCGGCACCGGCACGAAGGCGCAGATCCCCGGCGTCACCGTGGCCGGCAAGACCGGCACCGCTGAAACCGAGCAGAGCGACACGATCAACAACGTGTGGTTCATCGGCTTCGCTCCGGCCGACAATCCGCGCGTCGCCGTTGCCGTGACCGTGCAAGGTGTTGTTGGATTCGGCGGCGACTTCGCAGCACCGATAGCCCAGACCCTCATGCAGGAGCTCCTCAAAGCGTCATGACCGATCCCGCCCCGACGATCATCGATGGCCGCTATCGCGTGCTGGAGCGCGTCGGCAGCGGCGGTATGGCCGACGTCTTCTGCGCAGAGGATCTGCAGCTCGGCCGCAAGGTCGCCGTCAAGGTGCTGCACCGGCGCTTCGCAGAGGACAAGTCCTTCGTCGAACGGTTCCGGCTCGAGGCCTCGTCGGCCGCTGGGCTCGCGCACCCCAACGTCGTGGCGATCTACGACCGCGGCAGCTGGGACGGCACCTACTACATCGCGATGGAGTACCTGGAGGGCCGCACGCTCAAGCAGATCGTCGAGCAGGAGGGACCGCTGCCGCCGGCGCGCGCCGTCGGCTACGTCGAGCAGATCCTCAAGGCGGCGCGGTTCGCGCATTCGCGATCGATCATCCACCGCGACCTCAAGCCCCAGAACGTGATCGTTGATTCCGAGGACCGCGCCAAGGTCACCGACTTCGGGATTGCCAAGGCCGGCAGCACCGAGATCACCGAGACGGGCTCGATGATGGGCACCGCGCAGTACGTTTCGCCGGAGCAGGCCGAAGGGCGAACCGTGAGCGCGCCGTCGGACCTCTACAGCGTCGGCGTGATCCTCTACGAGCTGCTGACGGGCCGGGTGCCGTTCGACGGCGACAGTGCCGTCGCGATCGCGCTGAAGCACATGCAGGAGCCGCCGGTGCCGCCCTCGCAGCTGCAGCCCGGGATCTCGCCTGCGCTGGAGGCCGTGGTGCTGACCGCGATGCAGAAGCGCCCCGAGCAGCGCTACCAGAACGCCGACGCCTTCCTCGCCGCGCTGGCCGCGGCGGACGCACAGCCCGCGATCGCGCCCGTTGCACCACTGCCGGTGCAGGGACCCGCTGCGGAGGTGGTGGCCGCCCCGGCAGAAGGCTCGAGCTGGTGGAAGGCGGCGATCGTCGCGGCCGTGTTGCTCGCCGGCGTGGCGCTTTACCTGCTGCTCAGTGCCAAGGAACAGGTCGTCGTGCCGTCCGTCGTCGGCGCGCCGCAGGCCGAGGCGCAGCTGGCGCTCAAGCAGGCGGGGTTCGGTAGTGACGCGCAGACCAAGCCGAGCCTGACCGTGCCGGCCGGAACGGTGATCGGCTCGAAGCCCTCCGGCGGCGAGAAGGCGCCGAAGGGTTCAACGGTCACGATCACGGTGTCGTCTGGCCCCGGCACCGCGCGGGTTCCGGATCTGACCGGCAAGCCGCGCAGTGAGGGGACCAAGACGCTGGAGGACCTCGGCTTCAAGGTCGTGCCCGAGGAACAGGCGAGCAGCTCGATCGGCACCAACCGGGTGATCGAGACGCGCCCGGCGGCCGGTCAGGAGCTGGAGCGCGGCGCAACCGTGACCCTGGTCGTCTCCAGCGGCAAGCCGCGCGTCGCAGTGCCGAAGGTTGTCGGACAGGCGCTGGAGGATGCCCAGGCGGAGCTGGCCAGTGCGGGCTTCACCGTGTCCGTGACGCGCAAGGAGGACGCGACGGCCGAACCCGGCACGGTGCTGACGCAGAGCCCGGCGGCCGGAGCGCGGGTTGCCGAAGGGTCGTCGGTGGCGCTGGTCGTCGCCCGCGCACCGGCGCAGAAGACGGTGCCGTCGGTGATCGGCAGCACCGAGGCCGCGGCACGCAGTGACCTCCAGGCGGCGGGCTTCAAGGTCCGCAGCACGACGGAGGCGGTCGAGGATCCGACGCAGGACGGTCTTGTCACGGCGCAGAACCCGCAGGGCAAGGCTGCAGCGGGAGCGACGGTGACGATCACGGTCGGCAGGTTCACCGCCCCGACGACCACGACGACCACGACCGAGGCGCCCTGATGAAGGTCGTGGTGCTGGCCGGCGGCCGCTCCTCGGAGCACGAGGTGTCGCTGCGCAGCGCGGCCTCGATCGAGCAGGGCCTGCGTGACGCAGGGCACGCGGTGACGGTCATCCGGCTCGAACGCGACGGCGGCTGGTCGCAGGACGGTGCACCGGTCGCGCTGCATCCCGGCGGCGGACTGCTGGACGCGGACGTGGTCTTCCTCGGTGTCCATGGGGCGTTCGCCGAGGACGGCACCGTGCAGGGCCTGCTGGAGCTGCTCGACGTGCCGTACACCGGCTCGGGCGTGCTGGCGAGCGCGGTCTGCCTCGACAAGCTGGTCTTCAAGGACGTGATGGCGACGCACGGCGTGCCGCAGGTCGGCTATGTCGCGGCGATCGCCGGGCAGCCGCTGCCCGATGTCTCGGCGCTCGGCTGGCCGTTGTGGGTCAAGCCGGCCCGGATGGGCTCGTCGGTCGGGATCGCGCGGGCAGTGAATGACAACGAGCTGAGCGCCGCGATCGCCGACGCCTTCCGCTACGACGAGCGTGTCGTGATCGAGGCCGCTGCCGCCGGGATCGAGGTGGAGTGCTCGGCACTCGGCCCGACCGACGCACCGCGGATCTCGACCGCCGGCGAGATCGTGCTCGGCGAGGGCGCCGACTGGTATGACCATGAGGCCAAGTACGGCGAGGGCGGGATGGTGCTGCAGGTGCCGGCCCGCATCTCGGCCGCCGCCCGCGAGCGGCTCGAGCAGGTGGCGCGCACGGCCTTCACCGCGGCTGCCTGCAGCGGCTACGCCCGGATCGACTTCTTCGTCGACGGCGACACGGTGCTGCTGAACGAGATCAACACGCTGCCCGGCCAGACCGAGACCTCGGTCTACGGCGCATTGTGGGCGCACGACGGACTGGCGTATCCGGCGCTGCTGACGCAGATCTGTGAGCTCGGCGTCGCGCGCTTCCAGCGTGAGCGCGGCCTGCTCTTCTAGCTCGCCTTGTGCTCCAGCAACACGGCTTCGGCGATCTTCGCGGTGGCCGCCTGGCCGGGCGCATCGCGGGCCAGCTCGGTGATCCAGATCAGGTAGTAGCGGTAGCGGACGCCGTTGGTGTTGAGCGGTATCCGGACCGTGCGGGCGGTACCGATATCGATCGGGGCCTGTAGATCGGTCCATTCAGCCAGCGCTTTCGGCGCCGTCTCACCCTTGGCTGCGTAGACCTTGCCGCGCCAGCCGGGGGTTGGCGTCCGCAGTTCCAGTGCTGCGGCCGCGACACCGGGGTCAGCATCGAGATACAGGCCGACGCCCGGCGGGTCCGTCGTCTTGGTGCGGTCGAAGCCGTCCTTGTAGGTCTCGGTCGACCACGTCGTGGAGAAGGCGTCGTCGAGCACCGCACGCACCTGCTCGGGATGCTCGCGCCCGTCGCCGCCGGGATCGAAGTCCTTGGCACCGCGCTGCGTCAACGACACCGGCGTCAGGCCGGCCTTGGCGGCATCACCGCTGGACCGCTGGCTCGTGCCCAGCTTGGTGTTGTTGAACACGAACCAGCCGATCGTTGCGACGACCGCGAGTGCAGCGACGGTGGACAGCGCCAGCCGACCCCGCCGGTGACCGACCGTGACCCGCTTGCGCGCCGACGGCGGAAGCGTGGGGAGGACGGCGGTGGCCTCGCCGTCGACGTGGCCGGTGCGCTGACTCTCGATCGCGAGCAGCTGCTCGAGGTCGGCGATGAAGATCCGATCGTCGGCGTAGCGGTCGGCGACGTCCTTGGCTGTGGCGTGTTCCAACACCGCGGCGAGCGCTGATGAGACCTCCGGCCTGCGCGTGCGGACGTCCGGCAACTCCTCGCGCACGTGGCGCATCGCGACCTGCACCTGGTTCTCGCCGCTGAACGGCACCTCGCCGGTCAGCATCTCGTAGAGCACGATGCCGAGCGAGTAGAGGTCGCTCTGGCCGGAGACGGCGTGACCGAGGGCCTGCTCGGGCGAGACGTAGTCGGTGGTGCCGAGCACGCGGCCGTCCGCCGTCAGGCCATCCTGATCAAGGATCCGCGCGATGCCGAAGTCCGTCACCTTGGCCGAGCCCTCGCGATCCAGCAGCACGTTCTGCGGCTTGACGTCGCGGTGCACGATTCCGGCCGCGTGCGCTGCGCCCAGCGCGCGTGCGATCTCGATCGCATACGCCACCGCTTCCGACGTCGACAGGCGACCGAGCCGCCGGATGCGCTGCTTCAGCGTCTCGCCCTCGATGTACTCGAAGATGATGTACGGCGTGAGCTGTCCCGACTCGTTGGTGTCCTCGCCGGCATCGATCACGGCGACGATGTGCGGATGGTTGAGCTTCGCAACCGCGCGCGCCTCACGCCGGAAGCGCTCCAGCTGATCACTGTCGGCAGCGATCTCGCGGTGCATCAGCTTGATCGCCACCCTGCGCTCCAACACGGTGTCCATCGCAACCCACACCGTCGACATCCCACCGGTGCCGATTTTCCGCTCCAAGCGGTAACGCTCAGACAGCAATGTTCCAACAGGAGCGCTCACACAACCAGCTTACGCCGAAGCACCGCGAATCCCTGCGCGTTTGAGCCTGTGGGGTGGGTTGGTTCTGGTGCTCGAACGGTTCTGCCCGCGAAGCGGGCGCTAAGTGAGAGGGCCAGAACCAACCCACCCCACCCAACCAACGGCGACGGGCCCGCATAAAGCGAGCCCGTCGGGACATCCGGTGCGCCCTTGAGGGAAGAGCGCTGGGGTCTAGGTACTAGCCACGCAGGAGGTTCAAGACCTGCTGTGGCTGCTGATTGGCCTGCGAGAGCATCGCCTGGCCAGCCTGGCTGAGGATTTGGTTCTTGGTCAGGGACACCATTTCCTCGGCCATGTCCACGTCACGGATCCGGGACTCGGCAGCGGTCAGGTTCTCCTGATAGGCGGCCTGCACTGCCATCGAGTTCTCGAGCCGGTTCTGGATCGCACCGAAGGTGGACCGCAAGCCGCTGACGCGGTTGACGGCGGCGTCGATCGCGCTGATCGGTGCCGTGCCCGACAGATCCCAGTAGGCCGCGCCGGCGGCAGTACCGAGGTCCGAGGACAGCGAGATCAGGTTGATCGCAATGATCTCGCCGTCGTTCGCACCGACCTGGAAGGTCACTGCAACGGACGAGCTGTGCGACAGCAGGCTGACGCCGTTGAAGCTCGCCTGCTGACCGATCCGGTCGATCTCGGAGACCAGCTGGTTGATCTCGGTCTGGATCGCTTGGCGACCGGCCGACGAGATCGCACCGTTACCGGCCTGGACTGCCAGCTCACGCATGCGCTGGAGCATCGAGTGCACCTGGTTCAGGTTGCCTTCTGCCGTCTGCACGAGGGAGACGCCATCCTGAATGTTCCGCTGGGCTTGCGCCAAACCGCGGATCTGCGCACGCATCGACTCGGAGATTCCGAGGCCGGCTGCGTCGTCGGCGCCGCGGTTGATCCGGTAGCCGCTGGAGAGCTTCTCCATCGACTTCGAGATCGCGTCCTGCGTCTGCTGCAGGTGCCGCGTCGAGTTCATTGCTTGGATATTGGTGGTAATCCGTAGTGACATGGTGGTGTTGTTCCTTTTCCGGTCCGTGGAGGACCGCCTCCCCTAGGGGTCCGGCGGCGTCCTTCAGTGGTTTCTTGTTGTTGGTCCTATTGGGGTGAAGTTGCAGTACGGGTGGGCAGGTCGTCGGGCAGCAGATCGACCTGGCTCTCGGCCGCAGCGCGGTTCTCTGCGCGGACGGCGTCCCAGATCTCTTCGCGGTAGACGGGGATCGACTTCGGTGCGGCAATACCGATGCGCACGCTGGAGCCGTTGACCTCGATGACCTCGACGACGACGTCGTCGCCGATCATGATCTTCTCGCCGGGGCGGCGTGTGATGATGAGCATCAGTCAGTTCCTCCTTGGAATGAGCAGCGCAGCACTAGGCCGCCTGCGTGGACTCCTCCTGGAGTCCTGAGAACAGTGGAGCCCGCACAGGGGCGGGGGACGCCTGGTTGATCACCTGATGGCCGGTGCCATCGACGATCACGATCGGCGCGCGCAGGTTGGCGCAGAAGTCGTCCAGTTCCGCAGCAGCGCGGACGGTGACCCAGATCGCTGCCTGCTCGAGCGCATCCTCGATGCCGACGCGATCGGCATCAGCGTCCGCGAGCTCGACGACGAAGTCGTCGAAGAAGCGCCACGGGTCGGTGACCGGAATCGCGAGATCGCCGTCATCGATCGACTGCAGCCAGGAGAAGGCGGCATCGGGGCTGCGGGTGACGATCGCGTACCGGGTTCCGCCGAGACCGATCAGGCCGGCCGGGAACTCGATGATCTCCTCGGGGGAGACCTCGATCTCGCCGAAATGGCTCGTCTGAAGCTTGATGGCCATACCGGCCCCGCCTCCTTGGTTGTTGCCAGTCATGCTCATCGCAGGTAGTCCATGAGTGAGGTTTGAACGAGGGTCGCGCCGGACTTCAGTGCTGCCGTGTACGCGTTCTGCTGTGCGTTGAATTCGGTGATCGCCTTGGTGTAATCCGTGCCGGTCAGATCGGCGATCACCTGGTTGGTGGTGAACGCCAGCTGATCCATCCGGGCAACCGACATATCGACACGGTTCTGGGCGGCCCCGACTGCTGCACGAGCGCTCCCGAGCGCGTCGAGGTTGGCCTGCACGTTGCGCAGGTCCGAGGTGCCGAGTGCCGCCACGTTGCCGGAGCGCAAATTGGTGGAGAGCGTCTCCAGCGTGTCGAGCAGCCGGCCGTCAGCACCGGTGTTGCCCTCGCCGAGAATGCTCTGAGCGGTCAATGCCAGCGGCGTGACGCTGCCGACGGCGGAGAACGGGACGTTGAGCTGGATCGTGGAGCTGTTGCCCATGTCCCGCGTCACCGTGTTGGCGTCACCCTGGTAGACGTCAGAGCCCGCGTTGTACGGGGCCGTCGTGGTCTTGGTGCCGGAGAAGACGTAGGCCTCGCCGGAGCGGGCGTTCATGACCTGCTTGGCCTGCGCGATCAGCTGATCGATCTCGCCGGCCATCGCGGTGCGCTGCAGCGGGCTGTAGGTGGAGTTGGCACCCTGGATCGCCAGCTCCCGTGCACGCTGCACGACGTCGTTGAGCGAGGAGAGGCTGGTCTCCGCGGTCGTCAGCCAGTCGCTGGCGACGCCGGCGCTGCGCTTGCTCGCGTCGATGCCCTCGAGATCCACCTCGCGCAGCCGCGCCTGGGCGGAGTGCAGCGGGTCGTCGGACGGCCGGTTGATGCTGCGGCCGGTGGAGATCTGCTCCTGCAGCTGCGACATCTCGCGGTAGGAGCGCTGGACGTTGTCGAGGAAGCGATCGGTGATCGAGGAGTTCGTGACGCGCATCGTCATCGCTACAGCCCAACCCTTCCGGTCCGGTTGATCAGGGTTTCGAGGTTGTCGTCCATCGCCGTCAGCGCGCGGGCCGCGGCCTGGTAGCCGCGCTGGAAACGCATCATGTTGGTCATCTCCTCGTCGAGCGAGACGCCGGACGTCGAGAGGCGCTGTGCCGTGAGGGAGTCGAGCACCCGCTCGGCCGTCAGGCTGGTGGCGCGCTGATCGGCGATGTCGCTGCCGATCTTCGTCAGCAGTGCGCCCCACGCGGTCGTCGGGTTCGAGCCGCTCGAGCTGCGCTGTGCGGCGATCGCAAGGGCGATGCTGTTGTCGCCGGCGGCGCCGGATCCCGCGACGATCGTGCTCGGGCCCGTGAGGCCGGCGCCGAGGGCGACCGTGGCGGCCGTCGTACCGCTGGCAAGGAAGAACGCAGGTGTGCCGTGCTGGCCGTTGACCTGGGTGACCAGGGTGTTGACCATTGCGTCAAGACTCGCCTTGTAGGCGGCGATCGAGGTCGAGGCGCCCTGCAGGCCCTCCAGCCGTCCGCCCGGTGACGACAGGGCGCTGGCGACGGGAAGCGTGATCGGCGTGCCCGTGGCGTTGTCGACCAGCGGCGTGCTGGAATTGGCGAACATGATCCGCATGAAGCCCGGCTTCGCGGGATCGGGCACGCTGGTGGAGACCTTGCCGTACTCCGACAGCTGATCGAGCAGCAGGTCACGGCGGTCGAGCAGATCGTTCGGCGCCTCACCAGCGGTCAGCGCGCCGTTGATCGAATCGTTGAGCGTCTTCAGCTCCCGCGCCATCTGGTCGATCGTGCCGCCGCTGGCGAGCAGGCTCGAGACCTCGCCGGTGACCTGCGAGTCGACATCGGTCAAGGTCTGGTCGATGGCATGGATGCCGGAGATCAGCGTCTGTGCCTTGCCGAACAGCGCGGCGCGAGCCGACGAGCTCTCGGGGTTCGCCGCGAGATCCGACCAGGCGCTGTAGAAGGCGCTGAGCTGCTTGCCGAGGCCGGAGTCCGTGCTGTCGTTGAAGGCCGCTTCGATCTGCTGCAGCTTGGTGGCGCGGGCGTCCGCGTCGCCGGCGCTCATCTGCTGACCGCGCCACTGCAGGTCGAGGAAGTCGTTGCGCATGCGGCGGTAGGCCGCAACCTCGACGCCCTGGCCGATCTGGCCGCCGGCGCCGTTCTGCAGTTGGCCGGCGTGCAGCTCCAGCGCCCGCGCCGCAGTGAGCACCGCCTCCTGGCGGCTGTAGCCCTTGGTCTCGACGTTGGCGATGTTGTGGCCGGTGACGTCGAGCGCACGCTGCTGCGCCAGCACTCCTTTGAGTGCGGTGTTGAGCCCGGAGAAGGAGCCGACGTAACTCATGCGTCAGCACCCTGCGTATGCGGGCCCTTGGCCGCCGGAACGGCGACGAGCGTGTATGTAGCGAATTTCATGTTTTACCGGGTCTCCACAAAGGGAGGGAATTGGAGCTCCGGCTTCCGCCAAAGGGCGGTCCAGCCTTCGGTGCTCCTATGTCCTTCTGGTTGATCGGCCGACGTTGTTCGGTCTTGAACGGTCGTTTGAACGTTTGTCGAGGGAGCTCGGGCGTGTGGTCCGGACCGCTCGCTTAACGTCCGCTGCGCGGACCGAATCGCTCGCCGGCCCGGCCACACGCCCGAGCTCCGGTCAGCGCGGTGGACGTCGTCAGGGCGCAACGCGTGGTCACGGCAGGGACGGGTCGCCGTGCGGCGGCCGTAGCTTGGTGGGGCTACGCCTCGAGGTCGAGGACGCGGCGGGCGCGGTATTGGGTTGCTGCTGGGTCCAGCGTGGCGCGCATCGAGCCGCCGGGCTCGCCTGGGGGGCGGTAGCCGAGGTCTTCGCCCTCGACGCCGAGGAGGCGGGTCAGGTGGGAGAGGAAGGTCAGTTCCTGCCGCATCAGGGCGCGGTTGATCTGATGTTCGCGCTGGACTTCAGCGAGCAGGCCGCGCAGCTCGGCGCTCCGCGTGCGCGCCGCGCCGGCTGTTTCCGGGTCGAGCAGGGCGGTCAGCGCTTCCAGCGTCACGGTGTGGGCGGCGATGCCCAAGCCGTTGGCGGCCGTGTGCAGGATCGTTGCGCGATCCCGTTCCAGCGTGCCGCGGTTGGCCATCTCGCCCTGCAGCTCGGCCAGGCGAGCGAGGACCTCGTCGACGTCACGTGCGCGGATCGCCGCGCCCTGACGTAGAACGGTGTCGAGCAGTCTGCGGGCCGACACCAGCTGGTCGTCGAGATGACGGATGACCTGGGCGCCGAAGGCTGCGGTCGGTGAAGCGATCGTCACGGCGCCGGTCATGACGGCTTCCGCATCGCGTTGTAGAGGTCACGCGCGACGCCCGTGCCCTCACCGGCGACCATCGACTTCGCCATCAGCTCGGGCAGCATTTCCTTGTAATGGGCCGAGACGGAGTCGGTGGCGCTGCCGCCCGTGTCCCCGTCCTCGCCGGAGTCGCCAGAGTCGCCGGAGTCGCCGGAGTCGTCGCCGCCGAGCATGCTGGTCGCTTGCGTCATCATCTTCTGCACGAGCATCTGCTCGAACTGCTGGGCAGCCGCGTACTTCTGCTGGTCCTCCGTGCTCGCGGCACGAATGTCGGCAGGCAGCTGCGTGCGGTCGATGGCGCCGATCTCTTGCATCACTGGCGCTTCAGCTGGTTGGCGATTTCCCAGGCCTGGTCTTGGATCTTGAGTGCACGGCTCGCGAGCTGGAAGGCCCGTTGTGACTCGATCATCGCGACCATCGCGCTCGCGGTGTCGGTGTTCGACCCTTCGAGCGAGGACGGGATCAACTGGGTGCGGGTGGCTGCCGTCGCCGGCCCGGAGGCGTCGGAGACGGTGAAGGTGTTGTTGGAGGCGGGGAGCAGCTGCCCGGGCGAGCGGACCTCCACCAGTTTGATCACGCCGACCGACTTGCCGCCGGCGGTGATCGTGCCGTCGGCGCCGATCGAGACGTCAGCCTCGTTCACGTTCGCCGGCATCTTGATCGGCGGCTCCAGCAGCTCGCCGGAGCTCAACGCGAGGCGGCCGTCGGCGCGGATCGACAGGTTGCCGTCACGCGTCATCGCCTTCGTGCCGTCTGAGAGCTTGACCTGAATGAAGCCGGGACCCTCGACGGCGACGTCGAGCGCGCGGTCGGTCTGCTGGATCGAGCCGGCGGCCATGTTGCGACCGATCGACGCGGCGGCTGAGCCGGTGCCCAGCTTGATGCCGTCCGCGACACCGGTGCCGGGCGCCTGGTAGAGCAGGTCGCGGAAGGCGACGCGGTTGCTCTTGTAGGCCGTCGTGCTGGTGTTGGCCAGGTCGTTGGCAACCGCGTCCAGGCGCATTTGCTGGGCGGCCATGCCTGATGCGGCTGTGTACATGCCTTCGATCATGAAATTCCGGTGCTCCCGTGGGAGGGATGGAGCTCCGGCTTCCGCCAATGGGCGGTCCAGCAAGAGGGCTCCGTGGTCACTCTGATCAGTCGGCCGCGGCGCGCCCGCCTTGAACGCACGCCAGACGAATGTCTAGGCCGGGACGTTGGCGGCCTGCTGGGCGGCCATCTGCAGCGTCTGATCGATCGCGGAGATCGCCTTCTGCCCCGCCTCGTAGGCGCGCAGGGAGGCCATCATCTCGATCATCGTGTGGCTGGCGTCGACGCCGGAGGCCTCAAGCACGCCAGAGCTGACCTCACCGCTGCCCGGGCCGGCTGCGGTGCCGGTGTACTGGCCGTCGCCGGCCTTCTGCGGGTTGGTCAGCGAGATGCAGCCGACCGTCGACGCGTCGACGGTGCCGTCGGCGCTCAGCTTGACGGGCTTGCCGTTGGTGCCGAGCACGGGGTTGCCGAACTGATCGACGAGTTGGCCGCTGCCGTTCGACTGGAAGGAGCCGTCGCGGGTGTAACGCACACCCTTGGTGGTCGCGACGGCGAAGAAGCCTTCACCGGAGATCGCGAAGTCGAGGGCGGACCCGGTCTGCTGCAACGGGCCCTGCGCGAAGTTCGTCTTGACGACGCCGATCTGCGGTCCGCCGCCGAGCTTGCCGATCGGCTGGTGGGTCCGCGAGTTCTCGAGCAGCGTGTCGGCAAAGCTGCGCTGCGCGACACGGTCGGGCTTGTAGCCGCTCGTGGCGGAGTTCGCCAGGTCCTGGGAGATCTGGTCCTGCCGTGCCTGCTCAGCGAGCATGCCAGCGGCGGCGATATAGAGGCCTCGTTCCATGACTTCCCCGTGCAATCGGCAGAAGCTGCCAAGCTTGAAGGGTGGTTGGACCATCTGTCGATCTGATTCTGCTGCGGGGGCTGCTGCCGGACGTACCACTGCGGCCGGGGTCGATCGTGATCGGCCGTGTGATCGACGCACGGACGTTGGTGCTCGAAGGCGTTCGCATGCAGGCGCAGCTGCCGCCGGACGTCCAGCCGGGACAACGCTTCCGCATGCGGGTCGAGTCCGCGGCCAGCGAGCGCCTGCACCTGCGGGTGATCGAGCAGCTGGCGGAGGCCGGGACGGCGACGCGGGCCGGAGCCACGGATCAGGCGTCGGCGCCGGCGCAAGATGCCGCCCAGGTCCCGGTGCAGAGCTACGCGCTGGCGTTGCCCGGCGGGATCGAAGCACGCGTCTACGTGACCGAGGACGGTGACGACCCCGAGAGCGCCGAGAGCGTCGGGCGGCCGATCGTGCTGCGCTACGACTCGCCGACGCTCGGGCGCCTGGATGTGCGGCTCGATCGCCTGTCAGCGGCCGTTCACGCCCCGGTCGGGGAGCCGTCGGAGCGCATTCGCGGCGCGCTCGACGAGCTCAAAGCCGCCCTCGAACGCGTCCAGCACCACGAGGTGCAGGTGACGCTGCACCCACGACCGCAGACCTACGATGCCCGAGCCTGACGAAGACGACCTTCCGCCGAAGCGCCTGCGCGCGACGGCACTCAGCTACACGGCCGGACAGGGCGGCGCGCCGAAGGTCGTCGCGACGGGGTCCGGCGAGATCGCGCGCCGGATCCTCGAGATCGCTGAGGAGCAGGGGGTCCCGGTGCGCAGCGATCCGGCGCTCGCCGAGGCGCTCGGCCGCCTGGAGATGGCACAGGAGATTCCGGAGGAGCTGTTCAACGCTGTTGCCGAGGTGCTGGTCTGGGCCTACCGGCTGGAGCGCAGGTAGGTCAGCAGCCGGTCAGCTTCACCGGCCGGAACCTCGATCACCGACGATGCCGCGCGGTTGCTCCGCAGCCGGCGCCGCGGCACGTTGCGATCAACGCGGATCGGTGCGCCGGCCCGGTCCAGCCAGATCAGGTCGAGGGCGAAGCGCATCCCGAAGGTGTGGATCGACCGGGTACGGGGAAACTCCAGCGCGTAGTCCACGGGTCCGCGCCAGGCGAGCCCGCACAACCGCTGACGGAAGCCCCGCGCGACGCGGATCTGCAACGGCTAGGCGACCGACCGGAACAGCGACGCGTCGTCGTCGAGCATCGTCCGCAGCGTCTTCTTCAGCTGCCCGTGGATCTGGCAGACGCGTGACTCGCTGACGCCGAGGATGTCGCCGATCTCCGCCAGCGTCATGTTCTTGACGTACAGCAGCACGGCGACCTCACGCTCACGCTGGGGCAGTTGGGCGAAGGCGGCACGGAAACGATCCTTGGCCTGATCCTTCGACGCCGCCTCGAGCGGGTCGGTCGCGACGTCCTTGGACGCGATCGTGTCGATCCGCTCGATCGTCGTCTCGTCATCGCTCAGCACGAGGGTGTTGAGCGAGGTCAGGTCGGACTGCGTGACCTCGTCGCGGCGCTTGCGCAGCTCGCTCGGCTCGATCCCCATCGTGTCGGCCAGCTCCTCGGTGTTCGGCCGGCGGCCGTGCATCGTGGTGAAGGTGTCGGCGGCGCGCTCCATGTCGCGCTCCCAGCGGCGCACCGAGCGCGGCGCCCAGTCCTGGCGGCGCAGCTCGTCGAGCACGGCGCCGTGGATGCGGGTCCAGGCGTACTGCTCGAGCGTCGCGCCCTTCTCCGGGTCGTAGCGGTCGATCGACTGGATCAACGCTTCGAGGCCGCACGAGATGAAGTCCTCGACCTCGCAGCGGGCCGGCATCTCGCGGACCTTCTTGTAGACGATGTACTTGACGAGCGGCGCGAACGTCAGCACCAGTCGGTCCCGCAGCGCCGGGTCGTTGCTCTTCCGGTACTCCCGCCACAGGGCGAGCGTGTCCTCGGAAGAGAGGCGGCGCTTGGAAGTTGTGACGGGTGAGAGGCTCACGAACTGCTCCTTCAGAACGGGGGGACCCGACCCGTATCGGACAACCGCCGAACAAACTCAAGCGTGCAACGGATCCACCGTCCCACAACATTTGTCCATGACGCTTCTCTCAATGTCGGGCAGCGCCGGTCGACTGAGGGGGGTGCATCCCGTGCTTGCACGTGCTGCATCTATCCCTCTCTGGAGAGCTCATGGCGCTTCGTCTTGTAACACCGGCAACACCAAAACACGTCGCAGAGGCCGCGACGCCGCGCGCCGGTGACGGCGGCGTCGTCCAGCACGCGGTCACGCAGGCCAACCAGCTGCTGGTCGACCGCGACCTCAGTGCCTGGCGCAAGGCGTTCGTCGCCACGGCCGAGATCGCAGACGAACATGACCGCTACGTCGCGCGCCGCACGATGGTCGAGTGCGTGCTCGGCAGCCAGGGCTTCCCGGCGCACGTGCTGTCCCAGATGTTCATCGCCGCTGCCGCGGTGCTGGTCGGTGTGCTGGAGGAGAACCCGCGCGAGCCGGGACTGCTCAACACCGCCGGCGTCCTGCTGTTCGAGCTCGGTGGGACGAAGGCCGCCGAGGCGCTCTTCCGCGGCGCCCAGCGCCTCGACCCCTCGCTGCCCGACGTCGCCGGCAACCTCCGCGCCTGCAAGCAGCGCCGCAAACAGAAGAGCGGCCCGCTCGCCGGCCTGCCGCCGTCGGTGCTGCGCGAACTGCGTGAGCTCGGTCCACGCGCCGAACGCGTCGGCAAGCGCGCCCAGCCCGCAACCGATCAGACGCTGAGCCTCTGCATGATCGTCAAGGACGAGGAGCAGATGCTGCCGCAGTGCCTCGAGGCGGTCGCCGAGTTCGTCGACGAGTTGATCGTCGTCGACACCGGATCGACGGACCGCACGGTCGAGATCGCCGAATCGTTTGGTGCCAAGGTTCTGCACCACGCCTGGACCGGCGACTTCTCCGAGGCCCGCAACATCGGCTTCGATGCCGCGACCTGCGACTGGAAGATGTTCCTCGACGCCGACGAGGTGCTCGTCGACGGCGAGGGCCCGAAGCTGCGCGCGCTGCTCGGCCACACCTGGCGTGAGGCGATCTACCTCGTCGAGACCAACTACACCGGCGACATGGATCACGGCACGTCCGTCGACCACAACGCCCTGCGCATCTTCAAGAACCGGCCCGAGTACCGCTTTCGCGACAGGATCCACGAGCAGATCGCGTACTCGCTGCCGGTGATCCCGGAGCGGCTCGAGGTCTCACAGGTCCGCATCGATCACTTCGGCTACCTCGGTGTGGTGCGCGAGGAGCGCGACAAGTCGCGCCGCAACATCGAGCTGCTGCAGCAGCAGATCGAGGAGGGCAACACCGGCCCCTTCGTGCGCTTCAACCTCGGTTCGGAGCACATGGCGATCGACGAGCCCGAGGCCGCGCTGGAGGAGTTCCGCGTCGCCTGGGAGCTGCTCGAGGCGGACCCCGACCGCGCCAAGTACCCCTACTTCCCGTCCCTGGCCAGCCGCTACCTGCGCGCACTGCGGCACTGCGGCCACTTTGATGAGGTCGCCACCACCGGCGATCTCGTGCTGAAGCTGCTGCCCGGATTCACCGACGTGGTGCTGGAGCAGGCGGACACGCTGCAGACCGCGGGCGACACCGAGGCCGCTGAGGCGCGGTATCGCGATGCGATTGCGATGGGCGATGCGCCGACCCAGTACGCCGGCTCGCGCGGCGCGGGCTCGTTCATGGCGCGGCAGGCGCTGGCGACGATGCTGATCGGCGCCGAACGCCACGACGAGGCGGTCGCGGAGCTGCGGGAGTGTCTGCGTGATCGGCCGGAGTATCTGGCGGCGATTCAGCCGCTCGCGCAGTCGTTGCTGGTCCTCGGCCAGGACGCGGACGAGATCCGCGCCGAGTTTGCGGCGCTGACCGGTCCCCTGTCGGCCGCCGCGCTGTTCCTGCTTGCGGTCCCGTTCTACGAGCGCGGGCAGATCGCCGACGCCGAGCAGTTCCTGCGTGAATCGCTGGAGCAACGGCCGGGCGCCCACCGCGCACGACTGGCGCTTGCCGAGGCCCTGCTGAGCCGGTCGGCGTTCGATGAAGCGCTGGCCGAGGTGCGGAAGATCGATCCTGATACGCCGGTCGGCATGCTCGCGTCGCGCAGCGGCCTGTTCGCGGCGCTCGCGCCGGCGGAGCCGGATCCCGAGGTTGTGGCCGTCGCCCGTGCCTACGCCGTTGAGGCGGCGATGTTCCCCGCCGAGCTGCAGCTCTTCGACGCGTGGGCATCGGCGGAAGAGGCGCAGGGCGCGCTCGATCCGTGCGTCGCGCCGCTCGTCGTGATCATGCTCGAGGCGCTGGCGCGGATCGAGGCGTTCGACTCCTTCGAGCGGCTGGCGTCGGCGCTGCAGGCGGTCGATCTGCCGGCGCGTGAGCGGCGTGAGATCCTGGCCGGCGTCTACCTGTCGCGCGGCTTCACGGATCTGGCGGCCAACGAGTGGCTCGAAGTCGTCGATGAGCACGGGCCGGATCGCCGCGCCCTCTACGGGCTGGCGATGGTTGCCGAGATTCGCGGCATGGATGAGGATGCAGCCGTTTTCCGCCAGGAAGCTGAGGCGCTGCCGGCATGAGCGTGCTCGCTCCGGAGCGCCCGCGAACGCTGACGCGTCCGTTGCTGCTCGCTAGATCAGGCGTCCAGGTGGCTCTTCAAGTTCCGGTTCATCGCACCGACCACTGGAGGGAATTGCTCGCAGGTCCCACGGATGGGGCCTGGACCACCCACGGAGGACGATCGAGGATGCACATCAATGAGACAGGCGGGGACCGTTCCCGTATCGGCTTGGACCCGGGGCGCCAGACGCCCAGGTCTGCCCGCGTCTCGGACACGGGCGCCTCGGAGTTCTCGGCGGCCTTCGCCGCAGCAGGCATCCGTGCCAGCGATCACGTGTCGCTGCGCGCCGACCCGGAACCGATTCCCGCTGCCGTCTGGGCGGACGTCGACCGCGCGAGCCAGCTTGTCGATGCCCTCGCCGAGCGCGGGCAGGCGGTGCGCTTCAGCATGAACGAGTCCACCGGGAAGGTCGTCGCCGGCCTCTACGACAACACGGGCCGTCAGCTGCAGCCGATCGCGCTGAGCGCACTGATCCCCGATCCCCAAGCACCGGACTCCTCGGACCTGACTGCGATCTAGCGTATGGCCGGCATTCAACTCACGGGCCTCTCGTCGGGCCTCGACACCGGAGCGATCATCGATTCGCTGATGTCGATCGAGCGGCTGCCGAGGCAGCGCTTGAGCTATCAGCAGGTTGCCGCCGAGGCCAAGCGCACGGCGCTGACCGACATCCAGACCAAGCTCAGCGCGCTCAAGACCGCGTCGAGTGATCTCGGGTCGGTGCTGACCTGGGGTGACACGCAGTCGCTGACGGTTTCCGACGACAAGAAGCTCGGCGCCACCAAGACGGCCGGTGTCGGGCCCGGCACCTACAACTTCGCGGTCACGCAGATGGCGAGCGCTGAACGGCGCACGTACACCTTCACGAGTCCTCCCTCGGACGTCACGCTGACCCTCGGCTCCGGTGGCACGAGTGCCGACGTCGTGCTGCAGGCGGGCATCTCGATCGATGACGCGGTCGCCAAGATCAACGCCGATTCCGCCACCGGGGTGTTCGCTGTCAAGGTCGGCAGCGATCTCGTGCTCGCGTCGCGCAAGACCGGCGCTTCCAGCACGATCAGCGCCTCGATCGACGGTGGTTTGACCGAGCTGACGCCGAACTCGACGGTTGCCGGCAAGGACGCCAACTACACGGTCGACGGCGGCGCGGTGCAGACCAGCGCGACGAACACGATCACCAACGCGATCCCCGGCCTCGACGTGACGCTGAAGGGCATCACCGGCGTCGGCGGCGTCGACGTGACGGTCGGCAACCCCGGTGCGGACACCGCGAGCGTCAAGACCAAGATCAAGTCCTTCATCAGTGCCTACAACGACGCGATGTCGTTGCTGCGCGCCAAGTACGAAGAGAAGGGCGTCAACAACCCGCAGAACAACATCGATGCCGGCAAGGGCACGCTGCGCAGTGACGCGGAGCTCAACCGGATCATGACCGACATGCGCTCCAGCGTCGCCAGCGAGGTCACCGGCGCCGACGCCGCGCTCAATCTGCTGTCGCAGATCGGCATCTCCACCGGTGCCACGACCGGTAGCGGCACGCTGAACCAGGACGCGATCGCCGGCAAGCTCAGCTTCGACGAGACGAAGTTCGACGCGGCGTACGCGAGCAACCCGACCGGAGTCAAGAAGCTGCTCGGCGGCAGCGGCACCGCGTTTGGTCAGACGTTCGCCGCGGTGATCGATGAGCACAGCGCCGCGACCGGGCTGCTGAGCACCCGCGTGACCCAGGCTGACAGCGCGATCGAGACGGTCAAGACCTCACTCGCCAGCTTCGACCGCCGGCTCGACGCTCGCCAGCAGTTCCTGTCGAACCAGTTTCAAAAGATGGAAGCCGCGCTCGCGGCCAGCAAGGCCGCCGGCGCGCGTCTGAGCGCGCAGCTCGGCCAGTAGTCCCCCGCAGCTCCCAACTCCCCATGCCCCCCTACACCTCCAACACCCAGGGTTATCACGACTCCGCGGTCACGACCGCAACGCCAGAGCAGCTGGTGGTGATGCTGTACGACGGTGCGATCCGCTTTCTGCGGCAGTCCGAGCACGCGCTCGGCGAGGGTGCCTACCTGCACGCGCACGAGAAGCTCGGCCGCGCTGAAGCGATCCTCGATGAGCTGATCGCCACGCTGAACATGGACGCCGGCGAGATCTCGATCCGTCTGCAGTCGATCTACCTGTTCTGCAAGCGGTCGCTGATCGAGGCGCGCCTCCAGAAGAGCCCGGCCAAGGTCCGTGAGGTCATCGGCCTGCTCGATGATCTCCGTGATGCCTGGGCCGCGCTCGCAGCCTCAGCCAACGTGTCGGCGGCCTAGCCGATGAGCGTCGAGCTGTACGCAGCCCTCGCAGCGATGGCCGCCGAAGAGCACGGGCTCGTGATGGACGGCCGCTACGAGGACCTCGCGGACCTCAACGCGCGCCGCGCGCCGCTGCTGGACCAACTTCCGCCCGCAGCGCCGCCTGAGGCGCTGGGGTACCTGCAGGAGGCGCTGCGGTGCCAGGAGCTCGTGACCGTGGCGCTGGTCGCCGCGCGCGAGGAAACGGCACGCGAGCTGCAACTCGCGAACTCGCGCAAACGCGGCGCGAGCGGCTACGTGGCGTCGGTGCAGCCGGGAAACACCCCTGCACCGCAGATTGACCACCAGGGCTGAGCCCGCCGGCAGGCCGTGCGGTTTCGACGGGTGTTCTAGTGCCCCGCTCAAGCGCTGCGTGCGGCGGCCGACCAACCGAGTGAGGGCCATGGTTGGCCCGACCACCGATCAGCCCACGGACGGGCGCACGGTTCAGATTCACCCGTCCCAAGATGCTGATCACCGACACCACACAACTTGGCCTCCAGCAGGCCCTGGCGGGCGCCGCGGCACGGCAGAACGCGATCGCGATCAACCTGTCGAACGTCAACACGCCCGGTTACCGCCGCAAGGACGTGAACTTCGAGGACTCCCTCAAGGCCGCGTTCAAGACCGGCGATCGCAGCCTGCTCCAGAGCAACTTCTCGATGATCGACGACCCGCGCGCCGCGATGCGCGCCGACGGCTCCAGCACCGACCTCGACACCGAGGCCGCTGCGCAGGCCAAGAACGGCCTCCAGTACAACCTGATCGCGTCGGTCATGAAGACTCGCAACTCGATCCTTCGCTCCGCACTGGGTATCGGCTGATGGGCATGTTCGACGCGATCGACGCGGCTGCATCCGGCCTCAGCGCTGAGCGCCTGCGGATGGATGTCGTGGCCGAGAATCTCGCCAACGCCCAGACGACCAAGGGTGCTGACGGCAAGCCGTACCAGCGCAAGACGGTCGCGCTGCAGGAGTCGCAGAGCACCGGCACGAGCTTCGACGCGATCCTCGGCAACCGCATGGGCGGTGGCGGTGGCGGTGGCGGCGGGGTTGAGGTTGCAGGCATCGTCGCCGACCCCTCACCGGGCAAGAAGGTCTACGACCCCGGTCACCCGGACGCCGATGCCAACGGCTACATCACGCTTCCCAACATCAACCCGGTCACCGAGATGGTGGACCTCATCACCGCCCAGCGCGGTTATGAGGCCAACGTTACCGCGATGCAGACCGCAAAGACGATGTTCAACCGCACCCTGGATCTGCTGCGTTGATCCCGGTCAATCCCATCGGCGCGGGACAGGGCAGCGGCGTCTGGTCGATCAGTTCGGAGACCAACGGTGCCGAATGGTCGACCGGTTCGATCGCCGAAGGCCCGGCTGCGGCCCAGGGCGGCGGCAGCTTCGGCTCGATGCTTGCCAACCAGCTTCAGAGCTTGGAAACAACCCAGAACAAAGCCGCAGAGGCCGCGCAATCACTGGCGACCGGCGAGGCAACCGATCCAACGGCCGCGATCGTCGCGGTGGACCGGGCACGCCTCTCCATGCAGATGGCCGCAACGATGCGCACCAAGGGCATCGAAGCGTTCCAAGAAGTACTACGCACGCAGATCTAACACCTTCCCCTCCACCCTCGGACTGACTCGGAGCCCCTCCCTCCATGGCCGTCATCAACTCCATGAGCATGCGTGGCAAGATCACGCTCGCCGCCTGCGGTATCGGCTTCTTCATCGCCGTCGCCCTGATCTTCAAGATGGCCACCGCCCCGTCCTACGTGACGGTGATGTCGGGCATCGACCCGACCAAGGGTGCGGAGATCAACAGCGCGCTCAGCGCCGCCGGCGTTACCGGCAACCTGACGGCGGGTGGCACGCAGCTGCAGGTGCCGAAGGGCCAAGAGGATCAGGCTGTCACGGCGCTGGCGCAGAAGGGCCTCAACTCCACGCAGACGCAGATGGGCTTCAAGGACACGCTCGACAAGCAGAAGCTCGGCGCGTCCAGCATCCAGCAGAAGGTCGCCTACCAGCGCGGCCTCGAGGGTGAGATCGCCGCTGCGATCAGCAAGATCGACGGCGTCGGGCAGCCCAACGTGCGCCTGACCCTGCCGGATCAGACCGCCTTCGTCGGCGCCGAGGACCAGCCGACCGCGACGGCGGCCGTCGTGCTCGGCTCGAGTGCTGCCGCGCTGGCACCCGGTGCCGTGCGCGGCATCGCCAACATCGTCGCGTCATCGGTGCCGTCCCTGACGGCGCAGCGGGTGACGATCACCGACGGGTCAGGATCCCTGGTCTGGCCGAGTGGCGGCGCCGGCGACGGCGGCACCAAGGCCGCGGCCGAGGCGACCCGCGCGATGACCACCGAGGCACGCCTCAACGCGATGCTCGATCAGACCGTCGGCCCGAACAAGGCTCGCGTGCAGGTCAACTACGACCTCGACATGGACAAGGTCTCGAAGGAGCAGCTGGCCTACGACAAGACCGGCTCGCTGCTGCACGAGGAGAAGGCCGCCGAGACGCTGAAGGGCACCGGCAGCGTGCCGTCGGGCTCCTCTGGTGCCCAGGGCAACGTGCCCGGTTACAGCGCCGCAGCCGGCAGCGGTAGCGGCACCAACGACTACAAGCAGGACTCCAACAAGGCCGACTTCGGCGTCGGCAAGACGATCACCAAGACCGAGCAGGCGGCCGGCGCCGTCAAGAAGCTGCAGGTCGGGCTGATCGTCGACCAGGGTGCCAAGCTGACGCCGCAGCAGCAGCAGTCACTGCAGACGATGGTCGCCAACGCGGCCGGCGTCGACAGCACGCGGGGTGACACGATCAGCACGACGGTCGTGCAGTTCCCGAAGCAGGCGCCCGTCGCGACGGGCGGCGGTCCGGCAGCGATGCTCGGCGCGCTCAAGGGTGTCGGCGTGGCGATCGCCGCGATCCTCTTCCTCTTCTTCCTCAGCCGGTACCTGAAGACCCGCGAAGCGGACGTGCTGATGGATGAACCGAGCTGGCTCAAGCAGCTGCCGCGGCCGCAGGCGCAGCTCGCCGGGGAGGTGCCGGACGTCGAGATGATGAACCAGATGACGCAGCTGCAGGCGCAGACGGCGAAGTCGTTCCAGACCGACCCGAGCAAGAAGGCGCTGCAAGAGGTCGTCGACTCCGAGCCCGATCGCGTTGCCGCCCACCTCCGCAGCTGGATCACGGAAGACGGCGTGTAACCCGTGGCCACCGCCAAGAAATCCAATCTGACCGGCCGCCAGAAGGCGGCGGTCTTCCTGATCACGGTCGGGCCGCAGCGTGCCGCGGGGATCCTCAAACACCTCTCCGAGCGCGAGATCGAGGCCCTGTCGGCCGAGATGGCGTCACTCTGGCGCGTCAACGCGGACACCGCGGACGGCGTCGTCTCGGAACTCGCTGAACGCTTCGAGGGTGCCAACGAGTTTGCAATGGGCGGCCCGGAGTTCGCCCGTGAGGTGCTGCAGAACCTGCTCGGCGATGACCGCGCCGACGAGATCATCGGCTCGATCGCCGCCCAGGCCGAGCTGCGCCCGTTCGACTTCCTGCGCCGCACCCCGCCCGAGCAGATCGCGACGTTCCTTTCGGACGAGGCGCCGCAGACGATCGCGCTCGTCACCGCATCGCTGCACCCGACCGTTGGCGCCAAGGTGCTGGCCGGGCTGCCGACCGACCTGCAGGCTGATGTCGCGCTGCGCATCGCCACGATGGAGGAGACCAACCCGGGCGTCGTCGAGGACGTCGAGCGTGGTCTGCGGCTGAAGCTCTCGAACGTCCTGACGCAGGAGTTCCAGTCGGCCGGCGGCGTTGACGCCCTCGCCGAACTGCTGAACCGGGCCGGCCGTTCAACCGAGCGCACGGTGCTCGAGAAGATCTCCGAGGTCGACGGCGAGATGGCCGACGCGATCCGTCAACAGCTCTTCACCTTCGACGACATCGTCGTGCTCAGCGACCGCGACGTGCAGCTCGTGCTGCGCGAGGTCGATCAGAAGGACCTTGCGGTCGCCCTGCGCGGCGTCTCCGACGAGGTCAAGGATCTGATCTTCCGCAACATGTCGACGCGCGGCGCCGAGATGCTGCAAGAGGACCTCGATTCCGCAGCGCCACAGCGCCGCTCGGTGGTCGAGGAGGCCCAGAGCAGGATCGTCGGTGCGATCCGTCGCCTCGAGGACGCCGGCGTGATCAGCCTCAGCCGCGGCGACGGTGACGGCGAAGACGAGGACGAGGTCATCTAGTGGACACGTTCGAGCTGCCGGCGCTGGACAGCGCCGGGCTCATCTACGGCTCGCGTGCCGCCGAGGCCGCACTGGAGGCAGAGCGTCACGCCGTGCTGGAAGAGGCGCGTGAGCGCGGGCACGGCGAAGGATTCGCCGCCGGCCAGCAGCAGGGACGTGAGCAACTTGAGCCGGTCATCGCCGCGATGATCGAGGCCCTCGCCGGCATCGAGCAGGAGCGCGACGAGGTGTCCGCGGCGGTCGAGCAGGCCGCCGTTGAGCTGGCGCTGAAGATCGCCGAGCAGGTGCTGGCCGGCCAGCTCGAAGCCGACCCCACCGTCGTCGTCGACATCGTGCGTGGTGCGCTGCGTCGTCTGGTCGACCGCGAGCGCGTGACGGTGCTGGTCAACCCGGAGGATCTGGAGCTGCTGCGCGAGATGGCGCCGACGCTGGTCGCCGAACTCGGCGGCATCGAACACTGCGAGGTGCAGTCGGAGCGCCGCGTCGGCCGCGGCGGCGCGATCGTCCGCACCGCCGAGGGTGAGATCGACGCGACGATCCAGACCAAGCTGGACCGTGTCCGCGAAACGCTGACGCGCGCCGGGCAGCAGGATGTCTGAGCAGCTGCTGGAGCGCCTCGCGCGCCGCACCGACGCGATCTCTCGCGCCGACCTCACGCGCCGCCGCGGTCGTGTTTCGGACCTGATCGGCCTGATCGTGGAGGCCTCTGGCCTGGAAGCGGAGGTCGGCGAGGTCTGTGACGTGCACATCGGCCGCGATCCGCTGACGGGTGAGGAGCAGACGCTGGGCGCCGAGGTTGTCGGCTTCCGCTCCGGCCGCACCCTGCTGATGCCGCTGGGCGAGATGCACGGGATCGGTCCCGGCAACGTCGTGACGGCGACCGGCCGCCGCGTCAGCGTGCACGTCGGTCCGCAGCTACTGGGCCGTGTGCTCGACGGCATGGGCCGCCCGGTTGACGGCGGCGCACCGATCGACACGCTGCCGACGCGGCCGATCACCGGTTCGCCGCCATCCCCGCTCGAGCGGCCACGGATCACCGACCGCGTGACGCTGGGCGTCCGCGCCCTGGACTCGGTGATCCCCTGCGGCCGCGGTCAGCGGCTCGGCATCTTCGCCGGCTCCGGCGTCGGCAAGTCCTCGTTGCTCGGGATGATCGCGCGCTCCACCAGCGCCGACGTCAACGTGATCTGCCTCGTCGGCGAGCGTGGCCGCGAGGTGCGCGAGTTCATCGACCGTGATCTCGGCGCCGCGCTCGAACGCTCCGTCGTCGTCGTCGCAACATCGGACCAGCCGGCGCTGGTGCGGATCAAGGCGGCGCTGACGGCGACCGCGATCGCCGAGTACTTCCGTGATCAGGGCGGCGACGTCGTGCTGATGATGGACTCCGTCACGCGCTTTGCGATGGCGCAACGTGAGATCGGTCTGGCGATCGGTGAGCCGCCCGCGACGCGCGGCTTCACGCCGTCGGTCTTCGCGATGCTGCCGAAGCTGCTCGAGCGTTCCGGCACCAGTGCCGACGGTTCGATCACCGGCCTGTACACCGTGCTCGTCGACGGCGACGACATGAACGAGCCCGTGGCTGACGCGGCGCGCTCGATCCTCGACGGCCACATCGTCCTGACCCGCGAGCTCGCGCACGCCGGCCACTACCCGGCGATCGACGTGCTGCAGTCGGTGTCGCGTCTGGAGGGCGCGATCTCGTCCCCCGTGGTCCGCGAAGCGGCGATCGAGCTCCGTTCGCTGCTCGCCGCATACCGTGACAAGCGCGATCTGATCGCGATCGGCGCCTACGAACGCGGCACCGACCCGACCACCGACCGCGCGGTTGATCTGCATGACGCGATCAACGGCTTTCTCCGCCAGAAGCCGGAGGACGCCGTCCCCGCGCCGGACGCCGACGAGCAGCTGCTCGCGGTGCTGGCATCGATCGGCGGCAGCAACTATCTGCCGGCAACGACCGGCGACGATGCCGGCTTCGGCGGCGCGCCCGCCCTGGCGCCCGGTGGCCTGGTCGCCGGACCTTCAGCCATCCCGCCGTTGAACCTTGCGGTCTGAGCTGATGGTGCCGCCCGTCGGATACGCGTCCACTTGCCTTCAACCCGACGGCCGATCGGCCGACCTCGGTGGTTGAGATGGCTGCCCGATTCCAATTTGGACTCGAGCGTGTCCGCGATCTTCGCGCGCACACCGAGGAACAGGCAAAAGAGCAGTTCGCTGCCAGCCTGAACCACCTCGCCCACGGCGAGGCGATGTTGCGCGCCGCCGAGCACCAGCTGGAGCTCGCGCGCAAGGAGCAGGGCGCCGGCGTGCAGGACGTCACGCTGTCGGGCCGCGACCACCTCGCCCATCAGGCGTTCGTGGAACGCCTCGAACGCTCTCGCCGTGACGCGATCGTTGAGATCCAGCAGCGCGAACTGCAGCTTGCCGATGATCGCCAGGCGCTCGCGCGTGCGAGCCAGGAGCGCGAGGTGCTGGACAAGCTCAAGCAGCGCCAGAAGGCGGCCCACCTGCACGAGGTCGACCGCCTCGAGCGCGTCGAGGTTGACGACATGGCGATGCAGAACTTCGTACGGCGGCAGGCAGCATGACGATCGAGACGATCAACGCCCGCCTCGCCCAGATCGGCCAGATGCAGCGGCAGATCAGCGGCACGCAGCTGCCGAGCACGACCTTCGCGGCAGCGCTGCAGACGGCGCAGGCGGGCGGTGCGACGACGCCGGTGCCCGCCGGGGCGGGCGCATCCAGCACCGCGTACGACAGCTTGATCCAGCAGGCAGCCAGCAAGTACGGACTTGATCCGGCGATCCTCAAAGGGCTGATCAAACAGGAGTCAGGCTTCGACCCGACCGCGCAGTCCGCTGCCGGCGCGCAGGGCCTGACGCAGCTGATGCCGGCGACGGCGGCCGGCCTCGGTGTCACGGATCCCCGTGACCCGGCGCAGGCCATTGACGGCGGCGCGCAGTACCTCAAGCAACAGCTGGATCGCTTCGGCGGCGACATCAGCAAGGCACTGGCGGCATACAACGCTGGTCCAGGTGCCGTCCAGAAGTATCAAGGTGTGCCGCCTTATGCCGAAACACAGGCCTACGTGCGAATTGTTCTGGCCAACGCCGACCAATACCGCAGCCAGACTCCCTCACTCTCTCCCACCACGAACCCAGGCTCGCTTCCCTACCCCACCACATGATCACCCCGACAACCGCCCCGCCACCGGCGGCTGCCGCGACCGACACCGGTCCGGCGCCTTCGGGAGCAGCCCCCGGCATCTTCGCCGACCTGCTCACACAGACCTCAGCCCGGACCGCACTTGCGGAAGGCTCACAAAAGAATCGCCCCGCGACCGGTGGCGACAAGGATGCCCCGATGGCGGGCGCCGACTGTGAGACACCGAGCGATCAGACCGACGCTCCTGAAGCGCCGGCCGTGAGTGATGGCAGCGTTGTTGATGCCGCACCGGTCCTCGATGCGCCGGCCCCCGTGCCGGCATCGGCCAGCGTGATCGTCAGCGAGGCGCTCGGTGACGCGGCTGTGAACGCCGCCCTGGTCCAGCCGATCGCCGTCCCGGCGATCGCCGAAGCCCTGACCGTCACGCCGGCGGTCCCGATCACCGCACGCTCGCAGGCTGTCGCCGTGGCGACGGCGCTGGCACCGCAGGCGACCGCTCCTGCCGCCCCCGTTGCGGCCGCCGCCACCGTGGCGGACACCGCTACGCCGGCACCATCGATCCTGACCCCCGGCCCGGTTGCCCCCGCGGCGGCCGTGACGCCCGAAGGACAAGCTTCGGTACCGGTGGCGACGCCCACCACCGCGGCGACGCCTGCCACCGCGGCGACGCCTGCCACGCCTGCCCAGCACGCGACGCCCGCCACCGCGGCGACGCCCGCCACGCCTGCCCAGCACGCGACGCCGGCCACGCCCGCGACGCCCGCGACGCCGGCCACGCCCGCCACGCCGGCAGCACCGGCAGCGGCGGCCACGCCCGAGTTGCCGGCAGTCGCCGCCGAAGCCGCAGCGCCTGCCGCAGCGGCCGCCGGGCCGGCCGCACCGCAACCGGTGGTCGTCGACACCACGCCGGCCGCGACCCCTGCAACCGATGACCAGACCGCTTCGCAGCAGCAGCCCGGTGACAACGGTCAGCCCGGCCAGGGACAGCGCACGCCGCTGCCGCCGCAGGCGTCCCCGGTCGCCAAGGCCGCAGTCACCAAGCCGGCGGTCACGCCGGCTGTCGAAGTGGCGACGCCGCTCGAGGCCGCCGTTGCACCGGTAGTCGCAGTCACCCCTGCCGCCGCTCCGGCACCCGTCGCCACGGTCGCTGCCCCGGCCGCTCCCGTCACCGTGCTGCCGGCGGCGGCGGCACTTCCCACGCCGCCGGCCGCCCCCGCGCCGGTCACGGCAGCGCTGCCGACCGTCGTCCTGAGCCACGCCGGCACGACCGCGACCGTGGAGCACATTCACGATCTCGTCCGGATCGCGGGGCTGCGGGACGGCAACGCGCGAGCGACGCTGCACCTCAAGCCGGCCGAGCTGGGCGCCGTCAGCGTGCACCTGCGGACGACGTCCGATGGCCTCGTCGCCAGCATCCATGCCAAGGATCTCGTCGCGCTCGCCGCCCTCAGGCACGCGGGCGCCGAGCTGCAGCAGTCGCTGCAGGATCGCGGCGTCAACCTTGCTCGTATCGAGCTTCAACTGTCCTCCGATACCGGAGCCTCGGCGCGTGATCGCCGGGAATCCGCACGGGCGTTTGCGGATGGCCGCGGCTCTGGAGGGGGCCGCGGTCACCGCGACTTCTCGAACGGAGACGCTGTCGACATCGCGCTGACAGCGATCGAAGACCCTGTTCCGACCACCCACGTCCTGGCCGACGGCTCACTCGTCGACGTCCAGGCCTAGGAGCCATCATGCCGATCGATCCCACAGCCCTACTCAACGTGCAGGCCGGCAGCGCCCTGAACGGCAAGAGCGAGACGAAGTCCTCGCTCGACAAGGACGGCTTCCTGAAGCTGCTCACGGCCCAGCTGAAGAACCAGGATCCCCAGTCCCAGCAGGATCCGAACGCCTACTTCAACACGATCTCGCAGATGACGATGGTCGAGCAGCTGACGAACCTTGCCACGACGAGCGCCGCTGGCGCCAAGCAGCAGGAGACGGCCAACGCCACCGCGATGATCGGCCATACCGTCTCCTACAAGAACGGTCAGGGCAACAACGTCAGCGGCGTGCTGCAGAGTGTGCAACTCGGCAAGGACGGCGCCACCGTGACGATTGACGGCATCGCCGGCATCACGGCGTCTTCGATCCTTGAGGTTCGATGAGCGATCAGATCAACAACCCCGCGTTGGTCCCACCGGGCGTCGGCCCGAATGCTCCCGTACGCCCGCGTGCCCAGCCGGTCCGGCCCGCAGGGTCGATTGGGGGCCCGCGCTCCCCGGCCTTCGCCGACGTCCTGCAGGGCGCCCAGACCGGGCCGCAGGCCATCCAATTTTCCAAGCACGCCTTGCAGCGGCTTGAACGTCGTCAGCTCGAGGTTGACGGCGCAACACTTGGTCGTCTTGGTGACGGCCTGGACCGCGCGGCCGGAAAAGGCTCGCGTGACGCAGTCGTCCTCGTGGACGACACCGCGTTTGTCGTGTCGGTCAAGAACCGCACGGTGATCACGGCTGTCGGCCGCGATCAGATGAAGGACCACGTTTTCACCAACATCGATTCAGCCGTCATCGCCTGAATCACGACCCAAGAACCACAACCCTTTACCACCAACCCAATTCCGGCCGGACCCCACTGAAGGGGAAGCCGGAGCCTCCAAGGAGCTCCAAGATGATTCGCGGAATGTACTCGGCCGTTTCCGGCCTACGCACCCACCAGACGATGATCGACGTCACGGCAAACAACCTGTCGAACGTCAACACCGTCGGCTACAAGGGGTCACGGACGACCTTCAAGGACCAGCTGCAGCAGACGATCTTCGGCGGTACCGCCGGTGGCGTCAACACCGGTGGTAACAACGCCGCGCAGATCGGCCTCGGTGTGCAGCTGGGCTCGATCGACACGATCATGAACCCCGGCTCCCTCGCCGCGACCGGTGGCGCTCTTGACGCCGCGATCCAGGGTGAAGGCTGGTTCCGCGTCGGCGGTGCAGGAACACCCCCTCCGGCACCGAGCGCCGGTGATCCCGATCCGACCGCCTACGCCACGGTCAGCTTCTCCAACATGCAGTACACCCGTGCCGGCAACTTCTCGCGCAACAGTGAGGGCTACCTCGTCACGCCGGACGGTCAGTACGTGTGTGGTCAGCCGACGGTTATCGGCACTCCGCCGGAGACGTCAGGGTCGTACATCTTCATCCCGACCTCCGCGTCATCGATTGCGATCGGCTCCGACGGTGTCGTCAGCTACATCGACACTGCCGGTCTGCGGACCTCGGCCGGCACGCTGAGCCTCGCCAAGTTCCCGAACACCGAGGGCATGCTCCGCGTGTCCGGCAACAAGTGGCAGCCAAGCCCCGCCGCCGGTCACCCGGCGATCGGTACACCGGGCAACCCGACGATCGGTCTCGGCGTGACGATCGGCGGCACCCTGGAGTTGTCGAACATCGACCTCGCCCAGGAGTTCACGCAGATGATCGTCGGACAGCGTGGCTTCCAGGCCAACTCGCGCGTCATCAGCGTGGCCGACCAGATGATGGAAGAGCTGGTCAACCTCAAGCGATAGCTCGGTTTCGGAGGGCCATGGGTTGGGCCCTCCACAAGCTTGGAGAGATGCGAAGCATCTCTCCGTCGGACAGGCCGAAGGCCTGACCGCTCTTACGAGCACGGTGGTGGAGTCTGGAGGGACCCCACCACCAGCGGTACCGCTCGTTTGTCGCAACGCATCGCGCTGGCTCCGGAGGGGGCCAGCGCACGCGTTTCGGCTGCGCCGCTGTGGCGGCCCTTTCCTCCCCGCCGCTGGGCGTGGCACAGTGTGTGCATGATCGAGCTGCACACGCTCTCGCGCGACAGCGTGCCGTTCCACTTGAACCCGGACTTGATCGAGCGGATCGAAGCGGTGCCGGACACCCACATCTGGATGGTGACCGGCTCCAAGCTCGCCGTCACCGAGACCGTCGAAGAGGTCGCGGCCGCGATTCGCAAGTACCGCGTCGACATCCTCGCGCGCGCACTGTTGCTCGCCAAGTAGCCCGCGTTCAAGCGGGGGCACGCGCTGTCGATCATCGGGGAGAGTCCCTGCCCGACCCGGAGTGCTGCCCATGTCCGAAGTACCAAGTTCCCGCCAGATCGTCGTCTTCACCGCTGTTGGCGAGGAGTACGCGGTGCCGATCAGCCATGTCCAGGAGATCATCCGCTACACGCCGCCGCGCAAGATCGCTTCGGGCGACACCGCGTTGCGGGGCGTGATCTCCCTGCGCGGCAAGATCCTGCCCGTCTTTGATCTCGCAGCGCGGATCGGGCTGGACGCCGATGGCAGCGATTCGCACGCCAGCATCGTGATTCTCGAGGCCGGCGAGCAGATGGCCGGACTGATCGTCGGCGACGTCGAAGAGGTCGTCACGATCGAGAACGACCAGCTCGACGAGAGTCCGTCCGTCGCGGGGGACGCGATCGATGGCATCGCCCGCATCGACGACCGCCTCGTCCTGCTGCTGAGCCCCGAGCGCCTGATCGAGACGCTGGACCTCAGCGGCTTCGACGCCGAACTGCGCGCCGCCTAGCCGCTCGTGCAGCCCGCCGCTCACCGCAACCGGAAGGTTCGCGTCCTCGTCGCCGACGACTCGACGTTCATGCGCCGCATGCTCGGCCAGGCACTCGCCGAGCAGGGCTTCGACGTGGTCGGTGAAGCCTGCGACGGCGACGAGGCGCTGGCACTGTTCGAGCAGCTCAAGCCTGATGCGATGACGCTGGATCTCGCGATGCCCGGTACCGACGGCATCGCCGTGCTGCGTCAGCTCAGCGCGCGTTCCGGCAAGGGCGGTCTGCCGGTGATCGTCGTGTCCGCCTTCTCACCGGCCCACGGCGCGCGCGCCGTCGACGCGTTGGCGGAGGGCGCCTTCGATCTTGTCGCCAAACCGGCACTCGGCGAGCCGCTCGAGACGTTCATCGGAGCGCTCCGTGACAAGGTGATCGCCGCCGCGGGGGTCGCCACGGCGCCTTCACGGGCGGTGGCGCCGGTTGTGCCGCAGCCGCCAGCGCCGACGGCCAGCCGGCCGCCGCGAGCGGCGCTTGGCAAGCCGGTCCTGGTGATCGCGATCTCCACCGGCGGGCCCAAGGCACTCGGCGTCCTCGCGGAATCCCTGCCTGCGCGCGTCGGTGCCGGCGGCTACATCGTCCAGCACATGCCGGCAGGCTTCACCGCCTCGCTGGCTGATCGGATCGACCGCGCCTGCGCGGCACGGATCGTTGAGGCGCAGGGCGGCGAAAAACTCGATCCGGGCACGCTCTACCTCGCGCCCGGCGGACAGCACCTGCGCCTCCGTGACGGCGGCGAGACCGCGATCACCGACGAAGCGCCGATCGGCGGCCTGCGGCCGCGTGCGGACGTGACGATCGCCGATGCCGTGGAGCTGTACGGCTCTCGCGTCGTGCTGGTCGTGATGACCGGGATGGGCAAGGATGGCCTGGAGGGCGCTCGCGCCGTGCGCGCCGCAGGCGGCCGCGTGATCGCCGAAGCCGAATCCAGTTGCACCGTGTACGGCATGCCGCGCGCTGTCGCCGAAGCAGGACTTGTGGACGTCGTCGCTCCGTTGGAGCAGCTCGGCGCAGTCATCGCAAACGAACTCCGATAGGGCAGATCATGGAACCGATCACGACCAGCACGACCACCGGCGACGACTACGAGGCATTCTGCGTCGCCTTCCAGAAGATCTGCGGCATCGATCTCTCGCAGTACAAGCGTGGCCAGATGGAGCGCCGGATCCGCTCGTTCGTGCAGCTGCACGGACACGATCCGGACCTGCGTGCGTACGCCAAGGTCCTTGCAGCCGACCAGAGCGAGCTCGACGCGTTCCTCAACCGCGTGACGATCAACGTCTCCCAGCTGTGGCGCAACCCGGAGCTGTGGGAGACGCTGGAGCAGCGGATCATTCCCGACCTCGTCGAGAGCGGCCGTGGCCGCGTGCGCTGCTGGAGTGCCGGTAGCTCCTACGGCGCCGAGGCCTACACGCTGGCCGCGATCGCGACGAAGGCCGCGCCGACCGCGCGCGTCACGATCCTCGGCACCGACATCGACTCGCGGATGGTCGACAAGGCACGGACCGGAGCGTTCACCGCCAGCGACGCACGCGATGCGCCGACGGCCACGCTGGCCGGGCACTTCGAGCAGCAGGGTGACGTGTGGCAGGCGTCGGAGAAGCTCAAGAAGCTGGTCACGTTCGAGCAGGGCGACCTGCTGCGCAAGCGCGTCACACCCGACTCCTTCGACCTCGTGCTCTGCCGCAACACGGTCATCTACTTCACCGAGGAGGTTCGTGACGCGCTGCACGTGCGGCTGATCGAGAGTCTTCGCCCGGGCGGCTATCTCGTCGTCGGCAACACCGAGCGGGTTGCCTCGCCGGACGCGGTCGGCCTTTCGTCGTTCGCGCCCTTCATCTATCGCAAGGACTGAGCATGGACACCTCCGAATATCTGCCGATGTTCCTGGCCGAGTGCCGGGAGAATCTCCAAGAGCTGAACCTTGCCGTCGTGCGCCTCGAGGAGGCGCCCGAGGACGCCGGGACGATTGACGCGATCTTCCGCATCGCGCATTCCCTCAAGGGGATGGCGGCGACGATGGGCTTCGACGGGATGGCGCGGCTCACGCACAAGACCGAAGACGTGTTCGAGCTGCTGCGCCAGCGCGGGACCGGGCTCACCGGCGAGGTGGCCACGGTCGTGCTCGCGGTGCTCGATGCGCTCGAGGGCGCGGTCGACTCGATCGACGCCGGTGACGGCGAGAAGCTCGATCCCGAGCCGCTGATCGCCCGGCTTGGAGACCTGGTCCGCGATTCGGACGAGGAGCCCGCTGAGGCTCCTGCCGCCGCAGCGCCGGCGCCGGTCCTGGCCGCGCTCGAGGAGGGGCAGGCGGTGTTCGAGGTGCAGGTCGTGCTGAGCGAGGACGTGCAGATGCCCTCGGTCCGCGCGCTGCAGCTGTTCGGCGCGATCGCCGAACAGGGCGAGGTGCTGCGCACGACACCGTCCGAGTCTGACCTCGAAGGCTGGACAGGCTCCGTCATCGAGGTCCTGATCGCGACCGATTGTGATCCTGAGAGCCTGGCGATCACCGCGCGCGACATCCAGGACGTCACCGACGTGCGGGTCGCCGAGCACGAGCAGGATCCGATCGTCGATGTGCCGGTGATCAAGATCGTTCCGGCGGCAGGCGAGGAGTCGGCCGCCCCGGAGGCGCAGGAGAGCGGCTCGGCCTCCGGCCACAAGAAGCACACACAGACGGTGCGCGTCGACGCTGATCGACTGGACTCGCTGATGCATTGCATGGGTGAGCTGGTCGTGCAGCGCACGTTGGTCGAGGCGCTGGCCGCGGACGTCGACGTGCCCGGCCTGAGCCAGGCGATGCAGGAGCTGACGCGCAGCTCCCACGCGCTGCAGGCGATGGTCATGCAGATCCGGATGATTCCGGTCGAGGCCGTCTTCATGCGCTTCCCGCGCCTCGTCCGCGATGTCGCGACGCGGCTCGACAAGCAGGTCGACCTGCAGCTGATCGGCAAGGAGACCGAGCTCGACCGCACAGTGGTCGACGCGATCGGCGACCCGCTCGTGCACCTGATCCGCAACTCGCTCGACCACGGACTCGAGCCTGCCGAGGAGCGGATCGCGGCCGGCAAGCCGCCGACGGGCACGCTGACGATCGCCGCGCGTCATGCCGGCGGGTCGATCGTGATCACGGTCAAGGACGATGGCCGCGGCATCGACCCGGAGAAGGTCGCGGCGATCGCCGTCAAGCGCGGCATCATCACGCAGGAGCAGGCCGCTGCGGTGGACATGCGTGCTGCGATTGAGCTGCTGTTCGCGCCGGGCTTCTCCACCGCAGAAGAGGTCGGCGACCTGTCCGGCCGCGGTGTTGGCATGGACGCGGTGCGCGAGAAGCTGCGGGAGCTCGGTGGCCAGGTCACGGTGACGTCCGTGCTCGGTCAGGGCACCGAGAACGAGATCCGCCTGCCGCTGACGCTGGCGATCGTCTCCGCCCTGCTGATCGAGGCCGGTGACCGCCCGTTCGGCATTCCGCTGCAACGCGTCGAACGCACGCTGCTGCTCGACGGCATGCCCGTCCGCTCCGTGGCCGGCCAGAAGATGCTGTTGCTGGACGACGAGGCACTGCCCCTGATCAGCGCCTCGCGCGTCTTCGGTGCTGCCGCTGGTGCGACCGAGACCGAAGACAGCCACGTGGTCATCGTGCGCGGCCAGGATCGCAGCATCGCGCTGTCGGTCTCACGGCTCGTCGGCCAGGTCGAGCTCGTCACGCGGCCGCTACCCGGCGACACCGCGCACGGCGGCGCCGTCTCCGGCGCCGCGGTGCTGTCCAGCGGAGACATCGTCTTGCTCGCGGACTGCGACGCAATTACCGATACCCCAACTCAAGCGCCGGCACGTGCCGGCGACCACCCGGTGCCAATGGCGGCGTAAGGCCGCTCAACGCGAGGCGATTCCCCATGACCACATTCACAGACGTGCAACTCGACGCGTTGCGCGAGCTTGCCAACATCGGTTCCGGAAATGCCGGTACCGCACTTGGCACGATGCTCGGCAAGACCGTCGACATCTCGGTACCGACCGCTGCGGTGCTGCCGCTCAACGAAGCGGTGGAGATGGTCGGCGACCCAGAGTCGGTCCGCCACGGCGTGATGGTGCCGATCATCGGTGATCTCGATGCGATCGTCCTGCTGCTCTTCCCGGAGGAGGACGCGGCGAAGATCTGCGGCATCTACGGCATCGACCCCGACACCCCGGACGGCGCGTCGATGCTCGGCGAGGTCGGCAACATCCTCGGCACGAACTACATCAACGTCCTGGCGCAAATGGCCGGTATGGAGATGGAGCCGGCCCCGCCGCAGGTCGTGGTCGACATGCTCGGCGCGATCGTCACGACGGTGCTGATGAGCCGCGGCGACATCGACCACGCACTGGTCCTGGACTCGAAGCTTGAGGTCGAAGAGGAACAGAGCACGCTCTCGTTCCTGCTGCTTCCGGCCCCGGGTGGCGTGGAAGATCTTCTCGGGCGCCTCGGCCTCTGAGATGGACGCAGTTGTCCGCATGGGGGAAGCCGCTGTCTCCGGCACCGCCGGGGATACGCTCGCCTGCATCGGACTGGGGTCGTGCATCGGCCTCGCGTTGTATGACCGCCGTGCCGGAGTCGCGGCGCTGGCACACGTGATGCTGCCGCAGTCGCCGAGCGCCGACGCTCCTTCCCCCGGCAAATACGCCGACCTCGCCGTCCCGGCCCTGATCGAGATGGCAGTGACCACCGGCGCTGCGAAGCCCCGTCTGGAGGCCGTGCTCGTCGGTGGTGCGGCGATGTTCGCCCTCAACGGCACGCAGGACATCGGTGCCCGCAACGCGGCGGCGGTCAACGAGATCCTGACTGCCCTGAGAATTCCCGTCCGCGCCGAGGACGTCGGCGGCAGCAAGGGCCGCACGATCAAGATCGACGTCTCCGATGCGATGACGACCACGGTCCGCGAGGCGGGCGGCGAGGACACGCTGATCTTCGGCGACGCCGCGAAATCCGGGAGCGTCGCCGCGGCGTGAGCCAGCGACGAGCGTTGAGATCACGATGAGCATTCGAAATTTCCCCCAAGCGGCCGAATACAGAGACGAATGAGCGGTTTTCTCGACAACTCCGAGATCGAGCAGATGTTCGCTCGCGCAAGCGACGGACAGACACCGATCGAGAACGAAGTGCGGCGCGGCAAACGCGCGCGCTGGTTGCGGACCGTCGATTTCACCCGTCCGACCAAGTTCTCGACCGACCAGGAACGGCGGATCCGCCGCACGCTCGACACGTTCTGTGAGCGCGTCCCGACGCGGATGGCGGCCGAACACCGCACCCTGTTCGAGATGGAAGTGATCGACGTCGTGCAGTACACGTGGGCCGACGCCTTCTCGCTCGTCCCCGAGGGTTGTGTCTACATGACGTTGGAGACCGACCCGCATCCGGGCCGGATGTTGCTGACCGCGGAGTTGCCGGTCGTGCTGCTGGCACTGAACCGGATGCTCGGCGGCACCGACAAGAACCTCAAGGAGCGGGAGCTGACCGACATCGACCTGATGGTCGTCGAGCGCCTCTTCAGCACCGTCGTGGCGGAGATGTCGCAGGCCTTCTTCGACATCGCCCAGATGACGTTCGGCATCTCCCAGGTCGACACGCAGGCGGAGACGGTGCAGGTCGCGGCCGGCTCCGAGCCGACGCTGCAGCTGACGCTGGAGATGCGGCTCGAAAACGTGTCGGCGACGATGGGCCTGCTGATCCCGCATCAGGCGATCGCGCCGGTCTCCCACTCCTTCTCGCGTCGCGATGACGGCGTCACGAAGCATGATCCCGTGCAGGTCGCGGCCGTTCATCGGGGTCTCAGCCTCGTCGACGTCACCGTGCGCGCCGAGGTGGCGGACACGATCCTGTCGGTCGCTGACGTGCTCGCCCTGCGACCAGGTGATGTGATCCGGCTCGATGCCGAGGCGGACACCGATGTGACGCTCTACGTCGATCGCACCGCGATCCACAGCGCACGCGCGGGCCGCAGCGGCAAGTTCCGGGCTGCGCAGGTCACGAAGCGGGCGGAGATTCAGCCATGAACACCGAACAGTCGCTGCTGCACCTCGGTCAGCAGACCGCCGAAGCGGTGCAGGGCATTCTGCGGATGTACTCGTCGACCGGCGTGATCGGCGGCAACGTGACCGTGATCCCGCCGGGGCAGAACCCGTTCGACGAGGTGCTGATGCCGTGCATCGCCGCCGACGTGTCGTACGTCGACGGCGTGACCGGCGGCAACACCTTGATGATCGGCGTCGAGGGTGCCCGTCGCATGGCAGCGGCGATGATGGGTGGCGATCCGATGACCGTCGAGGCGACCGGCGAACTCGACGACATGGAGTTCTCCGCCGTCGGCGAGGCGATGAACCAGATGATGGCCGCCACCGCGATGGCGACCAGCGAGGTGCTTGGTGACGAGGTCGAGATCGGCCCGCCCGAGCTGAAGAAGCTGACCGACGTCGAGGAGGCCAAGGCGAGCTGGGAGCACGCCGGCCACGCGGCGGTCGTCACGTTCACCTTCTGCGGCACGCCGTGCCTGCTGGTGCAGGCCGTACCGAACGCCTTCATCGTGCGGATGACGCGCGCGCTCGACGAGATCACCGCCAGCCATGACGATGACCAGCCGTTCAGTGAGGGCCTGCGTGACGTCAACGTCCGCGTCTGGGCCGAGCTCGGCCGCACGCGGATGGCCTCCGGCCGCGCGGTGGACCTGCCACCGGGCGCCGTGATCGAGCTCGACCGGCTGGTCGACGATTGCGTGGACGTCTACGTCGACGGCATGCGCTTCGCCAGCTGCCGGCTGATGGTCACCGACGACGGCGGCCTCGCGATGCGCCTTGAAGAGGTCTACGGCCTCGTCACCCAACCTTCCGAAGGACCCGAGGCTTCGCAGCCTCCCGAAGCCCCCGATTCGACAACCCCCACGGAGGTACCAGCCTAATGGCACGCGTGCTCGTCGTAGATGACGCCGCATTTATGCGAAAGATGGTCACCGACGCCCTCACGGGCGGCGGTCACGAGATCGTTGGCGAGGCTGGCAACGGCATCGAGGCGATCGCACAATTCCAGGAGCTGCGTCCCGACGTGATGACGCTCGACATCACGATGCCGGAGAAGGACGGTCTGGCAGCACTCAAGGAGATCATCGCGATCGATCCGAACGCCAAGATCGTGATGTGCTCGGCGCTCGGTCAGGAGTCGAAGGTGCTGGAGGCGGTCAAGTCCGGCGCCAAGGACTTCGTCGTCAAGCCCTTCCAGCCTGATCGCGTGCTTTCGGCGATCAACAAGGCTGTCGCCTAGCAGCAAGTTTCGCGGCTGCGTCGTGCAGTCGCCTGTCGACTTCGGGGGTGCGGCGCGCCGGG
>Ga0209023_10000174_pt1 | contig 110150 bp, 106 predicted proteins | sample LakOneMetagenome_FD_187468 | JGI IMG/M metagenome (GOLD analysis project Ga0209023, IMG submission 187468) | Freshwater and sediment microbial communities from Lake Erie, Canada (SPAdes) (version 2) | ecosystem: Environmental > Aquatic > Freshwater > Lentic | place: Lake Erie, Canada...
CGGCCAGCGATATTTCTTATTTGAATAATCTCTAGTGCAAAACAATCCATAAAAAAGGGATGCTGTAAAACAGCATCCCTTTTTATTAAGTTTAATATTTTTAAGATACCAGGGTTCCTACTTTCTCACCGGTAACCACTTTCAGCAAATTACCTTCAGTATTCATATCAAAAACCACAATGGGTAAATTGTTTTCCATACAAAGTGTAAATGCCGTCATATCCATCACTTTCAGGTTCTTTTGTATACACTCATTAAATGAAATGGTTTCATACCTGGTTGCGTTGGGATCTTTTTCAGGATCGGCTGAGTAAATTCCGTTAACCCTGGTTCCTTTTAAAATAACATCAGCCTTTATTTCAATGGCTCTTAATGAACCTGCTGTATCAGTAGTAAAATAGGGGTTACCGGTACCGGCACCAAAAATTACAACACGTCCTTTCTCCAGGTGGCGCATGGCCCTTCTGCGTATATAAGGTTCTGCTATCTGTTCCATTTTTATAGCGCTTTGCAGCCTGGTATATATGCCCGCTTTTTCCATACCACTTTGCAAAGCCATACCATTAATAACCGTAGCAAGCATACCCATATAATCACCCTGTGCCCTTTCAATACCGCTCTCAGCCTCATTCATGCCCCTGTAAATATTACCGCCACCAATAACAACCGCTACCTGCACACCCAGCTCAATAACAGATTTTATATCCTGGGCATAGCGTGCAATTACTTCACTGTCTAACCCAAAATTTTTATTGCCCATTAAAGATTCACCGGAAAGTTTCAGCAGAATTCGTTTGTACTTAGGTAACATTGGCTTTGTTTTTTGCGAAGATATATTTTTATTCCCGATTGTTCCGACAGCTAGCTGGATTTAATCGCTTTTATAGTATACATCATGGGCAGTTTTTCATCCATCCCTTTAATGCGCCACATTTCATCAGCTCCTTTTTCCAGGTTATTAAAACAGTTATAAGGCGAATAAGGAAATTCGTTGAACAGCGTTATCTGCAGGTCATTAGTAAGTAAAGCCTTTATTATTTCAGAAAAAGGATGATTCCATCCATGCTCTATTGATTTAATAGGTGCATTTCTATCAGAGTAAGTACCTGATATCTCTTCTGTAATTACTTCTGTATTAAAATAGCTGTATTTCACATGCTCAAAATGATCATCCAGCATCCAGAGCGCCGGGTGAAAATCAGCAATATAAAATGTGCCGCCGGGTTTTAGAAAATGAGCTACAATATCGGCCCATGCATCCAGGTCGGGCAACCAGCCAATAGTGCCATACGATGTAAATACAATGTCAAATTTTTTATCCAGGTGCTGTTTCAGGTCGTACACATTACAGCATACAAATTCAGCGTTCAGCTTTAGCTCCGCATTTATTTCATTTGCAAGATTGATAGCTTCATCACTCAGGTCAACTCCTACACAGCTGGCTCCTGCCCTGGCCCAGCTCATGGTATCCATCCCAAAATGGCATTGCAGGTGCAACAAAGATTTTCCGCTTACATCTCCCAGCTCTTCCAGCTCTATTTTATTAAGGGATGACTTCCCTTGTTTAAAAGAATCCAGGTCGTAAAAAGCAGAGTCTTTGTGCACAGCTGTGCGTTTGTTCCAGGATTTTTTGTTTTCTTCAAAATAAGACTGATACATTTTCATATTTCAAATATACCGGTTTTAAAAAATACCCACTAACGGGTATATACCTGATAGCTTATAAAGATACTTTTATACAGTATTTTATAAACGCTAATCACCAAAAAAATTAATTATGACAAATGTTTCAAAATGGATGAGTTGGGAAGGTGGTATTGATCTGGTAGCCGTAACATCGCCCGATTTACAAATGCCTAATTTGATCGTTCACTTAGGCCGTATGGTAAATACGCCGGTAGGCAATGCTGCCAGCGGTATGGTACTCTGGCAACCCGATCCCAATGCCATGCCGGCAGTAATGGGTTTTGTAAGTACCAATGCAGAAGTGGGCAAATATTTTGGTCCTAATATTTTTGCAGGTACGCCTTTTGAACAGGCCCCTGTTTTAAATGCAACCATAAGCATTGATATAACTGCAGATAAAGCTACCAGCAAATGCGTGGTGGGTGATTATACTTTTGAAGTAGAAATGAGTGACTTTACCGATCCTTATCTTATCAATCGTGAGCCCTCGGCCATGCCACCTTTTCACCAGCAAGGTGTAGAGATCCATGCACGTAAGGTTGCAATAAAAATTAATGGCCAGGAGATAGATATTATTGTACCTCCCGTTGGAATTACCGGTGGGCCAGCCTCGGTGGTATCTCCAAATGGAGTATATGCCAGGTAAAGCTATTTGCTTAATTTGCTGAAGATGAAAAGACTAATTTTTAATGCGGCGTTAATCCTTTTTACACTACCCGTTTTTGCTCAACTGAATGCAGAGCAGGCTGGTATTAAAAAAGTATTTTTCGATTTTCTTGGCTATTACAAAAAGAATGAAGCAAAATTCAATTCTTTCAAATTGTATAAAGGCACCGGAAAAGAAAATAACCCGCCATATAAAATACAGTGGAAAGAGGTAGAAAAATATTTCGCTTACCTGCGCAATAGCGTGCCTTATGTTGGAGAGGCTTATATAAAAGCAGAAAGGTTGCATTTCAAACAATCTGACAGCAGTTTTAAGGAATACCCTGAAGAAGAATTACCTGCTGGTTTTGATTATGACCGCTGGGCCGGCGGACAGGAATCAATTGAATATACTTATAAATGGTATACTTCGTCAAAAAACAAATACAGGGTTATCATTACCGGCAATACGGCTGTTTTAAAAATAGGCTCGGGAGGAGGCTCGGGTCAAAAAGATATTTTCTGGAGCATAGTACCTTTTATAAAAGAAAATGGAAAATGGAAAATGGCTGATAATGTATACCCGGCTGATGATGGTAACTGACTTGATACACATAAAAAAAGCGATCTTTTTCAAGATCGCTTTTTTTAGTATCAGCATGTACATTCATTTTTAAAGCTGCTGCATTATTTGGTATAATAGAACTTGCCGGATAGCGTGACTGCTTTTTGAGCACCGGACTTTGGAACTTCAACCTTAAGTATATAATTGGCAACTGGTATCCTTGGCAGGCTGAGCGAAAGCTGATTCTCTCCTTTTACAACCTGGTATCTTCCAAAATCTTTTATCTTCTTTCCTTCCATATCAAATAACGAAATATAAGCACCCTGGCTTTGACCAGCCCATAGTGAAGCCCTGATATTGCCCAATGCACCATTTACCGAAATAAGGTTTAGCTCATCTGTAGCTGCCCCATTACTGCCTACTCTTATAATATTAGAGTATTTGAAATCATTATTCTTATCGATCATTTTCAACCGGTAAAATACAGGTGCAGCAAATACCTGGGCATCGTTTGTTGTATAATTTATATTACTTGCCTGCTGGTTTCCCCTGGCCGCCACCGAGGCTATTTTTGTAAAGCCTGCAGTAGATGAAGAGCGTTCTACCTCGTAACGATCCAACCTGTTCTCAGATCTACTAACCCAGCTTAATCTTACTTTGGATGTTTCTTTAACTCCGTTGAATGAAACCACATTTGCTGCCAGCGGAAATAAGCCCGTAAGCCGGATATCGTCTATGGCAACTGCGGGATCAGTTCCGCTACCATTGCCGTTATTGCGCCAGTGAAACCCAATACGCACATTGGGATTACCTTCAAAAGCAGCTGGTAACGCAAGGGTATAGGTTGTCCATTGCCCCTGGCTATAACCATTACAGGCACCGCAGCAAACACTGGTAAGGCAATATTGATAACCCACCGGCCAGGTTACTCCTCCATCTGTACTCAGTTGCAGCTGCGCCCTGTCATCACTACAGGCCGAACTGCCATAAGCTATAAAATCGAATTTCAAGGTAAGGGTTTGTCGGTTTACAGTACTGATCAGTGGTGAAACCACACGCTTAAAAGTTGCATTAGTTGCGCCCGTTTCATTAAAAGTTGCCCCCTGGTCTCCGCCAGATCCTGCATCAGATCCAATATGCAGGGATGCATCGCCAACACACGAACTGCCACAGCCCGGAGGTGTTACACCTTCTTCTGCACAACTGATATACCAGTTGTTGGGAGATGCGCCGCTTGTTCCGCCAATATTATTCTGTATCGTCCAGCTGTTCCAGGTACTGGCAAGACAATTGGCACTGCAGCCATTATTAAAATTCTCAGTCCAGATGGTGGTTGTTTGCGCCATAGCCGGTGCCGATAAAAAAAAGGCAGTTATAACTACTGCTGTTTTTTTTGAAATGAATGTCTTGCGATTGAAGTGAATCATGTTTGTTTTTGCAGTTAATTTTTTATAAAGATATTGTTTAGAAATTATTTTATGAAAAGCTATAGTGTTTTACTACGCTGTTTATGCAATAAATGTACTGCGCTGGAAACAATAAAGCCTGTTGCCAGCAATACCCACAACCAGTTTACCGGGAAACCGATCATGGGCGCATTACAGGCGCAAAAACCTGCAAAAGCAAACGCCACCAATACCATGGCTTCCAGCAGGTTACCCAGTATGGGAATTTTTATAAGCATTAAAGGTGGCTCGTTCATTAAAAAGATCAAACCCCACACCAATGCCATTGAAAAAAATATCCTGTCCGACAGCAACGAACACGATATAAGTAATAACAGAACCAAACAGTTTTTATAGAGGTAGAAATGTTTTTCACCTGGGGTATTACCCTGCAATTTCTGCACCGCAGTATAAGCAGCGATAAAAACAAAGTTTGCCAAAAGCAGCGGAAACCAGAATAGTGTTGTAGGAGTCAGCAGCCAGTTACCGGGATAATTTGTTAAGCCAAGATAAACACCCAAAGCACCTGCCGGCAATGCTAACAACATTTGCAACCACGAAATATTTTTAAATACCCTGTAAATAAAGGAAGGCGAATGACGTTTAAAAGCAACGCACAATAGAAAGATATCCATTGTCAGCAGCAGCAGCACCGTGCTTTGATCATCATGCTGGTATTGAAGATGAAATTGATTTACAATATAACCCAGTAAAAGAGGTACTGCTCCCGACAGAAAAAGTACTGTATATATTGAAATGGCGGCTATTATCCCCCGTACAACACTTTTCTTTTTTGTACGAACATAATTGAAACTGGCTATGATCAGCAACGCTATTTCTATTCGTATGCCTGGCGTGGCACCACGGGATAAACTGGAACCTCCAACTGTAATATAAGACCAGGCCACATCTTTAATAGAGTGCAGCGACAGATAATTCATTTTGGCACCAACACCTCCTGTAATGATCAGATCTATTATGGGTGCAGTTAATGCTATGCTGAAGAAAACAACAACCAGCCTCGCTACTTTTATTATTCTTTCGCCTGAAAACAAATGCAGTTGTACCAGAAAAGCCAGTACAATAAAAATAAACCAAAGGCCTATGTGCAAAATATCGTTCATCGTAAAAAGACGGTGGCTCGAAAAGAACTCAAGCGTAAGCCTTACCGACAGTATTGCAGCAAATAAAAAATAATACCTGCTAAAAGGTATTTGCTGGTTCTCAACATGATCAACTGTTTTTACAAACAATTGCTGAATCTTTTTTAGCATAAAATCTTTACTGTTTAAATATATACATGTTGCCTTTCCCTGCCCGCCTGCCAGAACTGCTGTCTGTTGCTTCCACTGCGCCCATCCAGCACGAGCTTCTATTTGCAGTTATTTCCTGGCCGGCCATTCTGGGTTGTAGTTTTAAATTTATCTGCTCACTGGGAATTACAACAGAAAAGTACAAAGGATAAGGCCTGCTTAAAGAAGCTGCAGGTACAGAATCAATATATAGCTGCTGCAAAAATAATGGTGGTTTTGCCATAATTTCCCCCTGCTCATCCCACAGTAAAACCGCATCTGTTGTAATACCACCATTGGCATCTGTTGTAAACAATACACCAAGCTGTTTGCCGGATTGCAAACTAAGATCCAGCCAGTGTACATATGCTCCTGATGATTTCTTAAGCAGCACTTCTTTGTTGGCAAAAACCCGGATACACAATTTTTCGTCCTTACCTGCAGCATATAGATCACCCTTCATTTTGCTGGTTGCTATTATGGGATTAACCGCCCATGCCTGTGGCAGAGAACTGATCACCGAAACGGCAAAGGGATCCTGCTTTCTGAATACCGATACCAGTTCGGTATAGCCACCTGCTTTATTTGTCTTTTTATTACTGAATGATGACAGCAATTGAATAGTGTTTCTTTTAAACAGCAGGCTCCACTCTATACCGCTTGAATCAACAGCAGGAAAAGATATTCGCACCGGAAAATTGTTTCTGTATTTAATACCAGTATCCTGGCTGATTCTGGTTGCAGCATAGTAAGTACTATCACGTTCGCTCCAGGCCGAAACAAAACAAGCTGTATAGTTTTTTCTACCTGTTTTATCAATACTAATCAATGAATTAAAGTGCACATCCTTTCCATAACTATCCTGTAAAATGGTATTGATGATCCACCATTTACCGCTTTCTGTTCCGGGTAACAATGCAGCTTCCTGTCGGGATGCATGTCTTGTTAAACAGGCAGCAAAACTTACCGTACCAATTAAAACAACAAGAAGATAATTCCGCATTTAATGGCTGTTATTAAGTAAATAGGTTTGCATCACATCAGTTGCAAGAGCCGTTGCAAAAACATACTCTTCCTTGCTATATCTTTTTTCAGGGATAGGAAAATAGCCTCCGTTCCAGTTACCCTGTTTTTGCTGGCTGCTTACCAGGTACTGTATCCCTTTTAAAACAGCGGCTGTGTTTGTTTCACCTGCATGTTGCAGGGCCAATAACATCAAAGCTGTTTGCAAAGCGGCCGATGTTTGTTTCTCAATTGACGGGTCTTTATAAAACCAGCTGCCATCACTGTTCTGGTTAGATAGAATAAAAGCAATCGCTCTCTCTTTCGCCAGCCTGGCTTCTGCTGAATTCTCATGTTGCAGTACTTCAAGTACCTGCCACAAGGCATAACCGCTACACCCGTAATACTCCCAGGCCTTACCCCAGTCTCCCTGCACCGTCTGTTTTTTCAAAAGCCAGTTCAGCGCTTCTTTTTTATGGTCAGGTTCAAAACCTGCATCATGAAAAAGGTTTAAAACAAATGCGGTTACCGATGGAAAGTCTTTTTCAATATTCACATGAGGGTTGCCGATTTCCCATCCGCCTCCTGGTTTTTGTAAAGCAGCTATTCTCGTTAGCCGCTCTCTTAGGTTTCCATTTTTACCGGCAAGTTTAAGCAGCTTAAAATAGGCTGCCGTAGTTTCAAGGCAGTAGGCTTGCCGGCATTTTTTATTATGGCAGATAAGTCCTTCAGCATTTTCATTCTTTTCTAAAAAAGAAAGGCCGTTTTTAACCACCATTGTATTTGTATCGGCGTCAGATCTGTATATGGCCGATAAAGCAATAATGGTTTCCCAGGTTTCGAAAAGCGGGTTAATAGTATCACAAATGGCGCCATTGCTTCGTTGAATATATTTCAAAAAAGCAATACCCTTTTGTTTACTCAACCTGATATCTTCGGTTCTGCTAGCTCCTGATGGAGTAATAAAAAAAATATTCGCCGCAAAAACAAGTATAAGGGCAGCTGTATATTTCAGGAAGTTAATAGTATGCAGGTATTTTGTTAAGGTCATCATTCACAGCAGGTATTTGTTCAGCAGCAATATGATATTTAAACCAAACAAGGCCGATATATAAATAAAGAAAACCGGCTTTTCATTATACGGCTTCCGGTAAAGCAGGGCTATATGTATAGATGCCATCAAACCGCATAACGGGTACACCCAAAGTATGTGAATAATAGCAGCCGCCATTATATAAGTACAGGCTGTAAAAAAAGCGATCAGTTGAATAGCCCTAGTTTGTCCCAGTATCACAGGAAGTGTTTGTACCCCGGTTTGCCCATCGCCGGTTGTATCTTTCAGGTCCACAAAGTTTGCTGCAAGCGATAATGGCAGCATGATAAAGATTACCCAGACAAGCGGAAAATCTGCAACCTGGCCACCCGCAAGTACAAAGCCACAAATGGTTATTACCAACGAATTTAAGCCGATCAGCAGCTTGGCAATAAATGGTATTCGCTTTAAGCGAAAAGGCCTGCAGGAATAAATATAGTACCCTGTACTGATCAGTATGATACCATAAAACATAGCAGCATGTACAAGTAACGAGAGCAGTGCTGAGTAAACCAGGCAAAAAATGCCGGCAATTAAATACGTATGCTGTTGTACTGTACCTTTTACCAGCGGCCTGTTTGTGTTAGATATCTTATCTGCCTCCAGGTCGGCTATATTATTGCTCACAATGGCAAAAACAGCTGCATACAGCAGTGCTGCTATCAACAAAATAAAAACCAGTACCTGCTGTAGCCCTGTAAACAAATTACGGCTGCCCGAAAAATACAGCACAGAGCCCAGCAATGCCAACGCTATATAGTGCAGTATCCGTAATAGCCGCAGATCCTTTAATATTTCCCGGGTAGTTACCGGCCACATAAACAGGCACAATACAGGAATAATAAAGCTCACTAGCAACAATATGCTGTTAAATACCATCGGCTTTCTGTTAATTTCCGGAAAAATAAAATAAAAAAGGGAATCAGTTGATTCCCTTTAAATAATTATATCAAAACTATATTATCCTAAAGCCACACGTTTAAAATCGGTCACTTTCAGATCAGCATCAATGCTCTTTAAGTAATCAGCAACAGATTTACTGTTGTCTTTTACAAAAGCCTGTGCCATTAAAGTATTGTCTTTAAAGAATTTGTTCATTTTACCATCGGCAATTTTTTCAGCCATTTCTGCAGGTTTACCTTCTGCCTTTATCATTTCAATGGCAATGGCTTTTTCCCTGTCTTTGGTTTCCTGGCTGATAGATGTTTCATCAACCGCCAGCGGGTTCATAGCAGCAATCTGCATCGCTACGTCTTTTCCTGCTTCAGCAGCTTCTTTGGTCATGCTAACCAGCACACCCATGCGGTTTGCACCATGTATATAAGATGCAACATAAGGAGCATCCACTCTTTCAAATTTTGAAACTGCTATCTTTTCGCCAATAGCTGCCAGCTTATCGTTGATCAGCTGTTCAACGGTAGAACCATTAATGGTAACTGCGTTTAATTCTTCCGCTGTTTTTACATTGTTTGCAATGGCTGCATCTGCAATAGATTGTGCAAAGGCAACAAAGTCTGCATTTTTACTTACGAAATCAGTTTCGCAGCTGATGCAAAGTACAATACCACTTTTGCCATCGGCTGTAGTTTGTGCAATTACCACACCTTCTTTGGCTTCACGGTCGCTGCGTTTTGCGGCAACTTTCTGACCTTGTTTACGCAACCAATCAATGGCTGCTTCAAAATCGCCATTGCTTTCTGTTAATGCTTTGCGGCAATCTAACATACCGGCGCCTGTTGTCTGGCGTAATTTATTGATATCTGCTGCTGTTATTGTTACACTCATCTTAATTAAGAATTAAAAATTAAAAATTAAAAACAAGAAGCTTTCAAAAGCATGTTTTGCTTTTTGAATTTTGACTTTTTATTTTTTATTTACCCGCCGGCTTTCTGCCACCCTGGCCCGGACCCGCAACACGACGCTTAGGCTGAGAAGCTACACCTCTGCCACCACCACGCTTGCTTCTGTCATCAGAACCGTCCTGCTTGGCTTCAAAGCGTGCTGCTTTTGCTTCTGCGCTTTCTTCTGTATCGCCGTTATCTTCTTCGTCTTTATTAGCCTGGCGCTCCTGCAACCCTTCTGCAATAGCTGCAGTAAGGTAGTTAACGATGATAGCTATTGATTTGGTAGCATCGTCATTGGCAGGAATGGCAAAATCAACTTTATTAGGATCACAGTTGGTATCTACCATACCAAATGTGCTGATACCCAGTTTTCTTGATTCAGCAAGTGCAATATGCTCGTGCCCAATATCCACCATAAACAAAGCAGCTGGTACACGGCTGATCTGAGAGATACCGCCCAGTACTTTTTCCATCTTTTCTTTATCACGTGTTAAAGTAAGACGTTCTTTTTTTGTTAAGCTTTCAGCACTTCCGTCGGCCAGCATTTTTTCGATGCTCTGCATTTTTTTAACACTCTTACGTACGGTGTTGAAGTTGGTTAACATACCACCTAACCAACGCTCGGTTACAAAAGGCATGTTTACACGTTGTGCGCAGTCGCTAACGATTTCTTTAGCCTGTTTTTTGGTAGCCACAAACATGATCTTTTTACCACTGCGTGCAATGGCTTTTAAAGCTGCAGCTGATTCCTGTAAACCTTCTACGGTTTTGTTCAGGTCAATAATGTGTATGCCTTTCTTTTCAGCAAAGATGTAAGGCAGCATCTTAGGGTTCCACTTTTTCTTTAAATGTCCAAAGTGTACACCTGCTTCTAAAAGTTGCTGTTGTAAGGAAGTATTTTCCATTGTTTATTATTAAAATAGTTTTTAAAAAATTGATTCTGGATACCAGATTCCGGATGTCAGATATTGGAACCTCTATCCAGTATCTTGTATCAAGTATCCAGCATCGGTTCTTATCTCTTAGAGAACTGGAAGCTTCTTCTTGCTTTCTTACGTCCTGGTTTCTTACGCTCAACCGAACGTGGGTCACGCTTTAATAAACCAGCAGCTTTTAAAGCCGGACGGTAATCGGCGCTTACTTCAATCAAAGCACGGGCAATACCCAGCTTGGTTGCTTCAGCCTGTCCTTTTACACCGCCACCTGTAGCATTAACCACTACATCAAATTTATCGGCAGATTCAACCGTTTTTAACGGAGCTTCTACCTGGTTCTGTAAATAAACCAGCGGGAAATAAGTTTTGTAGTCTTTGCCGTTAACTGTGATCTTTCCGTCTCCCTTTGAAAGGAAAATGCGGGTAACAGCTTCTTTTCTGCGGCCGACTGCGTTTGTTTGTTTTTCCATTTTTATTTAATTAGACCTGATAGCTATCAGGATGTTTTTTAAAATTTTGGCTCCGGGTTCCCCCTTCAGGGGGCGGAGGGTGTTTAGAATTTTAATTCTTTTGGCTGTTGAGCTCCGTGTGGATGCTCTGCTCCCTGGTATACAAATAATTTTTTGTACATCTGGCGGCCTAAGCGGTTTTTAGGCAACATACCTTTAACAGCTCTTTCAATAATAACTTCTGGCCTGCGTCTTAAAAGATCTTTTGCAATTTCTTCTTTACGGCCACCTGGGTAACCACTAAAGTTGTCATATACTTTTTCATCCATCTTATTACCCGTAAGTTTTACCTTTTCGCAGTTGGTAACAATGATAAAATCGCCGCAATCAACGTGAGGCGTGTAGTATGCTTTATTCTTACCACGAAGAATGGCCGCAATACGGGCGCACATACGACCAACGGTTTGATTAGTACCATCCACAACGTACCAGTTGTGTTTAACGGTAGCCTCGTTCGCATGTTTTGTAGTGAAATGTAATTTGCTCATTTTGTTTTTTTTAAGTTTCGTCTTCCGACATTACCCATGGCCATCCCCATGGTTTTAAATTTGGACCGCGAAGGTAACTGCAAACCACCCTAATTGCCAAAGAAAAAGGGAAGTATTTTCAATTGTACATTTGTAACTAATTGATTTTCAGTAAAAATTTTGACTAAAATTTTTAATCGTCGGCTGTTTTGGCAAAAAAAAGCGGCCCCGGGGGCCGCTTACATTCATTTGGAGCCAAAACAGTTACTCTTTGGCAAACTGTTTTGTAAAGCTATCCTTACCATTGCTAAGCCTTACATAATATATACCACTGCCAAATTGCGATACATTTACCGGCATGGAATTGCTGCCGGTTTCCAGCACCATTTCCCGGATATATAACTGCCTTCCGGCAGCATCTGTAATGCTCAGGACCGATCTTCCTGTTATTCCATTCGTTTGTACCTGTAAAACATGGGCTACGGGGTTTGGAAATACCAGCAGCTCAACATCCCTTTTATTAAGATGTACGGCCACCACCTGGCTGTTTGAAAATTGCCCGTCTATATCAACACACTCGAGTCGGTAAAAAACCGTAGGTACAGTTTGCAGCAGGGCGGGCAACACATCTGTATAATTATAGGTAAGCGGAATGGCAGAATTGCCGGCGGCGGTTACCTTATCTATATCCGTAAAATTAATTCCGTCAGTACTTCTCTGTACCACATAATGCTTGCTGTTTTGCTCATACTGGCTTTGCCACTGCAACTTAATAAGGTAATTGTTATTTACAGCTATAAAAGAACTAAGCTTTATGGGCAACGCATCAAGTGCCAGTTCAAGAATTTCTGCTGGTGTAAGCGCCCGGTTGTAAATTCTGAATTCATCAATCTTTCCATTATGACCATTGTATTGCGGAGGCGAAAAGCCGTTATAAAACATGCTCCCGAAACGGGCTGGAAAACTATACACAGGTGCTGTTGTTCCGGGAGCGCCTGTTACATTCAACACACCATTTACATAAATCCTGGTTACAGCCCCGGCTCTTACACAGGCAACATGTTTCCATACGTTAATGGGTAATGCACCATTGGTAGTACCTACACTGCCGTTTTTAAAATTAAATTGAAGCTGCGGAAAGCCATTAGTGTTCCACATAAATATACCGGGACCAGAATAGTTGAGGTTATTATCATATATACCATTAGGGTATGGGTAGCTGGTTACAAGTACTGAGAAATCAATGGTAAAGTCCTGGTTGGTTCCAAAGTTAAGATTGGCATTAACAGGATGTGTGGCATACTGTACCACCGTACTGGACGGATTAGCAAAAGCCATGGCTGTATTGGCAACACTTTTATTGTTGGTAGTAGCAGTTGACCCGGCATTGGTTCCATTAATAAAATTAGGGCCGGCATCTACATAATTTCCATCCATACGCCAGTAGGCCATCAGCCCGGCTGTAGGCTGTGCCGTTGCAGCAATGTACACAAACAGGGCCGCCATTAAAGCTGGTAAAAACTTCTTCATGCTTAAGGATTTTACAAATAGTGATCACAACACAAAGCGTGTTATGCGGCCTTCATGGAATTGAAAATATTGGTGGCTTCGGTTCGGTTACGGACTTTCAGTTTCTTATAAATATTCTTGCAATGCTTTTTTATGGTATTGATATTCACATGCTGGATAGCTGCCATTTCCTTATACATCAGGCCCTTGGCCAGCAATTTCAAAATGATTGCTTCTGTGGGAGTTAGTTGGTGCTGCTTGATCATCTTGTTGGTCAAAAATAGATTGAACGGTATTGTAAAACAATGGCTCTTTTGTGTACCAAAGCTTTCATACAAATATATCAGCAACGCAAAAACGTAAACAGGGTATTAAAACGGATTACAAAGGGGGTTAAATCACGGTACTTATACAGCTTTAATTTTATGTACTTTTATTGTAACGTTTTTTTAACGGCTCCAACTAAAACTTCTGTTATGAAAAATGATTTAATGCCCGGTGTAAAAACACCCGCAAAAAACGACCAGATCATCTCTTACTTTGCCCTGCGTATATTAATTGGTGCCACAGGCATTCTGCTGCCGCTGTTGCTTGTAACAGGCAACCTGATTGCTAACAGCACACTACAGATAGAATTTTCCGTAAGTGATTATTACGATAACAGCACTGCCGGAGATATACTGGTAGGCGTATTGTTTGTACTCGGCTTTTTTTTAATGACCTATAAGGGTTACGATAAAACAGACAGCAGGGTGGCAAACCTGGGCTGTGTATTTGCCTTGGGTGTGGCACTGTTCCCAACAACCAGCAGCAACCATATAGTACACGTAATGCATTTTGTTTTTGCGCTGCTCTTATTTACCGTGTTCATTGTTTTTTCTATCTACCTGTTCCGCAAAACAGACCCCAATGCTATTAAAACAAAACAAAAAGACAAACGTAATAAGGTTTACCTGGCCTGCGGAATCATTATGATAGCCTGTATTGCAGGCATTGCCCTGGCCATGCTGGTTTTTGAAAAAGCCGCTGAAGCATACCACCTGGTTTTCTGGTTCGAATCGGTGGCACTCATTGCCTTTGGGTTTTCCTGGATAGTAAAAGCAGAGTTTTTATTTATGAAAGACGAGGAATAGAAAATTATAAAGGAATAACTCAACAGGTTGCCTGTGCTTTTTTAATTTCTATGGTTTACTTATGCTATTGAATATGATTTTTATTTAAGGTCTTTTTTATTGCCAAAACCGGTTATTAAATGCAGCGCTGCAATTAAATTTCCTCCCTTACTGATCATACCATCAAAATCTCTTCCAAAGCTTATACTTATTTTTTTATTGAATCCAAGGTCATACTCGGCCGAGAAGTTAAGTTTCCAGGAAGGTTTTACAATGCTTTTGGATAACACACTCCGGTATATAGATTCAAACGAAAGAGAAAAAAGCTCGTCTTTTGTTGAGTATAGTAACCGGCCCCCCATATCAAAAGTGGAGATTTTATTGGTAGGCATTTTACCGGTTGAGTCTGCAAAAATAGATTCCGGCTGGTATAAGTAACGGGCTATTGCAAGAATACTCAGGCTCTTCTCTCCTCCGTCATAGCCACCGGTTAACCATGCCCCGGACCTGTCTCCTAAAGAATAATTAAACTTATTGGTAGGAAATTGAGCAGAAAACCCACCAGCAAAATCAAGGAAAGGCCCCACACGTTCAATATGAAAAGACCTTGCTTTTTTCTTCAATTGATTTTGTAATTCTGCATTAGCTGCAATCCGTTCGCTGCGCTTTTCTGTCATCAGCGTGGCAAGCATTTTATTAACCGCAGCATCAGCATCTTTATATGCCTGGCTTTCTTCATCTTCAATACTATCTCTTTTCTCCACTAATTTAATATAGTTCGGATCCGAAATTACTTCCTCTAATGCAACATTTATTTTACCGGTAACTTTTCTTTGCAGGGCTGTTACTTCATCATACAGGCCCTGCGTTTTTTTTGACCAGGTTGGGCGGAAAATAGAGAACTTGACCCCAAAAGCTGCTTTAAAGAATGAATTATTGGTGAGGGTGTCTGTTTCCTGCTTTATGCCTGCAGATACAACAAAAGACTGCCACATAATATTGCCGGTATTGCTGCTGTTCAGATCTTTTAAAGTGATCATCTTGCTATTGAACAAAGATGCCGGAGAAATATCAACCGCATAGTTAGTGGGAAATTTTGCAAGCCCGTCTGTGGCATTGTTAACCGATATCCAAAGCGAGGTGATATCCGTTGGGCGCTCAATGGTATTGGGTGCAATATTAAGTAATTGTGCAGCCGGAGACGAGGGAGCTTTCAGCAGATCTACCCCTTCTTCTGTATTTTCCTGCGCCCATGCAAATGCAGTAAGCAAAAGCCCAAGGGCCAGTTGAAAGATTTTCTTTTTCATAAGCCTTATTAAAAATTAAACCGGATAATGAATGCTATATCTACTTCTTCGCCATCTTCCTCCACGCTAACGCTGAATTTTTTAGACAGATCATTTACCCCTCCCTTTACTTTTATGGTAACAGTTATTTTGTTTGAATCATCCGCAGTATCAACCACATTACCTGTGATCTTCAATATTTTTTTATCAAGGTCGGTATCTTTTCCTACCAATAAATTTTTGATAGAAGTATCCTGTCCGGGTGGCAGCAAAGCTTTTGAATTCAATTTTATATCCAGGTCCGGCTTTTGGCCTTTATCTCCAATGATCACATCTAAAAAGATATCAGTACCATCATTTTTGAGCTTATATTTCTTATCCAAAGTAAATACCAGCTCTGAAGGATCCTGTGCCATATAAAAATATTTAACTGCCTACTCTATGATACCGTTTTCGGCTTACCGGTTCCATATTAACTGCCATGGCAAAGCATATTTTGCCATCGCAAAAGAAAAAAATTGCTGAGAAAAGGATTGTGTAATGCCCGAACAGGATACTAATGTAAAACTTTTAATGAATGGCTGCAAGTAACAGGCATTAAATTTACCTGCTATTTAAATTCCTCACTCCTGTATGCAGCTGCTGCATCAATGCACGGTTTTACCAATATCGGTAGAAGGTATTTTGTCGGCCTTAATGTCCAGAAAAAGATTCATGTTATCCTTCATGTTTTTATTGTTGTCCCAAAATACCCGCAGCATCGAGCTGTCGGCACAGCGCCTTTCAAATGCGGTATCAACCGCCAGTACATCATAGATATTCGTTTGCAGGTTGGTAAAATAAAAGTACTTCGATATATTCTTATTTACATTATCCGCATTGTTGAACGTGTTCATCAGCACACCCGTTAAACTGGCCGTAAAAAAGAAACCGATAAAAGCAGCCTTAATCCCCGGTGTCTGGTTCTGCCAGCCCGTTCGGCCAATAAGCACAGCCATAATGGAGGCGATTACCGCAGCTATCGTAAGTATTAAAGTGAACGCAAAATAATAGGTCTCAAAATTGGTGGCTACATGCAGGTGCTGTTGTTTATACGAGTCTATATACAGGTACTGGTTATACAATGCCTGCGTACAATGATTGATATTGGCCTTTTGCTGTATAAACTGGTGCCTGATGGCTTCTGAATTATCAAGCGTATCTACCATATTCTTTGCCACCCGCCTGAAAACATATTTGGTTTCGGCCGTTACCCAAAAAACCGAAATAAAGAATAAAACAATGGCAATGGTAATGGTGTATGGATAAGCCAGCACACGGGTTGCCAATAGCTTCAGGTTTTTTTGAAATGCGTTCATGGCGTTTTGGTTGAGAAATACTAATATAATGTTTTACGAGGATATATGCAATACCAACCTGGCTGAATTTGAGAGAATAAATCCATTTGGTAGTTTTTGGGGCTGTTAAAAGTTCAGGTATCTGCGTAAAGCAGGTTATCATCAGAGGAAAAATATCCGACCTCTATATCTGCGATTGTACACAAACACTTCCGTTATTTCATCACCGAACATACTACCAAAAAAGAATTTTTTTTAGCAAAGAAATAAGATAAACTTATCGTAGATAAATGGCAAGATATTACCATTCAGTTATTTTCTTTCCTGATGAATTTACAAGAAAACTTGGTTTTTCTTTAAATACAAAATCTTCAGGATTTTTAAGTACCATATTATCTGCTGATATGAATTCGTCAAGGCTAAGTACCTTGGCTGAATTAAGGTTATTCACTAAGAAATCATTTAGTAAAACCAGTTGATCAGGTTTCTTTTTCAGATATGCCTTAAAAGTGGTGGCGGCAGTAATTATTTTGGCTTTTTTTGAAATTAACCATGAAAGTTGGCGACGGTATATTTTGGGCATCAGAACTTTGCCTTTGTCTTCCCCCATCGTAAAATCAATTTCCTCTTCTTTTTTAGGCTCACGATATATCAGGTCGAAATCAAAATCATTTGCATTTTTTGAACCTGCTATGCCTGGCCGATTAGCTTTCTTTTTTCCCTTCTTCCAGGCATCCAAAATTGTTCCTATTTCCTCTTTTGACATAGAGGTATAAAAAGCCGGATGCCCCCATCCGTTCTCTATCAGCCATAAATTAATATCGTGGTCGCCAGCTACCCGTATATTTCCAACAAAGCGGCCATATGTGTCCACTGAATCCCCAGGTTCACTCACGTTCGTTTCAAATACTGCGTTCATAATTCCATCGGCATTTGCAAATTGCTTAAGGCTTTTAGCGAGGGCTACAGTTGATGTTTCTGCAAAACACTGCCTCCTATCTTCATTGATTTCATTAAACAACTTTCTTTTTGCATCAGTTATATCACCGCTTTTACTCAGCGGCGCTGCATGATAATGAAGTTCCGGAGCATCTACACCTTGTAACCTGACTGTAATTGTTTTATCACCGGTTTTCTTACTGGTTGTTACAACAGCTTTAGAAACCTGTCCCTTTGATATAGCATCCCAAAATACTGAAATAGAAGAGAATTTTGTTGCCCCTTCTCTTTTGTACTCGAAAGAATTTTCATTAACCACAAGCTTAATTTTAGTGGTATCGGCATCAGATGAGCCATTGGGCCAGAATTGAATAAGATCAATCGTCCCTTTAATTCTTAAAATTCCCATATTTACTATAATTTATGTAATAAAATAAACGCAGTAAAAAGTTTACAAAAATTTTGAAAATTCTTTTTATTGTCCGGAATTGCCTATCGGACCGTCTCCTTTTTTCTTATCATCATCCTTTTTAAAAATCTTATCAAGGTCGAACGTAGTTCCTAGATGTACTTGGAAGAAATTATTATAAAAAGACTTTTTTTCAAAAGAGATAGGTCGACCGTCAACTATTGTAGAAAGGGGTCTTAAATAGCTACCAGTTTGCAAAGTATAGTTAAGCCTGACAAATGAAGATACTACTCCATCTTTACCCAATCCTTTTCCAGCTCTTACTGAAACAAAATACATAGGCCTACTCTTTCTATTGCCATTAACAGTAGAAAGCGCTATTGCTTTTTGAAAAGGGTCTTGCTGGTATAAATCAATTTGCTCATAGTAAGAATCCAGCAATTTAAGCCACATTACCCCTGTATTGAGAGCAATCTCAACCTTTTCTTTAGCATTGTAGTATTTGAAATAAAGCTCAAGGTATTTTGTAAAGGAATAAACTGACCTGAAATCGGCTTTAACTTTTCCCGAATCATTTCCTGATCGTACGGTATCTTCTGAAAAGGGTAAATTTTTTATTAGTTTTATACCAGCTTGAAGCTGTACTCTGAAATCGCCTTTACCAATAGTAAATGGTACCAGCCGGGCTCCAACGTGAAAATTTGAAAAACGCCAGATATCTGTTGTTGCAAGCCAGGGTCGTGTCGCTTTTTTTGCAGTATCATTTTGATACAGATATGCAGTATAATTATAATCAACCTCTTCTTTTGATTTGTCTATCCTGTTTAACAATACATCAAATAATATAGCTCTCATACCTTGATAAAACCATCCTCCCTTCATTACGGTTTTGTGATTATTTAGAGGAATTTTTACAATAGCCTGAAATTGAAGCAAACCATTAGGCTTATCGTTTTTAATGCCAGATATGTCTGTGTATTGTACAACCTCTGCTTTAAAATAATTATTACTATCGCCCTGCCTGCCGGTCTTAATTTGATCCGCATTGCCTTCACTTTTATTTTTTTCTTTTTTAATAATTTTGATTATTACAATTTTCTCAAATTCGCCATCTTTTTTTAAAAGATCAGGCCAGGTTATTTTAAGTTCTGCAAACAATTCTTCATGTTTAGTTTCTCCTTTGGGAACCTCTATTTTAACAACATACTCTCTGTTGCTGGCATTATCAAAAGATACATTTGTTGGAAGTGATAAATTCTGGTAACTATAATCTTTACCAACTAAAGCGGTATTATTACCATAATCATAAAGAGATACATTCATATCTACCGTAGTGTTTGACATTTTAAGTTTAACCTTGGCAATATTATCATCATCTTTCTGCTGCACTATAGTAAGCGTGTCTGCAGATTCATTCAGACTTCTAAAATCTGAAGGATTAATAAGTTTAATATCCAGGCTTTGGCTATTTGCACAGCTAACCATAAAGAAAGTACCAAGTATCATTTTCAGCTTTTTCATTTTTCTGGTTTTGATTTTAGAAAAGTACACAAATGTGTTACTTCCTTTAAGTGGAATCAAGAGTATTTTAACGGGGAAATGATGGGTGAAAAAACGGTAAGTGATATTTATGAAGGGAGAATTGCAATTAGCGTACCGTTACCTGGTGAAGATGAAAGCGTAACCTTATATTTTATCTGTCCCGCCCTATACTGCATATTTTTTAACCCATATCCTTTCTTCACTTCCTCCACATTAAATCCTTTGCCATTATCGGCAACAACAATTTGTACTCTTTTTCCGCTGGCACTAATGCTAACATCTATCTGGCTGGCGCCGGAGTATTTAATGCTGTTATTAATTGCTTCTTTACAAATTAAAAACAGGTTACGCTTTTCTTCTTTGGTAAGTTGCCGACTGTTTACTTCACTGTCTGCTTTTATAATGGCTTCTATATTACTGGCCGCTGCCACTGGTATGGCAAACTGTTTAAGCCGGGTTATTAATTCATCCACGGTATCTAAAGAATCATCCAGCACCCATATCATATCCCGCAAACTCATGGTAGCTTCCGTTAAATTGTCCTTTACCTGCTGCAGGCTTTCCTCCTGCTTTACGCCACTGATGGCTAAGTTGGTAAATATTTTTACGCTATTGAGGGTGCTGCCCAGATCATCGTGCAAATCGGTAGCAATATTCTTCCGTATTTCGTGTTGTTTTTTTATTTGAGAAAGACGATAACGGTAAAAACTATAAAATACAGTTATACCGGTTAAAAGCAACAGGCCTAAAAACCACCAGGTTTGATACCACTTGGGCTTTATATGAATGGTAATTTGCAGGGCGTCCTTTACATAAGTCCCATCCGGTTTTCTGTAACCGATAAACACATGGTAAGTACCATACCCAAGGGCATTTAAAATGATGCTGTTACCATTACCTGTTGCTACGTAGTCTTTATGTATACCCTCAATTTTATAGCTGAACTTTACTTTATGATTTTCAGTAAAAGTTAATGCTGATAAAAATATTTCAATACTGTTTGTTCCGTTTGGAAGGTCAAGTTGGTTCCAGTTTAATTTTCGGATACTGAATTTCTCATTATTGGCATAATATTCCACGTAGTGAATAAATACCGGGAAATTATTACGGTAGCTTTCCTGTTTTTTCAAATCCACAGCCGTAAATCCGTTGATACCTCCAAACAACAACTTGTTTTCAAATATCAATCCTCCTTTTTCATCAAAAGAATTGTCCTGCAGGCCATCCTCATAAAAATAATTAGAGCAGAGCTTGGTAAAGTGATTTACCCTTGATAATCCCATATTGGTACTCACCCAGAAGATACTGTCGCTTTCAGGAAGAATACTGTATACGCTATTATTGCAAAGGCCTGTTTGTTCGTTTATAAAACGCCATTTTTTCTCCTTTTTACTGTAGCCACAAAGCCCGGCTCCATAGCTGGCAAACCATAATGTACTGCCGTCATCATACATGTCAAAATACAAACTGGCATTGGGGGAATTTTTATCATTCTTAAAATAAAGTATTTCTTCAACCGTATCTTTTTGCATATTGAATTTATGCAGGGTAGCATCCGATAAAACCCATAAAAATCCCTCCCGGTCTGCCTTAATATTCCGGATATGATTTTCAGATATACCACCGGTCCTGGCCGTACCGGCCTTAAATTTTACTATTGTATGCTGTTGTTTATCCCATTTCACCAACCCTTCCCGCTCTTCACTTGCCCAATACCACACATTCCCAAAACGATAAGCTGTATTAAAATAATTGGTTCTGCAGGCATTCCATTCAGGGAACTTTTGCAGCAATCGTTGCTGAGAAATTTGGTTGGTCATTGGGTCATAAGCAAACATTCCTTTATCGGTGGAAACAATCCAGCAATTCTCTTCTATTTTTTCAATATGGTGCACAAGCCCCAGCGTGTTTGAACCAGGTATTCGCTTGGTGTCGCCGGTTTGCAGGTTGGTTATATATAAACCATCAGTACCGGTGCAAAATATTTCTGTTTTACTTTTGGGTACCAACGAGTAAATATGCTCCATGTAATCGCTCCCTTCCTTATCTCCCGAATAACTTTGAAACTGGTTTCCCCTTAGACTTGCCATCTGCAACACATTAAAAGTGCTTATCCATAAATTATCCTGGCTATCAATCATTAAGTGATTGATGAAGTTGTCTTTTAACCAATTATTCTTTTTTTTATCTGCCTTATATACAAAAGATTTTTGCGTGGCAGTATTAAAGTAAACAATGCCGGCATTGGTACCTATCCACAAGCCGTTTCTTTTATCTGCAGCCAGGCAGGTAGTCAGCAGGTTATTCAAAGTCGGGGGTGTATATGCAAATAGGGTACGCCATTTATTATCTATAATAATACCTTTTACAATTGCTCGGTTGGTAATTGCAAAGGCGGTATCTCCGTTCCGGCAAAAATCATTTACAGCTTGTCCTGCAAATGCATCATCTGCAACTTTAATAACACTACTTTGCTGCAATGTATGAATATTGTAAAATATAATTCCGTAATCTGCCACTCCAACTGCCACGGTACTATCCGACACCTGTTTTATGAAGTTTACATTAATGCCTTCCGGCAAACCTGGTAAATCATCCAGTATAATGAAAGACCTGTCTTTTTTTCGCTTAACTGCCATATAACCCTTGCCCCCTAACCAAAGATTAAGTTGCTTGTCTACACAAATTTTCTCAATCCAGTAATTCGGCAGTTTGTGCTCGGCATAATTTTCGGCACCTATATAATTTACCTGCCAGGTTGTTGCATCCAGGATGTCAATGCCATAGTAATAATCTGCAGTGTAAACTTTATTATCATCCCCTATTTCTACATCAGAAAAAGCATTCCCCATGGTGCTGTTGGTTGTCCCGGTGTTATTTTTTATTATTTCAAAAGATTTACCGTTAAACCTGAAAAGTCCATCCTGCGTAGCTATCCAGATAAATCCAAAAGCATCCTGGGTCGTTTTGAAGATATTATATGAATTAAGACCCTGCGCAAAAGAGTAGGTTTTAAATAAAAGATTATCCTGGGCTGCAGACTGATTAAACAGAATAAGTAATAAAATACAGTTAAAACACCCTTTTTTCATTGCTCCATTTAAACTTAAATTTATAGAAAAAAAACTATGTATAAGTGGACCATTATTTTTTTAGTAAGTGCCGAAAATAATTTGGTAAACGAATCAGTAAAAGCTATTGAAGAGATTTACCGGGCAGGCTGTAATGAAAGGGTTAAATTCCTGATTATTTTTGATGGCCTGGAATATGGTAAATTTTCTAAAGAATTTGCAAAACCCTCTTTGTATGAAGTAACTGCGGAGAATGGTTTTTTTACAGAAAAAAGAGTGATCTATTCTTCTAAAGACAACCTGGCAAATCCAGAGACCCTGAAGTATTTTTTAGGCTATATCAAAAAAGAATACCCGGCTGAAAATTTTGGATTTTTTTATAAAGGTCATGGCCAGTCGGGAGGAACTGATATAAGTTCAGCCACATTTATAGAACAAGCGGTCAAACTTCCGCTGAACATTATTGACGATGAGGAAAAAGTTGAAGAATATGTTCTAGAGCATTTTTGCAAAAAATATGAGCTAGAGGGCATATATAATTATATGGGTTATGCAAAAAACAAAAAAGCAAGGCGCCATGTGATGGCTATATTTACCAGAACACAAAATGTTAAGTCATTAAGCTACCAGGGGGTAGCTGAATGTATCAAAGCAATTTTTAAACAAAAAATCGGATTTATTTGCCTTGATTGCTGCTGGGGCCAGCAAATTGAAAATTCCTTTGTGTTTGCAGATGCGGTTGAATACGTAGTTGCTTCGGCTGATGAATCGCCGGCTTTAGGTATCGGCTACCAGGAACTTTGCAGTAAAATAAACCAACGGCCCCATATAAAACCGGAAGAGCTGGCTAATATGATTGTTGCCGTTTACTTTTATCGTAATTACAGCGATTATGATTCGCCAGTAGCCGAATTCAGGAAAATGGGCGTATCTATTACCAATGTAAAAACAGATATGCTTAGAAAAAAAACAGGAGTTAAAAAAGATAGCTTTGAAGAGAAAATGAGAAACCTTTGCGACTACCTGATTAAAAACATAGCCAGGTTTAAACAAATAATTTTACCGGCGCGAAATAAATGTAAAGATTATACTTATAAGGATACTGATTCGCTAAAGCCAGACAAGATAATTTACCCGGTCTTTAATATCGACCTGCCGTGGTTCTTAAATAATCTGCGCTATTATAACCAGGAAAAAGATGAAAAACTGGATAACCTGATCAACGACATTTTACTTTTTATAGAAACAAAACTGATAAAAGGTTTTTTATCCAGTAACTACAGGAATCCGATTCTGGGTAACAAAACGGCCTATACAGGCGGGAATGGATTGACTATTTTATTTCCGGTATCAAAGCTGCAGGCAGAAGAATGTTACTCATTGTATCAGGCAGAAAACCATCCCTTTTATGTAAAAACAAACTGGCTGAACTTTTTAAAGAAATATTACGAAGAACTGGAAAATGTAGACAAAGCACTTAGTTATGATCCTGTTTGGGACAAGAACAATACCTATCAAACACCATACGGGTATTTTAAATTAAACAATAAGGCATTTAAAAAAAGTAAAAATCCGGAAGCTTTTGCATACAAGCGTTTTAAAATACAGGTTGCAAATGCAAACAAAAACACTTCTGACTGGAGTGGTTTTATTAAGTCGAAGAAAAAATAAAATTAGAACATTAGCCGGGCGGGATTCACAGGTACATTAGTAACACTTGGCTCCTTTTTTAAAACCGGGTGATACAACATAAAAAAGGGTGAAAAGGCCATCATATGTACAAAATATTTTTTATACTTTAGGGTTATCTAATTAAAAAAATCTATTTTTTATGAATTTCATCAAATCAAAACCAGTTCAGTTTTTTACAGTATTTACATTCCTTTTTTTAATTGCAAAATTTTCCGAAGCCCAGATAAGACCTTCTATTGGTAACATCTTAATTTCCAGGTACCAAGGCAATCGCCTTAAGGGTTTTTACGGATCAAAATTCAAAGTATCCCAGGTAGATAAACAAACATTACAAGAATCATTTGTAATAGATTATTGCTTTATTGAAAAGTTCACGAACATGCTTGAAGATCCGCAAAAAGACTATAACGGGTTCAGAATTGTTTTTGGCACAGATGAAAATGATGCAAACAAACAGAAAATGTTTCTTGTGCCAACTAAACAAATAGGAAGCCAGGATCATGTAAATCAATGGGATACACCCCCCAACGCTAATCTTTGTAATTTTAAAAATTTCTCGGTAATCGGATCTCAGGTTGCTCAAAATCAGGAAGGTAGATTCTCTTCGTTTCATAGAGGAGATAATACTGCGAACCCAAGAAATAACCTTACAAAATCTGTTTTCTTCTTGAAAGAAATTATGCAGTTTATCAGAGATACCATAAAAAATGATCCAACCAGGCAACTCGTTGATATAAGAATTTTCAATGCCTCATATATTAATTATATAGACAATGATCCTGTTTCGGCTTTAAAAAAATATGGGCAGATAAGTAAAGTACAAAGCACCGTTTTAATTGTTTTCAGACGAAAAAACCCAAGAACAGGTGTTATTGAAGATTATTGGCAGTTTAATGAAAGTCTTTTATTGCAAAAAATTAGAGAAGTTCCAAATTTTGTTCGTGATGTGCTTAACCACGGTTCATTGTGCCCGAATCAATGCAATTAAACATGCCCTCATTTCCATTATATTTTTATTTTGAAACCGGCACCTTATTAATAAGTATAGCTGTATTGTACAAGTTTGATAATAAACCATTGTGTTGGTTTATTCCGTTTTTATCAATGATCGTGTGTGCAGAGCTAACCGGCCTTTATTATCAAAAGGTTTTGCATAAGCCCAATACCTGGCTATTTAATATTACTATCCCCGCTGAATATCTGTTCTATGGTTTCATAATTGGCAGCCTGTACCTTACCAAAACTTATAAAAAAATAGTTTTTATGCTGACTGTTATATATGCAGTATGGGCAATTTTAAACCTGGGCTTTTTCCAGGGGTATCAAAATCTTGCAAGCAATAACCTTACAGCCGGCAGTATTTTGATGATAACAGTAAGTGCTACCGGTTTACTTGACCTGCTTAGAAACGACGAGCATAAGACCTTACTGGCAAATCCGTTATTCTGGATTTGTACTGGTGTTTTATTTTTTAACAGCGGAGAGTCTTTATATTATTTTTTTATCGACACACTGTTAAAAAACAATTGGGACAAATTTGCCCATGTGTTCGGACTTATTAATAACAAACTAATTTATGTACTTTATACATGCCTGTCAATAGCTATTGTATGTTCAAAGATGTTGGAGAAGAAAGTTTAACAACCCTGATCATACTGGGTTCTGTAATTGTATTTGCGCTGGTTTCGTTTGTGATTTTACTGTCTTATTTGTTCACCTCAAGAAAAAATAAGTTGCTGAAAGAAAAACAACTCATGCAATCCCAGTTCCAGCAGGAACTCTTACGCACCCAAATCGAGATCCAATCACAAACCCTCCAAACCATCAGCCAGGAAATTCATGACAATGTGGGGCAGGTATTAAGCCTGGCCCGGTTAAACCTCGCTACTATTGAAGTGCCGGGCAATACCCCTAACCAAACCAAAATAAATGATACCAAACAACTGGTAAGCAAAGCTATTAACGATCTTCGTGACCTCAGTCGCAGCCTGTACGGTAATAAAATTGCAGAGTTGGGTTTGGTAGATGCAATAGACAATGAACTCAAGATCCTGCAGAATTCCGGGCAATTTAAAACATCATTAAAAATTACAGGAGAATCTTTTAAACTGGAGGCCCAGAAAGAAATGGTGATTTACCGCATATTGCAAGAAAGCCTCAATAATGCTATCAAACATTCCAAAGCCCAGAATATAGATATTGTGCTTACATACAATACCGGCCTTTTCCACCTTACCATTACTGATGATGGTATTGGTTTTGATCACAACAACCTGTCATCGGCCAATATGGGAATGGGCTTAAAAAGTATGCAAAACAGAGCCGCTATGATTGGTGGAATATTTTCAATAATTTCAGGAATCGAAAAGGGAACCAAAATAACGATTGAAATAAAAGGAACCGTATTATAAACCAATACATACATGGCAAATATAGTTTTAGCTGACGACCACACACTGCTTCGTAATGGCCTGGCCGAACTGGTAAAAAGCCAGGGGCATACTGTTTTATATGAAGCTGATAACGGCAGCGATTTTATAGCAAAACTCGACCCCGCCAACCTCCCCCAGCTCGTCCTCATGGACATCAACATGCCCGAAATGGACGGCTTTGAAACCACCCAGTGGCTTAAGCAAAACCACCCGCAGGTGCATGTGCTGGCGCTCAGTATGTACGATAACGAAACCTCCATCATACGCATGTTAAAGTGCGGTGCCAAAGGCTATATTTTAAAGGATAGCGAACCGGCCGAACTTAAGGAAGCTATTCATGCCATCAGCACCAAAGGCTTTTATTACAGCGACCTGGTAAGCGGTAAACTGATGCATGCCATCAATAAACTGGATGATGATACCGATGACCTGAAGAACCTGGTACCCCTCAATGAGCGGGAGACCGATTTCTTAAAATATACCTGCACCGAAATGACCTACAAGGAAATTGCCGATAAAATGTTTGTAAGCCCACGCACCATTGATGGCTACCGTGATGCACTATTTGAAAAACTGAAGCTCAAAACCCGGGTTGGCCTGGTAATGTATGCCATCAAACACGGCATAGTACATGTGTAGAAAAAGAAAAAACCTGTAACTCCGTATTTACTCCATACCTAAGTGCTGTTAACTCCGTACCAACTCCATACTAAAGTCCCGTTAAAGCCCTGTCACTTACCTGTCAAAGCCCGATAAAAGCTATATCGGCAACGGTCAACGAACAACCTACCCACGCCCTTCAAAGCCCCATAAAAAATTATGTCAAATAGCAATTGCCCGCAACAGGTATTATTCTGCATCTTTTTTATAGTGCCTTTTATAAAACTCTTTAAAAAAGTTTACTGTAAACAGGTAACTCAGCAATACCGAAAAGGAAACCTGAACAGAAAAGATAAACTCTGATAACACGGCTAGCAAGAGGCAAATGCCAAAAAAAGATATGTATTCGTTTACAAAAAGCTGCATCACAAGATCCAGCCAGGCGTATTTATGTATGGCCGGGGCTTTTACTTTTTTAAAGAACAGCAGGTAACTGATGCCACTAAGACCCGCAATCATAAACAGGGCCCACCACCAGCTGATGGCTCCCCGGTTGCGGATAGAGAGATAGCTGTTCAGCAAAATAAGCGGACCCGGAATTTTACCCACCGCACTGTTCTGCACATCGGTATCGTAGTTGCCTATCACAATGAATTTATCTTCTAAAAAGGTATGATAAAAAGAATCCGCCTCCGAAAGCAGCAGCAACTCGCCCAGGTTATAGTAGGGATATTTTTTTGTTTCAAAAAGCTGGGCCGGCTGTATATAATATTTGGGGAACACCGACTTAAAGTCCAGGTAAGAACGGGGGTATTTCTTTTTGTCTATCTGCTCCAGCAAAGCCACCGGCGTGGTTTTAATACTATCGTTATACAATAGTTTAAACTTCGAGAAATCACCGGTATTGGTTATAAAATCAGATAAAGCTGCAGGTACATCCACGCAGGGTTTTATAATGCTGTCGCCGGAGCGGTGATAAGGAAATAACAGTTTGGTACACCTGCGGCTTGCTGCCAGCAATGCACTGTCATCATCATCCGGGAACTCCGGAAAAATATCACATAATACAAAATGATGCTTGTTGCCGTTATCTGCCAGTATCTTAAACAACTGTGCAAGCTTGCTTCTGTCGGTAATGGCAATTTCACCATATTCTGCCGGGTCGCTTATCAGCTTAATATCACGGGAAACATTTACAAATACAAAATCATGATCGTAGTGTGTATTGCTGCCAAACAACCGGATGCTGGTTGCATTTACTTTTTTAGAAAGCTCCTCATCCACTTTGGAAGTATAAGAACTGTTACTTATCTGCCACAAAACAACAAACAATACCACGGCATGCAGCAGCACCACGATGATCTTGTAGTATTTTTTCAAAAATTTCAATGCTGATGGCGGTTTATTTAAGCGTGTTGTAAATTGCTTTTACCGCCTGCTCATCCGGCTTGCCATACTGGTAATACAGCTGCGTACATATTTCGGCCAGTATCTCTTTTTCAGGTCTGCCTTTCAGGGGTTTTTTAATGGCAGCAACAACAACAGCAACTTCTTCCCTGGTTGTAAATGCCGGTTCTATAAGTGTTATGAATTTTACTTTTTTATCTCCCGAATAATTTTCAATATAGCCCAGGTTCAGCTGTCCATCTGCTTTTTTATATACGCCATCAGCAAAAGAAATATCGGCTTTTGTAATGTACAGCATATTGTTGCGGCACAGCAGCTTATGGTTAGATGTTTTGGCACCGGATAATTGCAGGAAAAAGAAATTCTCCTTGTTATCTGCATTGGTATACGAGCGGGGCAGTCTTACAGTAAGCGTATCAATAATTAAAAAATTACTGTTGATCTCTGCATCGGTTTTAAAATAATCTTCCAGCGACAAAGGCGCATCATCCAGCGTTCTGCTGCTTAGCCTTACCTGTTGCTGGTTCAGGTCTAAAAAATCTTTTACCAGCAGCACAAACTTATTATCCTTTGATGGCGTGGCAGCCTGCGGCGACACAACAATTCGCCCCTTGGATGGATGCAACAAAATAAGCAGACTTTCTTTTGAACCCATAGTCACTTTATCAGCAGTGGAAAGTTTGGAACCCGGCTTAATGGCCGAGCCATCTGCTTTGGATACGCTTCCCTTAACAACGGTAACAAAATAAGTTTCCTGTGCAAAGCCGGTTGCCATGCTCATCAAAAACAATGACAGTAATACAATTTTTTTCATGCTGATCTCTTTCTATAGTTAAATATCAGAAATATAAACCACAAAGCTCACAAAGGATTTTCACGAAGTACACAAAGAAATTTTATGCTGTTACTTACCATAAACCTTTTTGCCGGCACTATAAGTTGCCAGTACTTTTGTTTTTAAAATAGCTGCAGGTTCGCAGCTCATCAGGTCGGTATCCAGTATAATAAAATCAGCAAATCTTCCTTTTTCCAGGCTGCCCTTTTTCTTTTCTTCAAAACTGGCTTTGGCAGCCCAAATGGTCATACCCCTGATGGTTTCTTCGCGGCTTAATGCATTTTCCATCTGGTAACCTCCCGCCGGAAACCCTTTGGCATCCTGCCTTACAACCGCCGCAAAAAATGTTTTAAACGTGCTGATATCTTCTACCGGAAAATCGGTACCTAGCGGTATCCATTTATTTTCTTTTAATAATTGCCGATAAGCATAAGCACCTTTTACTCTTACCGGGCCCAGCCTGTCGCCTGCCCAGTACATATCGGAAGTGCCATGTGTTGGTTGTACAGAGGGAACAATATTGTTCTCTCCAAACAGTTTAAAATCATTTTCATTGATCACCTGCGCATGTTCAATACGCCAGCGCAGATCGTTTTTACCTTTCAGGTATTTTGCATAGATCTTCAGAATAGCCCGGTTGCCACTATCGCCAATGGCATGCGTACACATTTGCCATCCCTTTGCATAAATGATATTGGCAACCGAATCAAAATGCTCAGGCTTGCTCAGCAAAAAGCCCTGCCAGCCCGGCTTATCGCTATAAGGTTGCAGCAAACAGGCTCCTCTTGATCCAAGCGCCCCATCGGCATATACTTTAAAGGAGCCCACATTCAGGTAATCTGTTTTTATCTTGCCTCTTTTAAAAGCATAATCAAAGTTTGCCGGGGCATCACTCAGCATAATGTTCATACGCATTTTCAACTCGCCGCTTTTTTGCAGGGCCTCTATTTTTTCTACTGTGGCAAAATCAAGTCCGCAATCATGCAAGGATGTGAGCCCCACAGCAAAACAGTTTTCCTGTGCCATCAGCAATGCTTTTTTAACCTGCGCCAGGTCTGGCTCCGGTATTTTTGAAGAAACCAGGTCCACCGCATTATCTACCAGCAGGCCGGTCAACTTGCCATCCTTCACTTCAATATCGCCTCCGGTTAATTTGTCTCCGGCCTTTACCCCGGCCAGTTCCAGCGCTTTGGCATTGGCCATGGCAGCATGCCCGTCAATACGGGTAATAATTACGGGCCTGTCCGGAAACAATTCATTCAGTTTTGTATTATCAGGAAACTCTTTCACCGTCCAGTCATTCTGGTCCCAGCCGCGGCCGGTAAGCCATGCTCCTGCAGGTAATGTTTTGGCAAATGCAGAACATCTCTCAACCACTTCATCCCAGCTTTTTGTATCAACCAGGTTCACCGTTAACAGGCTCATGGCATAACCCACAAAATGTGCATGTGCATCATTAAAGCCCGGAAATACAGACTTACCTTTTGCATCGGTCATAGAATCCGACTCGTATTCTTTAAGTATATCATCATTGCTACCAATGGCAATGATCTTACCGTCGTTAATAGCCATTGCTTCTGCAACAGAGAATTTATCGTCCACTGTGTAGATCTTTGCATGATGAACAATGAGCTCAGCCTTCTGACGAAACTTGCAGGAAGTAGCGGAAATAAGAAATAAAAAAGTATAAATAAGCAATAAGGAACTTGAAAGTATTCTTTTTAGCATAGCATCTGTTTAGTTTTCAAAAATAAGCTAAATGAATGCATGAAACGCAATGAATAGCTCATCGAAGAAATTTGCGCAATCTTATTCAATCATACAAATCTGCGTTTATCTTTACAGCATGTTGTTCAACCAGATCATCAACGCCAAAATCAAGAACGATTCCGACCGGCCGCTCATGAAAAAGGACCTGTTTCCCGTAAGCGACCGGCTGCAGAAATACCTGTCGCAATACGGCCGTGATGTAAAACTGCCGGTTGAATATAAAGACCTCTTAAACTACCGGCACACCACAGCCTTACGCAACAAACAAGGAAAACTTACCCATTGGGAAACTGCTATTTACGACCTGAAGGAAATGGAGTTTTTAAAAGAGGGATTGATTAAAACCTATGCCGCTTTAAAAACAGAAGGCAATTTCAGTTATATCAAACACCTGGATGTAGAACGTATAGATTTTTGCGAATTTGGCAACAGCGTTCCCTTCCGCATCCGCATTATCAACCGCATCAATGACAATTACGATCATTATTATATCAAGGCCGAAGATGCATCCCGTATTTATGGACTGGAGCTGGAAGACCTCCTGAGTCCCAATCGCATCACCTTTTTATCGCACAAAGGCACATTGGTAGAAGAACATATTGCCGGCATACCCGGCGATGTTTTTCTGGAAGACTATATGAACCTGCCCGAGACCAATAAGATTCGCATTGCCAAAGAATTTGTAAAATTCAACGAGCGTTGTTTTGCACGCCTGCTGGGCGATATGCGTAGTTACAATTTTGTGGTAGCCATTACACCCGATATTGAAGACAATCAATACCGCATACGTGCCATTGATTTTGACCAGCAAAGTTACGAGGGCCGTAAAAACCTGTACCTGCCTCAGTTTTATAGAGAAAACTTTGAGTTTGTAGACCTGGTTTTAAAAACCCTGAGCCCCGAAGTGATTGAGCAATACCAGGCAGAGGAACAAACGGCTATGGCTTACCGGGTGGTTGCCAGCCGCAAGCAACTGATGGAACTGCTCACCATCATGACCAAGGACGAAATATCTGAATACCACAAAATAAAAATGCTGAAAGAAGAACTGAACAAACATTTTGATACCAGTTATTTTTCGAACTGCAGCACCATGGGTAATATTGTAAAAAAACAACTGAAAATGGTTTTACAAAAACACCTGAAACAGATTGCTTCAGCCCGGTGATTTATTTTTTACCTTTATACACCGCCTTCGACAAGCTCAGGCTCTCAGGTTTTTGTCATGTTGAGCTTGTCGAAACATAGACAAAATGCGGTTTATTGAAAAAGATTAAGCGATATTCATTTTATGTACAACAACGAACAAACAAAAGAATTACAACAACATAGTTCCGAATGGTTATCGGCTACAAAAGCAGATGGCATTGCTGAAAAAGTAAAGAACAATACCGAAGACCTCCGAAACTGCCTGCGCTTTCACGAGTACAGGTATTATGTGCAGAATGATCCGCTTATCAGCGATTTTGAATACGACACTTTGTATAAGTTACTGGAGCATTTTGAAAAGGAAAATCCGGATACTATAACAGCAGATTCTCCCACACAGCGTGTGGGAAAGGGTTTAATAAAAGATTTTCCCAAAACACAGCACCTGGTGCCCATGCTCTCATTGGAGAATTCGTATAATGCGGATGACCTGCTCGACTTTGATCGTAAGGCCAGGGAATTATCCGGACTGGATACGATTGAATATTGCGTGGAACCAAAATTTGACGGTGCCAGCATTTCCCTGGTGTATGAACACGATATGCTCAGCCGTGGCGTAACCCGTGGCGATGGCGAAGTAGGCGATGAAATCACACTGAACGTTAAGCAGATCAAGTCGGTACCGCTCTCTGCAAAATTTAGTGAGTATGGTATTGAGCAGATAGAGATACGGGGCGAAGTATTGATGAACAAAAATAATTTCAAGGCTTATAATGATGCGTTGATTGAAGAAGGCATTCCGCCACTGGCAAACCCACGCAATGCTGCAGCAGGTTCCTTAAGAATAAAAGATACAGCAGAAGTAAGCCGCCGAAACCTGGAGGCCTTTTTATATCACGTCAGCTTCATCGTTGACCGTGAGGCCAACGAACAACGAACAACCAACAACGTACAACCAACTACACATAGTGGTATGTTGGCAATGCTCTGGAACCTTGGCTTCCGCAGTCCAAAGAACGAGATGCAGGTTTTTAAAGGCATTGATGGCGTTATAAAACATGTACACGATTTTGAACAGGTACGTGATAACCTGGGTTATGAAATTGATGGCATGGTCATCAAGGTAAACGACCTGCAGCTACAGGATCGCCTGGGTATGACCTCCCATCATCCACGCTGGGCCATCGCATTTAAATTCAAGGCACGCCAGGGAACCAGCAAATTGCTGGGTGTAGAATTCCAGGTGGGTCGCACCGGCGCTGTTACACCGGTCGCAAAAATTCAACCGGTGCAGGTGGGGGGTGTTACTGTAGGCAGCATCTCTATTCATAATGAAGAGTACATCAAAGAAAAAGAGCTGATGCTGGGCGATACAATACTGATAGAAAGAAGCGGTGATGTTATTCCTCAGATAGTAAAATCGTTTCCTGAACTAAGAAAAGGTGATGAAGAAATAATAAAGTTCCCTACCCATTGCCCGGTTTGCAATAGCGAATTATATAAACCCGAAGGAGAAGCGGTATGGCGCTGCGTAAGTCTTACCTGCCCGGCACAGATCGTAGAAGGCATTATACATTTTGTAAGTAAAGATGCCATGGACATCCGCAGTTTTGGCGAAGCCAATGTGCGCAAGTTTTACGAGATGGGAATACTTAAATCAATTCCGGATGTGTACAGTTTACCTTATGAAGAGATCAGCAAACTGGATGGCTTTGGCGAAAAGTCAATAACCAAACTGCAGCAGGCCATTGAAGATTCTAAAAAACAACCACTCAACCGGGTTATTTATGCTTTAGGCATTCGTTATGTAGGCGAAACAACAGCAAAAACGCTTGCCAATGCTATAGACCACCTGCTTGATTTTGCCGCTTACAGCGAAGAGCAACTGATGCAACTGGAAGATGTGGGTGTAAAGGTTGCCAAAACAGTCTATAACTTCTTTCATAACGAGGATAACCTGCAATTATTAAAGCAACTGGAAAACCTGGGCGTACAGTTAAAGAACGAAAAGAAGGGAACCGTAACAGACGGCAATCTTTCCGGCCTTACATTTTTGTTCACTGGCACACTATCGCAATTAAAAAGAAGTGATGCTGAAGCCCTGGTAGAAAACAATGGAGGCAAGGTATTGGGCGCTGTTAGCAGTAAGCTTAATTACCTGGTTGCAGGCGAAAGTGCAGGCAGTAAACTGGAGAAAGCAAAGAAAATTCCCGCCATTCATATTATTAGTGAAGAAGAATTCATAAAAATGCTACCAGCTAGTAAATAAATATATTATATTTGTTAGCCACCTCTCCAACTGCCTAAACACAGTAAAGCACTGTTGATTGTTAACTTAATTAAATCTTACGATTATGATTAAAAAAAATCCTGGCGAAGTTTGGAAACAAATAACTTTTACCGGCCACAAACTGCTACGCAAAAAATACGCAGTTTCATCCTTAGGCAGAGCTGCCAGCTATGCCGATGATGTTTTAAAGGATGGCAAGCTTCTGAATGGGTCCCTTACATCTGGCTACAAAACGCTTAACCTGCACATTGAAAATGGTAATGGCACCATCTATATTCATCGTGAAGTTGCAAAACTTTTTTGTAAAAAACCATCCCCAAAACACAAGTATGTCATTCACGTAAACCATAAGAAAAAGGATAATGAACATAAAAACCTGAAGTGGGCAACTTTAGAAACAGTAAGCTCTCACCAGCAAAACAGCCCCGAAAAAATAGCTTACAAAAAACGCCAGGCAAACCGCACAGTGGGCCTGAAACTGAATGCTACACAGGTTAAGGCAATCAAAGACATGATCAATAACCCTAAAAGAAAATTAACTTACAAACAACTCGCTGCAAAATATAAGGTTAGCGAGATGACATTATACCGCATTAAAAGCGGCGAAAACTGGGGACGTATCAAGTAACTGAGAAATTACATGCACTAAAGGAACCTGTTATCTGGCAGGTTCCTTTTTTATTTTCCTAAATTCGTTTTTCAATTCAATATTATTATGCTTCAATCATCTACCTTAAAGTTTCTGAAAGATCTTCAAAAGAACAACAACAAAGCCTGGTTTGATGCACACAGGCCCCAGTACGAAACCGCCAAAACAGATTTTTATGCCCTGGTGGAAAAGCTGATACCGGCCATAGCAAAGTTTGATGCACCCATCGGGCAGTTGGCTGTAAAGCAATGTGTGTTTCGTATAAACCGCGATGTGCGCTTCAGTAAAAACAAGGCTCCATATAAAAACAACATGGCCTGTTATTTTAACCAGGCTGGCAAAAACGGGCTGGGCGCTGGCTATTACCTGCATATTGAGCCGGGTAAAAGTTTTGCAGCCGGCGGAATCTGGGTACCAGAGCCACAGGTACTGGCAGGCATACGCCAGGAAATAGACTATAATTTTACCGACTGGAAAAAGGTCATTGAAAACAAAGCTTTTAAAAAAACTTTTACAGAAGGAATAAAAAGCAGCGACATGCTGGTAAGGCCTCCCAAGGGTTATGATGAAAACAATCCTGCTATTGAGTTTCTTAAAATGAAAAGTTTTATCGTTACCATATCTTTTACAGATACTGATCTGCAGCATAAGAATTTTGTAGCAGATGTTGCAAAAACTTTCAATACCATGAAGCCGCTGATCGATTTTCTGAATATGGCATTACATTGATCCTTTGGAAGAAATGGTCGGTAAAAAAGACGGCCAGAGATAAAAATCTCCGGCCTTGCTTACCTCTGAAACCACAAGAAAAAATTTATAGTATAATTTATACTGTTTAATATAATTAGTAACATTAAAACATCCCTTAACGATATTTCAAACGGATTTTATATAGTATTGGAGAAAAAAGATAACTAAGCAGGCTGTAAAATTACTATTTTTTTAATATTTACATAATTTATTTTTCAATTTTCGCATTTTCTTAAGCTTTTGGTTGCCCTAAAATACAACCAGGCCTGAAGATTCGTCTTTGTCACAGGTCTCTTAGCCTGCAACACTATCGGGTTGTCTTGAAAGATCGTTTTATCACAAAAAAACTACTACAAAAACTAATAAGCATTAGTTTTGTATAAAAAGAATGCATGGCCAGAATAAAGCCGGGAAAGAATGCCAGTAAAAAGGATGTAATTACCCAAAAGGCTGCGGCATTATTTAAAACCAAAGGATTTTCATCAGCTTCAATGAGAGAACTGGCTGAGGCAGTAGGTGTTGAAGCTCCCAGCTTGTATAACCATATAGGCAGCAAGAGCGAATTACTGCAGGGCATTTGTTTTAAGATAGCCAATGCATTTACCCAATACCTGGATGATACCGAAAATAATACAGGCAATTATGCAGACAGGCTTGAACAAGTTATCCGTTTTCATATACGCATGATGCTTGAGCATTTTGATGAAGTATATGTTGCCAACCACGAATGGAAGCATTTGCAGGAACCCTACCTGAGTAATTTTCTGATGCAGCGCCGGGGTTACGAAAAACGACTCATTAGTTTAATGGAAGGCGGTATTGCTGCAAAAGAATTCAGGCCAACAAACCCTTATGTGGCTGTACTCACCATTTTGTCGGCTGTAAGAGGCCTGGAGTTCTGGCAGCAGCATAAAAAGAATATCAGCAGCCAGGAACTGGAAGATGATATGGTAAACCATTTATTAAAAGGCATTTCAAAATAAATTTTATGGCAGTTCATTTTCATAACCTAATTGTAAAAGAAGTAAGAACCGAAACCCCCGATTGTGTTTCTATTGCTTTTGATATACCGGAAAGCTTACAAAACGATTTTCTATTTGAACAGGGGCAAAACATCACCATTAAAAAAGAAATTGACGGCGAAGAACTGCGCAGGTCTTATTCAATATGCTCCGCCCCTTTCGAACATGAATTACGGGTTGCTGTAAAAAAAGTAGAAGGCGGAAAATTTTCCACTTATGCCAACTCCGCATTAAAAGCAGGAGATACATTAGATGTGCTCCCTCCAACCGGAAGATTCAACACAAAACTCAATACGCAAAACACAAAACAATATCTGGCATTTGCAGCAGGCAGCGGTATCACACCTGTTATTTCTATCATTAAAACTGCATTGCAAACCGAGCCTGCAAGCAGCTTTACACTGGTGTTTGGCAACCGGGGCCGTCATTCCATCATATTTTTTGAAGAGCTGGAAGGCTTAAAGAACAAATACCTCAACCGCTTTAATTTCATCAATATTCTCAGCAGGGAAAAAACAGATGCTCCCATTAATTCCGGCAGGATAGATGCCGCCAAATTAACTGAACTGAATAAACTTATCGATTATAAGAACACCGATGAGTTCTTTATATGCGGACCAGAAGAAATGATCTTTTGCGTAAAAGAATTTTTAGAAGCAAGCGGCATAGCCCAAAAGAAAATTCACTTTGAATTGTTTACCACACCAGGGCAAAGCCAGTCGGCAACAGCCAATAGGCAGGTAGCAGCAGGTAGCAACGGACCCACCAGCAAAATAACGGTAAACCTCGATGGCCGCAGTTTTGATTTTGATCTTGGATTTAACGGTGAAAACATTTTAGATGCAGCCCTGAAACAGGGAGCCGATCTGCCCTTTGCCTGTAAGGGTGGCGTGTGTTGCACCTGCAAGGCAAAACTGCTGGAGGGTGAAGTGGAGATGGACGTAAACTGGGGGCTGGAACATGAAGAAGTGGAACAGGGATTTATCCTTACCTGTCAAAGCCACCCGGTTACAGAAAAAGTGGTAGTTGATTTTGATATTAAGTGATCTTTTACAGTTCCTGTTTATTACCCCTGCATAATTTTCAATTGTATCGGCAAAATGGCGGATAGGATACAAATAGCGTCGAAATAAACAATAACCAAAGTCCCTGTTTTCTTATTTATTTTACTACCTTATTCCCAGCTTTTTCTTAACAGCTGCAGTAATATCAGCAGCTTCCGGAAAAACTATTGCTGATTCTTTATAAAGTACATGATCGTAGCCCACTTCTTTGGCAACCTGTTTAATATTGGCAATTAATTTTTCCCTGATAGGTTTTAGCAGCTTTTCCTTTTCTGCTTCCAGCGAAGTATTAAACTGGGTTTGTTTGTTCTGCAGTTCGCTGATCCTCGTCTGCAGATCCTGTCTCCTGGCTTCTTTAACGGCAGGGCTCAGTTTTGCTGAATCTTTTACAAATTTATCCATAGCAGTATTCAACTCTGTCTCATACTGGGCATAAGAATCCTGCAATGCTTTTTGAAATTCGGCCAGGTCACTATCAGCTTTCTTGGTTTCCGGCATAGCTGCAAAAATTTCATCAACACTTACATAGCCAATTTTGGTTTGGGCAAATGAAATAAAAGGAATTGCTGTCAATAGAATTGCCAATGTTGTAAATACTGTTTTTTTCATGACTGATTTTGTAAGGTTAATAAATTCAAGTTTTACAGTTGTACATAAAAATTATTCACGGCTAAATGTAAAGAAATTCTGCCCTACAGTTAATCCCCACTACTGGGTATTTTAAGTGTCATGATTAAAAGCCGGTATATCACAAAGATTTTGGCAATTTTTACTAACAGCTGTTAGTTTTTTTGTAGTTTTACTCATTAAATTTAAAATCATGTCCATACAGGATCTTGAAAAAATATTCCAGGATAAAATTGATAATGAAATAAAGATCGAGCCAAAGGACTGGATGCCGGAAGCTTATCGCAAAACCAATATCCGCCAGATAAGCCAGCATGCACACAGCGAAGTAGTTGGTATGCTGCCCGAAGGCAACTGGATAAGCAGGGCACCTTCTTTAAAACGTAAAGCCATTTTAATTGCCAAAGTGCAGGATGAAGCCGGGCATGGTTTATACCTGTATTCTGCCGCTGAAACCTTAGGCAGCTCCCGTGATGAAATGATCGCCGACTTGCTTAGTGGCAAGGCAAAATATTCTTCCATTTTTAATTACCCTTCCCTAACCTGGGCCGATATGGGTGCCATTGGATGGCTGGTAGATGGCGCTGCCATTTTAAACCAGGTAATGCTATGCCGCACCAGTTACGGGCCTTATGCCAGGGCCATGGTACGCATTTGTAAAGAAGAAAGTTTTCACCAGCGCCAGGGCTTTGAGAGCCTGCTGGTATTAAGCAGGGGAACCGATGAGCAAAAAGCGATGTGCCAGGATGCCATTAACCGCTGGTGGTGGCCAAGCCTGATGATGTTTGGGCCGAAGGACAGCGAAAGCACCAACAGCGACCAGAGCATGAAATGGAAGATAAAAAGAAAGACCAATGATGAACTGCGCCAGCAGTTTGTAGATATGATTGCCGAGCAGATAAAGGTACTGGGCATGAAATTGCCCGATGACAAACTACGATGGAACGAAGAAAGAAAGCACTACGATTTTGGCGAAATAAACTGGGATGAATTCTGGAATGTGGTAAAGGGAAACGGCCCCTGCAACAAACAACGCCTGGCAGCCAGGAACAAAGCACATAATGAAGGTGCCTGGGTAAGAGAAGCTGCTATTGCGTATGCCGAGAAGAAGAAACAAACCAAAACACAGGCAGCCTAATGAAAAACCTGTTGTTTCTTTTCTTAACAGTAGCTTCTGTATTTAGTTGTACCAATCATACAACTGAGCAAGATAAAGCAGTTACAGACAATAAAATTATGTTAAGAGCTGATACGATCAATGTTGTTAAGCTTTCGGATACATTGGTGATCTACGAAAGTACCTGCCGTGGCTGTGCTTATGAAAACTCTACCAACTTTGCAATTAGTGATAGTATGAACATGATAAAGCTGGCAGATATTATTACCACAGATAACAGCCCTGCCGATATGGACGGAGGAAGCATCAGCAAAGACCTGGTACTGGTACCACAAAAAACCGGTATCACAAATATGAAGCTGTACAAATTCTGGAAGCAGGAAAAAACTGCCGAAGATTCTGCAAGATTCACTACCTATAAAATAGAAGTGAAACAATAAACATTAGTTCAACTAAAAAACTGAATTATGAAGAACTCTTTTTTTAGAAAATTTTACTACGGCGATATTCCCGAAGAAAGCGGAGGAGGCAATACTCCGGTAGCTAAAAACGAAAATGCGCATGCATGGCCTTTGTGGGAAATTTTTGTGCGCAGCAAACAAGGGCTTGATCACAAACATGTTGGTAGCCTGCATGCAGCCGATGCAGCCATGGCCATCGAGAACGCCCGTGATGTATATACCCGCCGCCAGGAAGGCGTAAGCATTTGGGTAGTAGAAAGCAAATACATCACCGCATCTAATCCTGAAGAGGCAGGCGAATTGTACGAACCTGCAGCAGACAAGATCTATCGCCATCCGACTTTTTATGAATTACCGGATGAAGTAGGACACATGTAACGCAGATTTTTTAAGATTAAAAATGATTTCGCAGATGAGTAGCTTGCTGATTGATTATACATTACACCTGGCAGATACCAATTTAATTCTTGCTCAAAGAAATGCAGAATGCTGTGGCCACGGACCCATACTGGAACAGGATATTGCCATCACCAATATTTCGCTGGACCAGCTTGGGCAATCCAGAAATTTTTACCAGTATGCCGCAACCTTAATAGGAAACGGTGCTACAGAAGATAGCCTTGCTTATTTAAGAACAGAAAGAGAATTCAAAAACTGTTTACTGGCCGAGCAGCCAAATGGCGATTGGGCACAAACAGTGCTACGCCAGTTTTTTGTAAGTGCATTCCAGTTTTTGTTGTATGAAAAATTACAGCATTCAAAAGATGGGCAACTTGCTGCCATTACCGCCAAGGCACTAAAAGAAGTTACCTATCATCAGCGCTGGAGCAGCGAATGGGTGATCAGGTTGGGTGACGGAACAGAAGAAAGTCATCAACGCATGTTGCATGCCATTGATGAACTGTGGAGATATACCGGTGAACTATTTATTGCAGCAGATTATGAAGCTGTTGCCGGCTTTGATATAGCTTCTTTAAAAGATGACTGGATGAAAAAAGTCACCACTGTTTTTGAAGAAGCCACATTACCTGTTCCTGAAAAAGTATTTATGCAAACAGGTGGCAAAACCGGAACACACACAGAGCATCTTGGTTATATACTTACCGAATTGCAGTATTTGCAAAGAACATACCCAAATGCAGAATGGTAAACCCATGCCAAAAACTAAAGAAATACTGGTATCACTCTGTGCAATCGCTTTTGTAGTTTTATTTCCGCATACGGGACTTATCCCTTTACCATTTGGATATTGTATTCCTGTATTACTGCTCGTATGGCTTGTTTTAAAGATTAGCAAAGAAACTTTCAGCAGCATCGGGTTTAGTGTGAAAGAAATTTCAGTTAGAGCATTGGCTATTGGCATTGTAACGTCTATACTTTTATTTGCTTTTCTAAATGGAGTGTTTTTTCCTTTACTTCAAAAATTTAAAGATCTGCCTCCAGTTGATCTAGGGGATATAGCAAAAATTAAAGGAAATACAGGCTTTTATATTTTTCTGCTGGCGATGGGCTGGCTGGTAGGTGGTTTGTATGAAGAAATTATTTTTCATGGATTTATATTTACGAGATTAGAGAAATTACTTCCAGCTAAATATGCTGTAGCTGCAGCATTTATAATCTGCAATATCATCTTTGCGCTCTATCACTTGCAACTAGGTACAGAAGGAGTTATCACCGCATTTATTGCAGGTTGTATATACCATGCTCTAATGCTTCGTAATAAAAGAAATATGTGGTATGCCATTTTTTGTCATGCTGCCTATGATACCATTGCTTTAACATACATCTATGCAGGATATTGATAAACAAAAAATACTTGCGGTACTTGAGGGTGTTAGTGATCCTGAAATACCCGTTCTAACAATCACAGACCTGGGTATAGTAAGAGATGTAAAACAGAATGGCGATGAAGTTGAGGTAATCATCACACCTACTTACACAGGCTGCCCGGCCATGGATATGATTGCTATGAACATAAAAATGGCATTAATGGAAAATGGCTATTCAAAAGTAAAAATTAGTTCTGTACTCTCCCCGGCCTGGACCACTGACTGGATGACCGAAATTGGAAAAGCCAAACTGAAACAATATGGTATTGCGGCTCCTGATAAAAAATTCTCTATACCTGTTGATGGAGTTGAATGCCCGCTTTGCAATTCAACCAATACCAGGCTCATCAGCGAGTTTGGCAGCACAGCCTGCAAGGCATTATACCAGTGCAACGATTGTAAAGAACCTTTTGATTTTTTTAAATGTCATTAAAAATAGTCGCTATTATCTCAGGCTGAACTTATATTTTCCTTTCACTTCGCCCTTGCCTCGCTTATCCCATACCCTAAACTGGACTTCAAAATTATTTACACCAGGATCTGCATTTGTAATAAGAGCCGAAAGGCTTATATCCTTTGTATCAGTAGCATCAAGCCCTTCCATTTCCTGGGATTTAAAAATATCATCGGCACTTACTACTACTCTTCCTTCAGAAGTAAGTATTCTTTCACTGGCTCCTATAAACGACCTGCCCTTTTCTTTTACCCAGCCGGTATCCATTTTAATAACTAAGTAAATTTTTTCACCAACTCCCGTCTTATTCACAGCAAGTGGTCTGAAATCAGCATCCGCAAGATATGCTTCCTTAAGTTTTACATCAGTAACATCCAGGTCAATATCATTTTTGATAATAGCTCCATTAAGCGTAGTATTATCTTCTGAAGTAACCGGTTTTGTTTTTCCCGCAGACCTGGAATCGCCTATTGAGCATTTAAAATCGCAACTGCAAAATATAATGCTCAGCATAAAAAGGTAAGCCAGTGTTAACTTTTTCATTTGTTTTGGTTTAGTAGGTGAGAATTATAACTACAAGGTAAAATACAAAAACTATTTATACCCCCAAACAGCTATCCTTGCCCTTCCTCTTAAAAATCCCTTTGTCTCGTACCAGAACTCAATGCGTTTGATATGGCGCAATCCGCCATCCAGATCAATCACCCGGCTTTCGCCACCCTGCGGTATGCGAAAGCGAATTGACACATCCTGTACATCACCATTATCAAAATAAACCTTCATATCGTACATCTTCAGCGGGCCATCGGTAACCCTTAACTTAAGTTTTCTGAAATCATCATTGGTATTGCCGGTAACAATTACATCATGATCAACCCCAAACCCAACCATCTTATCAGCTATAAAACGCCAGCCACCCTGTGCCTGCACAGATGCTGAAGCAAACAGAAATACAAAAACGAATAGTGCGGTTATCTTTTTCATTTGTAAACATTTGGGTTATGAAAATTAAAATAATTCCTGTTGATATCTTACCTTATTCTGAACCAGTTTACTCCATTACTCTGCAATGTTATAGCACTATTGGCTGCAACAAATACAGAAGTGCCGGCAAAATCATTGTAAGAAGTTACCGCCTGGTTAGATACACTTCTGTTTACGATTACATACTCCCTTCTGTCAACAGTGCCTGCTGCAGGCAGTGTTATGCTAACACTTCCTGCAGCCGGCCCAATAATTAAAGTATGGTCATCTACATCCAAAGTAGTTGAAACAGTAGTAACCCTGATGGCATTGCCAACACTACCCATCACATCCAGCCGGCTTACAGGCGGCCCTGATGGATTGATGCCAACATATCCTGCTGTATCAACTCTCAGGATTGTAGCGGTTCCAACTAAAGAATCTCCGTATGCAATGGCATAGTTATCAGCATTGCTCATACCTGTTATCCAAGCTCTGCTGGCGGGCAAACCATCAGGCCCTGCATTTTTAAAGGCCAATGTTGCCTGGCCGGTTACAGCAGCGTTGTTGTTTTGTATCATAACTCCGTTCGACAAATTGCTGAGACCACCCACGCTGTTTGCAAGGTGAAGCCGGTAAGCCGGTGTGCTGGTATTAATGCCAACATTGCTTGCACTGGAAACAACAAAATCATTTCCGTTTACCCCAACAGCACCTGTATTTAAAACTGTAAAAGCATTGGGTCTTGTTGGCGTACTTATAATAAAACCGCCTGTGCCGCTCAGGCTATGTGTTAAATTAAAATTGCCATTTGTGATTGTTGTGTTACTTACAAGACTACCCCCCAGCGCTACATTACTTCCGGTGATTGTTAGTCCGTTATTTGCAGTAGTAACACCGCCAAAAGTAATAGACCCCCAGCTTGCTACGCCTGCACCATTGGTTTGTAAAACCTGGCCGGCTGTTCCATCTGTTGTAGGAAAAGAATAGGCATTGTTGATGTTGAGTGTGCCATTTACCCGCAGCAGGTTGGTTGCAAAATCGCCATAAACTAAGGGCGAAGCTGTGTTGGAATTATCAATGTATAATTTGTTGGATGTTGTTTCGTTGTACCCGGCATTGTATCCTACAAATACATTACCACTGCCGGTATTTAAATAACCTGCCGAATTACCGATGGCGGTATTGGTGCCCCCGGCAATATTGCTGTACATACCCTGGTAGCCAACAACCGTGTTTCCTGTTCCTGTAATATTATTCCACAATGCCTTGCTGCCAATAGCTACCAGGTTTGAAACGGTATTGTTGTACCCTGCACTGTCGCCTATTGCAACATTATAACTGCCTGCTACATTGTCAAACAAAGCAGCCTGCCCAATTCCAATATTGGTGCGGCCGGTGCTGTTGGTACGCAAGGCATAATATCCCAATCCAATATTTGCTAGCCCGGTTGTATTTACCCATAAGGTTTGATTCCCGATAGCGATATTAGCGTTACCGGATGTTTGACTGAGCGCTTCATTACCAATACCAATATTGTAGATACCGCTGTTATCCTGCAAAGTTCCATAGCCGATGGCTACGTTATAATTAGCAAACGGAGCATTGTTTTGCAGCGCTAAACCGCCTATTGCTGTATTTTGAAAACCCGATGTACTTTCTGACATTGCATTGTATCCAATGGCGGTATTACTGCTTGCTGTATTTTTATTAAGGGCACTAAATCCCAATGCAGTATTTGATCCGCCACTGATGTTTGAGTAAAGTGCATTATTTCCAAAAGCGGTATTGTTGCCACCCGTAGTGTTACTGTACAAAGCTTTATTTCCCATGGCGGCATTATCATCACCATCTGTATTTTTTCTTAAAGCCCCATTGCCCAAGGCTGTATTAAAATTTCCAATTGTGTTGCTGAATAAAGCAGAATCACCAACAGCAGTAATGTCGGCTCCTGTTGTATTTGTGTACAATGCTTTGCTACCCACGGCCACCAGGTGCGAAACTGTTGCCGAGTTTGCAGCGGCGCTATCGCCTATTGCCACATTGTAACTGCCGGTTGTGTTATCGTATAATGCTCTTGCGCCAACCGCAGTATTGGTTCGTCCGCTGCTGCTTGTGTACAAGGCCTTGGTTCCAACAGCAGTATTGTTGCTGGCACCCGTGGTTATGTTAAATAAAACGCTATCGCCTACAGCTACCGTGTTATTAACCGTATAACTTGCTGCAGGTTTGCCCATCGCATCGCCGCCTATTACTGTATTGGAATATCCCTGCATACTGCCTGCAGACCTGTAGCCCAATGAAGTATTGTTTCTGTTGTTTGTATTTGTTGAATTTTGAGAAGCGTATCCAATGGCAACATTATTGGCGCCGGTAACATTTGATCGTAATGCCACATCGCCAATGGCAATATTTTTATCGCCGCTAATGGTTTCTAAAAGGGCATACCTGCCGATGGCAATATTCCAGTTGGTGCTGCTTACCGGCAAAGCCGAATCGCCAATGGCGATATTGGCAAAGCCTGTTACATTCTCTTTAAGTGTATTATACCCAATGGCTATATTTTGAAAGCCGGTTGTTGTATTCAGCAATGCTTTATTTCCTAAGGCAATATTTTTTACCGCAGAAGTGTTTGAATACAATGCAGAGTCACCAATAGCGATCAGGTTGCTGCTGGCGGTTACGCTGTGCAGTGTTTTACTTCCAATACCGATAAGGTTTGAAGAGCTGAGATTGTTTACCAGGCTGCTGTCGCCGATGGCAATATTATCACCGCCTGATACGCTTTGATTCAATGCACCATTTCCAACTGCGATATTATCAGTTCCTGTTTGATTGGAATAAAGAGCTTCCGTTCCAACTGCCGTGTTCTCGGCCCCGCTGAGGTTGTTGAACAGAGCCTGGCTGCCAAGAGCTGTGTTACGATTGCCTGTAAGATTGGATAGCATGGATTGGCTACCCAGCGCAGTATTATCAATACCGATGGCATTGGTTCCCAGCGCCAGCAGTCCAATGGCAGTATTGGCCGTGCCTGCAGTATTTTGGCCCAGGGCCAATGCACCCACTGCTACATTGTTGTCGCCGGTGGTGTTCAATTCAAGCACATGCGATCCGATACCTGTATTAAAAAAAGCTGAAGTTCCGGCATTCAGGGCGTTATATCCCAGCATGGTATTATCTGATCCGATTAAAGACTTTGTCATGGCCAGCGAACCAATAGCCGTATTCCTTGAACCCGTGGTGATACTATTAAGTGCCGAGTCGCCAATACCGATATTATCTAACCCAGACGTTGTTTTTTTACCCGCAACTTCACCAATAAAATAATTACCGGTGCTCTTATTCCATTGACCCAGCCATTCATTGCCTTGTTTAAAACGAATGGGCATGTTATCGGTAGTGCCTAAAAAATTGATTGCCGTATCTGTGCCTGTATTTCCGGTAAGACTCCAATCATTGCCTCCGCCCGATGAAGGGCTCAGCCAAATCCAGGTCGTTCCGTTGTAATAGTGAAATCCAATACTATCAGGCGCACCCTGGTAGATCAGCAACCCGGTAGCAGGCGTAGCAATGGCATTTTTCTGTGCCTTCGTCATACGGGGAACAAGTACACCTTTATTGGTGCTGCTTATATCCAAAATAGAACTAGCGTTGGCTGTAGCCCCGGTAGTGTTAATGGCCACACTCTGGGCATTGGTTATGCTGGGAATCAAAAAAATTAAAATCAAAGCATAAAAAAAACACTTCATAAACAGCGGTTTAAATCACTGTAAATATGAAATGTTTTAAAGCTTTTTTAATCACCCCTTCGGGTGGTTTTTGCCGGTTATTTTTTAGGGAAACAGATCTGCCGTGCCGAATCGGTGAAAGCTAAAAATGCCGAAACATCTTTACCGGCTTTGATATCATCCTCTACCTTGATATAATCGGTAAGAGAATATTTTTTTTCGATCTGCTCCAGCATGCACTCGCAGTTTTGCTTATACTCTGGCGGTAACTTACCGGCACAACTGTTTACAAAATTAGTACGTACCTGGTCGGGGTATTTTTCACCAGCCTTGTTACTGTTTCCGCAGGAACTGATGGTAACAACAAAAATGAATGCAAATAATATTTTCATGATGATAAGTTTTGGTAAAACTAATTTCCTGCGTTGTAAAGACCATCCCCCATTCAGGTGATTTTATTTTGCCATCAACTGCCGCAGCCGCACAATTAATCCGTATCTGGTATTGGCATCTGTTTTTAAGTAAATACTTTTTAAATGCGTTTTGATGGTATTAAGAGAGATAAAAGTTTGCTCGGCTATCTGGCTGTTGGTAATGCCGTTGTAAGCAAGATGTGCTACTTCAAACTCACGCTCGGTTAGCGGCGATAACAGATGGCGGTTTATCTTCTCCATACTAAGATGGGGTTGGGCTCTGTTTTTCTCTGATGCAAAATTGGAAATAGCAATCTCCAGCGAAGCCAGCAAGGTCTTTTCATTAAAGGGTTTTACAATATAGCCGCTGGGCTTTACCTGCTTGGCTTTGTCAAGTGTATTTTTATCTGAGTAAGAAGTCAGGAACAGAAATGGTATCTGTATTTCCTTGTTGATATACGCTGCAATATCAATTCCATCCTGATCACTTTCCAGGTTAATATCCAGTATGGCAGCATCGGGTGTATTGGTTTTTAATTGCTGAAAAGCTTCTTCACTATCATAAGCAATAGCACTTACTTCAAAATCTTTATTATCCAGGTAAATGGAAATATTCTCGGCTATCACCGGCTCATCTTCCACAATTAAAACCTTCAGCTTATTACTCATGCAGCTTTAAATTTTGATATTTGCATTTCTACCACAGCGCCATCGTTATTGTAAACATCAAGTGTGGCTTTCAGTTTTTGTGCAAAAGCCCTGATCATTTTTAATCCAAAAGATTTGGCCGATTTCACATCCATATCTGCCGGAAATCCTGCGCCGTTATCACTCACTTTTAAATGTAGTTTTTCGCCCTTTTCCTGCAACAGGATATTTAAAATGCCCGGATGGTTTTCTTTGAAAGCATATTTAAAGGAATTGCTTACCAGTTCATTCAGCACCAGGCCAAGCGGTATCATGGTATCTACATCTAAATTCAGATCATCAATATTGGCATTCACTTTTACCTTGTCGCTGGTGATATTGTACGAATCGCAGAGCGACTGCACCAGGTTATGAATATATTCTTTAACCATGATGCCTTTAATATTTCCTTCGCTGTATAAATTCTGGTGTATCAGTGCCATGCTTTGCACCCTGTTCTTTCCTTCCTTAACAGCGGCACTGGCTTGTGTATCAGTAATGGTATGGCTCTGCAGGTCTAGCAGGCTGCTTACTACCTGCAGGTTGTTTTTTACCCGGTGATGAATTTCTTTCATCAATACCTGCAGATCATCGGATTGTTTTTGAATAAGACTATTCTTCTTTTTTTGTTTACGATATTGCAACAAAATAACAGCACCCAAAAGCAGCAGTAATAATGACCCGGCGATTAAACCCAGTTTTATAAGTTTTTCTTTTTTTAGCTGCTGAATGGCCACTTTGTTTTCCCTGTCGAGTGCAGCTTTTAAAACCGTCTCCTTCATCAGTTCATTTTTCCTGAAAGCATTTTCACGCTGCAGGGCTTCGCTCAGGTTCATTTCTTTTGCCAGTAACGAATCGGAAAGTTCGTTCTCCCTTTCAAGGCTTAGCCGTTTCAGCAGTTCACTTTCCAGCTGGCTTTTCTTCAAACCATTCTCCATGCTTAACAACTTAGCTTCATCTTTTGAAGTGGTTGCGTTCATTATATTTTCCAGCGAACCCAGGTTTGCGAGGTTGCGGCCCGAATACAGTTGGGTTATGTAATTATTGTACTTAGTAAAATTTTCGTAAGCTTCTTTTATTTGATTGCATTCGTAATGGCTTTCGGCAATATTGCGGTAAATAAGCGCATACATTTCAGGAAAACTATTTTCGCCTGCCAGTTTTTTTGCTTTGTTGTAATAAACGGTAGCGGTTGCTGAGTCGCCCTTCGAAAGATAATAATTGCCCCAGCATATTTCGTAACGCAGGCGGCGGTTTTCATCCTGGTTATTATAAATATGACTGGAGAGTTGCTGCATGATAGCTTTTGCTTCGTCCCATTTTTTCAGGCGTATCAGCGACATGGCGCTGTTGATATCAGCCATGTAGGCTTCGGTTAACATGCCTGTTTTTTCAGCACCGTTGCGGGCCATTACAGAAAAGTACAAGGCAGAATCAAACAGTCTTTTACGGTAATAAGTTTCGCCCAGTATTTGCGCAATTCTGGTTGCGCCTTTAAAATCGTTCAGGCTTTCTTTTATCTTACGGGCTTTTATATAGTAAGCTGTTCCTTCATTAAACCCCTGGAATGAGTTGTATAAGAGGCCCAGGTTTTCCAAGGCTTCTGCCTCGTAATTTTTGTTTTCCAGTTTTCTTGCCATCTGCAAGGCTTCCACAAAATTATTTACAGCCAGCCGGTAGTTACCCCGGTGATATTGTGTACGGGCCAGCGCTATGGTAACTTCTGCAACCGTTTCATCACTTTCTCCATTAATAAAAAGATTTTTAGCCTGTGTATAATTACCAAATGCCCGATGGTATACCTCGTTACCATAATAAAAATCGCCGATCTTCAGCGATGCTTTTGCATCCAGGTATATCATGCCCAGTTTACGGGCCTGCGCCCTGGCGGCTGTATATATTCGAATGGCGGCTGCGGTATCATTTTTTGCAAGCGCCTTGTCTCCCTCTTGCAGCTGGCCAAGTATGTTTAAAGAGTCGTTGGCTTGTTGGTTGCTTACAGTCTGTGCTGATATGGTGTTTACCAGCACCTGTAAAAAAAACAGTATCAGTAAGTATTTTCTCATGCTGACAATTATAAGCAGAACAAAAACGGTTAATAAAACATGGGTTATTACAAAGGCCTTGTAAACAAACGATGTTTTAAATTTACTTGTTTTTTGTTTCATTCAAAACTAAACAGCCAGGCAATAATGCTAATCACCCCATCAGGTGATTTAAAATACCTGCTTTTTGTTCGTTAACCGGCGGAGCGGAATTGTTATCTTTACTTAATAAATCAAGATCATAATTTTACATGGATATCTCAATATATTTTGAAGAAGCAGCACAGGTTTCAGTTGCATTTGTTATTGGCGCCATCATCGGCCTGGAAAGGGAGTTCCGCAGCAAACCGGCCGGCTTCAGAACTATGATCCTTATTTGTGTGGGTTCTTGTTTGTACACCATTTTATCAAAAGAAATTGGCGGAGCCAGCCCCGACAGGATTGCCAGTAATATTGTTACCGGTATTGGCTTTATTGGTGCCGGTGTTATTTTTAAAGAAGGTATCACCGTTAACGGTTTAACCACCGCTGCGCTGATTTGGGTTACTGCAGCATTGGGTATGGCGATAGGTTATCACAATTATCCACTGGCCATTGTGGTATCGGCCATGGTAGTGATAGCTTTGTTTGTTTTAGAACCGGTACAACGTTTCATTAACCGGTTTCATAAAGTAAAAGACTACCGGATAAAGACCATTGCATTGGGAAATAATTTTAAAGAGGAGCTGGAAAAATTCTTTGTAGCTAACGACATGGATTTTCGCTGCATGAAAACTATTAAGGAAAATACAGATGCTGTTTACATGTATCGCATCAGTTCACCAGACAGGAACTATGATGCTGTTAATCATTTTTTATTACAACATAAAGAGGTTAAAAGTTTTGAAGTTTGATAATCTAAAAACAACTGTTATGTCATCTATATTATTTGAAATTAAAAATGCGGTTGCATACATCACACTCAACCGGCCTGAAAAATTCAACTCCTTTAACCGTGAAATGGCATTGCTGATGCAGGCCAGGCTTGATGAAGCAGCATCGCTGCACGAAGTACGTGCCGTGTTCATAACGGGCGCCGGAAAAGCATTTTGTGCCGGCCAGGACATTTCTGAACTGGTGGGAGATAATAAAGTAGGCATTGCGCAAATACTTTCTGAACACTATAACCCCATTGTACAAAAAATAAGAAAGATGCCTAAGCCGGTTGTAGCTGCCATTAACGGTGTTGCTGCCGGCGCCGGAGCTAATATTGGGTTGTGTTGCGATGTGGTGGTGGCCGCTTCCTCCGCATCATTCATACAAGCATTCAGCAAGATTGGTTTAATACCCGACAGTGGCGGAACTTATACACTACCCCGCTTAATTGGCTGGCAAAAAGCAAGCGCCATGATGATGACGGGCGATAAGGTTTCTGCAACCGATGCAGAAAGAATGGGCATGATCTACAAAGTTTTTGAAGACGCGAATTTTGAAGAGGAAAGTAAAAAAATTGCACAAACGCTGGCACAGATGCCAACCAAAGGTTTGGCTTATACAAAACATGCGTTAAACCAGTCCTTTGTCAGCAATTGGGAAGAACAACTTGCCATTGAAGATAAATATCAGCAGAAAGCCGCAGATACAGAGGATTATGCTGAAGGGATCAATTCGTTTTTGGAAAAAAGAGCTCCACTGTTTAAAGGAAAATAATTTACAACGAATAAATAAAACTTATGCCAACATCACAGGAAGTTGTAACCCACATGATGGAGCACGATCTGTTCAGCCGCTGGCTGGGGATTGAAGTACTGGAAGTGAAAGAAGGTTACAGTAAAATAAAAATGACTGTTCGTGAAGAAATGATCAATGGTTTTGGAATTGTGCATGGCGGCATTGCCTTTTCCCTATCCGACAGCGCATTTGCGTTTGCATGCAATAACCGCAATAATTTATCTGTTGCTTTAGACACATCTATCAACTTTACAAAACCTGTTCATGTTGGTGATGTTCTTACAGCGGAAGCAAAAGAATTGCACAACGGAAAATCAACCGGGCTGTATCACATCACTGTTACCAACCAAAGAGATCATATAGTTGCGCTTTTTAAAGGAACCTGTTTCCGCACAAACAAAACACTTGTATGATCTACGAATTCCAGGGATATAAGCCAGTCATTCACGAATCTTCTTTTATCCATCCACAAGCGGCTGTTACCGGCAATTTAATTATTGGTAAAGACTGTTATATTGGCCCTGGTGCAGCATTGCGTGGAGATTGGGGGCAGATCATCATTGAAGACGGATGCAATGTGCAGGAGAATTGCACGGTGCATATGTTTCCGGGCGTAACGGTGGTTTTAAAAGCAGGTGCACATATTGGCCATGGCGCAATTATACATGGTGCAACCATTGGAAAAAACTGTTTAATTGGCATGAATGCAGTGATCATGGATAATGTGATTTTAGGAGATGGGTGTATTGTGGGTGCTTTAAGCTTTATTAAGGCGGATGAAGTTTTTGAAAGTCGTAGTTTGATCGTAGGTAATCCTGCAAAGAAAATAAAGGAAGTAACAGACGAGATGATCAACTGGAAAACTGAAGGCACAAAACTGTACCAACAATTACCAAAAGATATATTTGAAAGCTGGAAGGAATGTGAGCCATTGAGAACTATTCCTGAAGGGAGATTGCCACAAGCCGCTAATTACAAAACCTGGAATGAGAATAAATAATTGATTCAAGCCAACACGTTCCGTTTAAAGTAGTTCAGTAAAATGTTTTTCTCTGTACTTTTTTGGAACTGTCCAGATATTAATACAGGATTTCAATAGATTATCAACTGGATCAATTGAATTTGTCATTTCAATTTCGTCAATAACTTTAAGTGAGATTTTCAACGTGGTATCCTGTAAAAGAAGGCTATTTAATGTGAAAATTACCTGGCCATTTATTTTTTTCTCTTCTTTAACTTTATTGGGAGTCGTTACTTCAAAATCTTGTTTCGTATCAATAACAATAGCTCCTTGAGAACCGATATATTTAAACTTGTTAAACGATTCCGGACAGGGCACGATAGTATATTCTTTTATTAAGTCAACATCTAATTCGGTAGGGCTAATTATTACACCATTTGCTACGTAAATCGGATTACCCTTCATTGCATTTGCTTCATTTCGCTTAGCCTTTAAGACTCTGCAGGTATCTGTCCTTACTTTAAAAATGCTGGATTCGTTTTGACTTTTCACATTTAATCCAAAGGAAATAAAACATATCGTCAATAGAATTCTCACTTAGGAATAAGTTTTAGTTTTAAACGGCATATTACTTAGCCGTTCCCCACACTAATTTTTCATTCTTTGCCTCAGTAAAAAAATCCGGTATTTTGCCATCCCCTTTGCCGGTAAAGCCCCCATCCGGCGCCCCCAGAAAATTGCATTTGTCATCATATACTTCGTTGAAAAAATCGCAACAAGGCATCACCACATAGTAAACCTTTTTTCCTTTGTAAACATATTCAAGTACCCGCTGCGGCTTTTCATGTGCCTCTTTCAGCTTAAAAGAGTCTATCTTATTTTTTATGCAGTTTGGTAAAGGAGCATCTGTTTCTCCTGTTACAATAGCAGAATCCTTGGCATACATTACCCCTTCTGATTGTTCAGTAATAACTGTTGCTGAATCTGATTTTCCTGCCGACTGGCTGCTTTTTGTAGAACCACAGCTCAGCATAACTAAAGCCGGTATAAAGAAAAGTTTGATCATCTTTTACATTTTACGATAACAGTTGCAAATGTAATACCATTTAGAACTCATACAGGTATAAAATGTACAAATTATAGTTAAGTCCTGTTAATCCTTAAATTTTACAGACCTTTGCCCGTAATGGAAAAATCAAACTTTGTAGATCAGATCAAGATATTCTGCCGCAGCGGGCACGGCGGTGCAGGCAGCAAACACTTTATGCGCAATAAATTAACGGCTATGGGGGGGCCTGATGGTGGTGATGGCGGCCGCGGTGCTCATATCATTTTAAAAGGCAACTCGCAGTTATGGACCTTGTTGCATCTTCGCTATTACAAAAATGTACTTGCAGAGAACGGTGAGAACGGAAGCAAGAATAACTCAAGCGGTAAAACAGGTAAAGATATTATTATCGAAGTGCCGCTTGGTACCATTGCCCGTGATGAAGAGACGGGTGAAGTGGAAGCCGAAATTTTAGAGGACGGGCAGGAAATTATTTTAGTTAAAGGTGGCCGTGGAGGTTTGGGTAACAGCAATTTTAAAACCGCAACCAATCAATCTCCCGAATACGCACAACCTGGCGAACCTGGCTCTGAAGGAATAAAGGTTTTAGAGTTAAAAGTTTTAGCCGATGTAGGATTGGTAGGTTTTCCCAACGCAGGAAAATCAACCTTATTAAGCAGCATTACTGCCGCCAAACCAAAAATTGCCGACTATGCATTTACAACACTTGTCCCACAACTAGGCATGGTTGAATACCGCGATGGCAAAAGTTTTTGCATTGCCGATCTTCCCGGTATCATTGAAGGCGCTGCCGAAGGCAAAGGTTTGGGGCACCGGTTTTTAAGGCATATTGAACGTAATTCCATCTTACTGTTTTTAATTCCTGCCGATAGTAAAGATCATAAACAGGAATATGAAATTCTGCTGAACGAACTGGAAGAATATAATCCCGAAATGCTGCAGAAGGATTTCGTGATAGCCATCAGCAAAAGCGATATGCTGGATGATGAATTAAAGGCTGCTATAAAAAAAGAACTGCCGGAAAAGATTCCGCATGTGTTTATTTCATCTGTAACCGGTCAGGGGCTATCTGAATTAAAAGATCTACTTTGGAGTACTTTAAATAATACAGATAAAGTGTAACAAGCTTGTCACCCATTTTTAAATACATCCGCGATTTTTATCAAAACGAATTTAAACTGGTTTATTTTTTACTCGTTTTGTGCCTGCTGGGTATTTACATTTATTTAAATTACTGGCACTCACTTGAAAACCGTTTTGCTGCAGGCAGTAAAACAAAATGGGGTGCTTTTTTGGGTTACTATCTCTTGTACTTTATTCCCTTTGCAACTGCTTTTTTTTTGCAATTGCTTTTTTATAAGAATTGCCATTATTATCAGAGCTACTGGTTCTGGATCATGCTTTTCCTGGCACCCGCCTTTTTCTCCTTCAGGGTAAATTTTCACTACCAGGAAGTATTTATTGAAAGAGCATGGGGTGGCGATGCACAGATATTTTGGCTTAAGTGTCTTAACTGGATTGTTCGGGCTTTTGCAGTTATAATACCCGTATTCATAATTTGGTTCATCAAAGACAAAAATAACCAGCCCTTTTATGGTACTACGGCATTAAGCAATATCAGGCCTTACCTTATCATGTTGCTTATTATGATACCACTGATATTACTGGCAGCTACACAAGATGATTTTTTACAAATGTATCCCAAGGCAAAATTTATAGCAGCACTGGATCTGCCGAAAAAAAAATTACACTACATCATTTACGAGCTTTGCTATGGGTTTGATTTTATAAGTATCGAGTTCTTCTTTCGTGGTTTTTTAATTCTGTCACTTTTAAAAATTTGTGGCCCACATTGTATTGTGCCTGTGGCCTGTTTTTATTGCACCATTCATTTTGGTAAACCGATGGGCGAAGCCATCAGTAGTTTCTGGGGTGGTTTATTGCTGGGTATTGTTAGCTACAACACACAAAGTATATGGGGTGGTTTAATAGTACATTTGGGTATTGCCTGGCTTATGGAAGCTGGCAGCTGGTTGGGCTGGATCTTTAAAAAATAACCGATGCAGACAAGATGCCTTTTTTGTGGTAATCACATTCAGCTGGTTTTTGCACATGGCCATTACCAGTGCCCTGTATGCAAAACCAATGCCCTGCCCTGCTGCGATGGGGACAACTGCAACAATGCTTTCTTAGCCGATAACGCGACAGACAATACCACAGAAAACAATCCTGACAACCTTCCGCAGGAATAAAGAGGCCTTTTCAGGCAGCAAAAAAAGATCAATCAGCATCTTAACCCAGAGATACTTTCCTTCATAATTACGGGATTTTACTATTGCATTTGCAATATTTCAGAATTATTTTTAACCTCATGAAAAAACTTTTCGAAATATCGATGTTGTTTTTTTTGTCTGTAATACTTTGTGCATGCCCATATAGTTCTGCTTACTATTTAGATGAAACCCCTGGTTTAAATGTGGATGAAACGCTTCTTGGAAAATGGGTTGCATTTATAAAAAAACCTAATAATAGCCGGGAAGAGGCAGTTTATCTTACCCTTGAAAAAAAGAATGATACGGAATATACTATTTCTTTTTCCGGCAGCCTGGATGAACTCAGACCTTATAAATACATCACTTCTGATTCTTTATCCGGAACGGCTTTTATGAGCCTTGTTGATAACAGGCAGTTTTTAAATATCAGGATCAACTCCAGGGTTTATATTGCAGAACTTAGTTTAAAAGACGATAAACTTTCATTATTGCCCCTGGCCGAAAGTTTTACTGCAAAAATGATACTCAACAGCGAATCACTCCGTAAGTCTGTAGAGCTTCACTATAAAACACGGGTACGCCCAACTATTGATGATGATTTTTGCCTGCGGAACATGATTAAAACAAATTAACCCTTCTTTAGTTGCATTTGAAACAGTTGCAAATCCTTTGTTATTTTGTAAATTGCCTTTTCTAAATATACGATTGCATGCAACAAAGTAAGATTGCCGGTATTGGCAGCTATGTGCCTAAAAATGTTTTTACCAACGAAGAGCTGAAAAAATATATGGACACTTCTGATGAGTGGATACAGGAACGTACCGGCATTAAAGAAAGGCGCTATGCCGACCGAACCGGCGAAACCACCACCACTATGGGTGTTGAAGCATCAAAGATTGCAATAGAAAGAGCAGGCATTACCCCTCAGGATATAGATTTTATCGTTTTTGCAACCCTCAGTCCCGATTATTATTTTCCTGGTTGTGGCGTTTTATTACAGCGTGCCATGAAAATGAAAGAGATTGGTGCTTTAGATGTTCGTAACCAATGCAGCGGCTTTGTGTATGCTTTATCTGTTGCCGATCAGTTCATTAAAACCGGTATGTATAAAAATATTTTAGTGGTGGGCGCCGAAAAACATTCTTTCGGCCTCGACTTTAGTACACGAGGAAGAAACATAAGCGTAATTTTTGGAGATGGTGCCGGGGCGGTAGTATTGCAACCGGCAACTACCCGGGGCCAGGGCATTTTAAGTACACATTTACACAGCGATGGCGATAGCGCCGAAATACTGGCCATGTACAACCCCGGTACACATGCAAACCATTGGGTAACCAACCCGGTTGCCACGTTTGATGATGCAGAAATTGGCCAGATGTTTATGAGCCATGCCATGGTGGATGATGCCCAGAATTTTCCGAATATGGATGGGCCTGCTGTATTTAAGAAAGCCATTGTTAAAATGCCCGAGGTAATTGAAGAAGCATTGGCTGCAAACAATTTAACAAGTACCGATATAAATATGTTGATACCACACCAGGCCAATTTGCGCATTGCGCAGTTTGTGCAGCAGAAATTGCAGCTGCGTGACGACCAGGTGCATAATAATATTCAAAAGTATGGTAACACCACTGCCGCATCAGTTCCTATTGCCCTGTGCGAAGCCTGGGAAGAAGGAAAAATAAAAGAAGGCGATCTGGTTTGCCTTGCTGCTTTTGGTAGCGGCTTTACATGGGCAGGCGCCTTGATAAGGTGGTAATACCAGCTAGCACTATAATCCTTTGGCACTATAATTGTCTTTTCAAAAGTATCAGTTTAATTAATTAATTTTAAAAACCTAAACCTTACATCATGAAAAAGATCTTTTTATTCATCATTTTATTTGTAGCCCTTGGTACAGTTTCCTATTCCCAGGCAACCGTTGATGTTTTTATTAACGGTGTAAAAGCCGGTCAGATCTCTTTAAAAGCCAATCAAGCAACCGGTGGGCTTTCTTACAAAAAGTCGGTTTACAAAAACATTGATAAGCTTGTTATACAAATTCAGGGTAAATCTGTAGATGGCGGCTACTTCAGAAAAGTTATGGTAATGGGTGATGGCGAAGAGGTTTTGTTAACTGCCCCTGAAACACAGGGAGCTGTGGGCCAGTTTGCACTTACAGACAAAGCTGTTATTAAAAGACTTAAAAGCGGCAAATCTGTTACTTTATATGTAGAAAAAACGCCTGCAAATACTAAAAGCAAAGAAGCAGTATCAATGGTTTACCTGGGTACACTTACAAGGGAAAAATAATTCATGCACAGAAAAATTGTTTATTTTATAAACCCCATTTCCGGCACAGGGGGCAAGGGCTTATTGCTCGATATCATAAAAAATAAAACTGCCGAAAAGAATATTCCGTTTGAGATACTGCATACCAATGCGGCCGGGGATTATGGGTATTTAAAAGAAAAAATTGCAACAGAAAATATTACCGATGTTGTTGTTTGCGGTGGCGACGGCACCGTAAACCAGGTTGCTAATGGCCTGTTAGGTACTTCTGTTAATATTGGCATTATCCCCATGGGAAGTGGTAACGGGCTTGCTTTTGCGGCTAAAATACCCAAAAGGATCCATAAGGCACTGAAAGTAGTTTTTGCAGGCAATGCTGTTTATATCGATAGTTTCTACATCAATAAAAAATTCAGCTGTATGCTTTGCGGCCTTGGTTTTGATGCCCAGGTAGCCCACGATTTTGCAAAGCAAAAAAAACGCGGACTATCTACTTATATCAAGCAATCAGCCAAAAATTTCTTTAAAGCAAAGCACTATAATTTTGAGTTAATACAGGATGGTAAAACTTTGAACAGCGAAGCTTTTTTTATCAGTATTGCCAACAGCAACCAGTTTGGCAATAATTTTACCATTGCCCCACAGGCCAGCCTGCACGATGGTTTGCTTGATATTGTGGTGGTAAATAGAATGAGTAAGCTACGTATGATCTGGACAATTTTAAAACAGGTACGCAATGGCCAGGTGAGGATGTATGAAGACAAAAAATACCATCAGAACGACATTCACTATTTCCAGGCAAAAAAGATTACCATAAAAAATCCGGAGCTTGCACCTTTGCATATTGACGGTGACCCTGCAGCAACCAGCAATATTTTTGAAATTGAAATTATAGAGAATGCATTTAAGCTGCTGATAGCTTAATCTTATTTGAGCAGTAATTTTATTGCTTGCAGCGAAGCCTGGTTGTATTTACTGTTGAAAGCCTCTTTTACTGCAACTTTTTCACGGGTAGTTAAATGAAAATTAAGTGCGGCTCCTTTCTCTTCTGTTTCCGGGGCATACATAAATGTAATTCGTTGCAAAGCATCACCAAATCCCGCCTGCAGGTAGCTGTACTGATCTGTTTCGGAAAACGACTGCAGTTTATACCAGTTATGCTGCAGCATGGTTCCGGGCTTAATTAAAATATCAGTTATCGACCCTGTTTCAAAAGGTTGTTGCCAGTTGTCTTGTTGCCTGTCTTGTATCTGTAACAAAACAACTTTGCTGGTATTTTCGTTCAGCCAATCTTTAAAATTTTCTATAAATCGCAGGGCGGTTTCCTGGCCATAGTTATCCCGCAGACCTGCATCCATTACATCAATAACCGGGTTGCTGGGCAGCCACACATTAGGTAATACATACGGGAAGCTTGCATTCATACGCAATGCAGTAAGGAGGCGTACATTTAGCGGACCTTGTTTTGCAAACATGGCTGTAAAATCAACCGCATCCGGACTGGCCTGAGGTTCATTGGCCAATGATGCTGATTTCATCATAAAACTAATTGGCTGCGAACAAACCATCATTTTACGGCCATCTCTGCTGATGGTAGAATTAAAGATCATCAAAGGAATTACTGCCTGCTGTTCATCCGCCCCATATTCCTGCAGTTGCTTATCAAGCAGGTTTCCGCTGTTGCGGTTCAGTTTTTGCTCAAAAGCATAGCCCCTGTCTTTCACATACTGGTATTTGCCTACAGCAAATTTTTGTGCAGGAGAAAAAATATCCCTGGAAACCATGGAAGAGAAAAGCGGGTTCAGCAGGTCTTTTGCAATATAGTCGGTATAAAGAGGGTTTAATAAATTGATGGCGCTATCTTTTTGTTTCTGCCTGAACAACTCACGGTAATATGTGGCAGCCAGCATACCGCCGCTTGCACCGCTTATCAGCATGGTATGGTTCATCAGTTTTCCACCTACAGCACTGTCTAATTTCTGTAGCGTATTCATTACAAATGTGCCACTACGCAATCCACCACCACTCACATTAATAAAGATCATCAATGGCTTTTCTTCAGCCTGTTTGGCTTTCCAGTTTTCTAACAGCTTCAGCATATTGGCTTTGTCAGCTGCAATTTTCGACGGCACACATAAATTTTGCAGGGAGGCTTTATCGTAACCGGGGCGTTCCTGCTTGTTACTGTAGTTTAAACCATAGGCTTTATTGCGGTTGTCGATTATTTCGTTCTTGTACAATACATCAATGAATAAAATAAGCAGTATAAAAGCCGGCAAACTCCAGCTTTGCAAAAAATATGACAAAGCACCAATAACAGCTGTCATGGTTGCAAAAAAAATGAGGATGCTGGCAGCCGCAGGTGCTTCAAAAAAAGGACTGTCCATGTAAAACCCAACCACAATTAAAAAAGCAAATGAAAGTACAATGCTTAATATACCTGAAAGGTGGTGCCGCTTGAATACCGTATCCAGGAAGTCCTGGTTATAATGAGATACATTTCTGGGCTTCTTAAACCTGAAGCGATCACCCAGGTATCCACTTATTTTTAAACCTGGGATCTCCGTTACCGGGCTGCCCGAATAAAAATTAACATTGAAATGCTGTGCCGAATCGATAATGGGTGCAATGGTACGTTGTATCGTTTTTTCGGCACCAAAAAAATAAGCAAATGAAATAGCCACAATTAAAATAATGCCGCCCAGTATACCTGCTATTACTCCAACGATCTGGCCTGCACTCATCAGTTCTTTTTGTGAATCGAACACAACCAGTTTGTATAAATAAAACAGCAGGAACAGCAAAGGCAACAAGGCATTATTGATGCAGTATTTTAAAAAAGGATTGCTGGTGGTTGCAAGAAATTTGCAGCGCTTGCTGTGCAGTATAAATGTGGTGATATTCCAGCTCATAAAAAAAACACCCATGGCAACACCCACAATAGCAGCACTTAAAGCATTTACATTACCCATGTATTCAGGCGAACAGAATAATGCATCTGCGCCATAATGCTTCATAAAGCCACTGTTGATGGTACTGCCAAGCAAGTACCAGAATATGAGCAAAACCTGGAATTTTCTGAAATGCAGAATAAAAAGCTGAACAGGAAAAAAATAATAAATATTTTTCAGGGTATGCTTCATGAAAGTGGCTGTTGCTTAAAGTTACAACATAATGTTTGAAACCGGTGACTCACCTGTTCTGAACTAGAGCACCGGTTTTCTTCTAACTACAAAAAGCAGTGAAACAACAATCATCAGCAATACCATGGCTACAAACTGGTGGGATACGCCAAGCAAAACCAACCTGTTGGCATAAGTTGCATTCAGTACAGTTAATATGCCCAGCAATACCTGTAATAATACCAGCAGCATAACTACAATGCGAAGCCTGCTGAACAGTTTTTTATTGGCAACGGTTTTTGACATATACCACCAGATGCCAATGAGCACAGTTAAAAGATAGGCCAGGCCACGATGAATAAAATGAATGGTAATCGGATTGGCAACCAGGTTCTTTGCAAAAGGAGAAAGTTCGGAAATAGCAGCAGGAACCATACTTCCGTTGATATCGGGCCAGGTAGGTGCCGATATTGCAGCTCTTAATCCTGCCATAAAACCACCATATATCAATTGAAAGAAAAGTACGCCTAAAATAAGCAGTAAAAAATTCTTCAGCCCGGTATCCTGCACTTTTTGTTCTTCCTTAACAATAAGGCTTAATGCAAACCATAACGTATAACAAAGCAGGCCCAGTGCAGCAATAAAGTGCGTGGTAAGTTCAACATGGCCAACAAAATACTTTTCAGGCACCAGCCCGCTTTTTACCATAAACCAGCCGATAAAACCCTGCAGTCCGCCCAATACAAACAAAATGATCATGGGTTTTATCATGCGCTTTTCAAATTTTCCTTTAACCAGAAAATAAACGAACCCTATTAAAAATACCAGGCCCATCAGCCTTGCCCAGGTACGGTGAAACCACTCCCAGAAAAAGATGAATTTAAACTCAGATAAAGTAAAATATTGATGTACGTATTTGAACTGGTCGGTTCCTTTGTATTTATCAAACTCTATTTGCCAGGCGGCATCATTCAGCGGAGGTAAAGTACCTGTTATAGGTTTCCATTCGGTTATAGAAAGCCCCGATTCGGTTAAGCGGGTAATGCCACCCAGCAAAACCTGGATGATGATCATTCCTACGCCTATCAAAAGCCAGTAAGCTATCTGGCGTTGTGAGCGTTGTTGTTGTAAAGTATTCATTGCAGTTGCAAATTTACAGCAGCAAATATGGTTACAGCAAAATGAATTGTTTTTTTATTGTTTTATGTGATATTTGTTAAACACTGATGTTGGCCCCTTTTTTACATAATGATTTAACAGAAGCCGGTTTAGATGAAGCCGGCCGCGGATGCTATGCCGGACCGGTATTTGCAGCTGCCGTTATCTTACCTAAAGATTTTCATCACCCGTTACTGAACGACAGCAAACAGTTAAATGAAAAGCAACGTGACCTGCTAAGACCCATCATTGAAAAAGAAAGCAGTGCTTTTGCAGTGGCGTCGGTAGATAATACTGATATTGATAAAATTAATATCCTGCAGGCGAGTTTTAGCGCCATGCATCTTTCCATTGACCAGTTAAAAATAAAGCCTGATTTTTTACTGATAGATGGAAATCGTTTTAAGCCTTACCCAAACGTTCAGCACTTGTGTATTGTTAAAGGCGATGGAAAATATGCTTCCATTGCCGCAGCCAGTATTTTAGCCAAAACTTACCGTGATGAGTTTATGCTGAAAATTCATGCGGAATTCCCGCAGTATGGGTGGAATAAGAATAAAGGTTATGGTACAGCAACACATCGTAAGGCCATTGATGAGTTTGGCCTTTGCTGCTATCATCGTAAAAGTTTCAATATCTTACCCGAAGGCTTTATTCAAAAATAAACTCGCCCTTACCCTGCCTGATGATCGTCCATTCAGAAGTGGTACAATCCACTACGGTTGACGGTATCATACTTCCTATACCACCATCGATCACAAAGTCAACCTTATCTCCAAAATTTTCCTGTATCACTTCAGGGTCGGTATATTCTTCTACCATATCGCCGGGTAGTGAAGCACTCAGGATCGGGTTACCCAGTTCATCCAGTATATGCTGGCAGATAATATTATCAGGAACCCTAAGCCCTACTGTGGATTTTTTACTCTGCAGAATTTTTGGAACCTGTTTACTGGCTGGCAAGATAAAGGTATAAGGGCCTGGCAAATAACTTTTCAGCATTCTGTATAATGGTGTGTCAATCGTTTTTGTATAGTCACTTAAATGGCTCAGATCGCGGCAAATGAAAGACAGCTGAGCTTTTTGGGGATCTATATTTTTTATTTTACAGATGCGCTCAATGGCTTTATGTTGATTGATATCGCAACCCAGGCCATAAATAGTATCGGTGGGATAAATGATCACTCCGCCGTCTTTCAAGCATTCGGTAACCTGTTTTATTAAGCGGGGCTGAGGATTTTCTGGATGTATCTGGATTAACACGTTGTTTATTTTATTTAATTGATGTAAAGCAGTAATTGTACCACAACTTACTAAAATCATTTTAATCAGTTACTTTTGCAGCTTTAATAAAACAATATAAACACAGCTTATGTCAGTAATATGCGTTGGTACCATGGCTTTTGATGCTATTGAAACCCCTTTTGGAAAAGTTGATCAGATCGTTGGAGGCTCGGGCACTTATGTTGCTTATTCGGCCGGAAATTTTGTAACTCCCATTCAGCAGATATCTATTGTTGGATACGATTTTCCGCAGGATGAAATGGACGAAATGAAAAAAAGAGGCGTTTCTTTAGAGGGTGTAGAAATTATAAAAGACAAAAAATCTTTCTTTTGGAGCGGTAAATATCACCTGGATATGAACAGCCGTGATACACTGGTTACCGATCTGAACGTGCTGGCCGATTTTAACCCCGTAGTACCAGATAGTTACCAGGGTGCCGAGTTTTTGATTCTGGGCAACCTGGCGCCGGATATTCAATTGAGTGTGATCAACCAGTTAAAAGTGCGCCCAAAACTGATCGTGATGGATACCATGAATTTCTGGATGGATATTGCCATGGACGGGTTAAAAGAAGTATTGAAAAAAGTAGATGTATTGCTGGTAAATGATGCTGAAGCCCGCCAGTTAAGCGGCGAGCTTTCATTGGTGAAGGCTGCCAAGGCAATCATGGAGATGGGACCTAAATTCTTAATTATAAAAAAAGGTGAGCATGGTGCCCTGCTTTTTCATAAAGAACATGTTTTCTTTGCGCCTGCTTTACCATTAGAAGAAGTATTTGACCCCACTGGTGCAGGAGATACTTTTGCCGGCGGCTTTATTGGCCATCTTGCCAAAACAAAAGATATTAGTTTTGAGAACATGAAAACTGCTATTATTGTTGGTAGTGCCATGGCAAGTTTCTGCGTTGAAAAATTTGGCCCGGAAAGACTGAAAGAAATTACCAAAGCAGATATAGATGCAAGATTGAGTGAGTTTGTGCAGTTGGTGAATTTTGATATTGACCTGGTATAAAATATTTTTACAGGTCGGATAAAAAAACATATTTTTATTAAAACAAATTTTATGCTTGAGATAATTGCACTTATTTTTCTTACAAAAAAGATCGGAGTTTTGGCTGAACAAAAAGGCTTAAAACCGGGTACCTGGAAACTATACACCGTATTATGCTGGTTTGGGGCGGAAATACTGGGTGCCGTTATCAGCATTGCACTGTTAGGCGAAGAGAGTATGATCTTAGGAGTTTTTATAGGGCTTGCCTGTGCCGTAGGAAGTTATTTTGTTTTAAAAGCCAACCTCAGCAAGCGACCAGATGCTTTTGATGATATTGATAAGATTGGAGTAAGTGATTTATATCCTGAAAGAAAGTAAAAAAAACCGAAGCTGATCGCTTCGGTTTTTTTTATAACAGTATTCCCTTGTCCTCGTCTCCGACGAGGACAAGTTAGTTTCTTCTTGCCAACACAATCGTATTTTTAAATTGCTTCTTTTTGCCATCCAAATTAAATACCTCCGTAAAAACCACATAAATACCAACCGGTAACTTCTGAAATTTTTCTCCCAATCCGTCCCAACGAAAATTCCCTTTAATACCACACAATGCATTGCGTTGCAGGTAACGAACCGTTCTTCCGTTTGCATCAAAAATGGTGATATTGGCTACATAGCCAGGCGATGGAAAATTATATTCGATCGTTGCAAAATCATCCAGGCCATCATTGTCTGGTGAAACGATCTCCGGACTCAGCTTTATTTCTCCCTGCACCTGCAGATCAAGCCTGTATTGTGAATTTTTATACGTTGGTGTGCCATAGCCAACGCTGGTTGCAGCACTATGCCAGTTCTCTTCATTTTGTGTAGCCGCATTGTAATCAATTCTTTCCAACGCAACTCCTTCACGGTTATCAATTAATTTAAAATGCCATTTCTCATCGTATTTTAATTCATCCAAAATATTTCCCTGTGCATTTAAAATAATTGCATCCCCTTCATCATCATTAAAAGAAGGCATAGAAGATACAGTAACAAAAGCATCCATATTCTGTGTGATAAAATCCCGCTTCACAATTGCAGGGTCTTCGGTTATTACCATAAAATCCTGCGGAAATAATAAATAATTATCAGCGCTTAGTTGTTTAATGCTGCTGATAACACCCATACTATTCCGGTTGGCAATATAAGTTTGCTTTAAGTCGATGATCTTATTACTGCGATTGTAAATTTCAACATAATCAGTTCCGTTTGATTTTGGGTTGAATAAAATTTCATTGATAACCAAATCCAGGCTATCAGCTATCTCGCTTAGCCCGAGCCTGACTTTATTTTTTGTGCCAATAATATTTCCTTTGCAATCTGTAATGCCCGATACTGTAATAGTATAAATTTTATTACGAAGTAATGGCGTACTTAAACGCAGATTTACTTTGTCGAATGTAGGGACAATTGTTATTACCGATTGGGGTACTCCGATTCCATCACTGATGCTGTAATTATTAGCAGTAGACGCTTTCAGGCTATCCAAAGGCTCATCAAATACCAGGCTAATGTTTACACTGTCGGTTGCAAAAGCACGCAGTAATTGCGGAGCCTGTACATCTGCATTAATGGCGTCAACTGCATTTTTCTTTCCGGGTGTCCCTCCTTTTACATCCGTACTTGCCTTCCAGTTGGTAAAGCCACTGCAGGGATTTTTTGTGTCGATCATCTCCAATGTCCAGCCACCATCTTTTTTCAATTCATTTTGGTACCAGGCATCAGTATAATTTACGGAATGTATGATCCTGTTTTGCGGGCTTCGCAAATAAATAACATCGCCGGTATTATCCAGTGATGGAAAACTGGTTACAGAAATAGTTGGGCCATAAGCACTCATAGCAGCTACAGCACTGGCAGTACAAACAATTACAAAACTATCGGGCAATAAATTATACGATGGCATGGCGCCGCTTTGTCCTGTAGCATCGCCAATGCGCCAGCCCAATAAATTAAATGTAGTAGATGAAGTGTTGCGCAATTCTATCCATTCATTATTGGGTAAAGATACTTGCGGCGTAGGATCTGCCATCAGTTCGTCGATTACAATGTCGTAGCGGTTTGCAACCTGGGCATTTGAAATAAAACCGCTGAATATAAAAAAGACAAGGGGACTGAATTTTTTAAACATGGGTACTTATTTATTCATTAAAAATATAAATAATTTAGAAACAATACCAGTTTTCTGATTACATTTGCGTTCAGCATGCAAAAAATAAAATTTATAAAACAGTCAAAGAAACCATTTTCAATAAAGGGGGTTTGATGTTTTATTTTAAAAATAAGTACAGGCCTTCCTAAAATGGGAAGGCTTTTTTTTAACTTAAAAAATCTCTTTAAAAAGAGACAGGGGGGAACAAATATGAAAGTTGCAGTAGTTGGCGCCACCGGGCTGGTAGGCACAAAAATGTTACAGGTACTGGCCGAAAGGAATTTTCCTGTAGATGAAATAATACCGGTTGCTTCGGAAAGAAGTATTGGTAAGGAAATAACTTTTAAAGACAGGCAGTACAAAATTGTAAGTGCAGCCGATGCCATTGCAGCCAAACCTGATGTGGCTATTTTTTCTGCAGGCGGAAGTACTTCACTGGAACTGGCTCCGCAATTTGCAGCAGCCGGCATTACGGTAATTGACAATTCAAGTGCGTGGCGCATGGACCCAACAAAAAAATTAGTGGTGCCAGAAGTTAACGCAGGCGTTTTAACAAAGGAAGATAAGATCATTGCCAACCCTAACTGTTCTACCATACAAATGGTTGTGGTATTAAAACCATTGCACGATAAATACAAAATAAAAAGAGTGGTAGTAAGCACTTACCAAAGTGTTACCGGCACCGGCGTAAAAGCTGTTACCCAATTGATGAATGAGCGCAGGGGCATTGAAGGAGAAATGGCTTACAAATATCCCATCGACTTAAATGCCATACCGCATATTGATGTGTTTCTGGAAAACGGTTATACCAAGGAAGAAATGAAAATGGTAAAGGAAACCAATAAGATCATCGGCGACGATTCAATAAAGGTCACTGCCACCTGCGTACGCATACCAACCATGGGCGGGCATAGCGAAAGTGTGAACATAGAATTTGAAAATGATTTTGACCTGGCCGAAGTACGGGATATACTCAGTAAAGCACCGGGCGTTGTTTTAAAAGACGATGTTGAGAATTTCATTTATCCTATGCCTTTAACAGCTTATGATAAGGATGATACTTTTGTAGGCCGCATCCGTAGAGATGAAACGCAACCTAATACTTTAAACTGCTGGATAGTTAGTGATAACCTGCGTAAAGGTGCTGCAACTAATGCGGTACAGATTGCGGAGTATTTAAACAACAACGGGATGCTGTAACCCCCTCCGCCCCCTGAAGGGGGAACTTTGGAGTTCAATCTTATATGCCGCTTTTGTTTTTTGCATAGAGACTAACATAAAGATAATAAAAGAGCCATCAAAATTGATGGCTCTTTTATTATAAGAATATTTCGATTTAATCTTCGCTTTGATCTCCGACATAATAAGTTCCCCCTTCAGGGGGAGGAGGGGGTTTCGGGATTTAATTAATCACCCAGGTCTCATTACCTCTCAGCAATTTATCTAAATCACCCTTTCCTTTTTTGGCAATCACTTCATCAATCTGCATAGCCATACCGTCCTCGTAGCAGGCTCTTTCTGTTTCGTAAAAAACACCAAATGGTCTTGGTAAATGCCCTTCCAGTCTTGGATCATCAAACATGCGTATCAATATCTGTGCTTTGTAAAAATCTTTTTCATCATGCACCCAAAGATCGTCTGTTGATGCACCTTCGGCCAGGTCAACAATTACCGGCTTAAAGCCGTCTAACTTAATTCCTTTATTATTGGTAGCACCAAAGATCAATGGTTTACCTTGTTCCAGGAACAACACTTCATCTGGTTTGGTTTTCTTTTCGGTAAATATCTCAAAAGCTCCGTCATTAAAGATGTTGCAGTTTTGATAGATCTCCAGGAACGATGCACCTTTATGTTGCTGCGAACGCAACAGCATTGCCTGCAGGTGTTTGGGATCCCTGTCCATAGTACGGGCAATAAAACTGGCATCGGCGCCCATAGCCAGAGCCAATGGGTTAAAAGGATGATCGATACTGCCAAAAGGCGTGCTCTTGGTTATTTTATGCTCTTCTGATGTAGGAGAATATTGACCTTTAGTTAGGCCATAAATCTGGTTATTGAACAGCAACACATTTACATCAAAATTGCGGCGCAGCAAATGAATGGTATGGTTACCACCAATACTCAACCCATCGCCATCGCCTGTAACGATCCACACACTCAGCTCTGGCCGGGCAGCTTTAAGGCCGCTGGCAACCGCTGTGGCACGGCCATGAATGCTGTGCATGCCATAGGTATTCATATAATATGGAAAACGGCTGCTGCAGCCGATGCCACTTACAATCACAATATTCTCTCTTGGAATTCCAAGGGTTGGCATGATCTTTTGCACCTGCGCCAGGATGGAATAATCACCACATCCAGGGCACCAGCGTACTTCCTGGTCGGTTACAAAATCTTTTGAGGTAAGGGGCGGTAAGCTCGTTACTGTATCACTCATAGTTTAATAGATTGAAGGCTAAAGTTAATGAAAATAAATACTCGGTGAGCAATGATATCAATCATCCGGGCACCTGTCCTAAATCGGTGCTGTTCTCATCCAAAAGGTTGCCGGGGAGCAGGGATCGTTGGGGTATGCCTGTTTCCTCTGCATGAACCCTGTTTTATTTTTCAGCCGTTAATTCTTCCCAGTACTCTGCCGCCCTTCTGGTATGCGGTATCACAATCGTTCCGCCCACAATATTAGCCACAGCAAAAACCTCGTACATCTGCTCGGTGGTAATACCCAGTTCATGCGACTTCCCCAGGTGGTATTTAATGCAGTCATCGCAACGCAGAACCATACTGGCAACCAGGCCAAGCAGTTCCTTTGTTTTTACATCTAATGCGCCTTCGGCATAGGTATTGGTGTCAAGATTCCACAGACGTTTAATAACCAGGTTCTCTTTACTTAAGATCACCTCGTTCATTTTGGTACGATAATCATTGAATTCCTGTACTAAGTTGCTCATATAAAAATTATTAAAAGTTGAATAACAAAGTTAAATTTATGATCCTGTTTACCTGTTCGAAATCAGGAATCAATTTTATCTCCTTTAAAAAAATCAAGCATGCGCAAGCTCAGCACTTCATTACTTTGTCTTTTCTTTCTACTGAATGTAGAAGCTCAAACCTTCAACGCCAATTATTTTAATGCCATGCAATGGCGATGCATTGGTCCGCACCGCGGCGGAAGAACGGTGGGTGCTGTGGGTGTTCCTTCACAACCAAATGTATTTTATATAGGTGTTAATAATGGTGGTGTGTGGAAGACAACCGATTTTGGCCGCACCTGGAAACCCATTTTCGACGACCAGCCCACCGGCAGCATTGGCGATATTGTGGTATCTCCATCAAACCCTAATGTTATCTACGTGGGCAGTGGCGAGGGTCTGCAGCGGCCAGACCTGAGCGTGGGCGATGGTATCTACAAATCAACCGATGGCGGCAAGACCTGGATCAACACTGGCTTAAAAGACGCACAGCAGATCGGTGGCCTGGCCATTGATCCCAAAAACGAGAACCGTGTTTTTGCGGCAGCACTGGGCCATCCTTACGGACCCAATGAAGAACGGGGTGTTTACAGAACTACCGATGGTGGTAAAACCTGGGAACGTGTATTGTATAAAGATGAAAACACCGGAGCTATACAGGTTGTCATCGACCCAAATAATTCAAACATTGTATATGCCGATATGTGGGCTGGCAGACAGGGACCCTGGGAAAACGGCGCCTGGAACGGAAAAGAGAGCGGGCTATTTAAAAGCACTGATGGTGGTACCACCTGGAAAAAACTTACCACAGGCTTGCCCACTACTGAACAGGGATTGGGAAGAATCGGCTTCTGCATTGCACCATCAAACAGCAACAGGCTATATGCCACAGTTGATGCCGGAAAATATGGGGGCATTTACCGAAGCGATGATGCAGGAGAAACCTGGACAAACATCAATGCCGACGAACGTTATTGGGGAAGAGGAAGCGATTTTGCAGAAGTAAAAGTTGATCCTAAAAATGCAGACATTGTGTACAGTGCAGATGTAGTTACCTGGAAAAGTACTGACGGCGGAAAAACATGGTCGGCCTTTCGTGGTGCACCTGGTGGCGATGATTATCACCGCATCTGGATCAATCCCGATAACAGCAATATCATGCTGATAGCAAGCGACCAGGGCGCTGTCATAACCGTGAATGGAGGAGAAACTTTTTCAAGCTGGTATAATCAACCAACTGCGCAGTTTTATCATGTAAGTGCCGATAACGATTTTCCATACAATGTCTACAGCGGCCAGCAGGAAAGTGGTTCAGTTGGAATTGCATCCCGTGGAAACGACGGACAAATTTCTTATCGTGAATGGCATCCGGTGGCTGCCGAAGAATATGGTTATGTGGTGGCAGATCCTTTAAACCCCAATTTAGTTTATGGCGGAAAGATCTCCCGTTATGATAAACGAAACGGTCAATCACAAAATATTGCACCCGAAGCAGTGCGCAGCGGCAAGTATCGTTTTTTAAGAACGGCTCCTGTACTCTTCAACCCCATCGATAAAAAAACACTGTACTATGCAGGCAATGTACTTTTCAAAACCACCGATGGCGGCAACAAATGGGATATCATCAGTCCCGATCTTTCAAGAGAGAGCTGGGATATACCGGCTGCAGTTGGTGTGTATACCAAAGAGGAAATGAAGAAGATGCCACGCCGGGGTGTAATTTATACCGTTGCGCCAAGTTATGTTGACATCAACACCATCTGGTGTGGTACCGATGATGGTTTGATACATGTAACCAAAGACGGTGGTAAAACCTGGACCAACGTTACCCCAGCGGCAATCAGCAGCTGGAGCAAGGTTTCGTTGATGGATGCCAGCCATACCAATGCCAATACTGCTTATGCAGCCGTAAACCGTATTCGCTGTGATGATCAGCGCCCCCATATTTACAAAACAACTGATGGTGGAAAAACCTGGACAGAAATTGTAAACGGATTACCCAATGATCCCATCAATGTGGTAAAAGAAGATCCTGTAAGAAAAGGATTATTATTTGCCGGAAGCGAAAGAGCCGTGTATGTTTCTTTTGATGATGGTGCCAACTGGGAAAGTTTAAGACTGAATATGCCTGCAACATCCATTCGTGACCTGGTAATTAAAGACGATGACCTGGTAATTGGAACGCATGGCCGCAGTTTCTGGATACTGGATAATATCACACCGTTAAGAGTTCTGGCTCAAATGCTAGAGATAAAACTTAAGCATATAACAGATATTTTTTACAAACCGCAAACAGCTTATCGGGTAAGATGGAGCATGTATCCTGATACCCCCGTTCCACCCGATGAACCTGCTGGTCAAAATCCGCCCGACGGCGCCATCTTCGATTATTATTTAGCAAACAATGCAACAAATGTTCAGTTAGATATTATAGACAGTAAGGGAACCGTCATCCGCAAATATGCATCAACCGATACGATGTATATCATTCCACCAAACAATGTTCCACCTTACTGGATCAGGCCACAACAAATACTTTCAACAAATGCAGGTGCTCATCGCTTTACCTGGGATATGCATTACCAGCCATTGAATGTGCCGCCTTCCTATCCTATTTCTGCTACGCCAAATAACACAGCACCCGATCCTACTTCGCCGTGGGTAATGCCCGGAACGTACACGGCCAGGTTAACAGTTGATGGAAAAACGTACAGCCAGTCTTTCATTGTAAAAATGGATCCACGTGTAAAAACAAGCTCAAAGGATCTGCAGCTGCAACACGACCTGAGCCTTACCTGTTACAGCTACATAAAAAAATGTATGAACGAACTGAATGCAACAACTGATAAAGACAGGTTGGCAGCAATCCGTAAACTACAAGGTAGTTTTACAGGTTTACAAAATCTGTTGCAGGATGGCGACTGGCCGCCCACCACGCAAATGATAAAAGGGGTTAATGAAACTGTTGCTGCTTATGAAGCGTTGACGAAAAAATAAAACGCCTGTTAATTTTATTATTATCAAATGGTCTTTACAGTACCATATAAATAAACCGCCCCCCAAATGATTGGGGGGCGGTTCTTTATGGCTGTATCATTTTTAACCATTGATTAATGAACGATGATGATCGGCCTGCTGCCTATCTCTGTTCCTTCATCATTGGTCACTTTCACTATATATCTGCCTGCTGCCTTGTTACGAATGTCTACATCCATCCTGGTATATGGTGCACTGGTAATAACTACCTGCCTGTACACCCGCTGACCCAGGTCATTATACACTGCCAATGTGAGCAGCTTACCCGGTGAATTATAAACCCTTACCTGGAACTGGCCTGCACTTGGGTTTGGATATACATACACGATATTCGATGCTGCAGCTGTAATGTCCAGGTTGTTGGATAATGCTTTACAACCGGCTCCGGTTGTTGGCTCTGCTGTATAACTACCATAGTCGGCCACACTTACTACCAAAGTTGTGCCCGTTGCGCCGGGTACAGCTATTCCATTCTTGTACCATTGTATCGCTGTTCCGGCCGGACTAACCGTTGCAGTGATCGTTGCAGGCTGACCAGGTTTAATGGTAGTGGTTGAGCTTGTTATTGATATTGTTGGAACTGTGTTAACTGTTACCGTTACACTGGCACAGGCTGTTGTGTTACATGGTCCTTCGGCCCTAACAAAGTATGTAGTGGTTGCACCAACTGTTGTATTCAGCGTTGCCCCGGTGCCTACAAGTGTGCCGCCACAGCTGCCCGTGTACCATTTCCAGCTACCCGATCCCAGGCTGCCTCCTGTTACATTTAAAGTTACAGCCCCGGGCCCGCATTGGCTTGTTGAGCTGGCTGTTGCTCCTGTTGGTGCTGTAGATGGTGCATTGATGGTTATACTTGTAGTGGTTGTTACCGCTCCGCAACCTGCCGCCGCAGCCAGGGTATAGGTTACCGTGTAGGTTCCTGAAGTACTGGTTGCAACATTGATATCACCCGTTGCTGCATTGATACTTAGTCCTGCTGGTAATGCGCTGTAAGTACCACCGGCTGTTCCCGTCCTGGTTACAGTGGCAATACCACCTGGCTGGCAGAATGGATTACCTGTATAGCTGATCGTTGCAGCCGGTAAGGCGGTAATGGTGATGGTTGTAGTGGTTGCTACAGCTGGGCATCCGCTACCAGCAGCAAGGGTATAGGTTACCGTATAAGTACCGGCTGTACTGGCAGCAAGGTTTACTGCGCCTGTTGAAGCATTGATACTTAAGCCAGCTGTTGAAGTATATGTTCCGCCAACCGTGCCTGTACGTGTTACACTGGCTGTACCTGCATTCTGGCAGAATGGATTACCTGCATAGCTGATGGTTGCCGCAGGTAATTGCGTAATGCTGATGGTTGTAGTGGTTGAATACTGTGCACAACCACCTGATGCTGCTACCGTGTAAGTTACAGTATATGTACCTGGAGCGCTGGTGCCTAAGGTTATAGCCCCGGTGTTAGCATTGATTGTTAAACCAGCTGTTGAGCTATAGGTACCGCCTGATCCCGTTCCTGTTAAGGTGACATTAGCTGTACCGGCATTTGAGCAGTATGGACTGCCGGCGTAAGCGATCGTTGCATTAGGTGCTGCATTTACAGTTATCGTTGTGGTCGTATTAGTAGTTCCGCAACCCGCTGTTGTTACTGAATAGGCAACAGTATAAGTACCGGGCGTACTGGTTCCAAGTGTTACGGCGCCTGTTGTGGCATTGATGCTTAAGCCCGCAGGAGCAGCTGAATATGTTCCGCCGGTTGTACCAAACTGGCTCACCGTTGCCGTACCTGCATTGCTGCAATAGGGTGTACCGGCATAGAATATGATCATGTTGGGAGCGGCATTGATCGTAATCGTGGTAGTTGCCGCAACTGTTGCACATCCGGCAATAGTATAAGTTACAGTGTAAGTACCTGGTGTACTGGTACTTGGGTTTACTGTTCCTGTTGCGGCATTAATTGATAACCCCGCAGGAGATGCACTATACGTTCCGCCAGGGGCACCGGTTTGGGTTACTGTAGCGCTGGTTACATTAGAGCAATAGGGAGAACCAGTATAGCTTATAGAAGCAGATGGTGTTGATGTTATAGTGATTGATGCAGTTGTAGTAAATGCAGCACATCCGCCCGATGCTACAATGGTATAGGTAACCGTATATGTGCCCGGGGTACTAGTGCCTAAAGTTACAGCCCCGGTTGTTGTGTTAAGGGTTAAACCTGCAGGGCTTGCAGAATAAGTTCCGCCGCTAGTTCCTGTTTGTGTAACCACGGCTGTACCTGCATTAGAACAATAAGGAGAGCCTGTATAAACAATGGAAGCTGATGGTGCTGCTGTAATGGTGAGTGTTGTTGTTGCAGTTACAGTTGAACATCCGCCACCTGCTGCAATCGTGTATGTAATGGAATAGGTTCCAGGCGTACTGGTGCCTAAGATCACATCACCTGTTGTGGCATTGATGCTTAAACCCGCAGGACTTGCAGAATAAGATCCTCCGGCAGTACCGGTTCTCGTAACAGTTGCTGTACCTGCATTAGAGCAATATGGATTGCCTGCATAACTGATAGTTGCGGATGGCAATTGTGTTACTGTTATCGATGCAGTGGCTATTACAGCAGAGCATCCACCACTGGCTGCAATCGTGTAAGTAACGGTATAAGTACCGGGTGTGCTGGTGCCTAAGACCACATCACCTGTTGTGGCATTGATGCTTAAACCCGCAGGACTTGCAGAATAAGATCCTCCGGCAGTACCGGTTCTCGTAACAGTTGCTGTGCCTGTATTAGAGCAATAGGGATTGCCTGCATAACTGATAGTTGCGGATGGCAATTGTGTTACTGTTACCGAAGTTGTTGTACTAAAGGCAGAACAACCACCGGCTGCTGCTATTGTGTAGGTAACTGTATAAGTACCTGGTGTACTGCTGCTTAAGGTTATAGCTCCGGTTGAGGCACTAAGAGTTAAACCTGCAGGTGTTGACGAATAGGTTCCACCTGTAGTTCCCGTTTGTGTAACAGCTGCTGTACCGGCATTGCTGCAGTATGGTGTGCCTGCATAGCTGATCGTTGCAGATGGCGCTGCTGTAATAGTTATTGTTGTTGTAGCCGTTACAGTAGAACATCCGCCACTGGCTGCTATCGTATAAGTAACCGTGTAGGTACCGGGCGTACTGGTTCCTAAAGTAACGTCGCCTGTTGTGGCATTGATAATTAAACCTGCTGTTGAGCTGTAAGTTCCACCAGCAGTGCCCGTTCTTGTAACTGTTGCAGTGCCTGCATTGGAACAATAAGGAGTGCCGGCGTAACTGATCGTTGCAGCAGGCAATGCAGTGATGGTTATGGTAGTTGTGGCTGTTACAGCTGAACATCCGCCACTGGCGGCAATAGTGTAGGTAACTGTATAAGTTCCCGGCGTACTGCTTCCTACTGTGACATCTCCGGTTGTTGCATTGATAATTAAACCTGCGGTTGAACTATAGGTTCCGCCTGCGGTTCCGGTTCTGGTAGCAGTAGCTGTACCTGCATTGGAACAATAAGGAGTGCCGGCGTAACTGATCGTTGCAGCAGGTAATGCAGTGATGGTTATGGTAGTTGTGGCTGTTAAAGCTGAACATCCGCCGCTGGCGGCAATAGTATAGGTTACCGTGTAAGTACCAGGGGTACTGGTCCCTAATGTAACATCACCTGTTGTTGCATTGATAGTTAAACCTGCGGTTGAACTATAAGTTCCGCCTGCGGTTCCGGTTCTTGTAACAGCTGCTGTACCTACGTTGGAACAGTAAGGAGATGCTATATAAGCAATAGTTGCTGATGGTACCGCAGTTATAGTAATAGTTGCTGTTGTTGTAAAAGCCGGACAACTTCCCGAAGCCCCCAGAGAATAGGTAACCGTATAAGTACCGGGCGTACTGGTTCCTAAAGTAACATCGCCTGTTGATGTATTAATAGTTAAGCCTGCGGTTGAACTATAAGTTCCACCTGCCGTGCCCGTTCTTGTAACTGATGCAGTGCCTGCATTGGAACAATAAGGAGTACCCGCATACGAAATTGTTGCAAATGATGCTGCTGTAACAGTTATAGTTGTTGTAGCTGTCACCGTAGGGCAACCTCCACCGGCAGTAATGGTATAAGTAACAGTGTAAGTACCAGGCGTACTGGTTCCTAATGTAACATCTCCCGTTGTAGCATTAATAGTTAAACCTGCTGTTGAGCTATAAGTTCCACCAGCTGTGCCCGTTCTTGTAACTGATGCAGTACCAGCATTAGAACAATAAGGAGAACCTGCATAGCTGATCGTTGCAGCGGGTAATGCCGTGATGGTTATCGAGGCTGTCGCTATAACAGCAGAACATCCGCCACCGGCAGCAATGGTATAAGTAACCGTATAGGTTCCGGGCGTACTGGTTCCTAAAGTTACATCACCTGTGGTTGCATTGATGGTTAAACCTGCGGTTGAACTATAAGTACCGCCGGCTGTTCCTGTTCTTGTAACTGACGCTGTACCTGCATTTGAGCAATAAGGCGATCCGGCATAACTGATTGTGGCAGCAGGAAGCTGTGTAACTGTGATCGACGCTGTTGCAGTAACTGCAGAACAGCCGCCAGCGGCTGCAATGGTATAAGTAACCGTATAGGTTCCGGGAGTGCTGGTACCCAAAGTAACTTCACCTGTTGTTGCATTGATGGTTAACCCTGCAGTTGAACTGTACGTGCCGCCTGCAGTTCCCGTTCTTGTAACTGATGCTGTACCTGCATTTGAGCAGTAAGGCGATCCCGCATAACTGATCGTTGCGGCTGGAAGCTGTGTAACGATAATCGATGCTGTTGCAGTAACTGCAGAACAGCCGCCAGAGGCTGCAATGGTATAAGTAACGGTATAGGTTCCGGGAGTGCTGGTACCTAATGTTACAGCACCGGTAGTTGAGTTAATAGTTAATCCCGCCGTTGAACTGTAAGTTCCGCCTGCTGTTCCGGTTCGGGTAACTGATGCCGTGCCTGTATTAGAGCAGTAAGGTGATCCCGCATAACTGATCGTTGCGGCAGGAAGCTGTGTAACGGTAATCGATGCTGTTGCAGTAACTGCAGAACAGCCGCCAGCAGCTGCAATGGTATAAGTAACCGTATAGGTTCCGGGTGTACTGCTACCCAAAGTAACATCCCCTGTTGTTGCATTGATAGTTAACCCTGCTGTTGAACTGTAAGTTCCTCCGGCTGTTCCTGTTCTGGTAACTGTTGCTGTACCTGCATTAGAACAATAAGGAGAACCTGCATAGCTGATTGTTGCAGATGGCAATGCTGTAATGGTAATCGTTGTGGTAGCCGTTACAGCAGAACATCCGCCACTGGCTGCTATCGTATAGGTGACCGTGTAAGTACCAGGTGTACTGGTTCCTAATGTAACGTCTCCAGTTGTTGCATTTATTGTTAAGCCTGCTGTTGAACTATAGGTTCCGCCAGTAGTTCCTGTTCGTGTAACTGTTGCAGTACCTGCATTGGAACAATATGGTGAACCTGCATAAGAGATCGTGGCTACGGGTAATGGAGTTACTGTTATAGTTGGATTGCCACTATTACCACTTCCAACACAGGAATTGGCATCCGTTACAGAAACAAGTGAATAGGTTTTTGTACTGGAAGGGCTAACAGGAATATTGGTGCCGCTTATATAATTATTTACCGTAAAATTAGATGTGCCATCTGTGTACACAACTGTATATGGAGAAACGCCTCCTGTTATAGTAGTGGTTAAGTTTGCTGTAGATCCTGCACAAATTGTTGAAGGGCCGGATACTGCCAGTACAGATGAGGAGGAACAACATGCAAGCAAAGCAGCATCAGATACGCCTTGTATCTCTGCTGCTGATAAAGCACGGTTATAGATCCTAAGCTCATCAATTTTACCGCCGAATGGATTATACCTGGGCGGACTGAAGCTTCCAAAAGTCATAGAACCTGCCTCCATGTTTATGGGATATGTAGGAGAGGTTGTACCTTCTGTGGCTGAAAGGCGGAAAACACCATCTACATAGAGCGATATAGTGCCATTGTTTCTTACTGCCGTGGCATGATGCCAGCTACCGGGAGTAAAATTGGTAGCTGCCGCACTTCCTACGGAATTATTTTTGTAGTTGAATTGCAGGTTCCATGTTCCCGCAACTGTTGACCATAACCATACGCCCCAGCCGCCATAATTCAGGCAATTATCAACCAGGCCGGACGTAGTGCTTCCGCTAAAAAAAAAGCTGAAACCAACTGTAAAATTCTGGGCTCCTGTAAAGTCAAAATTGCCATTATCAACAAAATTGATATACGAACCCGTAGTTCCCTGGAACTGTACAGCAGTATTAGCGGCACTGCAGACGTTTGTTGTAAAGCTGGTGCTTACCCCATTCGCGGAAGCGGTAGCCGAGCCCGTATTGGTGTAATTACCACTAAATGACCAGTAGCCTATTAAGCCAGTGGTGGTTTGAGCTGTTGTATTTATCGTTACAGACAGCAGCGTAAAAAAGAGCAAGGTTCTAAGCATGGTTTTGGGTTTAATAAAGTAATAATCTGTTTAATTATTCTCTTTGGGTAACACCGGCATACCGGGAATATATGCTTGGCCGGACACACCTGATGTTACAAAATATTTGTCTCAGAACCGTTTACACGGTACCGGAATGTGTACCCAAAGAACGAAACAAATAGCAGGGCATTAAACCGTTTTTCTACCTTTTCTAAAAGGGTTAAAACACCTGTTCAAGGATTATATTTTTTATATGTACAAATCATCATTTATTGCTCTTCACTATAGAACAAATCAGGTACACTAATAAAAAACCGTCTCCTGGCCAATTACGGGGAAATCGGAGTAATGTCCGCCTGGTTTTTTAACCCATTTAAAAAATCTGATTTACTGTAAACCTGAACTACGGCCAAACTTTGATGTTAGCGATCTAACATATAAGTGTATTGGCTTAGATAATCGCAGAGGCAGCGATTAATTGGCTTGAGGTATATGGTACGACAATTATTTGTTCTTACAACTCTCCAGAAAATCCTTAATGCCTTGCACGATCTTCTCTGCTATTTGCTGTTGAAAATTCTCGTCCAGTATCTTCATTTCATCTTCGGGGTTGCTCACAAACAAAGTCTCTACCAAAGCGTTGGGGTATTCAATCGGGCTGTTAAGCATAAAATTAAAACTACTATTATTGCCATATTCCTTCAGCCCCAGCTCAAGCATCCGTTTATAAATGCTGTGGCTTAAATTTCTGAAACCAATATAGCGGTAAAAAGTACTGGTTCCGCTGGTGCGTATCGGATCGGCAGATGAGTTCAGATGAATGCTTACCAGCAGGTCGGGCACACTATCACGGTAAAATAAAATGCGTTCTTTATTATCAAAAAACTTTTCGGTGGTACGACTCATGATCACCCTGGCGCCGTTTTGTTCCAGCAGTTTTTGCAGCTTTAGTGAAACTGCCAGCGTAAGCATTTTTTCTGATGAACCTGTTGGTCCGCCTGCACCCGTATTGCTGCCTCCGTGGCCGGCATCTACTCCAATGATTAAATTTTTAAGTGCTAAATTCTCTGGTTGCCGTTTTATTTTTACAACCAGTGTATTCCCTTTGTAATATATCTGGTGGCCCCAGTGTTGGGCATGCTTCAGCTCTATAGTAATTCTGAATACCTCATCTTCTATTTGTTCATAACTAACATTACTTATCTCCTTTGTGTTTTCCAGCTGCGTTATCCAGTTGGTATTGTTGGTAGCACCAAAAACATCCACAATAATTTTAGAAGGATTAACTTCCTGAAAACTCTGGTACGGTAACCTGGCAAACAAACCCAGTTGCACATAATCAAAAGCACTGTCACCATAAACCGTCCATTTATCGGTAAGTGACTCTGGAGTAAAGCTACCCTTGGGTAAAAACTGTAATGAATCTTCGTCAATATATGCTGTGCGGTATTTGCTCAAGCGTACCTTATATTCTTTACCTACTTTACCTACTACATTCAGTAAAACCATCGAATCGAGATAACCGATCTTAGCGCCGCCTAACCGATCATCGCCCAGCCCATACAGTAAATGACAAAGCCTGCCTTTTGTTACAGCTACATTAGGTGCCAGCGGGCCAAACATGCTAACCCAGTATTTACTTTGTTTGGTAAAAACTTTACCTGTTTTATCTGTAGTGGTAACCGGGATTTTACTCACCAAAAAACTGTCGTTTTCCTTTACCACATATTCTCCCTGGTAAATGCCAGGCATTTTATTGTTAGGCATTTCATACAGCGGAATATTACCATTGGCTGTAACGGCACAACCGGTTAATGACTTTACTTTAAATTTTATTCTATCGCCGGGCATTACAAACAAATTGCCCTCTGGAAAAGTTTCTATCGAAGCAATATCCAGTGTTTTTACTGTATCAGGCGGAGCTGGTAATGTGTAATTATAGCTTAGTTTTTTATTTACTGATTTATCCGGCGCAGTAAAAGCAATCAGGCTAAAAGAACTATCACCGGGTTTTAAATTTACTTCGTATGCAAAAGCTCCGGTGGGGTACACTTTTACTTCTTTACCATTTACTGTTAGATTACAGGTTTTACAAGTGCTGCCAATAATAAAATTGCGTGATATTTTTACCCTGATATCCGTTTTCGTTGGTTCAACCAGTTTTATAAAAGGCTTATCGGTTGTTTGGGCAACGCAATATGTGCCCATCAGCAATGCAGCAATAGTTAATGATAATTTCATGGCGGAAAGTTAAAATAAAATACACGGTTCGCTGGTTAATTATCGGTGAAATAAAATGCGTCAGGCTGGCTTCTTTTTACCTTTTAATAAATTGATTACCTTAACAAATAAATTAAAGCCCATTGTATGTTCTCTAAAACTTATTTTTTGCTGCTTATAATGCTACTGGCATGGGGCACCACACAGGCGCAATTAACCGACCTGGAAGAAAAAAAGCCTGCGACCATTGATGGCATTGAATATGGCTACATCATTAAAAACGAACAAACAAAAAACGCCAAAGGCGAAGAGTATGGCCGCTTTGAAATAACACTTTACGCAACTAACAAAACTGGTTGTACCCTGCTTTTTGCCGATCGCAGTTACAGCTATTCAACAGATGCCAACCTGCTGGCAACATTCAATTGCGTTAATGCTAATGGAAAAAGGCTAACAGCAAAATCGGGTACAGTAAAAGCAAGGGATTTTAATGTGAATGTAAAGGTTAAGGAAAATGATAAAGATGTAACCAGGCTTACCAAAGCAGGCTATATCTTCCGAAACGGCGAAACCATCCGCACCAATATTATTGTACTGGTTCCATTAAACGAAAGGCCCATTATCAATTGCAGTCCTAATAGTTTGCCAGAGTTGCAGTAATATATGCTTTTACATTTTTTTTATCAAAAGTACCAGGTACTTTTCTGCACCTTTTAAAAAAGAAAATGCCCACGGTTTAAGGTGGGCATTGCTGTAAAACCGGGGTCTTATTTATTTTTAGGATAGTGCTGTATCTTTTCATCCAGCTCAATCATTTTCCCGTTCTTCATTTTGCAGTCGTCAATAACAGATATTGAATCAGCTACTCCTTTTTCATTCTTCCAGCTTTGTTTGTACCAGATAGTGACCCACTCATCTTTTTTGTCGGCCGATATCACCGACTCATAATCGTACATATTAATTGTAAGATCATTGTACATGGAGCGTTGGGCTGTAAACATCGTAACGGCACTGTCGCGGTTAAGGATTGCGTGATAGTAATCGAATCGTACTTCCAGCGAATCGCCGATGGAATTACCCAATGCTTTAAAGTCTTTATCTACAAAAGCTTTAAGAGCCCCCATTGCAGCGGCCACATTTTCTGTGCTACCCATTTGCCAGTTCTTATAAGGCCTTTCCAGTTTAAAAGGCAGTATTACTTCAGTTGCAGATTTACTGGCAGTGCCTGAAGAATCTGTGCCCGGAGTTGCTGTGTTGCCTGCATTATTACAGCTTGCAAATCCAATGCCCAGGCAAATAATTGGGATCATTTTTTTCATTGAAAAATTGTTTTGGTTAGGTTGATAATGTAAATACTATTGCATCGGGCAACTACATAATATTACTGCCTCCTGCCGTTGGCTGTAGAAGGTAAGGCGAATAAACTGCAAATGCAAGTAATCGGGGATAATTATCGATATCCCAGACAGTTACCCGTTACATTAACCAATGCAACTGTAATAAATCCTTTTTCAAAAAGCTTTATTTCTAATTATAAAAATTCTGCGATAGCGAATTAGACACCACTTGAAATACTCCTTCCTTATTAACGATCTGGTAGCAATTATTAATTGCTCTTATATTGGGGTTCGACATGTGTTTTTCGTTATAGGGTGCCAGCATGTTCTCTTCGCTTAGTGTGTTTCCAGCTTCATCAACTGTTCTGGTAAAAACCCTGTAATGAAAATGCCATGGATTCAGGCCCTGGCTTGAATCATCAGAAGAATAAGTATCATTAAAGCCCTCAAAAATAAGTTCAGATGTGTGGTTTACGTGCTCCTGCAGATTATCGGTAATGTTTATAAACTGGTCCATTTCAGGATCGTTATGTATGATACCGCTGTCCCACACAATTGCCCCGTTAATGAAAATAACCAGCCTGTTATCTACATGTTTCACATTGATCCAGTATTCTTTTTTCATTGTATAAATTGTTTAGTCTTGATAAATGATTTTTTTAAAGATTAAAATTGCAGATGATAACGGATACAGTTAATGAGAAATATCATGTCCTGTGCTGATAGACATTGCCTGTTTTACCTTGTGCTTTTCTATGCAATTCACATTTAGTCCACAACACAATAGGGTAACACAAGCTTTACAATTTCTTCACGTTATAGTGTGAGATTACACCCTGTAAACCCATATATATGCTGCCAAGTAAAACGGTTCTTTCCCTCACCATCGATCTGCTGGCCCACAATGCCTTTAACCATTTAAAGGATGAAGAGATATCTGCCCTGCATCATTTGATTTTAAAACTGCAGGAGCCGTTAACTGCTATGCAACAAAACCTGTTACTTACTTTCTGGAATCACGCCTACACCGGCGACTTGCCGGCGTCCTTATTGTATCGTTGTAATGCCCTATTGCATCAGCTTGGCCGCAGCCCGCTGGAAGAAGTGATGATGGAAATGGAGATGTATTGAGTTCTTTTGCGGTACAAAATAAAGAACCCACCTCATTACAAAGTGGGTTCGCTATTATTTCCTGAATACATTACCAGGCATATTTATTTTCCGCTATCAGTTTATCAGCAATCCTTCTTCTTGCATCCTTACTATTGAAGGGTTCTGTTTTGGTAAACCGCTTTAAGCCCAGCAGCATCATACGCTGTTCATCACCACTGGCAAATGCATTGATGGCTTCCTTACCGGCTTTATTTACTTTGTCAACTGCATCGTTCAGGTAGCAGCGCATAATATCAATCTGTACCTGAGATGCTGCTTCACCCTGCTTGTCGGCCATTTTCATAACACGCAACAGAACACTTTCCGCTTCAAATGTTTCAATAGCCATATCAGCAATATTCATCAGTATTTCCTGCTCGTCGTTCAGTTTCATCATCAGTTTTTGAACCGCTGCACCGGCTACCATCAAAATACTTTTCTTCATGTTCACAATCGCCTTACGCTCTTTGGCAAATGCTGTTTCATCATCATTACCAAATTCGGGAATACTCATCAGTTCTTTGCTGACGGCCATGGCCGGCCCCATCAGGTCAAGCTTGCCCTTCATGGCACGCTTCAAGATCATGTCAACTGTAAGCAAGCGGTTAATTTCGTTGGTACCTTCGTAAATGCGGTTAATGCGACTATCGCGGTAGCCACGACTGGCGCTGTATTCATCGCTAAAGCCGTTGCCGCCATGCACCTGCACGCCTTCATCTACTACATAATCCAGCACTTCACTACCTTGTACTTTTAAAATGGCACATTCTACTGCATATTCTTCTGCAGCGCCCAGTAAGGCTTCGGCAAAAGTTTTACCAACGGCTTCCAGTTCCGTTTCTTTATCATCTACCCATTTAGCGGTGCGGTACAATGCAGTTTCGCCTACAAAAATGCGTATGGCCATTTCTGCAAGCTTGTATTTAATAGCGCCAAAGTTTGCAATGGCAGTTTTAAACTGCTCACGTGTTTTGGCATAAGTAATAGTATCGTTCAGCGACATCTTTGCACCACCCAGCGCAGCCGCACATAATTTTAAACGGCCAATGTTTAAGATGTTGAAGGCAATGATATGTCCTTTGCCAATCTCTCCCAGCAGATTTTCAACCGGCACTTTACAATCCTGGAAATACAACTGTACGGTAGAAGATCCTTTGATTCCCATCTTATGTTCTTCGGGGCCCTGTGTAAAACCTTCCATGCCACGCTCTACAATAAATGCGCTGAATTTATCGCCGTCTATTTTTGCAAATACGGTATATACATCGGCAAAGCCACCATTTGTTATCCAGCATTTTTGCCCGTTCAGGATATAATTCTTTCCATCTGCATCCAGCACAGCTATTGTTTTTGCACCCAGTGCATCGCTGCCGCTGTTGGGTTCGGTAAGACCGTAAGCTCCCTTCCACTCGCCGCTTGCAAGTTTGGGAATGTATTTTTTCTTTTGTTCTTCGGTACCAAAATATAAAATGGGCAAAGTGCCGATACCGGTATGTGCCGCAACCGCCACACTAAACGAGTATCCTCCACCCAGTCCTTCGTTCACCAGGGTAGAAGTGATAAAATCTTTACCCAGTCCGCCCAGGTCTTCGGGTATTGAAGCGCCCAACAAACCTTGTTCGCCGGCTTTTACCATCAGCGATGGCATAAGGCCAGGTTCCATTTTGTCGATACGGTCTACAATGGGCAGCACTTCCGAATTTAAGAACTGAAGGCACATATCCTTCACCATCAGTTGCTCTTCGTTGAAGTCTTCGGGTGTGTAGGTATCGAATGCATTGCTTTCTTTAATTAACCATTCGCCTCCTTTAAGGGCGGCGGTAGTTGAGGTGGTTGTACTCATTTTATTTAATTTAAAAGTTTATAATCTTGTTTGAAAACGTTGTTCGTGTGCTGATTGTTGCTGCTTTCGGAACAACGGGCAACTTACTTGAGATTATCATACACCATCTGCAACACTTCTTTCGCAATTTCAATCTGCCCGTTGGTTACACCTGCCAGGGCTTCGTTCAAAGTAGTGTTAGCCAGTTCCATGCAATGCTCTTCCAGTTCCTTTCCTTCAGGTGTAAGTACAATCAGGTTCTTGCGGCGATCTTCTTTGGATGCATTGCGTTTTACCAGTTTTAATTTTTCAAGGTTATCAACCAGGCGTGTAATGCTGGGCTTATCCCTGAAAGTTGCATCGCATAATTCCTGCTGACTCATACCATCTACCTTCCACAAATGATATAATACACTCCACTGCTCTATGGTTATTTCTATATTGGCCTGCTTAAAATTCTTCTGCAACCTGCGGCCAATTGCCGTACTGGCTTTACCGGTTATAAAGCTGTACAGTTCTCCTTTTTTAAATTGGTTGTTTGACATATAGTTGTTTATGCAACTAAACAAAGATAATCATTCGTTTGAAATTTTAAAATTTATTTTTGTAGCAACCGGTACGGCTTCCGAGGGGATTTATCCTGAGCGAAGTAGATGGGCACTTTTGTACTACAAATCAATATGGAGCAGGCTTTAATCAACATTTTACAGATCATTTTTGTTTCGTACGCTTTGCTCATACTTTTTTATTGGATAACCTGGATTTCGATTTCAGATTTTAGACTGCCGGTTTCAGGTTTGCAGCCCTCAACAAAAATCACAGTCATTATTCCGGCAAGAAATGAGGAAATAAATATTGCTGCCTGCCTCGATTCACTCTGTAAACAATCTTATCCAATTAATTTGTTTGAAGTTATGGTTGTAGATGATCACTCAACCGATGATACTGCAGCCATTATAAAATCATACGCTGGCAAAAATGTAAACCTTATTTCATTAAAAGATTTTGTGAGTGATGAATTAAACTCTTATAAAAAGAAAGCGATTGAGATCGCCATCGCTCAATCAACCGGCGAACTAATTATTACAACAGATGCAGATTGCATTGTTCCGCAAAACTGGATACAAACTATTGCTGCATTTTACGAACAGTACCAACCGCAGTTTATTGCTGCACCTGTATTGATCAACGGCAACAAGCGGTTCATTGAAATTTTCCAGTCGCTCGATTTTATCACCCTGCAGGGAATTACAGGAGCATCGGTATATAAAAAAATACATAGCATGTGCAACGGTGCCAACCTGGCTTATACCAAAAAAGCATTTGAAACAGTAAATGGTTTTGCCGGCATTGATAATATCGCCAGCGGCGATGATATGTTGCTGATGCATAAAATATACAGGCAATGGCCTGATAAAGTGATGTTCTTAAAAACGAAAGAGGCCATTGTACAAACAGCGCCAGTACATTCAATAAAAGAATTTTTTAACCAACGTATACGCTGGGCCAGTAAGGCCGATAAGTATGATGACAAACGGATCTTTGCAGTATTGCTACTGGTTTACCTGGTTAATGTGTTGCTGGTGCTATTGCCTTTCGCAGGACTGTTTCACCCGGAAAAATTATTCATTATTCATTATTCATTATCAATTACAGAACTCTGGCTTTTATTGTTAGTGGTAAAGACTATTGTAGAACTAATCTTTCTTTACCCGGTTGCAACATTCTTTGGCAAACAAAAACTGCTCTGGCTGTTTCCGCTGATGCAGCCTTTCCATATTATATACACAGTTATTGCCGGCTGGCTGGGTAAGTTTGGTAGTTATAAATGGAAGGGGCGAAATGTAAAATGATCAATCTAAATAAGAAATGAAAAATAAACCCGACGTTGTTTTAATAGGCGCAGGTATCATGAGTGCTACGCTGGCTGTATTGTTGAAAGAATTGGTGCCGGATATTTCCATTACCATTTTTGAGCGCCTGCACAAAGCTGCCGAAGAAAGCTCAGATGCCTGGAACAATGCAGGTACGGGCCATTCCGCATTTTGCGAACTGAATTATACAACCGAAAAAGGAGATGGCAGTATTGATATCAGTAAAGCGGTAAAAATTGCTGCCCAGTTTGAAACATCCAAACAGTTCTGGGCTTACCTGTTACAGCAAAAATATTTTGCTTCACCTGAAAATTTTATCAACCCTGTTCCGCATATCAGTTTTGTGTGGGGTGATGAAAATGTAGCATTCTTAAAAAAGCGTCACGTAGCACTGATTCAAAATAAATTATTTCAAGACATGCAGTTTTCGGATGACCCGCAAACATTACTAAGCTGGATGCCACTGGTAATGCAGGGAAGAAACAGCAATGAACCATGTGCTGCCACAAAAATGGACCTGGGCACCGATGTAAATTTTGGTGCACTTACCGATGCGATGATTGCACACCTGCAAACATTAAAAGACGTAACGCTGTATTTACATCACGAAGTAAGGGATCTTAAAAAGCAGGAGGATAAGAGGTGGTTGGTTACAGTAGAGAATCTTACCGAAGAAGATGAAATAGAATTGTTAGCAGATTTTGTTTTTATTGGTGCCGGTGGTGGTGCATTGCCGCTGCTGCAAAAATCGGATATTGAAGAAGCAGAAGGTTATGGCGGTTTCCCCATCAGCGGGCAGTGGTTAAAATGCAATAATGAAACGGTCATAAAGCAACATACAGCCAAAGTGTATGGCAAAGCCTATGTAGGTTCCCCGCCCATGAGTGTGCCGCATCTGGATACCCGTGTCATCAACGGCAAAAAAGAATTATTGTTTGGCCCTTTTGCAGGCTTCAGCACTAAGTTCTTAAAGAATGGCAGTTATTTCGATCTGCCTAAAAGTATTGAATGGGACAATGCCGGACCCATGCTGGCTGCAGGCTGGCATAACCTGCCACTTACAAAATATTTGGTTCAGCAGGTCACGCAATCAGCCGAAGACCGGTTTCATGCATTGCAGGCTTATTTCCCCAATGCCAATATAGAAGACTGGGAACTTGTTATTGCCGGGCAGCGTGTGCAGGTAATTAAAAAAGATGAGCAGCAAGGTGGCATACTTGAATTTGGTACCGAGCTGGTTTGCGCTGCCGATGGCAGCTTGGCGGGTTTGCTGGGTGCGTCGCCCGGTGCTTCCACATCTGTATCAGTTATGCTAAAGGTTTTACAGCAATGTTTCCCGGAAGAATTCAAATCGGATGCATGGCAGGCCAGGTTAAAAGAAATGATCCCTACTTTTGATAAACCCTGGGGCGAATATGATTTGCTTTGCCAGGAAATTAGGGAATGGACCTGCGATATTTTAAAACTTAGTTTAGCCACAGATTACACGAATTGACACGGATGAATACAAAAGTTAATTGTGAAAAGCCGTGGAATATTTTTAATCTCTTCAGCACAACTTAAATTATTTTAGCACAGCTATACTTAAGTTGTAAATTACAGCATGCAGCAATCTTTTTCTTTTAAAGCAGTCATGTGGAAGCGACTCAAAAAAAACCGGGGCGCTATATTTGGTTTGATCGTGATTGTATTGGCTGTATTGATCTCCATATTTTGTTATGTAATCGCTCCGGACAACTCTCCCAATGCCGATCTGCAAACGGTAGAGATACAGGCAAAAAAGCCGGGCTACACACAGCAATTCTTAAAAATATATGGAAGTAAATATTGGTCCGGTTTCTGGTTTGAACATCTCATCAGTGGGGAAAAAAAGCATTTTCAATTGATCCCCATCAAAGGTTACCGCATCAATGGCGACAGTCTTTTAATAAATAAATTCATTGATGATGATACAACCGTTGTTCAATATTATTCTATCAACCAGTTAACCATTGATCCTACGACCATTCATCAAAATATCATTACCAAAAAATACTGGCTGGGCACTGATAAGTTTGGCAGGGATATTTTAAGCCGGTTGATCATTGGCACAAGAGTAAGCCTGGCCGTGGGTTTGATAGCTGTACTGATCTCTTTAACGCTTGGTATTATTTTAGGTTCGTTTGCCGGTTATTACCGTGGCTGGGTTGATGAAGCCATTATGTGGCTGGTAAATGTTACCTGGAGCATTCCGACTTTATTATTGGTATTTGCAATTACCATGGCCATGGGTAAAGGTTTCTGGCAGATATTTATTGCTGTCGGTCTCACCATGTGGGTAAGCGTTGCCCGCCTGATACGTGGGCAGGTGATGGCTATTAAAGAGATGGAATATGTGCAGGCCGCAAGAGCTTTGGGTTTAAAAGACAGTCGTATAATTCTGCGTCATATTTTGCCAAATATACTCGGACCTGTTTTAGTAATTGCTGCCGGTAATTTTGCTACAGCCATAATTGTAGAAGCTGGTTTAAGTTTTCTCGGCATTGGTATACAACCACCGCAACCAAGCTGGGGTTTGATGATAAAGGAGAATTATAATTTCATCATCACACATAATCCTTTGCTGGCTTTGATTCCAGGCTTTGCCATTATGTTGCTGGTACTGGCGTTTAATTTATTAGGGAACGGGTTAAGAGATGCGGTGGATGTGAGAGAATGAAGAATTAAAAATTAATAATTAAAATTTTTTCAGTGCTCAAAGTCTGATGAATTAAATTCAGACTCTTGCTTTGAAGGAATTATTAATTGTTCATTATTAATTTTTACTACTCCGTAGGAGCAACCTGCACATTCCTGCTGAAGCCTTCTTCAAGCGAAATAAAAGTTTCGGTTCTGTCGATCCCTTTTATTTTCTGCAGTTCGTCATGCAGTACAAAGCGAAGCTGGTTTATATCTTTACAAACAATTTCAATAAACATGCTATAGTTACCGGTAATATAATTCAGCCGCACGATCTCAGGTATGTTCATCAGCTCTTTGGCAACCGCATCATACAGCGAACTTTTCTCCAGGTAAATACCTACAAAGGCGGTGATATCGTAGCCAAGTTGTTTTATATCAACGTCCATTTTATTACCTTTAACAATACCAAACTCCTGTAGTTTTTTAATACGTACGTGAATGGTACCACCACTTACAAAGAGTTTTTTACCGAGTTCGGCGTAGGATATCTCCGAGGTCTCCATCATTTCATGAATGATCTGCAGATCGAGTTTGTCAAGATTTAATTTAGTCGCCATTATTCATTTGTGTTTTAGATTATTTTCAAACCAATGAACAAATATTTGAATTATTTCTATAATTTCCAAATATTTAATAAAATTTATTGAATGTATTGGCAAATGCCTTAGTTTTGTGTTATCAAAGTCCTGATAAAGCGGGATAAGATCTTAAAAATTGTGGGGTGATGAAATTGCGTAAGCATGGCAGACATGCCCCCTTGTCTCGGGGGTGAGGATAACAGGATAAACGAAGTATAGAGCCGTTTTGATAGCAATATTAAAACGACCGGGGTCGACCACCGAACTTTGTACTTTAGCTAACTGCCTCGTGGAGGTTCGATCCCTCCCCCTACAGCGCTTTAAAAAGCCTTCGTTGAAAAACGGGGGCTTTTTTATTTAGTTTAATATGGAAAGTCGCCTTCTTGTAATCTTTACCATATGAATAAAATCCTACTTTTTTTCCCTTTTATCTTTTGTTTTTGTAATCAGCAGCATGTCAAAAAAAATACAGCAACATCAATCCCGGTAAGTTCTGAAGCCAAACCTGTTAATGCTGCGGGTATAAAAGTCATCCATGTATTTGTGGCACTTTGCGATAATAAATACCAGGGCATCGTTCCTGTTCCTGCAAAAATTGGCAATGGCCAGGACCCTGCCAGCAATTTATACTGGGGTTGTGGTAATGGTGTTAAAACATTCTTTTCATCGCAGGGAAGCTGGCAATTATTATCAGATAAGAAACAGGACAGCGGCAACATAATACTGGAACGCCTGGTATTTAAATACAAGGGAAAAGATATTTACCTGGTAGCAGATGCTTATAACGGAAAGGAAATAAAGAACTGCACTATCAACTTTCTTAAAAGCTGCAGCGGAAATTATAATGACTCGGTACGGATGAATAATAAAACCATTTACTGCGGTGGCGCCTCTGCCACACTTGCCTATGTAGGTCATGATGGCTTAATGGATTTTCAGCTGACAGATACTTATAAAGCCGTTGATAATAAAAAAAGAGAAGCCATGATCTTTGCCTGTGTAAGCAAAGGCTATTTTGCAAAGCATATAAAAAACACAGGCGCCCTTCCTGTTGTATGGACATCGGGTTTATGCAGCCCCGAAGCGTACAGCCTTTCAGCCGCTTTAAAAAGCAGGATAGAAAACGAGCCGGTTGAAAACGCAGCTTTGCGGGCTGCTGAAGCTTACAGCAAATATCAAAAGTGCAGCCTGCGGGATGCACAAAGGTTGCTGGTATTTAATTAGCTGATCAGTAATTCCTGCCGGTTGGCAGTTCTTTATTTTTTTCACGGATGATCTCTGCCGCAATACTTACTGCAATTTCGGGCGTTGTTTTGCTATAGATATTTAAACCAATGGGCGTGAATATTTTTTTCAATGCGTCCTCTGCAACTCCTTCCACTTTTAATTCATCCATCAGCATAGCTATCTTATGCTCGCTGCCCATCAGGCCCAGGTAATAGAATTGTTTTTTTAAAAGTTCCTTTAAAGCAATTTTATCGGTACGGTAACCTACGGTCATAATTACGGCATAATCTTTTTCGCAGTCTTTGATGTATTCGCCCAAATGCTCGTAACCTGGTACAATGATCTTTTCATTGGCAAAAAAGTTTTGCAGGATGGTATTCAGCTCGGGGCGGTCGTCGTACACTTTACTGTAAAATCCCAGGAAACACATCAGCTCCGATAAAGCAAGGCTTACATGCCCGCCGCCAATAATGTGTATCACAGGCCGCTGATTTATTTTTTCAAGGTACAGCCAGTCTTCATTTGATCTGAATTCAAGACTGTGATTCTTATCTGCCGGCACCGATTCATGAATGCTTAACCCTTTGGGCGAAAGCTGAATGGTGTATAGTCCTTCTTCCAGGATCGTTTCAATAATTTTTTCATCGGCCTGTGTAAGTGGGATAAAAGCATTCAGCTGGTTACCCAGGCATATCATTCCCGACTGGTCGGTTGTATGCTCCTTATCATGATATTGGCGCATCAACAATACCTGCATCTCATTCTTATGCAACATGGCTTTCGCTTTCTCCACAAGTTTATGCTCCATAATACCACCGCCAATGGTGCCGCAAATAGTTCCATCAGCAGCCACGGCCATTTTAAAACCACTTCGCCCCGGCGAACTTCCTTCGCTGTCCAGCACATATAAAAGCATTACGGTTTGTGCTGCCGCTAATTTTCCCGATATAAATTTCCAAACGTCCATCTGTTATCCCTTTCTGTTTTCCAATATTTTTTTAAATGAACGCCCACGTATCTCGTCCAGCGTTAAGCCTGTTACTAAAACTTCTTCTTCGGCAATGGCGCCACTGTTCAATGCCCGTAAAAAATAATTCAGTAAGCCCTGGCCTGTTGCCGCATCATCAAACACATCGCCTATCAAGGTTGCACGAGCCGCTTTTTCAACAAAAGTTTTTAATCGTTCTACTGCATCATCATAGCTTTCTAAAAAGAATGCATACACCGCAGCATAGCGCATGGGAAACTGCGCCGGGTTCAGGTCCCATCCCTGGTAAAATCCATTCCACAAAGAATGGCGGATATGATCGTATCCCTTTTTCCAGGCACGATGAACAGTGTCTGTATTTTCCTGCATCTGTTGCTGTGTAAGGTTTTCGCCTCGGTGCGGGCCAATAGGCATGGTATTGGTAGCCCCATCACTTAACCAGATACCTGTATGGGCAAGTGCTACTTTGGTCATGTGGTGAGCAAAGTCGCAAACCGGGTGATCCATCTCCTGGTATTTGGCAGTGACGCTGCAACTTGCTGTATAATCATAGGTACCAAAGTGCATGGCAATGCATCTTCCTTTACTTGCTTTTACAAAACGATACAAAGGATTAGTGCCGTTAATATCCATAATGGCCTGCGTGGTTTCTACCATCATTTCCATTTTTAAAACTCCTTTTTCCATGGTCAGCTCTTCTTCAATAATATCGAAGAAAGAAGCCAGTGTTGCTGGTTGTTCTGGTATGGTTACTTTGGGCAACATCACAATAAAATTGTCCGGCAGTTTGCCAGCAGTTTCTTTTACCAGCGTTGTAACAAAAATATCCAGCGTTCGTAACCCCCTTTCCTTCATCTCTTCGGTAAATGGTTTTATGCGTATGCCTATGAAAGGAGGCAACGTATTTTCCTGCATGCCTCTTGCCACTTCCAATGCAGCAGTACGAGCAGTTTCATCTTCCTCTTCATTACTGCGGTTACCATAGCCATCTTCAAAATCAATGCGAAAATCTTCAATAGCTTCTGCCTTTAATTTTGCAATTACTTTATTGTACACTTTGCTGCTGAAACCCGAACTGGTATCCATACCAAATACATTGCCGAATACTTTGTGATCAGGAGCGTATGTTTCAAATATCTCCAACGCCCTTGCGCCAAGCGATCTTGCAGCATCGTGTTTAAACAGGTTGGCGCCTCCGTATAAGGTATGTACGGGCTGGCGTTCACTTCTGTCGCCGGGGTAGATTTGTTGAAAGGAAGTATTGGCTTCTTTCAGTTTATTAAAGAGTTGTTCTTTTTTTTCTGCAGGAATTGATGCACTCATTTTTTAATCGTTATAATTGTTTTACTAAAAATTATTCAACTTTAATGCTCCAGGTTTCCCCTTCAGGGTTTCCCTGCTAAGGGAACGAACGAAGTTCAGGGGGTTTTTAACTTCCTCTATAGGTAGAATACCCAAAAGGATTGATCAGCAATGGTACATGATAATGTGTTTCGTCAAACACAATAAACTGTATCTCAACTTCGGGATAAAATCCTTTTATTTTTTTTGCTGCAAAATAATTACCAGTATCAAAAACCAGTTTATAATTACCATGAGATAATTTTCTCTGAGATGGCAACAGGTCCGCAAGTCTTCCATCTTCATTGGTAATTCCCTGTGCAATGGTTTGCCAGGCGCCGTTAACAGGTATTTGTAAACGGATGCTGATATCTTTTCCGGGCTTGCCAATGGCCGTATCCAGCACATGCGTAGTGAGCTGGCCGGGTTTAATAAAACTCCAATCGCCTTCGGTAATTAATTTTTGAAAACGAAGAATAGTTATTTTTATTTGTTCGCCCATGGCAATATGCAGTTCTTCGCCAATCGTGTTGCCTAATCTTTCTTCCAGCAGGCGCAACATTTCTGTTGCGCTTTTACCAGTTGCACAAACAATAAAAATGAAACCAAACTTCGCTTCATATTCGGTATTAGCATCAGCAAGTGCAGCAATCGTTTTTTTTGCAGCTGCTGCAACAGACGCCTGTTCTTTACCGGCAAATTTTTTAGTGAGGCTTTTTACATCACCAATTTTGGGATGATGTGTAAATGACTCCAGCCAGTCGCTGCTGCTGCATTGGTTGTACCAAATATCATTGGCCGCATCAACCAAGCCATTTTCGTCGGCGAAAGGAAATTGCTTTAGCATCAGATCAACCCAGGTTGAAGAGCCGCAGCAACTCATCAGTAGCTTTGCTCTTTCTGCTTTACTTAATTTATTAAATGCTTTTATAGTCATAGCGCCTTTTTATACTTTTGAGTTTTTACTTTACCGTTGCTCCCTGTTCAATCCAGCAACGAATAATATCCCTTTCTTTTTGTGTGATATTTGTTTTATTATTCTGCGGCATTGTTTTGGTTATCACTACCCGCTGCATGATAAGGTCTTTCTTCTTCACAATATCTTCCGGCGTATCATACATCACGCCATTGGGAGGCGCTTTGTACACATCATCGGTTGGTTTAGATGAGTGGCAGGGTGTACACCTGTTTTGTATAATGGCGTTCACTTCGCTAAAATCAATTCTGGTATTACAGGCTCCCGGATCTTTAGGCGGTGCAGAGATAAATGCGCCGGCCAGCAATATTACCACAGAAACGGGCAGTACCCAAACCGCAATCTGTCCTTTTTCCCTGAGGTTAAGATAATGTTTTACACCAGCAGTTCCAACAGTAATGATGAGGAGGATCAGCCAGGGATTTTCATAACCGAATGTTGATGGAAAATGATTGCTGATCATCACAAACAAAACCGGCAATGTAAAATAGTTATTGTGTAAAGAACGGGCCAATGCATTTTTGCCCAGTTGCGGATTTACAGGCACGTCTTCACGGGCTGCTTTTACCATGGCTTTTTGTGCAGGTATGATCACAAAGAAAACATTGGCCACCATAATGCTGCCGATCATTGCACCAAAATGAATATAAGCGGCACGGCCGCTGAATACATGACTGTAGAAATAAGCAAACCCTGCCAACGCAACAACACCAAGTATGGTAAACAATACCGGGTTTTTAATTAATGAAGATTTGCAAAGCAGATCATACAATATCCAGGCAACAACAAAAGAACCAACACCAATAGCGATACCATACAGCGGTGCAATGTCAAGTACATTTTTATCTATCAATAAAGCCGATGCATTAAAATAGTACACCACAAACAGTAAACAAAATCCCGACAGCCAAGTGAAGTAGGCTTCGTATTTAAACCAGTGCAGGTGTTTGGGAATTGTTTTGGGCGCTACCTTATATTTTTCAAGATAATAAAAACCGCCTCCATGCACAGCCCAGAGGTTGCCTGCCAGTTCATCCCTAACATCTTTTGTGCGGTTTAACGCATTCTCCAGGAAAACAAAATAAAATGAAGCGCCTATCCACGCAATACCAAACGTAATATGCATTAAGCGGATAACTATGTTCAGCCATTCCATCAGGTGGGCTTCCCATGGGGTGCCTTTCACATAGATATATAAGGCACCCGCCATAGCTACTGAAACCAGTATGATGGCTGTGTACATAAATGTTTGGGACGATAAAATGCCGGTTTTCTTTTTTTCTGTATCCTTGCCGGCTTCCTCTTCTGCATCGCATTCTTTAACGGCCGAACGCAGGTAGTAAGTTATGCCGGTAAGCATAACCAATACAAATCCCAGTACCGACAATAAAATAATTCCGAGCATTAATAATTTTTTTTCTTTCCAAATAAACGTAAGCGACTGATACCACCATCCGGAAAAATATTTAACCTTACATGCGTAGCTACAGCAACTTCATTAATTTCTTTAATAAATAAATGCTCATTGTCTGCACTCAGTCTTTGTTGACTTAACAGTGTTTCCCATTCGATTGTGTTATTCAAAACATCCTCATCATTATTTGCAAAACATGTTTCAATAGAACAACGATCGGGGTAGTTTCCTTTAAAATGACAGGTGTCAACCAATACTTTTTCAATTTTACCCGGCGTAGCCAGTTTTAATATCACCCAATCACGGTTATCCGGAGTACGATTGCGTTTGGTTTCCCATCCATCGCCCATATTAACGCCACGGCCAGGCATAATGAGGTTACCCATGGCACTAAAGAACATATCATTGCAGGCAATGGCTTTGCCGCCGTTGATAGCTGCAGCAAGATCGACCTCTTCATCAGCCGGAACAGCATCCCAGTTTTTAAATACTTCACCATACACCCTCAATCTTGCCACACCTCCATCCGGGTAAATATGCAGTCGTATATGTGTGTACACTTCATTGCTGTTGCTTTCATAAAAATTTTGTGAGCCTGCATCTAAATGTGATTTGGGTAATACTTCTTTCCATTCGATGTCTTCCCAATCTTTTACATGGTCAGCATCATTTAAATATACCGCTTCAACAGATGCATGGGGCGGATGATTGCCCAGAAAGAAATTAGTGTCAATATCAAAGCCGGTAATTTTCCCCGGAGTTGCAAGTTGAATGACGGCCCAGTCGTGACCAGCTATACGCTTGCGGCGGCTTTCCCAACCGTCCATCCATTTGCCACGGTCGGTATATTTATCGGTTATAAAAATTCCTCTTGTTGGTTTGATGAGATTTTCTTTCTCTGCAAAAAAATCATCGGTGGCAAATAATACTTTGCCACCAAGTCTTTCAGCTGCCAGGTCGGTAAGCTGTGCAAATGCCGGCGCTTCTTTAATGATCTCCTTTACTTTTTCAAAAGCCATTGTCCTGCGTTTTTATGTATTATTTTTTTGTTTTGATAAACAGTTATTCCATTTACAATTGTCTGTTGAACTGTTCCGTATAGGTTTTGGCCGCAATACGAACTACAATTATACCTGTGTAAAATATCTTCTGCTTTCACTTCAAATTTTTCATCGGGATTCCACACGATCAGGTCAGCATCATAACCAACAGCCAGTTTTCCTTTCTGCTCATCTGCCTGTAAAAATTTTGCAGGATGCTCAGTAAGCAAAGGAATGAATTTTTCAATAGATATCTTTCCTTTCATCGCCGTCCAGCTTGCTGGTAATAAAAACTGCAACCCTGCAATACCTCCCCAGGCTTTTTGCAGGTTACCTGTTTCCAGTTCTTTTATATCGGGCGGCGCCGGTGAATGGTCGGTTGCAATAAAATCAAGTACTCCGTTTGCCAATGCACTTTTAAGCTGTCCATTATTTTCTTTTTCACGAATGGGCGGCGCACATTTATACAGGCAATTTGAATCGGGAATATCTTCTGCATTAAAGTAAATATAGTGTGCACAGGTTTCGGCAGTGATGGGTAATTCTTCTTCTTTGGCCCTTTGTATTTTTATTAATGCTTCAGCCGATGACACATGAACAATATGCGTTTTACAATTGTGTTTACGGCAAAGCTTTATCATCAGATCTACTGCATCATTCTCCCATTGCTTCGGCCGGCTGGCTAAGTAATGCTGATAACTATTGGGAAATTCTGAAAGTTTACTATCAACCTCTTTATCAAAAATTTCGCAATGCGCCAATAATGGTAACCCGTATTTTGCGATGACAGGCATAGCGGTATCTATTTCTTTTTCGGTCACATTGGGAAACTCATCAATGCCCGAATGTGTAAGAAAACATTTGATGCCCAGCACACCGGCCTGCATCAATCCTTCCAGGTCGTTTTGATTGCCGGGAATGAGTCCTCCATAAAAACCAACATTAACATACAATTTGTTTTTTGATGCTTCCAGTTTTTCATTAAATGCATCTACAGTTGTTGTAACCGGACTCGCATTCAAAGGCATATCAACAACCGTGGTAATGCCACCTGCAGCTGCAGCTTTTGTTGCAGTATCAAATCCTTCCCAATCAGTTCTGCCGGGTTCGTTAATGTGTACATGAGCATCAATAATGCCGGGCATTAAAATAAGATCGCCTACATCTTCTGCCCCATCCATTTTGTAATGATGAATTGCTGAGATGCTGCTATTTTCCATATACACTGTCGCCGGCTGAAGTTTTTCATCAAGCCAGCATCGGTTGCTGTATATCGCTCTTTTATTTGTCATTGTTGGAATATAGACCCATTAAAACCTTTTCCGGTGTAATGGGTGCATCGTAAGCAATATCAGCAGTTGGGTTAAATGCAACCAATGCATTGCGGACAGCAAAGTAAGCTCCAATGCCGTACATCAGCGGCGGCTCGCCCACAGCTTTCGATTTAAAGATGGCCATATCATTTCCGTCTGTTTGCAAAAATTTTATATCTAGTGTTTTTGGAACGGAATATATGTCTGGTATTTTGTAAGTAGATAATGCATTGGATAATAATTTCCCTTCTTCATTATAAATTACCTCTTCCATCGTCATCCAGCCAATGCCCTGTACAATACCGCCTTCGCACTGGCCCAGGTCAACAGCCCTGTTCATACTACTGCCAAAATCATGCACTACCTTAACCGCATCAATTTCATAAGTGCCGCGTAAGCAGTCTACAGTCACCTCTGTTAATGCAGTGCCATACACGTGGTATGCAAAAGGATGTCCCTTCTCAATGGTTTTATCAAAGTTGATGATGGGTGTTGCATAGTGGCCTTTTGCACTCAGGTTGATGCGCTTCATAAAAGCCTGCTGTACCAGGTTCTTCCAGTTGAAGATGGAAGCCTCGTCATTGATATAAACCACTTCATCTTTTATTTCTATGATCTCGTCTTCATTATCAGTTAATTCAGTTCTGATAAATGTGAATAGCCTTTCTTTAATCTGGTTACATGCATCAAGCAATGCCTTACCATTAAGGTCGGCAGTAGAACTGGCTGCAGAAGGTGATGTGTTGGCAACACGGGTTGTATTGGTTGTTTCTAATTTTATTTTACCGGGCGATATACCAAAACATGTTGCAGCAACCTGCAGCATTTTTGAGTTAACACCCTGTCCCATTTCAACAGCGCCGGTACTTACGCCTACAGTGCCATCACTGTATACATGAACAAGTGCTCGTGCCTGATTCATCATGGTATTGGTAAATGAAATGCCAAAGCAAATGGGCATCAGCGACCATCCCTTTTTTAAAAACTGGTTTTCTTTATTGAACCATTCTATTTCTTTTTTCACCGATTCCATGTTATAGATATCCGTCGCTTCATCCCAGCAATTGGTAGCCTGGCATTCCTTTACAATTTGTCCGTAAGGAAATTCATCTCCGTTATCCAGCATGTTTTTTCTCTGAATAACATCAGCATCTACCTTCAATGATTTTGCTGCATGATCAATAGCAGCTTCTATCACAAACATTCCCTGAGGGCCACCAAAGCCACGAAAGGCGGTATTGGGCGGAAGATTTGTTTTACAGGAATGCGCTGTTACTGATACATGTGGAATATGATAACTGTTGGTTGAATGGAATAAAGTTCTTTCTAAAATTGCCGGAGAAAGATCGGCTGCGGCACCACCGTTTTGGTAAAAAGTTGCTTCGTATGCAATGATCTTCATGTCTTCATCAAGCCCAATTTTATAATCACTGCTGTAAGGATTTCTTTTTCCGGTCATGCGCATATCTTCCATGCGGTGCGGAATACATTTGGCCGGGCGCTTCAATACCCATGCAACCATGGCTGCCATAGCGCCCCAGGCAGATGCCTGGTCTTCTTTACCACCAAAACCGCCGCCCAGGCGTGGTACATCCACTTCCACTTTATTCATACCTACACCCAGTACTCTTGCAACAGTTCGTTGCACCTGTGTAGGTCCTTGTGTGGATGAAAATATTTTTACGCTATCATGTTCGGTTGGGTATGCATAAGCGCCCTGTGTTTCCAGGTATAGTTGTTCCTGTCCACCCGATTCTGTTCTTCCTTCAAAAATATATTTGCATGTTGCAAAACCTTCTTCTACATTTCCCTTTATAAATTTCCGGGATGGGCTTAGTAATTTTCGCTGAGCAAATGCTTCCCGTGGATTAGTGATGATGGGCAGTGGCTCTATTTCAATTTTAATTTCTTTGAATGCTTCTTCTGCAGCATCTTCACTATCCGCAACAATCAATAATACCGGCTGGCCACGAAAATGAACTTCATGATCGGCTAGTAAGGGTTCATCGGGTATGATACCGCCTATCTGGTTTTCGCCGGGAATATCTTTATAAGAAAATATTGTTACGATGCCTTCCATTTGCGATGCAGCAGAAAAATCCAGACTGGTTATTTTTCCATGAGCAACCGGCGAATCAAAGACTTTTACAAACAGCATTCCTTCCATCACGGGTATATCATCCACGTAGATGGACGTGCCCGTTACATGGTTGGCTGCATCAATATTTCCGATCGTATTATCCATACACTTCCTAAAAGACTGTTGGGTTAAGGTTGCAAAATATTTTTTATTGCCACACCTGAATTTTGATCAATGGTTTGAAAGTGAGCCAGGAACAACTGGCGCAACAATAATCTTTTATAATCTGCAGTTCCCCTTGCATCGCTGATAGGTGCAATTTCCGCTTTCATTATTTCAATAGCTGCTTTTAAATTTTCCGGGTTAATCTTTTTTCCTTGCAAAAAAGAACAGGTTTCTGTAAGGTATTTTGGAAAAGGCGCTACGCCTCCTGCAGAAAGATGAATGCTATTTACAATGCCATCATCGCTTAAAGCAAGCTGGCAGGCTGTGTTTACGCTGGCAATATCTAAATGGGTCCGCTTGCTTACCTTTTCAAAATTGAAGTTATTTTTTTGCGGTGGCGTAAAGATTATTTTTTCGATGACCTCATCCGCATCTTTATCAATTTGCTTATACCCTTTGTAAAAATCTTTCAGCTTTACATTCCTTATTGCCCCATTTTTATTAAGCATCAATTCACTATCCAGCGCAAGCAGAAAAATGCTCATATCGCCAATGGGCGATGCATTTACCAGGTTACCCGCCATCGTAGCCATATTGCGAATGGGTGTGGAAGAAATGAGTTTGATATGTTTTTTTAAAGCAGGAAAGAAGCTTTGTATCAATTCTGATTCAGCAAAAGCTGTTACAGTAACGGCGGCGCCAATGTAGCATTGTCCATTCTCAAATTTGATTTCCTGCAAATTATTATCATCAAACAAATGCTCAACAACAGATTTTTTTACGGTGAGCGCTTTTTGTACAAGCAGATCGGTTCCGCCACCAAGTTTTAATTTTTGCGCTGCCGGATTTATTGCCGGCGCTGTTTCACCTATTTTTTCTCTTAATTGAACCAGCCTTTCTTTTACCTGCAGAAAATAATCAGGTATAAACTTATGATCAACCAGCCAGGCAATAGTTTCCTGTTCAGGTTTATCATTGAGTTTTTCAGAAAGTATAGAAGCAGCTCTTTCAATAGATTTATAACCCGTGCACCTGCAGATATTACCATCAATAGCCCTAATGGCGTCATCATAATTTTTAGTGGTATCGTTGAGTACAAAACCGGTAAGCGACATTACAAAACCAATGGTACAAAATCCGCATTGTGTTCCGTTGCTGTCTACCATTGCTTGTTGCACGGGAGAAAGTTCCTTTGTACCCTGTCTGTCAACGGGCAGGTTAACTCCTTCTACCGAAACAATATGTTTGCCATGTGCGTTGCCCAAAGGCATTAAACAACTTGTCATGGAGCGGTAAACCAGTTTGCCGTTTTCAATATCTCCAACCAGAATAGTGCAGGCGCCACAATCACCTTCGCGGCAACCGATCTTTGTACCTGCCAGTCTTTTATAATACCTGATATAATCCAGCACAGTACTGCCCGAAGCCTGTGTGGCATTTACCAGCTGGTTATTTAAAATAAACTGAATCATTAATAGTCAGTTTTGATTGTGCTTTCGCTCCATTTTTTAAATGCTTCCAGAGCTTCTTCTCTTAATATCTGTTTGGTAAATAATTTTCGTTCGGCAATGGGTTTTGCTATCTCTTCGTAAATAAACTGGTCATCAAAATTGATGATTGCTGCATCTTCTTTTGAGTTAGCATAAAACAATTTTGCCGGCCTTGCCCAGTAAATAGCGCCCAGGCACATGGGACATGGCTCACAACTTGTATAGATCTCACAACCATCCAGCTGAAAACTATTTAGTAAAGCACAGGCATTTCTTATTGCCACTACTTCTGCATGTGCTGTGGGATCATTGGTTGCTGTAACCTGGTTTACACCACGGGCAATTATTTTACCATCCTTAACCACAACAGCGCCAAAAGGACCTCCATTGCCTTCTTCAACATTGTTTATAGATAAGCGGATCGCTTCTTTCATAAACTCAGAAATATCTGTAGCCATATTGCAATAATTAAACGACAGCATGCTGCTGTTGCAACGCAGGAATTGGTTGTGCGGCAGGTAGCAAGCATTCGTCAACAATAAAAATACTGAATTGCCTTAACGCAGACAAATATCATAATGCAATCACTCCTTACTGAATCTGCAATGCAGCATCTGTTTATTATATTTGTAAATATGAATTCTTTTTCTTCTGCCTTTTCTAAAGAACAACGCATCAATGCTATTCAGCGGCTTACTGCATTATGGGCATTTACAGAAAGCGGGCTTGGTGGAATTATGCATGCCCTACAAATTCCTTTTACAGGTTTACTTGTTGGCGGTATGGCAGTTGTTATGATCTGCCTGATTGCCGAATTCTCTGATCACTCGTACAGGCAAATATTAAAAAGCGTGGTTGTGGTTTTGATTGTGAAAGCTATGGCAAGCCCTTTTACGCCGCTTACTGCATACATTGCCGTGTCTTTCCAGGCATTGCTTGGCTTTGCTCTTTTTAGTTTGTTACGTGTAAATTATATCAGCATTATTTTGGTAAGTATTATTGCTATGCTTGAGTCTGCCGTGCAGAAATTACTGGTGCTTACTTTATTCTTTGGACAATCGCTTTGGAAAGCCATGGATAATATGGTTGCCTTTGCCGGTAAGCAAGTGGGCTATATTGTTGCTAACGGTAGTTTTTTGATAATGACAGTTTACCTGTTCATCTATATAGTTGGTGGGTTTTTTATTGCATGGCTTGCATGGCGCACTATCAAAGATTTTGATACCAGCAATCCATCTTTTGTTTTAAAGGAATCTCCACTGGTTGATATTGGGCTTACAAAAAGTAATGGCATAGCTACAAAACATAGCTATAAAAAGATCTGGGTTCTGCTGTTTATAATGATTCTGCTATCAGTCTTACTTTTCTTTTTTGCAAAAGATGCAAAACAAGGTTGGATTGAAGTGATAAAAACAATTAGCTGGACCTTCTCGGCATTGCTGATATGGTTTGTGGTTGTTGGCCCTTTGCTTACCAAAGGTATTCAAAAGCTATTGAAGAAAAAAGAAAGCAGGTATAGTGATGAAGTAGCAAAGGTCTTATCTTTCCTGCCGGTGTTAAGCAGGCTTACCAATGCAGCCTGGCAGCAAAGTAAGCAACAGCGGGGTTTTAAGAGATGGCAATTCTTCTTTACTACCTTGATTTATGCAACACTTACCTGGTCGGATGCTGATATTGCTGAACAACCTGCAACTAAAATTTCCGTATGAGTATTTATATTTTTTCAAGGCCCATACGAAGTGGTAAAACAACGGAATTACTGGAGTGGAGTGCCCTGCAAAAGAGCATAGCTGGTATTTTAATGCCCGATATAAACGGTTGCAGGAAAATATTTAACATACAAACAAAAGAAATTTTTGATGCTGAATGTATTGAATATGCAGGTACAGAAGAACTACTTACTACAATAGGAAAATTTCATTTTTATACCGTTGCTTTTGAAAAAGCCAATTCTATTTTGCAAAACGCCTTTAACCAAAACCCAGACTGGCTGGTAATTGACGAAGCTGGCAAGTTGGAACTTAAGGGCCAGGGATTTTATCCTGCTGTTGCAGATGCGGTGAAATTATACAGCACTAATAACAAGCCAGGAAATTTACTGATCATAGTACGTGACAGTTTATGTGAAGAAGTGATCTCCTTTTTCAAGATCACTGATTGTATAGTAATTGATGGACTGGGTAGGCTTGTATAAAAAATCCCCGCTTTAAAAGCGGGGATGTATAAAATAATTATTGCTTCTTACTCATGCATGATCATAATGGGCATTTTGCTATGATAGGTAAGCGTTTTTGTTCTGCTTCCACTTAATAACTTTCCAATAAACGACCGGTTCTTCTGAATAGCAATAATAAGGTCGATATTCCTGCTTTCGGCAAATAAGTTGATCGCTTCATCCACATCAAACAAACGCATAAAATAAAACTCGGGGTTATAATCTGCAAACATTTGTTTTAATTCCTGTTTTTCTGCCTCGTAATTTTCTGTTAGCGAAATATAGTGTTCGTTATCTACATTTACTATATGCAGCTGAGGCTTAAATACGTCCAGGAAATCTTTGATTGGAGCAGAAGGTGTGCTGTTTAATGTGTTTTTAAAGTCGGATGTAAGCATTACATTTTTAATTGGGCTGAACGTAGCACTTTCCGGAACAATCAGCACCGGGCACACTTTTCTTTCAGCCATTTTTAATGTGTTGCTTCCAAAAAACACCTGCGCAATGGCTGATTTACCGGTTATTCCCATAATTACCAGGTCGGCCCTGCGGTGCCTTGCAGCTTTCTCTAATCCATCAACAAAATCAGATTCTTCATGAGCCAACACTTCCATTTTTACAATATTATCCTTCATCAGATCTGCCTTTAGCGTTTCCAGGCTTTCTGTAATAGCTGCAGCTTCTGAAGCTTTGCTATAACTATGATACAGGATCATTGATACGCCATAATGACCCGTCAGCAGTTGAGCGGCATATTTAGCGGCATTTAATGAAGTTTCTGAAAAGTCGACGGGGACTATTACTGTAGTCATAAATTGTAGTTTTGTTTAATTGTATACAAACTTACTTTATTTATGCCTCATATTTATCTTTAGCTGCGCTTTTTTGCATTGCCAAAGGTCTATTTTAGTACTGTTTTTCAGGTGCTGATTATTTATCTTTGCCACCCATGGCTCAAAAAAAATTAGAACGTTTTGCCGCAATAAAAACCTTCTCCAATGTGCTGGAATACCCATCGGACATGAAAGGCATGTGGTACAGTTTCTTTAAAAACGATAACCCGTTAATTCTTGAACTTGCCTGTGGCAGAGGCGAATATACCGTTGGCCTGTCGCAGTTATTTCCACAGCAGAATTTTATTGGTGTTGATGTTAAGGGAAACCGGATGTTCATTGGAGCTAAAAAATGCCTGGCAGAAAATTTAAGTAATGCTGCTTTTTTGCGCACACAAATAGAAAAGATTGCTGACTATTTCAATGCAGGAGAAGTGGATGAAATATGGATCACTTTTCCTGATCCGCAGCTGCGTATTTCCAAGGCAAAAAAAAGATTAACGCATCCACGGTTCTTAAGGCTATACCAGCAAATTTTAAAGCCAGGTGGAATTATTCATTTGAAAACCGATTCGCCTGATCTGTATCGTTTCACCAAAAAGGTTGCCGAACTTTATGACCTTACAATTGTTGAAGATTCAGACAATGTTTACAGCGAGGCATTTGTAAAGGAAGAACTGAAAATAAAAACCCATTACGAAAGCCTGGACATTGCACAAAGCAAAAAAATTCATTACCTGAAATTTACATTACCGCAGCAGATAAAAGATATAGATGAGCAGCTGCAATAATTAATACAAAAAGATGAACAGCTGGATTGAAGGTGAGGACTTTTATTACAATGAGCAGGGTTTTATTGTACTTACTGCCAGGTATCATCTTAACAGGGGCCATTGCTGTGGCAATGGTTGCAAACATTGCCCGTATGAATACATAAATGTTCCCGACCCAAAACGGAACGAATTGTTATCTTTAACCACTGATGGCAAAGAAAATAACCAATCCTAAACCAAAAGCGACTAAGGTTGAGCAGCCAAAAAGCACTCAGAAAGAATACAGTTTTTTTGCTGATGTTTTTGATGTGGTAAGGCAGATACCCAAAGGAAAAGTTACATCTTATGGTGCTATTGCTGCATACCTGGGCACCAAGTTAAGTGCCCGTATGGTAGGCTGGGCAATGAATGCAGCACATACAGCCAGGCCAAAGGTTCCGGCACAACGGGTAGTTAACAGAAATGGAATGCTTACCGGCAAACATCATTTTGCCACGCCAACGGCCATGGAAGAGCTACTGAAAAAAGATGGTGTTGCAGTAAAAAATGATACCGTTGTTGATTTTAAGAATCGGTTCTGGAACCCGTCGGAAGAACTGGCTTTATAATTTTACAGTAAGCTGCCAATAAAAACCTACATTACGGGCGTTTCAATAAACCATTTACTATGAGCCATACACTGCATAAAGGGAATGTTTCTTTTGTTAACCACGAAAAAAAATACATCATCATTGAATATGAAATAAATGGTAAGAAGAAAGTGGTAAATGGTAAGGTTGATGAGAAGAATTTAAAGGCAAAGCATGTTTTTCATATTGGGGATACCGTAAGTTTTACAGTTGGCTTATCAGGACGCGGAGATAAAATGGTGGCGTCAGATATTAAATTTCTATACAATAATGCACTGGATGTGCTTATTAATAAAGCCAGGACAGAAAACAATTTTACCGGCTACCTGAAAATTGTGGATGATAAATATTATGTAAAAGAAATTGATAGTTATCTTTTCTTCCCTGTAATAATCTCTCCCTGGCAGGTAAAACCCAGCGATGAAGAGTTAAATGAGGCAGTAACTTTTGCGCTTGACAACCTGGATAAAAAGGAAAAAATAACGGCATCGCTATTCACGCTTAAGTTCATTCCTGAATATTACTCTGCAGAAAGGGCACTGAAAAAAAATGAGCCTATAGCTGCTGATATCTACAAGATCACTCAATATGGTATTTACCTGAATTTGTTTGGAGAAAAGGTGCAGGCGAAAATTTCGCCAAAGGCCGATGGTATACCTGCAGGCTTAAAGGTTGGTGATAAGATAAATGTACGGATAACTTATTTCAGCAAAACCAAGATTGTGGTTGAGCCTGTTCTATAATTCGTCAAGTTCCGCTTCGCTTATTTGTAATTGCATTAATACCTTAAGTTTTGATGGCACTGTTATGGTAAATAAAAAAAGAACAACAGCCATCAGAGCAAGAAAAGCATAATTACCGGTAAGAAAAAAGCAAATGATACAGAAAAGAGATGGCCCTTCAAGCAGCGCCCATTGCACAATACAGGCCAACCGGTACTGGTCAAATTTTTCCTTCGCAGATACCTGCATTTCCCTGGCCTGCAACAATTTCTTTTTAAAAATACTCATTCCTGCAAAAATGCCTCCAGCAGTTATAATTAAAGCTACCACCTGTAAAACCCTGTCAAGTTCTTGTGCCTGAGGCTCAATTGTCTTGCTGTAATTAAGGTAAATACACACAGAGGCAAATAATATCTGCCCTGTCATTAAAGCTTTATGAATGATATTTAGTGCCTTTAAAGCGTTTCCTTGCTGCATGGTAGTTTAATTGTAGTAAGGGCTGATCATCAGGTAAACCAATACACCAGTTACAGCCACATAAAACCACACAGGCCAGGTTATTCTCACCAGTTTTTTATGGCTTTCATATTCGCCGGTTAATGCACGATAAGCAGTAAATAGAATGAAGGGTAAAATAATTGCTGCCAGGGGAATATGGGTAAACAGAATAATAAAATAGATTGTTCTGCCGATGCCCTCGCCCCCAAACTTTGTTTCGCCGGCAAAGAGATGATGTGCAATGTATGAAAGCAGAAATAATACAGACAGAACAATTGCAGTTAACATGATCTTTTTATGCAGTTCAAACTTTTTTTGTTTGGCGGTAAAAAGTCCTGCCAGTAAAAGAACTGCAACCATTGAATTGATGATGGCATTTGCTTTTGCAAAAAGATGCACATCAAAACCAAGATCAACCTGCAGTTTGTATTTACTTAAAATTACTACGGCTGCAAAAACTACAATCGATACGGTGTAAATTAAAAGCTTTGCTTTTTTATCATTCTTTGTTAGAGAGGGTTGTAACATGATTATGCTCTTTTTT